>Ga0310695_10000770_pt1 | contig 79166 bp, 66 predicted proteins | sample RumenRJG_04DNA_FD_203882 | JGI IMG/M metagenome (GOLD analysis project Ga0310695, IMG submission 203882) | Bovine rumen microbial communities from Lethbridge, Alberta, Canada - RJG_04 (v2) (version 2) | ecosystem: Host-associated > Mammals > Digestive system > Stomach > Rumen | place: Canada... | reverse complement strand
TTTTATTATCTCCAAATAAGCGTCTGTCACCGAGACGGATGCAGGACTTTCGCGGATCCCTACGCACAGCGATGCCCACTCGCCAACAAAGGACAGCGGTCATATCTTGATTTATAGAGGAAAGTTAATCAATCTCTCCGAACTGAACAACCTTTTTTCTCCCATCCTTCCCATCCTCTTCCTCTTCCACATTCACATTCACATTCACATTCACGCCATCTACTCCTCCCTGTCCCCTGAACCTCATCCGTTAAAGCACACCCACCCCGTCAGTGCACCCTCTGTCGCCACCCCCTGTACTTTAATCACCCCCTCTACACCACCCCATTAAAGCACACCCACCCCCTCCAGAGTAGCCTCAGTGCCGTGGCGCTGTGCTTTAATGCCCGACTGGTCCCGCTGCTGCCACGTTTTGGCCCCTAAATGCGCCGCTGACGGACCTTTCGGCCCGCCAGCGCCACGTTCAGGCCCGTTTTCGCGCCCGTAGCGGTCCTACTTGTCTTCGAAGGTCCATCCTCTGGACCCTCAGTGCCGTTTACAGTCCTTTTCCGCTTTCGAAGGTCCATCCCCTGGACCCTCGACAACACTTGGAGGAGTGTTTTGACTCCGAAGGTCCACGGGCTGTACCTTCTGGAGGATAGTCCTGATATAAGTTTACCGGTGTTGAATAATAAGCTGGCCGGTAAGTGCTTGATATAGAGTGAGATGCTGAAAATCCTCGGCTCCATTTGCGCCGAGGATTTTCCGTAAGTGGCTGTGTGTTAAGTCGTTAGCGGCCAGTGTGATAATCCACTTGCTGCGCTCGGTATAAGAGGGAGAGAAGCGGTACGGCCGGGAGGGTGGCGAAGTGACGGCTACGGTGGAGTTTGCAAAAGAAAATTTGCAGGAAAAGTGATAAATCATTAATTTTGTGAGTTATTTCGAAGTTTAAGTTAAAATCAAATACCAATCTTATGGCAACAACTGCTGATCTGAAGAACGGAATGTACATCATGTTCAACGGCAAACCTTGCGCTGTTGTGTACTTCCAGCATGTGAAACCCGGTAAAGGCCCTGCCTTTGTGAAAACCAAACTACGTAACCTGGAAAACGGCCGTATCCTGGAGAATACCTTCACCGCCGGTGTCAAACTGGACACCATCTCCGTGGAGCGTCGTCCCTACCAGTTCCTCTATGACGACGGCGAGGCATTCAACTTCATGCACGAGGAAACCTACGAGCAAATCACCCTCCCGCACGACGTTGTGGACAACTCAGACCTCATGAAGGAAGGCCAGCACGTGGAAATGATGTTTATGACGGAGCCGGAAGAGCGCTGCCTCACCTGCGAACTGCCCACCTACGTAACCCTGGAGGTTACTTACAGTGAGCCCGCCGTGAAGGGCAACACCGCCTCTACCAGCGCCCTCAAGGAAGTTACCCTGGAAACCGGTGCAAAAATCATGGTGCCCCTGTTTATCGAAACCGGCGAGGTCATCACCGTAAACACCACCGACCGTTCTTACGGCCAGCGCGTAAAATAACCATTAAACACCCATTCCCCATGAAAAAACTGTTTGTTATCGCCATCGCCGCCGTATTGTCGGCCATGTGCTTCACCGCTTGCACCAAGGAAAGCGGAGACGTTCTGTACCATGTAGAGGTTAGTTTCTTTGACAACTTTGACGTTCTTACCAGCGCCATGGACAAAGGCTTCGAGGATGCCGGTTTCACGCGCGTCTCCGGCCACTATTGGAAACTCAACGGAGAAAAGAACGCCAACAACCGCAAGGCAAAGGAAACCTTTGAGGCCCGTGCCAAGTATATTGACGAAAACCGCGACAAGATTGGTTTCGCCGGCGCGCTTGCCCTTAAAGGTGAGAAGGTAACCCTGAAATATACCTATGGCGACGAAAAAGACGCCGTCCTTGCTACCTACACCTTCGTTAAGGAAGACGCCAAATAGCATTCGCTACTTCTTCCAGCAGCCATTTGGGCGTAGAAGTAGCACCGCAAATTCCAACCCGGTCTTGGTCACTGAACCAGGCCGGGTTGATTTCTTCCGTGCCGCCAATTACGTAGGTGCGCGGATTCACGCTGCGGCACAGGTCGCTGAGCACTTTTCCGTTGGACGATGACCGCCCGCTCACAAAAAGAATAATGTCGTGCTCCCGGGCAAAGGAGAGCAGCCGCTGGTGCCGATTGGCCACCTGCGCGCAAATGGTGTCGTGTACCACAAGCTGTGCGCCCCGCTCCCGCAACAGCCGGCAGATAGCTGCATACTCGGACGGGCTCTTGGTGGTTTGGGAGAAAATGGCCATGGGCTGGGAAAAATCCAGCTGGGGCAGTGCCTGCAGCAGCATGGCTTCGTTCTCTACCACCAGGGCGTCTCCGCCTACCTGCCCCAGCAGGCCCAGCACCTCTGCGTGACCCACGCGGCCAAAAATAATCACCTGCCCATGCATGCCTTCTGCGTGTAGCGAGGCATAGGCTTCACGGATGTGTTTTTGCAGTTGCAGCACCACCGGGCAGGAGCAGTCAATGACTTCCAGCTGGCGCCGGGCCGCCTCCTCATACGTGCTGGGCGGTTCCCCGTGCGCCCGGATGAGCACGGTGCCTCCCTCGGGTACTTCCGACAAACGCTTAACCGTGATGAGCCCGCGCTGCTCCAGGCGGGAGAGTTCTGCCTCATTATGGACGATATCGCCCAGCGAATACATGCGCGAATGGGTGCTCAGGTATTCCTCGGCCCGGGTAATGGCCCGGATAACGCCCCCGCAGAAGCCGGAACCGGGGTCTATTTCTACGCTTACCATGACAGACCGGGGCTTTCCAGCAGGCCGAATTTCCCTTGCAGCAGGCCTAGCATCCACACCAGTTCCTCGTGCAGGGTCATGTGCGTGTTGTCCAGCACATAAGCGTCTGCGGCCTGGCGGAGGGGCGAGGTTTCCCGGTGGGAATCCCGGTAATCGCGTTCTTCCAGATTGGCCCGAACCTCCTCCAGCGTTACGTTTTCTCCCTTGGCAAGGTGCTCTTCGTAGCGCCGACGGGCCCTCTCCGCGGGCTCCGCCGTCATGAAAATCTTTACCTCTGCGTTGGGGAAAACGGTGGTGCCAATGTCCCGGCCGTCCATGATGACGCGCCCCCCGGCGGCAAAACCGTGGAGTTTATCGTCCACAAAATGGCGCACAAACGGCAGGGCGCTCACCGGGCTGGCAAACTTGGACACGCCCAGCGTGCGGATTTTGCCCTCAATACAACGGTCCCCGAGGTACAGTTTGGTGGCACCCTCCTCCCGGCGGAAATGCAGCTCCAGCGACGGCAGAAGGGCTTGTAGTCCTTGCTCGTCAAACGTAGCATCCTCGTGCGCGAGCCCCGCCTCCAGGGCGCAAAGGGCCACGCCGCGGTACATGGCGCCGCTGTCCAGATACAGGAAGCCAAACTCTGCAGCCACCATTTTGGCGAAAGTGCTTTTCCCGGTCGATGAATAACCGTCTACGGCAATGATGATATCGGGAATGCTCATATTACATAGTCTTTTACGTCTTGCGCCGTGACCGGAGAACCGCCCAGGATAAGGAGGCGCTCCACCACGTTACGCAGTTCACGGATGTTGCCGGGCCAGGTGCGCTCTGTAAGCAGTTTTATGGCCTCCGGCGAGAATTCCCGCACGGGCTTGCCGCTTTCTGCGCAGATGCGTTCGGAAAAATGGCCAATCAGGAGCGGAATATCCTCCTTGCGCGCATCCAGGGCCGGCACCTTGAGGACAATGACGCTGAGCCTGTGGTACAGGTCTTCGCGGAAATTGCCCTTCTGAATCTCTTCCTGCAGGTTTTTGTTGGTGGCGGCAATCACGCGGACATCTACCGTAATCTCTTTGTCGCCGCCCACCGGGGTAAGTTTGCGCTCCTGCAGTACGCGCAGCACCTTGGCCTGCGCCGGCAGGGACATGTCGCCAATCTCGTCCAGGAAAATGGTGCCGCCGTCTGCCTGCTCGAATTTGCCCTTATGGTCTTTGATGGCCGATGTGAAGGAGCCTTTCTTGTGGCCAAATAGTTCACTGTCAATGAGTTCCGACGGGATGGCCGCGCAGTTCACTTCCACGAAGGGCATCATGGAGCGCTCGCTGAGCTGGTAAATGCTTTGGGCCACCAGCTCTTTACCGGAACCGTTGGGGCCGGTGATAAGCACGCTGGCCTGGGTGGGGGCCACCTTGCCAATCATCTCCCGCAGGTGCTCCATCGGGGCCGAAGCACCAATCATCTCCCGGCCGTAAATCTTCTTTTTCAGGATTTTGGTCTGGGTGACCAGCTTGGCCTTGTCCGTAGCGTTTTTGAGGGTAATCAGGATGCGGTTCAGGTCCAGCGGCTTTTCAATAAAGTCGAAGGCGCCCTTTTTGATGCAGTCCACCGCCGTGGAAATATCGGCATGGCCGGAAATCATGACAACCGGCGTTTCCACGCCGTCCTCGATGAGTTTCCCCAGCATCTCCGTTCCGTCCATCTCCGGCATTTTGATGTCGCAGAAGATGGCGTCGTACTTTTCTTTTTCTGCCTTCTCCAGGCCTTCCTTGCCGTTTTCTGCGGCCTCTACCTGGTACCCTTCCATCTCCAGGATTTCCTTGAGGGAGTAACGGATGGCCCGTTCGTCGTCTACAATCAGAACTTTCATCGTCTCAGTATCTTTCTACAAATATATTCATTTTTTTTGAAACCCCCTGCCTATGCCTTGGGGTATTTTACCGTAAAGCAGGCACCGCCCAGGTTGAAGGACTTGCTGTAGGAAATGGACCCGCCGCAGTGGTCCACAATGCGCCGGCAAATGGCCAACCCCAAGCCGCTCCCGCTGGTTTTGGTGGTGAAGTCCGGCGTAAAAATCTTGTCCTGGTTGGCGGCGTCCACTCCCGGGCCGTTGTCCTCTACCACAATGTCGTAGAAGCCGTCTTCGGTGGCGTTGCGCAGCGACACCACCAGGCGTTTGTCGCCCGCGTTCCCGTCGATGGCCTGGATGGCGTTGGTAAGGAGGTTCACCACCACGCGGGTGAGCTGCGGGCGCGGCGCCATTACATAGGCCCCGGAAAGGCCGAAATAGTCCAGCTGAATGTCGTCCCGGGAGTCAAACAGGTCCACTTCCTGCCGGATAAGGGCATCCAGGTCCAGGCGCTCCGCTTTTTGGTCGTACATCTTGGCGAAGGTGGAGAACTGGTCGGCGGAGTCGGCCAGCAAATCTACATGATACAGCACCGTTTGCGCCACTTCGTCAAAGCGCTCCTGCCAGGCGGGGTTGCCGGTGGCTTTCATGCGCATGAGCATCTGGAGCTGCAGTTTGATGGGCGTAAGCGGGTTTTTGAGGTCGTGCGCCACGCGCCGCGCCATGTCCGTCCAGGCTTTGTCGCGCTCCACCTGCGCCAGACGGCGGGAGCTCTCGCCCAGATCCCGCACCATGCGGTTATAGGCCTGCACCAGGGGCGTAATTTCGTCCTCCTGCTTGTATTCCAGCGGCTCCAGGTGGTCTACGTCCGTTACGGTCATCTTCCGGCGCAGCTCCGCGATGGGGCGGAACAGCCGGCTCACCACTTCAAAGGTGACAAAGCGGGAAATCATCAGGAGCAGCAGGAAAATGGTAATGACGGTGGCAATGTGCAGGATGGCCTCCGTTTCCAGGTCGTGGGTGATGTCGGTGAAGGGGGACGATACAATGGCCACCATGCGGCCGCTGCTGTTCATCACAGGGGCGTACAGGGCATAGTAGCTGCGCCGGCCCGCCCGTTCCCGGTGCATGTAAAAGCGCTTGTGGCTGTACATGATTTCCTTGTAGGCGGCATCGTCCAGCCGGTGTCCAAGAATCATGCGGTCGTACACTTCCGGGGTGGTGCTCATGACTACGCGCCCGGAAAGGTCGAAGAGGGAGATGTCGCACTTGAGGTTGTTCCCCACGCCTTCCACCGCCGCCAGAACGGCCGTGGTACGCACCTCTTCCGGGTCTTCCACCTGCCGCAGGCGCTCCTGCAACATGCCCTGCAGCGCATTGATGCGCGAGGTCATGATGCTTTCCATATCGGCATTGTTGCGCTTGTAGACAAACCAGACGGAGAAGCCGGCCATGGCCACCAGCGTGACCAGGAGCGAAATGTACATCACCAGGCTGATCCGCGTCTGGTAGTAGCGTTTTTCTCCGCTGCTGTGCGGCCGCCAGGTGAGGATGGACAGCAGGAGGAAGGCCAGGATGGCAAAGAGGAAGCCCTCCACCACATAATACAGCCATTCGGTGCTGGGGCGGGAAAGCACAATGATTTCCCCTTCCGACACATTGTGCATAAAGTGGCACCAGCCTTCCAGGTCTACATGCGCTACGGCATTGCTTTCCAGTACTTTAAGGCGGTCCGAATAAACGGTGGGGTAGGGATACAGGCCCTTGTACTGCACCAGTCGGCCATCCACGTATTTGGCCCAGGAGTACACCGGCGGCAGCGACACGCGTCCCGGGTCCGCGATGCCCAGCAGGCTCAGGTAGCCGCGGTCCTCGCGGTTGTGCTTGGATTCCACCGTCACCAGCACCGAGTGCGCGCCCTTGTCCTTCACATAATAGGTGAACAGGCCGGTATAGGAGGTGCGTCCGCTGCCTATTGTGCTGTAAAAGAAGTGGGAATTCTCGCCCAGCCGTACGCCGCTCCGGATGCGGTCCTGGAAAAGGGCGGTGGCGCTTACGTCATCCGGAAGCTGCACGGCAATGTCGTAGTCCTGTGAAATGCGGCCCATGTAGGCGCTCACCAGGCGGCCCTGGATGATACCGGCGCTGCTTTCGATGACCGACAGGGCGCCAATCATAGGGTCTGACGCAATGGCGTTTTCCACGCTCCGCAGCTGGATTTCCAGGGCAATATCGCGGTCCATGGCCAGGCGGTTGGCCCATACGTCTACGCGCCGCTGCTCCTTCTGGAAGCCAAAGTAGGACGATGCCACCACAAAATATACGCCCACCACAAGGGCGTAGCACACGCGTCCGCGGGCCGAGAACATGTCGTAGCGAAGGCCCGTGAGCGAACGCACAAGGGGCGAGAGCATTTGCACCAGGAGCGGAACCGCAATGGACAGGGCCAGGAACGACAGGTATACGGTGGCCGTGTAGCCGCTCAGCAGCCCCACCTTATACAGCTCCAGGTTGATGCTGGAGTTGACGGTAATGCTGCGGAAAATCAGGTGCATGTACGTGCCGATGGCCGCGGTCATAAGGACCAGGACCGCTACGAGCACCCCTTGCAGCACCGGGCGGGGCTTTTCCCGCAGGGCCTTGAGGAAGGTCCATCGGACCAGATACATATCCAGCACCAGCAGCGTGATGCCCAGGTTCACCAGCAGGACGGCGCCCAGCGAGTAGAACAGGGGACCGTCGGCGTACAGCAGGGGAGAAAACAGCTGGGTGGAGGCGCTGAGTCCGCGCCCGTACAGGTACATGCCGGTGAGGGCACAGGCCTGCAGCAGCATGGTGACGCCCAGGGTGGAGAGCGTGGGATGGGACACCAGAAGAAGCACCAGGCCCACGATAAGCAGCCCCAGGGCTATCCACAGCAGGGTGGAATGCCGCTGGCTGCTTTCCGAGAGGGTTTCTGCGGTGAGCTTGAAAAGCGGCGTGCCGCCAACCGTCACCGATGCCCCGGTGCCTTCCGAGAGCGGCCGGACGGTGTAGTGTTGGTCGGCCCCGAAATGCCGGTTGATGCCGTTGAGCGAGCCGGCTTGCAGCTCGTTCACAATCTCCAGGCCGGCGATGATGGTGCAGCCGTCCCCCTGCACCTTCTTTTCCAGGTACCATTTGGGCCCGTGGTTCACGTAATGGAGTTCCGCCGTGGCGTCTTTCAGGGGCGACGAGAAATTGCCCCGGCTGTCTCCCAGGCGGTTCACCAGGGTTTGCGGCCGAATGTCGTCGCTGCGGATGGGGAACTGGTTGGCCCAGCTTTGCAGGGTGTCATCCACATAGCGGTACACCACCATGTCTTCCGGCAGGCCGTCCAGCGCCATCCATTCGGAGATGCCGGTATGTAAGCCCTTGTCGATATAGCGGTCCAGCGTGCGGAGGCGCTTTTCCACCTTGAGACCCATTTCCTCTGCGGCCAGCTCCACGTTGCTCCGGCCGCCCGTGAAGAAGGAGGCGGCAAACACCGCTACGGCGACGGCAATGAGCACGACGCCGGACCACAGCCGGATGTGTCTGGTTTTATTCATGGTGGTAGGGTTCACCTTTCAGGATGGTGAACGCACGGTACAGCTGTTCTGCAAATATCGTGCGGACCATCTGGTGCGAGAAAGTCATTTTTGAGAGGGAAATCTTTCCTTGGGCGCGCGCGTACACGGCGTCGGAAAAACCGTAGGCGCCCCCGATTGTAAAAATGAGGTTGCGGCCACCGGCGGCAAGCTGCTTTTCCATGAACGCGGCAAATTCCAGGCTCCGGAACTCCTTCCCGTGCTCGTCCAGAAGAATCAGCGTGTCTCCCTGGCCCACTTGCCGGAGGATGAGTTCCCCTTCCTTCTCCTTGATTTGCTGCTGGGTAAGGGCCGATACTTTCTTGAGTTCCGGTATTTCCGTTACGGAAAAGGGCACATAGTGCTTGAGCCGGGACGTGTACAAATCCAGGCCTTCCTTTACCCATTTCACGTCGGTTTTCCCAACCGTCACAAGAATAATGTTCATATCGTCACAAAAGTAACAATTCGGCGCGGAATTTGCAAGATAAACCGTTGGTGAAACAAAGATTCCATATGCTCGTGGTAGCCGGTGCCCTGTTGGGCATGGGCTGTACGGCGCATGCCCAGTCTTTCTTTACCACCAGCGTGCAGGCCCAGCGCCTCAAGCAGGACGACGGTTTTGCCGTCTTCTCCTCCATTACCAAATACATGGCCGCCGGAGATGCCGCTTCGCTTTCCTCCTGGTTCGCAGACAATCTGGACGTCACCATTATCTCGTCGTCCCGCAACTGTTCCAAAAAACAGGCCCGCGAAATCCTGCGCAGTTTCTTTGAGGCCAATACGCCCCGCTCTTTCACGGTTACGCACAAAGCCTCGGAGGCCAACAAGAAATACATGATTGGCCAGCTCAATGCCGGAGGGGAACTGTTCCAGGTAACCATTTACGCCACGTCTTCCGGCGGCGATCCCTACAAAATCCAGCAATTGAATATCTCGCGCCAAACGGCGTATTAAAAAGAATCCCCGGCCAAGGCGCCGGGGACTATTTTTTCGTTATTTCCCTTCCGGAATCATGTGCACATCGCACTGCGGGAACGGGATGGTGATGCCGTTTTCATTCAACACATTGTAGATGAGCTCGCGGGCGCGGTTGGCATAGCCCCACCGTTCCTCTACCAGTACAAACTGCTTGAGGGCCACGGTGATGCCGCTGTCTCCAAATTCGGAAAGCCCCACGCTGACCCCGCGTTTGGGATCCACGATGTCGCGGCCATACTTGTCCTTGGTTTGCAGCTGTTTGCTGGCTTCCAGGAGCAGTTGGCGCACCTTTTCTATATCTGTGCCATAGCTCACATCTACCGGTACGCTCACGTACTCGTAGGCGCTGCCACGCGTTAGGTTCTTGAAGTTCTTGTTAAACAGCGCCGTGTTGGTGAAGGAGATAATCACCTCACCCACAGACTGAATCTGGGTGGTCTGGTAGTTGATGGAAGCCACCTTGCCGCGGATGCCGTCGCATTCAATGATGTCGCCCACGCGCAGGCGCCCGCTCAGAAGCTGGATACCGTAAATGAAGTTGTTGATGATATCCTTCAAGGCAAGACCCACACCGGCACTGAGGCCGCCGGCAATAAGGCCCAGGGCTCCCGTGGGGATGTTTAGCGTCACAATGAAAAGGTCGGCATACACAAACCAGATAAATACGCTGATGAGGCTGTTACCCAGGGAGAGGTTGATCTCGTTGGTGCGCACGGTCTGTATCTCGTGCTTGCGAAGGTAGCTGCGGTAGGCAAGGACCTGCCACAGCACGTGGATGGCTTTGTTCAGGTAACGGAACACCAGGAACATCTCTATAAGGAAGAGGATGCTGAAAATGGAAACCTGGAATTCGCCCTGGCTCAGGAAGGGCTTCTCGAAGATGGACAGGTACAGGTCCCTGAATTCGAACACGCCCAGGGCCCAATAGGCGCAGATGGGCAGGGAGCTCAGGGCCATCAGGGGAATGATGACCTCACGGATGAGGTCGTAGAACCAGCTGGCACCGAAAAGCAGTTTTTTCTTGTCCTGTCCGGATACGTAGGTGATTTTGGCGTCGTAGGCCTCCATACGCTTGTTCAGCCGTTTCTCCTTGTACAGGAGCAGCAGTTCCCAGATAGAGGCAATCGTCAGGATCAGGGCCAGTTGGAAGTACCACCATACCAGGATGATGAGGGCCATGAAGATGTAACCCACCAAACCGATAATGACGGCAACGGCCGTAATGGCGAAGGAAATCCAGCCAATGATGGTGTCTGTCCTGTCTGCCTTTCCGCCGCTCTGCAAGTTGGCGACGAGCTGCCACAGCGCCATCCCCAGGAGCAGGGGCGGGAAGAACAGGTTCATGAAGGAATTGGGCACAAACAGCACTCGGCAACTGATGACAAACAGGGCCGTGAAAATAGTGGGCAGGTATATCCGGACACTGCGGGAGAGCTTGGCGGGTTCCAGCCGGATGAGGAGGGCCGCATAGATGGCCATCAGCAGGCCCAGGAACGTGTGCATGATGCTGATGGCCTTGCGCGCGGTGTCGTCTTCGACGCTCTCGTAGCTAAGGATAAAGAACACGACACAGCCCAGCAGCAGCGCCAGGTAGCGCTTTTGCTCTTTGGCCACCCGTTTTTTCAGCGGCTTGATGAATTTGTACGCAGGCCACATCACCAGGGCGCTCAGGCCCCACAGGAGGAAGAAGACCAGGACATACATGATGAGCCAGTAAATTCTGGCCGAATTGATGAGCCGGGTATTATTGGAAATCTCCTCGTCGGTATAGTTGGCTTCCTTGCTGGTCAGCGCCTGCCAGATGTCGGAGAAACTGTATTTCTCGCTCATGTCCCTGCGGACCTTTTTCCAGTATCTTCCGGGCTCGGAGAGAATGGTGAACCAGGGAGTCTGCCCCTCTACGAATACTTTGTCTTCAATGATATCATAGTATTCCCGGGCGTAGTTATAGGATTCTTCCATCCGCAGGCGGGCTTCCCGGTAATGGGTGCTGTCCGCCATCACCAGTTCCCGCGTCTGGGCATACATTTTCAGGAGCTCCGATGCGTACAACATGCAGGAGTCGCGGTCCGCCTGGCCAATCTCGCTCAGGATAAACGCCGGCGTACCGGCCTCGCCAGTAACGGTGTCCTGCTGCACGGCGGCGTTCAGGGCCACAACGTTTTCCACCTGCTCGTGCAGGTTTTGCTCCAGGAGGCTCTCGTTTTGCAGCAGATGCACATCCAGGGAGTCGTTGTGGTAGGCCAGGCTGTCCGGCACCACTTCTACGTCCAGCAGCTCCGGCGGAAGACGGCGCAGGGACTCGATGAGGCGCGCATAGCGGTTAATCTCCACATCCAGAGAGAACACAATGCGGTCGTACGGGGTGCGGTTCTTGTTGAAGTCTTCGTACTCACTGCTTACCTTCTCCAGCGCATAACTGATGTCAAAGGCGTATTCCTGTTTCTGGGAGTACAGCATCAGGGACAGGTCGTTGCACTTTTTGACGATGTCCACCATCTTCTGGTGCTGGATCTCGTAGGTTTCCCGCTGCTCTTCCCGGGTGCTGTCTATCCGCTTGTATTCGTGATACAGTTCACGGCGGAGGTTGGACAGGGTGGCGTCCAGGCCCATTCCGGTAAATACGGCCAAGGCGGGGACGGCGATGGCAAGCAGCAAAACAAGCGTGCTAAGGAGTTTCCGTTTCTTCATGTTCTCGACAATTAAAGCCGCAAAGTTAATAATTATTTACTCGGCTTCCAACACAAAGACCGCGGAGGAATACAGCTGCGGGAGGCGCGGGTTAAAGGCACCGCCCATGAGGAAGGCGCCCGTGAAGGACTGGCCGTTTCCCCACCAGCAGGAGTTGTCCACGTTCTGCTCCACTACCTTATATTTACGGTTCGGGTCCAGGCCCTGCAGGCGGAACACTTTGCCGCCTACGGTGCGGGGCTCAAAGGCCACGCAGTAGGTGAACACCACGGCGCGGGACTTGTCTTCCGACACGTACATGGCCCCGTAATAATTGGAGTCATAGGGCGATGCAAAGCGGTACAGGTCTCCGCGGAACACCAGGTCCCGGTACTGTTTATACGAGCCGATACAGCGCTCCGCCAGGGCACGTTCCTCCCCGGAGAGGTTCCGGGGCTGGAGCTCCATGCCCAGGCGGCCGGAGCAGGCCATGTCAAAGCGGAACTTGAGCGGAGTCACATTGCTGGTCTGGTGGTTGGGCACGGTGGAAACGTGCGAGGCCATGATGCAGGCGGGGTAGGTGAGGCTCTGGGAATACTGGATGAAGGCCCGCTGGAGGGCGTCTGTATCGTCCGAGGTCCAGACCTCGTTGCAGTAGCGAAGGGACCCGTAGTCCACGCGGCCGCCGCCGGAGGAGCAGCACTGAACCAGCACGTGCGGGTATTTCTCCCGGATGCGGCGCATCACGTTGTACAGGCCCTGGACATAGGAAATGTAGAATTTGTCCTGCGCGGCGCCCAGGTACGGGCTGCCAAAGCTTTGGATAACGCGGTTGCAGTCCCATTTGATGTAGTCGATGTTAGGGGCCAGCTGCATGGTGCGGTCAAAAATGCCAAAGACAAAGTCTTCTACGGCCGGGTTGGCCAGGTCCAGCACCCACTGGTTGCGGCCCTGATAAATTTCGCGGCCGGGGCTTTGCACCACCCATTCCGGATGGGCGTGGGCCAGGTCCGAGTCCGGATTCACCATTTCCGGCTCTATCCAGATGCCAAACTTAAGCCCCTTGGAATGGGCGTAGGAGGCTACATAGTCAATGCCTTCCGGCAATTTTTTCACATTGACCTCCCAGTCCCCGAGACCCGCATTGTCGGAGTTGCGGGGGAAATTGTTCCCAAACCAGCCGTCGTCCAGCACAAACATCTCAAGGCCCATCCCGGCGGCATCGTCAATCATCCGAAGGAGCGTTTCCGTGGTAAAGGTGAAGTAGGCGCCTTCCCAGCTGTTGAGCAGGGTGGGATTCACCTCCCCGCCGCCGTATACGCTGTATTTCCGGGCCCAGCGGTGGAGGTTGCGGGAGGCTCCGCCGGCGCCCTCGCAGGACCAGGTGTAAATCATTTCCGGGGTTTCAAAACGCTCGCCGGCGGCCAGGGGCCAGGCGCTGGCATACGGGCTGATGCCGGTAAGGATGGTGAGGCGTCCGGCGGCATCGCGGTCGAAGCTCAGGCGGAAGTTGCCGCTCCAGGCCAGGGCGCCGGCAATGACCTCGCCGGTGGTTTCGCTGAACTCCCGGGTGTTCAGGCTTAAAAGGAACGAGGGGTTGTTGCCCTGGGTGGCCTGCACCCCGCGGCGGCTCTCGATTACTTTAAGGTCGTGCCCCAGCACTTCCTGTTCCAGCTGCATTTCCTGCGCCCAGGAGCCCCAGGTGTGGGACAGCAGGTAATCCTTGGCGTCCAAATACAGGGCCGACGATGCATAGTTCAGGAGCTCCACAGGTTTTTCCCCGCCGTTGCAAATCTCTGTGTGAATGGTAATTACGTCCTCCTTTGTATAGGCGTTGTACACCAGCTTCACCTGCAGGCCGGTCACATAATCTTTGAGGTCGATGGCGGTGCTGACGCAGCCTTCCCGTTTCTCCACGGTGCTGCCGGTAAAATACAGCTCTGTATTATGGGTGCCATCGGCATACTTTACCTGCAGGGCGGGTTCGCCAATATAGCGGCCGCCGGTGGCGGGGTAGGCCATGCCCTCGCAGCTGTTGTAGTCTTCCTGGGAAAAGGCCATGCCCAAATACTGCCCGGGGTCTCCCATGGGCGCCCCATAATGCAGGTTCTTTACCAGACCGTTCTCCTGAACCAGGAGGATGAGGGCGGTATGCTCCGTTTCTACGGCTACCACCTGCCGCTCCACGGCGGGAATGGCTACGGTTTCATGGGTGAATTTTTTGGCTTTACGGGCCTCTGTGTTCAGCGGAAGCAGCAGGAGCGCTGCAGCAAGGAAAAGGGTCAGTTTCATGTGGCTACAATATATTTCCTGCAAGATATGCAGAATTTCGCAAAAAAAGAAAAAAGCATGTGAAAATAGTATCAAAAATTTTTATCTTTGCAAAAACACTAAAGCGATGAACGCCGTTTTACGGGAAATTACCCCCATCACGGAAAAAGACTGCCTGTACATTGTGGAAAGGCACAAGAGCGAGTTTCTGTACCCGCTCCATTCCCACATGGACTATGAACTCAATTTCATCGAGAACGGCGCGGGCGTAAAACGTGTGGTGGGGGACAGCGTGGAAACCATCGGCGAGTATGAACTCACCCTGGTGGCGGGGGATCAGTTGGAGCACGCCTGGGAGCAGGGCGTCTGTACAGCGCCAGACGTGCGGGAAATCACCATCCAGTTTGCCCGGGACCTTTTTGACGGCCCGGGCATGGATAAGAACATTTTCAGCGGCATCCACCAGATGTTGCGGCGGGCACGCCTGGGGCTCACCTTTTCCCTGAAAACCATCATGCGCGTCTATCCCCAGCTGGACACGCTGGCCCATGAGACAGAGCCGTTTGAGCAGTATATGAGCTTCCTCAAGATGATGCACGAACTGGCCGGGGCGGAGGATGCCCGCGTGCTGGCCAGCAGTTCCTTTGCCCGGGCCGACGACAACACCCAGAGCCGCCGGATTAAAAAGGTGGAGCAGTATATCAGCGAGCATTATGCAGAAGCAATCCGCCTGGAAGATTTAGCGGCCCTGGCGGGCATGGCTCCCAGTGCGTTCAGCCGCTTTTTCCATCAGCGCACCGGCCGCACGGTGGTGGACTACATCATAGATATCAGGTTGGGAAATGCCGCCCGCATGCTGGTGGATACCACGCAGAACGTCTCCGAGGTCTGCTACAGCTGCGGCTTCAACAACCTGTCCAATTTCAACCGGGTGTTCAAGGCCAAACGCGGATATACGCCGCGTGATTTCCGTACGCTTTTCAAGAAAACCAAGGTCTTTGTGTAGTTGTTAAAAAAGTATCATTCTTGGCTAAATTCGTATTAGTTTACCCGTGCAAATCCACCTAAATTTGCATTAGATAAACGATTATGTCGGCCAACATAATGAAACTAACGCTAAACACTGTGCTTGGGGCCTGTCTCGCCCTTGCCATATCTGCTTGCAGTGCAGCACCTTCCTTCGTGAGCACGAGGGGTGGGCAATTCCTCAAAAACGGTAATCCGTACACCTATATCGGTGCCAACTTCTGGTACGGTCCCATTCTGGCCTCAGACGGCCAAGGCGGTGATTATGCGCGCCTTACGCGCGAACTGGATACCCTCAAATCCCTGGGGGTAACCAACCTTCGCGTCCTGGTGGGCGCAGACGGCCCTTCGGGCGTATTCTCGCGCGTGGAGCCCACCCTGCAAACCGCCCCGGGTGTGTACAATGATACTTTATTAACAGGTCTGGACCGTTTTTTAGTGGAATTGGGCAAACGGGACATGCAGGCGGTTCTTTTCCTGAACAACTCCTGGGAGTGGAGCGGCGGCTATGGCCAGTATCTGGAGTGGGGGACCGGTGAAAAGGCCCTCATCCCGCTGGTAGACGGCTACTGGCCCTTCATGCAGCAAATGCGTAAGTTCCAAACCTCCACGGAAGCCCAGCAGCTCTTCTTCAATCACGTAAGGGCCATCGTGGGGCGCACCAACAGCCTCACCGGCAAACCGTATAAAGAGGATCCCGCCATCTTCTCCTGGCAAATCGGCAACGAGCCCCGTTGTTTCTCGGACGATAAAACCATCCAGGACGGCTTCATCGGCTGGCTCACGGAGGCCGCCCGCCTCATCAAAGAACTGGACCCCAATCACCTGCTTTCCACCGGTAACGAGGGCTGGATGGGCAGTGAGCAGGACTGGGACCTGGTTCGCCGCATCAACACCATTCCCGGCGTGGACTACATGACCATCCACATCTGGCCCTACAACTGGAGCTGGGCCAGCGCAGAGGACCTGGAAGGAACGCTGGATGCCGCCATCGGCAAAACGGCGGAATACCTGGCGCAGCATGCTACGCTGGCGCAGGAACTGGGCCTGCCGCTGGTGTGCGAGGAATTCGGTTTCCCGCGGGACGGCTTTTCTCCGGCCATGAGCGCCACTACACGTGCGCGTGATTCCTATTATAAGTACCTCTTCAGCCAGGTAGGGGAGACGCTGCAGGGCGCCAACTTCTGGGGCTGGAGCGGGTTCGCCGTACCGCTGCACGAGCAGTGGGAAAGCGGAGACCCTTACACCGGAGACCCCGCCCAGGAGGCCCAGGGCCTAAACGGCGTGTATGTCACGGACACCACCGTGGATATCCTTAAACATGCAATACAAAACCTTAACCAATAACTAATTATTAACCCAAAATCTAGTAGCATGAAACAAAAATTTGTGACCTTCATGCTGGCACTCCTTGCCACTACGGCCCTGTTCGCACAGAACAAGGTGACGGGTAACGTCTCTGATGCCCAGGGACCGGCAATCGGCGTGTCTGTCGTGGAGAAGGGCACCAACAATGGTGTCATCACAGACATCGATGGAAACTACGCGATTACAGTGAAGCCCGGCGCTACACTCGTATTCTCTTCCATCGGCTATGCAACGCAGGAAATCGCCGTTGGCTCCCAAAAAGTCATCGACGTTGTCCTGAAAGAGGATACCGAATTCCTGGACGAGGTTGTCGTCGTGGGTTACGGTACCATGAAAAAGAGCGACCTTGCCGGCGCATCCGTCTCCATGAAGGAAGATGCCATCAAGGGCTCCATCATCACTAACATCGACCAGTCCCTCCAGGGCCGTGCAGCCGGTGTTACCGCGGTACAGACTTCCGGTGCTCCGGGTTCTTCCTCCAGCATTCGCGTGCGTGGTCAAGCTACCATTAACGCCAATGCAGAGCCGCTGTACGTCATCGACGGCGTGATTATGCAGGGTGGTGGTAATTCCGGTGCAGACTTCGGTCTGGGCGATGCTCTGGGTAACGGTAAGGTGTCTACCATCTCCCCGCTGTCCACCATCAACCCTGCCGATATCGTGAGCATGGAAATCCTGAAGGATGCCTCTGCCACCGCTATTTACGGTGCCCAGGGTGCTAACGGCGTTGTGCTCATCACCACCAAGCGTGGTAAGGCCGGTGACGCCAAGTTCACCTACGATGGCATGTTTGCCATCGCCCGCCAGACCAAGCGGCTGGACATGATGAATCTCCGCGATTATGCAGCCTATTATAACGATTTGATTGCCCAGGGGGTCTTTGGTACAGAGAACGCGCTGTACGCCGATCCTTCCATTCTGGGCAAAGGTACCAACTGGCAGGATGAAATCTTCCGTACGGCACTCCAGCACCAGCACCAGATCAGCGCCCAGGGCGGCACGGACAAGGTGCAGTACTATGTGTCCGGTTCTTACATGAACCAGGAAGGTACCATCATCGGTTCCAACTTCCGCCGTTTCTCCGTCCGTACCAACCTGGACGCTCAACTCAAGAAATGGCTCAAACTGGGTCTCAATGTGACCTATGCCAATACCAAGGATGACCTGAAACTGGCCGACTCCAATGAAGGTCTCATCTACTACTCCCTCACCACGCTGCCCGACATCCCCGTTTATGATGTTTACGGCAACTATTCCTCCACCGTTCGGGAAGGCTACACCAGCCCCAACCCGGTCGCTCTCGCCATGCTGAACGAGCGTCGTCTGGACCGCCAGAAACTCACCGGTAACATCTACGCGGAGGTCACTCCCATCAAGCACCTCGTATGGCGCTCTGAACTGGGCTTCGATGTCAGCGGTTCCAAGGCTACCCGCTATGAGCCCATGGTAGACCTGGGTGGCTGGAAGCGCACGCAGAATGCCATGAGAAGCCAAAAGAACAGCAACTATTTCTGGCAGCTCAAAAACTATATCACTTATTCCAACACCTTCGGAAAGCACAGCTTCTCCGCCATGTTGGGTCAGGAACTCTGGGAGTCCCGTTGGGATTATCTGAGCGGTGCCACCACAGACCTTCCTTCGGACGACGTACACAATGTCTCCCTGGGCGATAGCAATTCGGCCAAGGTTGGCTCCGGTTTCGGTTCGGCCGCCATGGCTTCCTTCTTTACCCGTGAGACCTACAACTACGACGATCGTTATCTGCTCACCTACACGTACCGCTACGACGGTTCCTCCAACTTTGGTCCTAAGAACCGTTGGGCCGGTTTCCACTCCTTTGCCCTTGCCTGGAAGTTCTCCAACGAGAAGTTCTTCGAAGCCGCAAAGAGCGTTGTCAATAGTGGTAAGCTCCGCTTTGGCTGGGGCCAGACTGGTAACGCGAACATCGGCGCCTATGCCTGGGGTTCTGCGCTGAGCTCCATGCCTTCCGCCCTGGGCGTTGGTTATCGTCCCGCCAATATCCCGAACGAGTCCATTCGCTGGGAAAAGCAGCAGCAGTTCAACGTGGGTCTGGATTTGAGCTTCCTGGAAAGCAAGATCAACCTCACCGTAGATGCTTACTACAAGCGTTCCGATGACATGCTCATGGGCATGCAGCTTCCGTCCTATATGGGTACCCAGGGTAACGGTTCTTCCGCTCTCGCTGCTCCTAAGGGCAACTATGGTTCCATTGAGAACAAGGGTATTGAAATCACCCTGGACACCCACCCGATTTCCACGAGCTCTTTCAGCTGGGATTCCAATCTTCAGTTCTCCTTCAACCGCAACAAACTGCTGGGCCTGGACGGCACGTCCAACGCTGCCCTTGTGGGTTATGGCCAGTGGAGTGACGTCGTTTGCGTCAGCGAGATTGGCAAGCCCCTGTACAACTTCTACGGTTATGTTGTGGAGGGTGTATATGAGTCCTATGAAGACATCATGAATTCTCCCAAACCGGAAAAACTCCCCGCAGACGGTGTATTCGACCGTAGAAATACCGTTTGGGTTGGCGATATCAAGTACAAGGATATCAACAATGACGGTGTTATCAATGAGCAGGACCGTACGGACATTGGTTCCCCGTTCCCGCTGTTCACCTTCGGTTGGACCAACACCTTCAGGTATAAGAACTGGGATCTGAGCATTTTCCTCAACGGCTCTTATGGCAACAAGGTGCTCAATTACAACGCCCTTACCCTTACACACATGAACAGTGCCTGGACCAACCAGCTTCGCAGCATTGCAGACCGTGCCCAGCTTGTTCCCATCGATCCCGACAAGGTATATGACGGAACCGGTAACATGAATAACTGGTACGACGATATCACCAATGTAAAGGTGGCGAATCCCGGAACCAAGACCCCTCGTCCCACAACGGACGACCCTAACGACAACGACCGCATCAGCACCCGTTACGTGGAAGATGGCAGCTATCTGCGCATCAAGAACATCTCCCTGGGTTACACCTTGCCTAAGAGCCTCCTCCAGAAGGCCAAGATCGAAAACGTGAGAGTGTACTGCAATATCCAGAATCTCTACACGTTTACCAAGTACACGGGCTACGATCCGGAAGTGGGTGCTTCCACCCAGGATGCCACAGGCCTTACCTATGGTGTCGATAACGGACGTTATCCTTCTCCTACCCTGTATTCTTTCGGCGTAAGCTTTACATTCTAAAAGAAGGAGGAAATGAATATGAAAAATATGTATAAAGGATTTGCCATCATTGCCGCCATCCTGGCTGTTGTTTCCTGTGAAAAGTTCCTGGAGCGCCCTACCGAGGACGGATACAATGTGGACAACTTCTACAAGAACGACCTCCAGTGCGAGCAAGGCGTGAACTATTTGTATAATTCCCCCTGGTACGATTTCCAGCGTGGCTTCATCAAGATCGGTGAGGTGATGTCCGGTAACATGTACTGGGGCGATAGCCCGTATCTGAGTTTTACCACCAATGGTACCGATGTGGACCTGGTGAACATGTCCTATTCCCTGTGGGCCGTCAACGGTCATGCCAATACCGTTATCCGCAACATCCAGAATGCCAAAGGCCCTTCCGAGGCCGCCAAGCGCAAGTATATCGGCGAGGCTCTCGTGTGGAAAGCCTTCGCATACTTCTTCATGGTTCGTACCTTCGGTGCGGTTCCCATCATCCACGACAACTCTGAGTTGCTCTCCTCCGGTGGATACAACTCGGTCAAAAAGGTGGATCGTGAAGGCGTGTACGAGTATATTATCTACACGATTGAAACCGCAATGAATATGCTTCCCAAGCAGACTTCCGGCTGGAATCAGCGAATCGATTACTATGGTGCGGAAGCCCTCCTGGCCAAAGTATATCTCACCAAAGCCGGCCTGTCCGGTCAGCTGAGCAATGACGATCTCACCAAGGCTGCTCAATATGCCAAGGATGTTATCGACCATTCCGGCCGTACCCTTACTCCGGTTTTCTCCGATGTGTTCCGTCTGGCTCCTTCCGTTTATAATGCCACGGGTGAGTCCCTTATCTCCTGGCAGTGGACGGTTACCGGTGAGCAGTGGACCCGTCAGAATACCCTCCAGAGCGACCTTGCCATGGTGGGCTTCGACGAGAACGGTGATGTCTGGGGCGGTTGGGGCGGTCCCTCTGTGGACCTTCAGGAAGCCTTTGGCGTGAAGCCCACGGACGATCCTGCTCTCCGCATTGCAGAAAAAGATACCCGTCGCAAAGCTACCATGATGATGCCCGGTGATGTCTATGATTATTTCTGGACGGACAAGGGTGGCTTTGACTTCCTGCGCTTCATTTATGACAAGGATGATTACGGCGCTGGCGGCCCTGGCGGCCATATGCAGTGCCAAACCGGTGCCAACAATGTAAAGCATTTGTATGGTGACAACGCCGACCACAAAGCAGCTGTGGGTGTTCCTGCTGCCCGTATGGCCAACCAGCTTCCCACTCACCTGATCCGTCTTTCCGACGTGTATCTGATGTATGCAGAGGCTAAGTTCCTTACTAATGGTGCCGACGAAGCTCTTGTGTATGTGAACAAGGTACGTGAGCGTGCCGGTGCAGATAAACTCGATGCCATTACCTATGACGACATCTGGAAGGAACGTCGTCTGGAACTGGCCGGAGAGGGAGACCGCTGGTACGACTATGTACGCCGCTCCTACTACGACATGCAATACTGCATCGATGAACTTAAGAGCCAGCACCGCTCCACCTACTATGGCCTGGACGACCTGTATATGGGTTACTACGAGACTGAAGTATGGAATAAAAAGCATCAGCTGGATAACGTGGGTTATCCCGGCATCAACGTGGACAATCCCAATGTGACGGCCTCCAGCTTCCAGCTTCCGTTCCCTACCGAGGATGTGGTATTCAATGGAAATATGGCCTCCGATGCCGTTCCCGAGCACGTGGAGAACATTCGTGAAGCTTATCCGTACAATTTCTAATGGACAAGACAATGAAAAAGATCAATATTATCAAAGGCATCGCGGCGCTGTCGGTTCTTATGATGGGCTTTGCTTCCTGCGAGCGGGTAGATTATCCCGATCGTTTCCGCCTCACCGGTGGTAAACCCGTCATCGACTATATCCGCTACGCCGACAAAGACCTCCTGATTAACCAGGCGTACATGGATGAGACGGTCTGTGTAGTGGGTGATAACCTGACTTCTGTCGTCAAGGTTCTGTTCAACGACCAGGAGGCGGTGCTGAATACCAGTTATATTACGTCCAAGACGTTGCTGGTATCTATTCCGAAGACTCAGGCAACCGTGGAAACGGACTTGATTTATTTCATCACGCAGGCTCCCGATACCGTTACGTACGACTTTCATGTAATGCCTCCGTCCGCGGTTGTGAGCAGCATGGATTGCGAATATGCAAAACCGGGTACGGAAGCACACATTTACGGTGACTTCTTCATCGATCTGGAATATGTGGAATTCCAGGGCATCGATGCCCGTGTAGAGGTGGATGATCTCACTTACACGGAGAGTGAAATTACCCTGACCATTCCTGCGGGGGCCACTCCCGGTCTGGTAAAAGTAAAGACCAATTCCGGTTTGTCCGGCTCCATCTTCCAGTATCAGGATCAGCGCGGTTTGCTCTTCGACTTTGACGGCAAGACGGGTCTGTACACTGAGGACAACCGTGGTTGGCACCCTCAGCTGGTAACCACCGACGATACCGCTATCAGCGGCAACTTCCTGCAACTGGGTGACGGCAATGCCGAGATTAAAGGTGACGGTAGCACATGGGACGACGGCAAGTTCAGCTTTGAATACTGGCCGGGCGCATGGCAGAATCCGGAGCCCTTCACGGCTTCCTTCGGCCGCAAACTCTCCGACTTCGCGGACTTCTCCGACTTTGCCAATATGGCCTACAAGTTCGAGTTGTATATCCCTGAAGAGCACCCCTGGACGGGCAGCGCCCTGCAAATCCTGCCTGCCGACATTACGGTTGTTACCAACGGTGAGACCGGTGCAGTAGCCATGGACGGTACTGTCCTGGGTGGCTGCAACAACAAGTATATCGGCGATGATAGCGCCAAGTATCCTCGCGCCCTGTATACTCCCTGGGCCGACGGTTTAACCCATACCGGCGGAAAGTGGATCACGGTTACCATCCCGATGAATACCATTCTCTACCAGCCTAACGGTAATCTTACTGAAGGTGCTCCCGTAACGGCTGCTTCCTTCGATTCCCTGGTACTATTCCTCTGCGGAAGCGGCGGCAAGACCGGTACGGACTGCAAGCCCATCCTCAAGATCGACAACATCCGTGCTGTCCCTATTAAATAATTCAAAGGTATCATTGCTATGAATAAATACATCAAGTTATCTTTTCTTGCAGCGGCGATGATTGCCGTACTGGCCACGGCCTCCTGCTCCCGTAAGGAAGTAGATACCGACCAGTTGAGCGGGCCCATTGCCCTGGCTGCAGTGTCTCCTAATCCGGTGGTCCGGGGTGCGGAACTGCATCTCTTTGGAACGAATATGGATAAGGTGGTGGAAGTCCGCATCCCTGGTGTGGACCCCATCAAGGACATTACCAAAGGAGAAGGCCAAGGCCGTCTGTCCGAGATTGTCGTGACCGTTCCGCTGGAAGGTCCCCAGGTGGGCAAAGTGGTTGTCGCCGATGCCAGTGGCAACACTTCCAGTACAAAATTTGACCTGGAATATATCGAGGGAATGGTCTTTGAAGGCTTTACCTGCGATGAAGAAGTCATGCCGGGTGATGTGATTACCCTGAAGGGTGAGTACCTGAACAACATTCAGGAAGTGATCTTCACCTCCGGAAACGGTATTACCTATGCCACCGGTGCCATGATTTTTGATAAAACCCGTCACAGCACCAAGGTATATGTGCCGGCAGCTGCCACCAGCGGTATCATCAAAATCTGCGACGTTGACGAGACCAAAGACAAGACCTCCATCCCCAACATCTATCCTTCTACCAAGGAGATTGTGGTGGGCAAGCCCACTGTGGATGTGACCGAGTTTGAAGAGCCTGTCAAGGCCGGTACCATTCTCACCTTTACGGGTACTTACCTGAATATGGTAGCCAAAGTCGTTTTCGGTGGAGAAGAGCAGAAAGACTTTACCGTAAGTGACGATGCCACGGAACTTTCCGCTGCCCTCCCTGAGAAGGCTGCCGACGGAGATGTCATATTTACCACTTATGCGGGCGACACCTTCGTGGCCGGTACGCTGGTTGGGGTTCTTCCTTCCGCTCTGTCTATCGCTGTTGACGAGACAATGGGGGATCTCCGTTACAAGGCTGGTTACCGGACGGTCATCCTGGGTGACGATCTGGATTTGGTTGAGGCTGTCTCCTTCGGTGGTGCCAATGCTGAGTTTGAGTATCGCGCCGAATCCTTCCCGGATTCTATCGTTGCCGTTATTCCGGAGATCGCTCCGGACGGAGATGTGGTGGTTACCCTGGCCAATGGTTCCAGCGTAGTGGTGGACCAGGTGGCGTTCGTAAATCCTACCGTGGATAAAGTTTCCACTGATAAGATTGTGGCTCGTGAGAAGTTCGAGTTCACCGGCAAGGATCTGGAACTGATCCGCAAAGTGAGTGTGGGCGGCATTGAGTGCCAGTTTACGCTGGATACCCTGGATATTCTGGATGGTTTTGATGAGGAAGGCGATCCTATCAAGATTGCCGTCCTGGACAGCACCAAGGTGATTGTTACCACGGATCCTACCATCCTTTCCGGCGATGTGGTCATTGAAAAACTCAATGGCTGGAGCAATGTCATTTCTCAGATGACTGTAACCTATGAGGAACTGGTTTCCCTCGAGCTCCCGGCAAGTGTAGCCATGGGCAAACCTATGGTCGTTACCGGAACCAACCTATTTGCTATTGACAAGGTTTACATCAAGGGCAAGCAGGTTGTGGATTGGGTTTCCCGTTCCAATACCCAGATGTCCTTCCAGATCCCCGAGGGTGTGGGCCCTGGCGTCTATCGCTTGGTTCTGGACCTCAACGATGGCACCACCATTACCTGGGCTATCGGCTTTGAGGTAACGGCTCCTTATACCGAAACCTTCGTCTGGGAAGGCAAGCACGACCTTGCCGGTTGGGGCGCCAACCTGGAAGCCGGTCCCGAAGACGGCTGGGTAACTGCCGGCTTGGCGGAAGGTGACCTGGTACGCGTTTACTATGAAACCTATGACGATGAGTGGCAGTTCAAACTGCAGGCCGGTCACTGGGATGCCATCAACCTGGAAACCCTGGGTGGCGCTAACACCGTATCTCCGGACTTTGCCGCATCGGGTGACACGTTCTTCTCCTTCGAGGTGACGGCCGATATCCTGGCTCAGCTCACCAAGACCGGCGAAGGATGGGGATACACCTTCGTAATCAATGGTACAGGTGCCTACATCAAGGGTATTTCCATGATCCACTTCGGCGCTACCGAGAAGGTTATTTATGAAGGCCCCACCTCTATGACCTGGGGTGACGACGGTCGCTTCGGACTGGCTCTCCAGTATTTTGAAGAAGCCGGTGCAGACGCTACCATGGTTATCTACTTCCAGCAGACGGAGAACTGGGGACAGGTCCAGATCAACGACGGCTGGTGGAAAAACGATGAAATGGTCTTCCCGGAACTGGGTGGTGCATACCTGACCACCGACAATGCCGGCGGTAAGGAGGTTACCAAGATAGAGCTCACCATCACCGAAGACATGCTGAACCTCCTGAAGTCCCATGCAGGAGACTACTTTGGCCTCAATACCCAATATCAGGGTGACGGCCGGGTTGCCATGGTTCTGCAAGGCTCAGATTGGATTATCGAGCAGATCACTCTTAAGTAGTTTTTAATCCGGAGGGGGCCGATCCCCCCTCCGGGTTCCATAAAAGGTTATCAACTGTGAAGAAATTTTTTTTTATAGTAGTAATGTTTACAACCTTTGCCTGGGGTTGCCAAAAAGATAATGGCGGTGGTAATCAGCCCACGCCACAGGAACCGTCCGGAACGGAAAAGCCGGAGGAACCGGGTATTGCCAAGTCGCTCGTGACGACCGGCGCTACCACTGAGGTTCAGGCCTTATACAACTATCTCCGGGAAATTTATGGCCAAAAGACCTTGTCGGCCATTATGGCCAATGTGAACTGGAACCACGAGGAGGCAGACAAGGTGTATCAGGCGACGGGAAAGTATCCGGCCATCAACTGCTATGACTTCATCCACATCCTCTATTCCGGAGCCAATTGGATCAATTATTCCAACCTTACCCCGGTTACAGAGTGGGTGGATGAGGGCGGTATTGTTTCGCTCATGTGGCATTTCAACGTGCCGCAGTCAGAGAAGAGTGGGATAGACAAGGTAACTTGTACTCCCTCCGAGACCACCTTTCGGGCAAGGAATGTTTTCACTGAGGGGACCTGGGAGAATAAGTGGTTCTATGAGCAGATGGACAAGGTTGCTGCCGTTATTCTGGGCTTGCAGAAAAAGGGGATTGCAGCCTTGTGGAGACCTTTCCATGAAGCCGCCGGCAATGCCACCTATAAGCAAAAGGCCGCCTGGACCACATCCTGGTTCTGGTGGGGGTACGACGGCTCCGAGGTGTACAAAAAACTGTGGAAAACCATGTTCGACTATTTCAAATCCAAGGGAATCAGAAACCTTATCTGGATTTGGACCACGCAGAATTATAACGGGAACAGCGCCCAGTACAATCTGGATAGTGATTGGTATCCCGGCGATGCTTATGTGGATATCGTGGCGCGTGACCTTTACGGGTATTCCGCATGGCAAAATCGTACGGAGTTCACAGAAATCCAACATTCCTATCCAAATAAAATGGTTACGCTGGGAGAATGCGGCGTGGACAGTAACTCCGGAAAAGCATTCAGCAACGTTCCCGATTTTTGGAATGCCGGTGCAAAGTGGCTGTATTTCATGCCCTGGTACGGCTCTAGCATGCCTGACAGCGCCTGGTGGAAATCGGCTTTTAACAGTAATATAGTAGTGGATCGCGCTTCGCTTCCCTCCCTAAAATAAAATGCATATGAAAAGATTAAATGCCCTTTTGTTTTTTTGTGCGTTCTCTTCCATTTTTGCCTGCAATAACAAAACTCCGCAGGGAGGAGAAACGCCCAGTACAGCGCCTTCGGATATTTCCTTGTCTGTCAGTGCCAAAGACGTCGATGCTGCTGGTGGAAGTTTTGACCTGACGGTAACATCGCCTACCAGGCCCTCGGTAAGTTGTCCGGCCGACTGGGTTCGTATTCCGGAGGGAACGTATAACAAAGAGACCTATAAAATCACGTATAAGGTAACTGTCGCTGCGAATGAAGCCACCTCTGAGCGGACCGCCAACGTTACCTTAACAGCCGGTTCCCTGTCCAAGAGTTTGACCATCAAGCAGGCTGCAGCCCCTGAAAAGGAGGATGATACCCCCAAGCAGCTCTCGCTGGATAAACACAGTTTGTCTTTGGCGCAGAAGGGCGGTTCTGCTTCCGTGATAGTGACAACCCCCGAGCCTGCAGAACTTTCCGGCGTTCCTGAATGGCTGGAAGTGACCATAACAGCGTTCAAGAACTACAAGATGAAATTCACCTTCAAGGCCGGTGCCAACGACAGTTATGACGAACGTTCGGCGGAGGTAACAGTTTTTGCCGGTTCGCTTTCGGATAAAGTTGTCATTACACAGGATGCTAAGATAAAGGATCCCGAGGCGCTGGATAACGCAGCTTGGGCCAGAGGTATGGAACTGGGCCTTGGCTGGAATCTGGGGAATCACTTCGATGCTTATACCAATGATGTTGCCTCGGAGAATGCCTGGGGCGCGCCCTCTGCCACTCAGGCTACATTCAATGGCCTAAAGGCCAAGGGTTTCACCAGTGTTCGTATCCCTATTACTTGGCTGGGTCACATTGGCGCCGCCCCGGATTATACCCTTGACGAAGTATGGCTTAACAGAGTTGCTGAGGTAGTGGGATATGCCGAGAACGCAGGCCTGAAAGCCATCATCAACACCCATCACGACGAAGACCATGGTGACGGCCACTGGCTTAACTTGAAGAAAGCTGTGGACAGCGCCACTGAAAACACGAAGATTAAGGAAGAATTTGCTGCGGTATGGACCCAGATTGCGAATAAGTTCAAGGACAAGGGCGATTTCCTGATGTTCGAATCCTTCAACGAGCTCATTTACGGCGACAACTGGGATGTGAACTCGTCCAATCCCACCAAGTGCGGAAAGATCCTTGATGAGTGGAATCAGGTGTTCGTAGATGCAGTGCGTGCTACGGGCGGTAACAACGAAACCCGTTGGCTGGGTGTTCCCGGCTATGCCGCGAGCCCCAATGGCCTCAAATACATCAATGTGCCCGACGATCCTGCAGGAAAGACCATGCTGGCCTTCCATTGCTACGACCCCTATGATTACACGATTGGTAACAAGCAGCTTGCCGACTGGGGCCATACCGGAACGGCTTACAAGAATGGTGAAAATGAGATAAATGCTCTTATGAAAAGCATTTATGAGACCTATATCGCCAAGAATGTTCCTATCTACATGGGCGAATTCGGTTGCTCTATGCGTTCAAAGAGCAACAACAAGGCCTGGGCTTTCTATCTGTATTACCTGGAGTATTTTGTGAAATGTGCACGCTCCTATGGTATTGCTGCCTTCCTCTGGGATAATGCCGCCGAGGGTGCTGGTGTAGAGCACCACCCTTATATCAACCACGGTACCGGCGCATACATGGAAAACGGCAAGGAGCCCGTGGAGGCCATGGTGAAGGCCTGGAGCTCCACCGACGCCTCCTACACCCTCCAGAGCGTGTACGATTCAGCCCCTGTATTTTAGAGATTCTTCTCTTCGCTCAGAATGACAAGATGAAAAAGTTTGTATTATTATCGGCCCTGGCCCTTGTAGCCTGCGGTACAGGCAGCCAAAAACCCGTGGAAACGCCTAAGGACCAGTTGGTTCACCGGCTCTTCGGCTATGTCCAGAACGGGCAAATTGCCTACGGCCACCAGGATGACCTGGTGTATGGACACAACTGGGTTCTCACAGACTGGGAGAACGACCCGCTGGAACGCTCGGACGTGAAAGACGTCACGGGAAAGTACCCCATGGTACTGGGCTTCGACCTGGGCGGCATTGAGCTGGGCCAGGCCAAGAACCTGGACGGCGTGCCGTTCGGCCTCATGCGGAAGGCCGCGCAGAAGCACGTGGAGCGGGGCGGTATCGTCACCTTCTCCTGGCATCCGCGCAATCCGCTCACCGGCGGTGATGCATGGGACGTGAGCTCGGACCAGGTGGTGAAATCGGTCCTCCGCGACGGGGAAAAGAGTGGCGAATTCAAGCTTTGGCTGCGCCGTGCGGCCGACTTTATCGAGTCGCTGGGCGTGCCCGTCATCTTCCGGCCCTGGCACGAGAACCTGGGCAGCTGGTTCTGGTGGGGCGGCAAGCTCTGCTCGGCCCAGGAGTACCAGGAACTCTACCGCATGACCTGGCTTTATTTCACCAAGGACCGCGGGCTTACGGACATCCTCTGGTGCTATTCGCCCAACGGCGACTGCGGCCCGCAGGCCTACATGGAGCGCTATCCCGGCGACGAATTTGTGGATATCCTGGGTATCGACACCTATGAATATGTGGGAAATGGCAGCGTGGAGGAAGCCGGCGTGCGCTATATGGAGGAACTCAAGGGCGCACTGACCTACCTTACGGCGCTTTCCTACGAGCACGAGAAACTCATGTGCCTGAGCGAGACCGGCCTGGAAGGCCTGGTGGACCCGCAGTGGTGGACTGCCCGCCTGCTGCCCGCCATGAAGGATTTCCCGGTGAGCTATGTCCTCACATGGCGCAACGCCCACGACAAGCCCGGCCACTTCTATGCGGCCTGGAAAGGATTTGAATACGAGGCCGACATGAAGGCCTTTGCAGAACAGGAGAATATTATTTTACTTGACCAATAATGAAAACTTTCGAAGAACGGCTTGCCTGGCTCCAAAAATGCCACAAGCGACTGATTGAACGTCCGAACGCTCCCATCGAAGGGAACGGCATATATGAACGTTACGAGCATCCTGTCCTCACCGGGGAACATGCTCCGCTGGAGTGGCGCTATGACCTGAACAAGGAGCGCAATCCTTTCCTCATGGAGCGGATTGGTATCCATGCCACCCTGAACTCCGGTGCCATTAAGTGGGGAGACAAGTACGTACTGGTAGTGCGTGTGGAGGGGGCCGACCGCAAATCCTTCTTCGCCGTGGCCGAAAGCCCCAACGGCGTGGACCATTTCACGTTCTGGCCGCGTCCCATCACCATGCCGGAGTGGGGAGAGCCCGCTACCAACATTTACGACATGCGCCTGACCCGGCACGAGGACGGCTGGATTTACGGCATCTTTTGCGTGGAGCGCAAGGACCACTCCATGGAGGGAGACCTTTCCGCTGCCACTGCGGCTGCCGGCGTGGCCCGCACCAAGGACCTGGTGAACTGGGAGCGCCTGCCGGACATCGAGTCGGGGAGCCAGCAGCGCAACGTGGTGCTGCATCCGGAGTTCGTGAACGGGAAATATGCCCTGTACACGCGCCCGCAGGACGGCTTTATCGACGCCGGAAATGGCGGCGGCATCGGCTGGGCCCTGGTGGACAGCATGGAGCATGCCGTCATCAAGGAGGAGAAGATCATCAACCGCCGTTTCTATCACACCATCAAGGAGGTGAAGAACGGCGAGGGCCCGCATCCCATCAAGACCCCGCAGGGCTGGCTGCACCTGGCCCACGGCGTGCGCGGTTGCGCCAGCGGCCTCCGCTATGTGCTGTACCTGTACATGACGGCCCTGGACGACCCTTCCCGCGTGATCGCCCAGCCCGGCGGCTTCTTCATGGTTCCGGAAGGGGAGGAGTACATTGGCGACGTGATGAACGTCCTCTTTGCCAACGGCTGGATTTGCGATCCGGACGGCAAGGTGTTCATCTACTACGCGTCGTCCGATACCCGCATGCACGTGGCCACCTCCAGCGTGGAGCGCCTGGTGGACTACTGCCTGCACACCCCGGAAGACGGTCTGCGCACCGGCCTGTCCGTGGAAACCCTGAACAAGCTCATCGACGCGAATCAGGCCTGGCTGGAAAGCCGCTGATACTGAGGCGTTTATTGATAATCCTCGGCGCAAAAGGAGCCGAGGATTTTAAGCAAAATACTGATAACCAATTGTTTATATGCCAGTAAGAATCTTATCCTGTTTATTGGCCGGTGTGTTGACGCTGGGCCTCCAGGCACAGCCGCTGCAACTGTCCCACCTGTTCACCGACCACGCTGTGCTGCAGCGGGAAACCACCGTCCCCGTGTGGGGCTGGGGCCAGCCCGGTGCCAAGGTGGAGGTCACCGGCTCCTGGAACGGCGTCAAGGCCGTAGCCAAGGTGGCCGATGACGGCTCCTGGAGCGTGGTCCTCCCAACCGCCCAGGCCGGCGGTCCGTACACCCTCAGTGTCAAATCCGGCAAGGAGGCCCTCACCGTGAACGACATTGCCCTGGGTGAAGTGTGGATTTGCTCCGGCCAGTCCAACATGGAAATGCCCATGCAAGGATTTGGTTTTCAGGAGATTGAAGGCGCCACGGAAGCCATTCTGGCAGCGCCGGAAACCGCCGCGCAGGTGCGCGTGTTCGACATCAAGACCCCCAAGAAAACCGCGCCGGAGAAGGATGTAGACGCCCATTGGGCCTACACGGACGGCGCCGTCACGGCACAGACCTCGGCCGTGGGCTACTTCTTTGCCAGGCGGCTCACCAGGAGCCTGGGCGTGCCGGTAGGCATCATCGTCAACGCCTGGGGCGGCAGTCGGATTGAGCCGTGGATGACCAATGACATGATCAATGCTTCCGGCATCACGGCGGAGGACCGCAAGGCCATCGACGCCATTGAAGAGAAGCCGGACCGCTGGCCGGAAACGCCCGAACTCATCTGGAACGGCCGCGTGGCGCCCATCGTGGGCTATGCCGCCAAGGGCATCCTCTGGTACCAGGGCTGCTCCAACATCGGCCAGAACTGTTATGACAAGTTGCAGGCGCAGATGGTGCGTTCCTGGCGTGCGGCCTGGGGCAGGGAACTGCCGTTCATCTATACGCTCCTGGCCCCGTATGAGCACGGCGATGCCGACGGCCGCTGGCGTCCGCACTTCGTTGAAACCCAGTTGAATACGGAGAAACTCGTTGACAACGCCTGGGCCATCTGCACCGAAACCTTGGGCAACAAAGTCACCGTACACCCTTCCAAGAAGAAGGAGGTGGCCGACATGATGGTGCTCCGCGCCCTGCAAAGCGTATACGGCATCTATCCCGGCGTCTCCATGGAACTGCCCAAGCTCAAGGACGTGGTGTATGAGGCCGATGGTACCGTGAAAGTGACCCTCACTGAGGTGTGGAGCAACCTGGGCTCCATCTCCGGCCGCGACGTGACGGGCTTCGAACTCGCCGGCGAGGACCGGCAGTTCCACCTGGCGCAGGCGCAGATTGACTGGGACGGCCAGACCATCGTGGTCAAGTGTGCCGATGTCCCGCATCCCATCGCCGTCCGCTACGCCTTCCGCAACTGGATGGGCGCCAACCTGGCCAAATCCAACGGCATTCCGGTACCTCCCTTCCGCACGGACGACTGGGCGTACTAGACTGTAAAATGGAAGTGGCTGAGCATGAGACGATTGTGAAAAATCGTCTAGGTAAAAGAACAGAGACGATTTTGCGTAAGTAATTAAGAATATGAAAGTTGCATTTCACGCTATCTGCGGCGTCCTTCTGACCCTGGCTCTCACCGCCTGCCAGAAGCAGGACGTTACGGTAAAATGTGCTCCTTATACCCTCCGCCTGCAGGTGATTTCCCCGGAAATCATCCGCGTGAGCGCCAGTGCAGACGGCAAGTTCCACGACCGCGCAAGCCTGGTGGTGCTGCCTCAGGCCGGAACAACGGACTTTGAAGTCTCCGACGCCATGGGCAAGGTGCACCTCACCACGGAGAAACTCGCCGTGGACATTTACAAAGCCAACGGTGAAATCAACTTCTACAAGGCCGACGGCACCCCGCTCGCCCTGGGCGGCCACGCCACGCTGGTTCCCAACGGGGACCGCTGGAGCACTACGCTCAGCTTCGACAGCCCCGAGGACGAGGCCTTCTACGGCTTGGGCCAGCACCAGGCAGGGGAGTTTGACCACAAAGGCCGTCAGGAAGAACTGTTCCAGTACAACACCAAGGTGAGCGTGCCCATGGTGGTGTCCAGCAAGGGCTACGGCCTCCTCTTCGACGCGTATTCCCTGAGCCGATGGGGCACAGACCAGGCCTACAGGCAGTTGGGCGAGGTCTTCGACCTGCAACTGACCGGTACCTACACCACGCGCGAAGGCGTGCTGGTACAGCAGGAGGACAGCCTCTTCTACGAGAATGAATTCGCCATCCGGAACCTGCCCCAGGTGCCGCTCCAAGGTGCAAAAGTGATCTACAATGGTACGATAACCGCCAAGGAGACGGGTGACTACCACTTTATCCAGTACTATGCCGGCTTCCAAAGCACCAGCATCGGCGGGCAGGAAGTGATGAGTCGCCGCTGGCGTCCGGCCTGGAACCCCAACAGCTACAAATACACCGTGCACCTGGAAGCCGGCGTGCCCACGCCCATCCGGGTGGAGTGGGAGCCGGACGGCGACGTGTCCTACATCGGCCTCCGTGTACAGCCTTTCGGCGCCGTTCAGGCCGATAAGCTCACTTTCTGGAGCGAGTGCGAGCCGCAGCTGGACTGCTATTTCATGGGCGGAGAGAACTACGACGGGGTTATCAAGGACTATCGCCAGCTCACCGGCAAGGCGCCCGTGATGCCCAAATGGGTGCTGGGTTTCTGGCAGAGCCGCGAACGCTACGCCACCCAGGAAGACCTGGTGGAAACGCTGAGGGAACTGCGCGCCAGGCACATTCCGGTCGATAATATCGTCCAGGACTGGCAGTACTGGGAAGATGACCAGTGGGGGAGTCACGTCTTTGACACCACCCGCTACCCGGCCCCGGAGCAGATGCTGGACAGCGTCCATGCCTTGCATGGCCGCTTCATGATTTCCGTGTGGCCCAAATTCTACACCAATACGGAACATTACAAGGAACTCAAGGCGGCCGGTTACATGTACCTGCATCCGGAACAGGACAGCCTGAAAGACTGGCTGGGCCATACGCAGTCCTTCTATGACGCCTATGCGGAAGGCGGCCGGAAGCTCTTCTGGCAGCAGATGGACCAGAGCCTGTACAGCAAGTATGGCCGCAAGATTGACGCCTGGTGGATGGACGCCAGCGAGCCCAACCTGCGCGACTGCCTGCCGCTGGACTATATGAAATGGCTGCTGAATCCCAATGAACTGGGTTCCAGCACCGAATACCTGAACGCCTACGCCCTGGTGAACGCCCAGGCCATCTACGAAGGCCAGCGCGGCGTGGACCCGGATAAACGCGTATTCCTCCTCACCCGCAACGGCTTTGCGGGCCTGCAGCGCTACAGCACCGCCACCTGGAGCGGAGATATTGGCACCTCCTGGACCGACATGCGCATGCAGATGGCTGCCGGCCTGAATTACTCCATGAGTGGCATCCCGTTCTGGGGCATGGATATTGGCGGTTTCTCCGTCATGAGCAAGTTCTACGATGCTGCTGGTCAGGACGAATGGCAGGAGCTCCAGACCCGCTGGCACCAGTTCGGTACCTTTGTACCGCTATTCCGCACGCACGGGCAGTGGCCCCGCCGCGAGCTTTGGAACATTGCCCCGGAAGGCTCCAAGGCCTACGAGAGCATCCTGTGGTACATGCAGCTGCGGTATCGGCTCATGCCTTATCTGTATTCCCTCACGGGGGCGGTGCATTATGCCGATTACACCCTCCTGCGCGGCCTGCCCATGGATTTCCCGGACGACCCGGCCGTGCGTGACCTCTCCGACCAGTGGCTCCTGGGCCCGGCCCTCATGCCCTGCCCGGTGTACGAGTACAAGGCCCGCAGCCGGGAGGTGTATTTCCCTGCCGGCGGGTGGTACGACTTCTATACCGGCGAAAAGATTCCCGGTAACCAGCGACGGATGGTGGCGGCGCCGTACGAGCGCATGCCGCTGTACGTGCGGGCGGGCAGTATTGTCCCGGTGGGCCCGGCCCTGGAATGGAGCGACCAAAAGCCCGCCGACGACCTCCTGCTGGTGATTTACACGGGTGCCGACGCCCGTTTCACCCTGTACGAGGACGACGGCCTCACCTACGCGTATGAGAAGGGTGAGAGCAGCACCATCGACCTGCAATGGGACGACGCAGCCCGTACGCTCACCATCGGCGCGCGGAAAGGAACCTATCCGGGCATGTTGGAAAAACGCCAATTCCGGCTTATCTTTGTAGATGAGGCCCATCCCTTTGCCTGGAATCCGGACGCTCCCGGCCGGCCCGTGCAGTATGACGGACAGGCCCTGACCATAAAATTATAATACGAGAACGATATGAAAAAAGCATTGATTATGTTGTCTGCAGCGCTCCTTGGTGTCGCTTGTGCGCCCAAAGGACCTCAAGCCATACCCACCGACAAGGCGGTGGAAGCCAAGGTGGAAAAAGTCCTGAAGGGCATGACCCTGGAAGAGAAGGCCGGTCAGCTGGTCCAGCTGAACATCTCCGTGCTGGAGGACGGCACGCGCGAGGCCATCGACCCGGCCAAGCTGGAGAAGATTATCGGCCAGTACAAGGTTGGGTCCATCCTCAATGTGATGCACGATGCCGCCCATTCGCGCGAGCAGACGGCCGCTATGGTGCGCCAGATTCAGGAAAAGAGCATGGAGGCTATAGGCATTCCCTGTATTTATGGCCTGGACATGATTCACGGCGCCACGTACCTCACGGACGGTTCTTTCTACCCGCAGGAGATTAACCTCGCGGCCACCTTCAACCGCGACTACGCCCGCATGATGGGCCGCGCCATGGCCTATGAGACTCGCGCCGCGCAGGTGCCGTGGGTGTTCTCCCCGGTGATGGACCTGGGCCGCGACCCGCGCTGGCCGCGTCTGTGGGAAAGCTATGGCGAAGACCCGTATCTGCAGGCGGAAATGGCCCGCGAAGAAACCATCGCCATTCAGGGGGAAGATCCCAATCATATTGACCTGGAGCACTGCGCCGTTTCCCTCAAGCACTTCATCGGTTATGGCGTTCCGGTGAGCGGCAAGGACCGTACGCCGGCCATTATCGCCCAGAACGACCTCCGCGAGAAGTTCTTCGCCCCGTTCCTGGAATGCTTCCGCGCCGGCGCCCTCACCGCCATGGTGAACAGCGCCTCCATCAATGGCATCCCCACGCACGCCAACGCCATCCTTTTGAGCGGCTGGGTCAAGGAAGAGCTGGGATGGGACGGCATGTTCGTGACGGACTGGGCCGACATTGACAACCTCTTTGTGCGCGACCACGTGGCGGCCAATAAGAAAGAGGCCGTGGCCATGGGCATCAACGCCGGTATCGACATGATTATGGACCCGTACGACCCGGAGTGCGTGACGGCCATTGTGGAATGCGTCAAGGAAGGCGCTATCTCCCAGTCCCGCCTGGACGACGCCGTGCGCCGCGTCCTGCGTCTGAAGGTGCGCCTGGGCCTGTTCGACAAGCCCGTTTGGGACTATTCCTACCCGGAGTTCGGCTCCGAGCAGTTTGCCCGGGAATCTTACGCCGCCGCCTTGGAGAGCGAGGTCCTGCTCAAAAATAACGGCGTTCTTCCCCTCAAGGAAGGCGCCCGCATCCTGGTTACCGGGCCCAACGCCAATACCCTGCGTGCGCTCAACGGCGGCTGGAGCTATCGTTGGCAGGGCGATGCCGACGCGTTTGTGCCGCAGTACAATACCATCGTGGAGGCCCTGCAGCACCGTTTCAAGCACGTGAGCTATGAGCCCGGCGTGAAGTATCTGGAGGGTGCCGACTGGCAGGCCGAGGATGCTTCCGGCATTGGCAAGGCCGTGGCCGCCGCCCGCAGTGCAGACGTGGTGGTGGTTTGCGTAGGCGAAAATTCCTATTGCGAGACCCCAGGCAACATGGACGACCTGAACCTTTCCAAGGCCCAGAAGCAGCTGGTGGCTGCCCTGTCCGGTGCCGGCAAGCCCATCGTCCTGGTACTTAACGAGGGCCGTCCGCGCCTGATTGGCGACATTGAGCCGCTGGCCGCCGCCGTGGTGGATGTAATGCTGCCCTCCAATTTCGGTGCCGACGCCTTGGCTGCCCTGCTGAGCGGCGACGAGAACTTCTCCGGCCGGCTGCCGTTCACCTATTCCAAGCACATCAACGCCCTGCACACCTACGACTACAAAGTCTCCGAGCACCGCGAAACCATGGACGGCTCCTACAACTACGACGCCGTCATGGACGTGCAGTGGCCCTTCGGCTTCGGCCTCAGCTATACCAGCTATGAATACAAGAACCTGGTGGTTTCCGCCGAGAACTTCGCTGCCGGCGATGTCCTGAAGGTGAGTGTCGATGTCACCAACACCGGCTCCCGCGCCGGCAAGGAGGCCGTGCTGCTGTACAGCAGTGACCTGGTTGCCTCTCTCATCCCGGACGTGAAGCGCCTGCGCGGCTTCGAGAAAATTGCCCTGGAGCCCGGACAGACCAAGACAGTGACCTTTGAAGTTCCCGCCAGCGCCCTTGCCTTTGTGGGGGCCGACGGCCGCTGGCGCCTGGAAGCCGGCGAGTTCCGCCTCTCCTGCGGCGGCCTCTCCGCCCTTCTCACCTGCACCGAAACCAAAGTCTGGGATACCCCGAATATCTAATGGAAAATAGAACAGATATTTTTTTGCAGGAAGTCCGTGAGTGCCTCACGGAGAACATCCTGCCGTACTGGCTGCGGCTCAAAGACCCCCGTGGGGGATTCTACGGAGAAGTGGCCGCAGACGGCACCGTGCAGTATGACGCCCCGCGCGGTGTCATCCTCAATGCCCGCCTCATCTGGACCTTTGCGGCCGCCTACAAGGCCCTGGGCAACACCGAATACCTGGTGGCCGCCATGCATGCGCGCGACTGGTTCCTGGAGCACTTCTGCGACCACAAGTGGGGCGGCGTGTACTGGAGCGTATCGGCAGAAGGGGAGCGGCAGGACACCAAAAAGCAGCTTTATGCGCAAGGCTTTGCCATTTACGGCCTCTCGGAGCTGTACAAAGCTACCAAGGACGATGGTGCCCTCAAAGAGGCCATCAACCTGTACCGCGTAGTAGAAACCTACTTTGCGGATGCGGAGAACGGCGGCTACGTGGAGGCCCTCGCGCGCGACTTTTCGCCCCTGGAAGACATGTCCCTGTCGGCCCACGACATCAACGCCGACAAAACCATGAACTCCCACCTGCACATCCTGGAGGCCTATGCCAACCTGTATAAGGTGTGGCCGGACGAAGAGCTCCGGGGGCGGATTGTGGCCCTGCTGGAGATGATCGGCACCCGCGTCATGGCCCCTTCTGGCCATCTGCAGCTGTATTTCCGGCGCGACTGGACCGTGCTGCCCGGCGGCGTGTCCTACGGGCACGACATCGAGACCTCCTGGCTGGCCATGGAATGCGCTTTTGCCACCCGTGACCTGGATGTGGTCTCGCGCGTGCGGCCCTGGGCCCTTGCCATGGGCAAGGCCGGCAACGAAGGCCTCTTTGCCGATGGCTCCATGCGCTACGAAAAGCTTCCGGACGGCACCTATGATGACTCCCGCCAATGGTGGGTGCAGGCCGAGACCGTGGTGGGCAACCTCTGGCTGTGGAAATTCCACGGCGATGCGGCTGCCGCAGACCGCGCCCTGGCCGCATGGGCCTACATCCGCGAGCACCTGGTAGACACCGCCGCCGGCGAGTGGTGGTGGTCCATCCTCCCGGACGGCTCCCCGGACCTCTCCCAGCCCAAAGCCGGCTTCTGGAAATGCCCCTACCACAACTCCCGCATGTGCCTCCAGGCCCTTTCCTTGTTTGAATAGACTTTGTAGGTGAGCAGACAAAACTTTTTCGCTCCCCCTTTATGGGGGTAGAAAAAGTTTTCGTCTGCGAAGCATAATAGAAGCATAAAATAGAGATAAACTTATGGCAAAACTCTCTGAGAAAATTGGGTATGCGCTGGGCGACGCCGCTGCCGGCGGCATTACCTGGAAGGTGATGTCCATCGCATTTCCGTTCTTTTTCACCAACGTCTTCGGCCTCACCGTGGCCGACGCTGCCGCCCTCATGCTGGTGGCCCGCCTCTTCGATGTGGTCACCGACCCGCTGATGGGCGCCATCGCCGACCGCACCCAGTCCCGCTGGGGCACCTATCGGCCCTGGCTCCTGTTTGGCGCCATTCCGCTGGGCGTCGTCTTCGCCCTGCTGCTGTTCACCCCGGACCTGGGCCCCACCGGCAAACGCATTTGGGCCTATGGCCTGTACCTGCTCATGATGGTGGTGTACACGGCCGTGAACGTGCCCTACGGGTCCCTGCTGGGCGTGATGACCGACGATGACAACGAGAAGAACCAGTTCTCATCGTTCCGTATGGTGGGCGCCTACGCGATGGGCTTTGTGATGCTTTTTTCCTTCCCGTACCTGCAGCGGATGGTGGGCGGTACCCCGCAGCATCAGTATGCCGTGCTGGGCGTGGTGCTGGGCGCCGTGGCGGCCCTGGGTACCCTGGCCTGCGGTTTGCTCACGCGCGAACGTCTGAAACCCATTCGTGCCGAGAAATTCTCTTTCAAGCCCTTCGCCGACCTCTTCCGCAACAAGCCGTGGATTATCCTGACGCTGATCGGCATTTGCACCAACTTTTTCAACGGTTTCCGCTATGCGGTGGCCGCCTACCTGATGGAGTACTGCCTGCATGGAGACGTCACCGTGGGCAGGCTGGTCATCAATTACACGGTATTCATGATGTTCGGTGAGGCCACCTGTATGGTCTTCGGTGGCCTGTCGCCCTGGTTCACCCAGAAGGTGGGCTCCAAGAAAAAGGCCTTTGCCTGGTCGGCCATCATCTGCGCCGTGTCCTCCATCCTTTTCTTCTTTATCCCCATGGATCCGGCCTGGATCTGGGTGATGGTGGCTAATGTGATTATTACTTCTGTCGGCATTGGCTTCTACTCCCCGCTGCTGTGGTCCATGTACGCCGACGTCGCTGACTATGCCACCGCCAAGAACGGCACTTCCTCCACGGGCCTTATCTTCTCTTCCGGCACCATGGCCCAGAAGTTTGGCTCGGCCATTTCCGGCGCCCTGGTCGCCATGTTCCTGGGCTTCGCGGGCTTTGTTTCGGCCACCGACACGCTCACCGGCCAAACCGTAGTCACCATTACCAGCCTTGATTCTGTCCAAACCATGATCTGGGCCCTGTTCTCCCTCTTCCCGGCCGCCATCGCCTTCCTTATCCTCCTGCTGCTCAAGATGTATCCGATCAACAAGTAGAGTGGGGCTGGCCGCTACTGGTCTAATACTCCGGGGGGAAGGTGCAGGTATTTTTCTATCTGGCGAAGGCGGGCTGTGGTGCGGTAGCGCAGCAGTTGCACCAGGCTCTTTTTCTTCTCCGGAGGCAGCCCGGGAATCTCTGTTACTTCACTTATAGCATGTTCCCTCAAAAGGATACGTGTGCAGTCTTTGTACACACTATCGGAATAGTTGTCATGGTCTTCTTTAATGGTATAGTCGCTTCCCGTATTGTCGTGGAAGGAGCGGATCATGGTTTCATAGTCGCCATAGTAACTGATGGTTTCCTTGTAATCAATGACATTCCATAAACGGATGACCAGGTCAATGATTTGCTGCAAATCTTCAGGGGATAAAAGCTTTTTCCAGCGTTTCAATTGCGCATATCGTAAGTGGCCATTCCCGTTATAAATACGCTTCACTTCGTTATAGACCGAGCGGAATTTTTTGCTCTTTATACCAATATCCATCGGCGCGGAAAAGGGCATTTTGTTCTGTGCATACTGCAGGAAATTCCAACGGTACTCTTCTGCTCTTTCAACCATCTTCCGCTCCACGGGATTGTTGAAATTGTAGTTGATGGTGGTTTTAATTTGCTTGTTGCCCAGTTTGACAGAACTCATGTAACGATGCTTGAACAGGGGGCCTTTCCGGCCTCGGGATTCATTCCACTCCCTGGAAAACAGATGCGTGTATTGTTGTACGAACCGGGATAGCGTAGTGCTGTCCGGGGCGATAACCGTGTTGTGCAAGTGATCCACCATGGGGCAGAGGGCCAGGACAGGGATGTTAAGACGTCTGGCGACGGTGCAGTAGATGGTGAAAAAAACCACATAATCACTGATCGAGTAGAAAACCAGTACACCGTCGATGGTCTTTTGACACACATGGTGTACCTCTCCGGGATAAATTTTTCGCTTCTTCATAGTCCTTCACACTCACCTTTTAGGACGATGAGTATCGGCAAGTTAGAGAGAAGAAAACAAAAAAAGAAGAATCGGTTGAAACATTGTGTTGTTTCACATGTTTTTTTGCTGTTTTTTACGATTTTTTGCTGTTTCTACCGATTGTATTTACTCCCAAATCACCCATTTTCTGTCCAGCCAAATCCCTTTGGCGTATCCTGCTTTTCCTTGAATCTGGTATTGAGGCGCATTGTCCACCAGTGCGGCAAGCGCTTTGTTTACACGTGCGATGTTCACGTTGAGGTCATTGTTGAAAAGGTCCATCATCCGTGTTATGCGAACTTCAATCTCATGGGGCTCCGAACTTCTGCTCACACGACTGTATAGGCGGAATAATTCTTCTCGGTAATAAGTGATTTGTTTCAGGGGAATGCCTTCCGGGTGTTTCAGAAAGAGTAGCAGGATGCTCTTGGCCATGGGCCGTATTTTTAGCTCCGATGAGCCGATATAGACCCGAAGCCCCCTTGTTATCCGCACGGTCTGTAGCGGAGCTTGTAACTGGAGACCCCGTTTGCTTACCTCCTGCATGGCTAACTGAACAAAGGTAATCAGTTCCTCTGTCTCTTGCTCCTCCCAGTTGATTCCATAGAGTGGGCAAGGCTCCTCCAGTGTTCCCCAAGTAAGGTAATATGCCGCCAACCATCCCTCTATCATACCTTTTTCTTGCAAAGATAGTGTAAGGAGAGGATATGTTGCCTTGTGCCGCTGGTTGCTAACAATTTGATTATCATTGGTTTATGGAAAATCCTCGGCGCAAAAGGAGCCGAGGATTATAAGCATGTGTCTAAGTATCAATTGGTTATGGGCCAGCCCGTCTGCAAAGGTGTATGTCTGGAGGACAGGGGAGAAGGCACAAAAAAAAGCAACCCGGGTGGGCTGCTTGTTTTCTACCAGCGGTCTTCGTCGGAGACGGAGAGCTTTTTGCGGGCGTGGCGGCGACGGGCGCTAAGGACGCGACGGCCGTTGGCGCTGGCCATTCTTGCGCGGAAGCCGTGTTTGTTCACACGCTTGCGGCGGGAAGGTTGGAATGTTCTTTTCATGATATCTCTATTTTATTATTTTTCGCGTAAGGACTGCAAAGGTAGTAATTCCGGAGGAAAAAACAAAATTATTTTTCAATATGTACCACCAGCTTGCCGTCATACCAGGCGTCCGGGAGCCAGGAGGAGATGGGCCAGGTGTGCACGGAGCCGCGCGGGAGCTTGTGACGGGCCATCACGGTGGCAATCTCCTCGTTCACGTCGCCGCCTTTCAGATACAAAATGCCCTGCGAGAACTTGCCTTTCACCCAGGGGAAAAAGTCCGGAAGGGCAGCCACCGCCCGCGAAACCACAAAGTCAAAGCCGGAAGGCAGCGTCTCTGCGCGCGCATTCACCACCTGCACGTTCGCTAGCTCCAGCGCGAAACTAACCGCTTGAGCCACAATGGTTTTCTTACCAACTGAATCACAAAGCGTAAACCGGGCCGATGGAAACAGAATGGCCAGCGGAATCCCCGGGAAGCCGCCTCCGGTCCCAAGGTCCAGCACCGTAGAAGCAGCAAACTGCTCCCACAGCCCCGGCACCGTTTGGAGATACCGCGCAATGGCCAGGGAATGCAGCACATGGTGCTCGTACAGCGCGTCAATGTCTTTCCGCGAAATCACGTTAATCTGCGCATTCCACTCCCGGTACAGTCCGTCCAGGGCCTCAAAACGCGCCATCTGCTGTGCCGACAAAGTAAAATCGGCCTCTAAAATACTTTTCCAGTTCATTCTACTTCCCCCCGTAACATCATTTGTGACAGGTGCTGCTTGCCCCGGCGAATCCGGGTGCGCACGGTATTGAGCTCCAGGTCCAGCTCCTTGGCAATTTCCTCGTACTCCAGTTCCTCGATCATATACTTGATCATCACGTCTTTATACAGCGACGGAAGCTCGTCGATATACCCCATCAGCCGCTGGTGAAGCTCGTCGTTGATAATTTCCTCTTCCGGCGTATAGTCGGTAAGTTGGGCCGATTCCGACCCGTCGGAGGACGCCTTGTGCAGGATGCCTTCCTTCTTCTCGTCCTCGCGTTGGATGGACGATAAATGGTCCAGCGCCGTGCGTGTAGCGATGGTCATCAGCCACGGCCGGAACTCGCGGGAAAGGTCGAAGCTCCCGAGGGCCTGGAACGCCTTCTGGAAGCTCTCGGTGACCACATCGTCTACGTCGGCCTTCCACTGGAAGTAGCCGCTCACGCGCCCGCGCACCGCACGCTCGTGAATCTGGTAGAGCATGCGGTAGGCCATCTGGTCGCCGGCGATGGCCCGCTCGATGATGTCTTTTTCGTTATCTTGCATGGTATGAGATTTCTCGACTTCGCTCGAAATGACAGGTTAATGCGCTTCTAACCAATTGATTCCCGACGAACATTCCACGGTAAGGGGGACGGAGAGCTCCATCACGTGCTCCATGACCTCCGTCACCAGGGTTTTCAGCGCCGGAACTTCCTCCGGCACAGCGTCGAAGAGGAGCTCGTCGTGAATCTGCAGCACCATCTTGCTCCGCAGGCCCTCCGCCTTCAGGCGCGCCGCCACGCCAATCATGGCCAGTTTGATGATATCGGCCGATGTCCCCTGGATGGGCGCATTCACGGCATTGCGCTCCGCCAGCGCCCGCACGGTGGCGTTCCGCGCGTGGATGTCCGGCAGGTAGCGCCGCCGCCCGAAGAGCGTTTCCACATACCCGTGCTCGCGGGCAAAGGCAATGCTTCCGTCGATGAACGAGCGGATGGAAGGGAAGGAGGCAAAATACCCGTCGATAAGCTCCTTGGCCGCCGCCCGGGGCAGGTGCAGCCGCTGCGCCAGTCCGAAGGTGGAGATGCCGTACATGATGCCGAAGTTGGCCGTTTTGGCCATGCTGCGCTGCTCACGCGTGACCTCGGAAACGGGAATGCCGAAAATCTTGGCCGCCGTAGCCGCGTGCACGTCCACGCCCTCCCGGAACGCCTGCGTAAGGTGCTCATCCTTAGACAGATGCGCCATAATGCGCAGCTCAATCTGCGAGTAGTCCGCGCTCACAATCACCCCGTCCGGCGTGCCCGGCACAAAGGCCTTGCGAATCTCTTTTCCGCGCTCCGTGCGCACGGGGATGTTCTGCAGGTTGGGATTGGACGATGACAACCTGCCGGTAGCCGTAAGCGCCTGATTGAAAGTTGTATGCACGCGCCCATCCCGCGGCGAGACATAGCTCGGGAACGGCTCGATATAGGTCGATAGCAGCTTTTTCACGGCCCGGAATTCCAGAATTTCGTCCACGATGGGATGCCGGTCCGCAATGGCAAGGAGGGTGGCTTCGTCGGTGGAAAACTGCCCCCGGGAGCTCCGCTTGGCCTTGGGATCCAGTTTGAGTTTCTCGAACAGGAGCTCACCCACCTGTTTGGGCGAGGAGATGTTCAGCTCCGGCTCGTCCGCCATTTCGCGGATGCGTGCCTCGCGCTCCGACAGCTCTTTGCGGAGACCATCGGCAAAAAGCCGGATAACACCCATGTCCACTTTTACGCCGTCGCGTTCCATCTGGGCGAGCACCTTTGACAGGGGCTCCTCCATCCTGAGGTACAGCTCCGGAAGGCCTTCCCGCAGTTTTTCGCCCAGCGGCACCAGGATGGAGGCCTCCCGGAGGGCGGCGGTGTTGTCTTCTTCGGGGATATCGTCAAAGAGCGAACCGGTGGTGACGACTTCCGCACGCGCCTCCAGCGACACGCCCAGATAAGTCTGCGCCAGGGCCGCCAGGTCATGGCTGCGCTCCGGATTGAGCACGTAGTGCATAAGCTGAAGGTCCCACCAGCGGCCGTTCAGGTCCACGCCTTCCGCCGCCAGCGTATTTGCCAGCTTTTTGAGATCCACGCCATACTTGTCGATACTGCTGTCTTCCAGGAGGCCCTTTGCCTGGGCAGGGGATACCTGCACGGCCAGGCCGTCTGCGCTAAGGACGATGGAAGCCCCGCTGAGCACCAGGCCCACTTTCCCGGCCTTCTGTGCTGCGGCCGTGACTTCCGGCAGGGAGGCTTCCCGGTACTCTACAAGGGCAGGAGATACACTCGACTCGCTTCGCTCGCTCGGTATGACAGAAACATACTTTTTCAGCGAAGAGAACTCGTACTCCTGGAACAGCTGCGCCAGGCGCGGGGTGAACTGCCCGGTGTAGCGCATATCGGCCAGGGTTACCGGCAGGTCCATATCTGTCTTGATGGTGACAAGCCGTTTGGACAGGGCCATGTGCGGGCGGGCTTCCTCGAACTGTGCCTGCTGCCGGGCGGTGAGCTCGCCCAGGTGCGCGTAAATGTTCTCCAGGGTGCCGTATTTGGCGATGAGCTTGGCGGCGCCCACTTCGCCCACGCCGTTTACGCCGGGCACGTTGTCTGCTGTATCGCCACAAATGGCCAGCATGTCAATCACTTGCGCGGGTTCCGAGATGCCCCATTTGGCACAGAGCTCCGCGGTGCCCCACACTTCTGCGTCCGTTCCGCTTTTACCGGGTTTGTACTGGAAACTGTGCGGGCCGATGAGCTGGCCGTAGTCCTTGTCCGGCGTCACCATGTACACGTCCAGTTGGGCCGATGCGTTTTGCACGGCGATGGAGCCCAGCACGTCATCGGCCTCAAAGCCGGGAATCATGACCACGGGAATGTTCATCGCCTGCACCAGCTCCGTAAGCGGTTCCAGGGCCTCTATCACCAGCTGCGGGGTAGGGGGGCGCGTGCCTTTATAGGCCGGATACAACTGGTTGCGGAAGGTGCCGCCCGGCGGATCAAAAGCCACGGCAACGTGCGTGGGCTTTTCCTTCTCCAGCAGCTCCAGCAGGTACTTGGTGAATCCGTAGAGGATGGACATGTCCGCCCCCTTGGAATTGATCATGGGACGGCGCAGGAAGGCGTAGTACATTTTGAACACCAGCGCATGGCCGTCGATGAGAAACAATTTGTCCATAGCCTCCAAAGGTACGAATTATTTTCGTAAATTTGTGTTGCTAAAACCTGAACACATGAAAATACAAGGAAAGACCGTTCTCATTACCGGCAGGAGGAAATAATATGGCACTGGAAAATACAAGCGCAGCAAGAATTCAGGAACTGGTGGAAAAGCAGCGGGCGTTCTATGCCACGGGCGTCACCCGCGACGTGGCCTGGCGCAAGCAGGAGTTAAAAGCCTTCAAGGCCGGCCTGCAGAAGTGGGAAAAACCGCTCTGCGACGCCCTGTGGGCCAATTTGCACAAGAGTTACGAGGAAGCTTTCATGACAGAAATCGGCCTGGTGTACGGGGAGATTTCGGAGGCCATCCGCAAAGTGGACAAATGGGCCCGTCGCAAGCGTCGTCCCACGCCCCTCACCGGCATGCCGTCCTCCAGCTACATCGTGCGCGAACCGCTGGGCTGCACGCTCATCGTCAGTCCCTGGAACTATCCCGTACAGCTTCTCCTGAACCCGCTCGTAGGCGCCATCTCGGCTGGCTGTACGGCCATTTTAAAGCCCTCGCCCTACGTTCCGGAAGTCTCCAAGGTCATTGAAGAATTCATTGCCGACACCTTCCCGGAGGAGTACGTGGCCGTGGTGCAGGGCAATCGCGTAGTGAACGGCGAACTGTTCAAGCACCGCTACGACCTGGTGTTCCTCACCGGCAGCCCGTCCTTAGGCAAGATTGCCATGGCCGCGCAGGCGCAGTATTTAACGCCGATGGTGCTGGAGCTGGGCGGCAAGAGCCCTTGCATCGTGGACAAGGACGCCGACCTCACCCTGGCCGCCCGGCGCATCGCCTGGGGCAAATGCCTCAACAGCGGGCAAACCTGCATCGCCCCGGATTACCTGTTCCTGCATGAGGATATCAAAGACGCTTTTGTCGATGCCTTCAAGCGGGAGCTCGCCGGCCTGTACCCGGACGGAACGGAGCAGTCCCGGCTCTTTGTGCACATTGTGAAAGACAGCGCCTTCGACCGGCTCACCGGCTACCTGAAAGACGGAAAAATCGTTGCCGGAGGCCATTACAACAAGGAAAAGCTGTGGATAGAGCCCACCCTGCTGGAAGGCGTTTCGCCGGATGCGCCCGTGATGCAGGAGGAGATTTTCGGCCCCATCTTCCCCATCCTCACCTTCAAGGACCGGCAGGCGGTGGCGGACTTTGTGAACCGCCGCGAGAAACCCCTGGCCTTCTATTATTTCGGCAAGGGGGCCGATGGCTGGGATATCATCGGCAGGACCACTTCCGGCGGTGCCTGCATCAACGACACCATCATGCACATTGCCAACAGCAACATTCCCTTTGGCGGCGTGGGCAATTCCGGCATGGGCAGCTACCACTCGGAGCGCAGTTTCCTGGCTTTCAGCCATGAGCGCAGTGTGGTGAAGACACCCACCTGGATAGACCTGAAATTCCGTTACATGCCGTACGGTATGTTCAAGCTGGTGAAGTGGATGCTGCTGCATTAGGCATTTGCAAATTCATCAAAAAATCCCTACCTTGGCGTACTAAACTATCTGTCGTATGAACATTCTGGAAGAAGCCGCCCGCTGCCTTTTGTGCGCCGATGCACCCTGCAGCAAAGCCTGTAAGAACGGAGATCCTGCAAGGGCCGTCCGCTCCGTCCGATTTGGTAACCAAGCCCTTGCACGCCAATGGGTAAAGGATTGCTCGGAGGAGGAACTCGTTGCAGCGGAGAAGGCCTGTATCCATTATGACTTTCCCATCCGTATCCGTGAACTGGTAAAGGCGCTTCCGGAGGTGCCTTCCGGGCCCCTTCCCAGCCTGGCGATTGACTTCTGCGGCATCCGCTGCGAGAATCCTTTCTTTCTGGCCTCGTCGGCCGTGTGCACCAATTATGAGATGGTGGCACGGGCCTTTGACGCCGGCTGGGGCGGCGTGTTCTACAAGACCATCTGCCTGCAGGAAATCAAGGAAGTATCGCCCCGTTTCGACGCCGTTCATGTCAACGGCCAGCACGGAGACTTCTTCGGCTTCCGCAACATGGAGCAGCTCAGCGAGAACCCCGTGGACGAGGACTTCGAGATTCTGCGCCGCCTGAAGCAGAACTATCCTTCCAAGGTGGTCATTGCCTCCATCATGGGCCGCGAGGAAGAGGAGTGGATGGAACTTGCCAAGCGGGCGGAGGCCGCGGGCTGCGATGCCGTGGAGCTCAATTTCTCCTGTCCGCAGATGCGGCAGGCCGGCATGGGCAGCGACGTGGGACAGGACCCCGAGCTCGTGATTTTCTTCACGGCCGCCGTCAAGCGCAGCGTCCGCATTCCCGTCATTCCCAAGATGACGCCCAACATCACCCATATTTCGGACATTGGCACGGCCGCCTGTTTTGCCGGGGCCGACGCCATATCGGCCATCAATACCATCAAGAGCGTTACCATGGGTGATGGCTCGGAGGTGAACGGCAGCCAGACGGGCTCCGGCTATTCCGGCAGGGCCGTGAGGCCCGTCGCCCTGCGCCATATCCTGTCCATGGCGCTGCACCCCCTGATGCAAAAGGTGCAATACAGCGGCGTGGGCGGCATCCAGACCTGGCACGACGCCCTGGAGTTCATTCAGCTTGGCTGCCGGAACGTGCAGGTGTGCACGGCCGTGATGCAGTACGGCTACCGTATCATCGAGGACCTGGTGGCCGGCCTCCAGAACTATATGGCCGATCGGGGCGTGGAGAATCTCTCGGACCTGGTGGGCGAACGCCTGCCGCAGTTCCGGCTCCCGTCCAACCTGGACCGCGACACCGTGGTGTACCCTAAATTTGATGCGCAGAAGTGCATCGGCTGCGGCCGCTGCACCATTTCCTGTGCCGACGGCGGCCATCAGGCCCTGGTCTTTGACGCAGAAACGCGCAAGCCCCGGCTCATCGGCCCCAAATGCGTGGGTTGCCACCTCTGTCGCCTGGTTTGCCCGGTGGGCGCCATCTCTTCCTCCAAGCGGGTGCCTAAGAAGAAATAGTGGTTCAGCGATATTTTTCGAAAGAATATTTGGTTCTCTATCCGTTTTTCTCTATATTTGTTGCTAGCTAGTATCCAATAGCATAGCGGGAAAGACAACATTAAACTATACTCTTATGGCAGACAAAACTTATGTCCCTGGCATGGATGGCAACAGCCAGTCCAAGACCGCCGATGACCCTATGTCCCGGAGAGCGTCCAATGCTCCGTCCACTCCTGACAAGCCTGTCCTTGGTTTCTTCTATTCCGTTTCCCGTACCTCCTTTGGAGAGTTCTGGCCGCTGTATCTTGGGCCCAATACCATTGGCCGGGATGCCTCCTGCGATGTCGTGCTCTCGGAAGGCACCGTTTCCGGGGAACATGCTACGCTCATCATTCATCAGGAAGATGACGGGGAAGTGTATGCCGGCATAAAAGACAACGGTTCCACGCATGGCGTAAAAGTCAACGGAAAGAGCGCCCATTTCGATGTTGTGGGCTGCAAGAACATGGATGTCATCAAGATTGGCAAGGCTTACGAGCTTCTGTTCATCCTGGTAGATGCTGCCGCCTGTGGCCTCAAGCAGCCGGAGAACTTTGTGGCCGTGGAAGAAAAATCCTCCCGCCGGGTGGACCAGCGCATCTTCACCGGTCCCGGGAATGCAACCCGTTCCCGTTTCTCCAATCCGGTCCCCGGCAGCGGGTCGGACCGTACCCGTTCCATGGATGGCGATGATAACACCGGTGAAGGCACCGTTCCCCGTTAACAACCTATTTGAGCCATGAAAATCCAGGGCGAATACGAAATCCAGAACCATATCTATTATGAGTTCGACCGCTCGGACCGTATAGGGGAAGGCGGTATGGGAGTCGTATACCGTGGACGGATGGTGGACGAACACACCGGAGCTTTCCGCGAGGTGGCCATCAAGGAGGTTCAGACCGGCGGGGATCCTGAAAGTACGCGGGAAATAGTGGAACAGGCCTACCGCGAAGCCTCCATCCAGCTGCGCAACGACAACCTGGTGGAAATGATGGGCTATGTGGAGCTGGAAGACCGTCGCCTCGGATTTGTCAAGAAGCGCTTGTACGTGGTGAGCGAGTTCCTCTCCGGCGTAACGCTGGACCATATTCTGGAAGGACGGTACACGGACTATCGCTCGGAAGAAATCCATTATGCCAAGGACCTTGCCGAACGCCTGAAGAAGAACCCCGAACAGACGGCCGCGTACATTATCAAGCATGTGTTGTCTGCGATTGTGGCGATGCATGATGCCGGTTATCTGCACCGGGATATCGACCCCTCCAACATTATGGTAACCGCCGATGGCAAAATCAAGCTCATCGATTATGGCATCGCCACCCGTCTGGAGGAACTGAACAAGGGGGCCGATACCCCTACGGATGAAGGCTCCTTTGTGGGAAAGGTGGAATATGCCGCTCCGGAGCTTATCTCCGGCAGGGTTTCCGTTCAGGATTATACCACGGACATTTATTCGATAGGTGTGCTGTTCTACCGGCTGCTTACCGGCCATCTGCCCTTTGAGGGAAACCGCTTCGATATCATGAAGGGGCAGTTGGAGAAAAAGCCCAATGTGTCCGCCATCCATTCCAGGAAGTGCCGCGCCATTGTAGAAAAGGCTTTGGAAAAGCAGCAGGCCAAGCGTTTTGCTTCGGCGTCGGCCATGCGTGCCGCGCTGGATGGTCCGGAACCGGCGCCCAAGTGGGTCCCCTATGTGGGAGCCGGGGCGGGAGTTGTGGCTATTGTGGCGCTGGCCATCCTGCTGGGCCGGAAATCCGGAGGAAACGGGGAACTTCGAAAAGAAGTGGTGAATATAGACAAATACACGCGCGTAGAGAAAATCTGGAATAAGGACAAGTTGCTGAGCGAGGACACCATCCGCATCGAAAAACCCAAGCCGGTTGTGGAGGAAGAGCCCCAAACGCGTGCAGTGGAAGATGTTTCGGCAACACTAGCCTGTTCCGCACCGGAACTTTGGGCCCAACTCCAGAGCCGGCCCGGTTCTCCGGCCGTCCTGTACGCCCTGTCGCTTATTTATGAAAAGCAGGCTGCGGACAAGGCCGCAAAAACCTTCTGGGAGAGCACGGTGAAGGGGCAGCAGGCAGGAGCCGCGTATCTGAAAGAGTATGGGACCATCTCTTCCCGTCGCCTGGCCTATGTGCTGGCCTGTATGTCGCTGGATGCCCTTCAGGAGCAGGATGTAGACTGGATTCCGGAGCAGTTCCCCTCCCTAGTGAAAACGCGTGTGCAGGAACTCTATCCTACAGCGAAAAATTTCATTTTGCCGGCAGCGGCAAACGAATAAGACAATTATGGAACAGGAAATCCCCGTAAGGGTGTTTGACAACGACCCCAACGTTTACATCGCCGTAGACAACAGAGGCTGGAAATGGTACTATTATGATCCCGACCAAAAAGCGTTGGGCGCCGGTGCCATGGGCAAAGTCTTTCTGGGCTACAATTACGACACCAACCAGAAAGTGGCTATTAAGCAGCTGTTCGACAAATATGCCAACGAGCCCTCTATCCGGGAACGCTCGCGCCTGGAGGCGTCATTGGCCTACAACCATCCCAACATTGTCCAGATGCAGGGCAGCTGCATGTACGAGGACGAAGAAGGCTATTGGCACGTGTGGGTGGTGAGTAATTTTGTGGATGGCGTCAATATCGACAAATACATTTCCAACTACGAGGGCGATGAGCGGGTAGATCTTGTCTGTACGTTTATGGGAGAAATCCTCAATGCACTGGACTACCTGCATGCCAAGGGCGTGGTGCACCGCGACATAAAACCTTCCAATATCATGGTGGACAATCAGCGGCGTGCCATCCTGATGGACCTGGGAATTGCCCGGGTAAGCAGTGCCAACAAATACACGTCCAACGGGTTTGTGGGAACTCCGCTGTATGCTTCTCCGGAACAGATCATGCGCGACAAAATGCAGGTGCAGGCTACTCCGGCCAGCGATATTTATTCCCTGGGCATGACCATGTATGTCCTGCTTAACGGGAATCATCCCTTCGACGCAGATACAGAAGCGCAAATTCTGGTCAATCAGATGACCAAGCGGCTCCCCGCCATTTCTGGCCTGTCCAAAAAGTACAAGAGGCTGTTGCCCGTAATATGGAAGGCGACGGATAAAGACCCCTCAAACCGGTACCAGAGCGCCCTGGATTTCAAATACGCTATAGACAAGGCGCTGGAGCCGGATGCCACCCCCTGGTGGTGGTGGCTCGTGGGCGGCGCTGCGCTCATCGTCATTCTCTCTATTGTTTTACTGATCATTCTTTAATTCCTTTGTCATGACCAGCGAAATAGAAAGTTACTCCCTGGAGAACGAACTTTTTCCCAATAACCTAGTCAGTTGCATCGGCGGACGCGATGAAAACCAGGATTCCTGCGGCATTACCCAGACAGACCGCGGACTGCTTGTGCTTGTCTGTGACGGAATGGGTGGAATGGCCGGAGGCGCTACGGCGTCCCGCATGGCCGTTCAGGCCATTACCGAATATGTGTCGCGTCCCACAAGCGAAGATGATATTGCGGATGACAACCGCCTTACGCTCATCAAGGCCATCCAGTATGCCAACCAGCAGCTGCTCGCATATACGGTAGATCACCCCGAACTCAAGGATATGGGAACCACGGTGACGGCCCTTCTTATCAACGAAACAAAGGCAACGGTCGCCCATGTGGGAGACAGCCGCATCTATCAGCTCCGCGGCCGGAAGAAGGTGTTCCGCACCTTCGACCATTCCATGGTGTTCGAGATGGTGAAGAACAAGGTCATCACCGAAGAACAGGCCCGCTTGTCGGCCCAGTCCAATATTATCCTGCGGGCCGTGGGCCTGAAGGAGGAATTGGATGTGGAAGCCCGGGACCTTTCCTACAAGAAGGGGGACCGCTTTTTCCAGTGCACGGACGGCATTTGGGGAACCATGCCGGAAAAGGAACTCATCCGTCGCATCTCCCAGGATCAACATCCCAAGGTAATCACGGAGAGCCTGGCCATGTTCGTCAATGGGGAAGGCAAAAAACAGGGCAGCCATCATGACAACCTGAGTGCATCCCTCGTCTTTACCACGGCCAATTCCACCTTCCAGGAGAAAAAAGGCTTTTTCAGTTTCCTGTTTCATTAGAATAATCTTATAGGGCTTATGAAATCTTATACTATCGGCAGAGAAGAAACCTGCAACATTGTCATTCCGGATTCCACACAGATGGTGAGCCGTAATCATGCTACCTTAACGCTGAACGGCAGCAAAATGACCATTACGGACAATAGCTCCAACGGCACCTACATCAATGGTATCCGTATTGCATCCGGAACGCCGGTCCCCGTGACGCGCAAAGATGTCGTCAGTTTTGCCCAGGTGGCGGAACTGGACTGGGGACAAATCCCCAATCCCGGGAAGCGTACACTGTGGATTATCCTCGCGGTCATCATCGCCCTTGCAGCGGTTGGCTGTGGCGGCTGGTTCTACCTGAAAAACCGTCAGGCCCAGCAGGAGGAGGCTGCAGCCGCAGCGGCCGCGGCCCAGCAAGCGCTCTCGGGCCAGGTAGATTCCCTGAAAACTCGGCTGGAGCGGGCCAACAAGGCCATTGAAAGCCTGAAGACCAGTCTGGCTGCCACCAAGGAGGAGTGCGCCAGAAAGCCGGCCGATAAACTTTCGAAGGTTAACAGCCTGCTGTCCCAGGTGGAAGAAAAGGTGAATACCTTGAATTCCGAGCCCCTGCAGAAATCCCTGGATGCCGTTACGCAAAGCCTGGAAGACGGGTCGGACAAAACGGAGCAGCGTGTCAAGGAAATGACTTCCCAGCTTGATGCCTTTATGGCAGAATATGAGGCGGCCCGCGCAGGATTGGAAGAGGTCCGTAACCTGTTGTCGGCCATCCCGGATAAACCGGGTGCCCCCAAGACCAAACCGGCCAAAGTGGAGGTCGCTCCGGAGCAGGAGCCCGAACAAAAACAAGATTCCCGCGTTTTCTAATCTAAAAACCCCATCCCCATGAGACTCTTATCCATTGGAAAATCCTCGTCTTGCAACATTCGCATAGACAGTTCGTTTGTCAGTTCTTATCATGCCGAACTCCTTCTGATGGACAACGGCGATATCTTCCTGATTGACTGCAACAGTACCAACGGTACGTACGTGCAAGGGAACCGAATCAAACCCAATGTAGAGGTGCCGGTACGCAGGGGAGACCGAATTGAGTTTGACCAGGAAGCGCTTGACTGGAGCCAGGTTCCCACTATCCAAATCCCGGACCCTGCCAAGGTGAAAGGGGTATATGGCATTGGCAAAAGCCAGCGGAACCGCTATTGCCTTCCCGGCGACAGCGTAAGCCGCTACCATGCCACCTTCAAGGAAATGAAAAACGGCAAGTGGTTCATTCAGGACCATAGCCGGAATGGCACCTTCATTAACGGCCAGCGCATTCCTACCGGACAGGATGTGCCGGTAAAAGCAGGGGACCAGATCCTGTGCGGCAGCGTATCCTGTCCCAATCCCATTCCAGGGGGCGTCAAAATCCCGGCATGGGTATGGGGCGCCGTGGCCGCTGTTGTCCTTTTGGCAGGGCTGGGACTGGGCCTTTCCAAAATGGGCTCTGTCGTCAGCAAGAAGATGGATCCCACCAAGGCCACGGTCTTTATCCGCCAGGATTTCATTCTCAAGGTGAATTTTGCCGATAATCCTTTCAAAGCCAGGACCGGTAAGGACTTCTACATTGCCCTCAATGAGCGTACAAATCGTTTTACCCTGACGACGAATCCCGGGGAAGCTTATGTGCCAGGCTCTGTTACCGGCACCGGTTTCTTCATTTCTGATAAAGGCCATATCCTCACCAACCGGCATGTTACCAATTTCATCTGGGCCGATAAACATTATCAGGATGGCCGTCAGTCCCAGCCCTGGATTAATCTTGTGGAGCAAATCCGCCCTTCACTGGCTGAGGATGTGGCGAATGCCTTATATGCCAATGACCTGCAAATGGAGAAGGAGGAAGCCATTACCTATTTCAAGAGATTGTACAATTCTTCTTTTGAACTGGAAAGTATCCCCACTATCTTCTACGTCGGCTATTCCGGTCGGAATTATACCCTGTACACGGAAATGGACAAAGCTACCCTTATCAAAGAGGCAACCGACGAAAATGTGGACATGGCACTGTTGCAGCTGAACAATCCGGTGACTCCCGCATTTGCTGACTATTTCCGGACAAAAGATGCCATTACGGACATAAAGAAGCTGAGCAAGAAAGAGCAGTATTATACCCTTGGGTTCCCTGCCGGATTGCAGGAAAGCCGGGTCTCCACGCCCTCCATGATACAACCCACTTCCGGGCAGCTTCACCTGGTGCAGGATCCGGGTGAGTATCAGCTCGCTTTCCAGGGGGACAAATCCATCGGAGGACAAAGTGGTGCAGCTATTTTCGATGGAAAAAACCGGCTGATCGGTGTGCTGTGGGGCGGAAGAACCTCCACGGACAACACCATGGCTTCGCCTATCATTCATGCTAAATCCCTTTATCCCGACTTTTAACCGTGACCAGGCTTCATATCCTATCGCTCTTGGGCGCGCTTCTTTGCTGCCTGTCCCTGCCGGCCCAGTCTGCCCACTGGGTTGTGCCGCCGGTGTACTCCGCCACGGAACCGCTGTCGGATCAGTGGATTCGCGTGAATAGGGGAGGCCTCTGGGGCATTATCGACACAAACGGGAAAGAGATGGTTCCGTGCGCCTACGAGCACATTACTGCATTCGCGGAAGGGCATTGCCTGCTGCTGAAAGGCGATAAACTGCTGGGCGTGTTTTCCCAGGACGGCTCGTGCTGCACTTTCCAGGACGATATGTTCGTGGACCTTTCCTATCCTTATTTCAGCGAAGGACTGTTGGCCGTCCGGGATGTGAGCAACTCCTGGACGTACATGACACCGGATGGAAAGTTCCCTATCCGGATGGTTTTCCTCTCCGCCGCTCCGTTCTCCTACGGGCTCGCCGCTGTTCGGGAGAAAAGTGGCGAGGGGTCGTACCTGCATATCGACAAAAAAGGCCGGGTGAGTGTCCTTTCGTCTGATTATCCGGACAATTACCTCATTTTCGCCTCCTCGTTTACAGACCTTAACGGTCAGGCGGGGGCGCTGGTAGTGGATGGTCATTCGCAGGTGTCCCTCCGGAGCCTGGGCGGGGCCAAATTGATGGATTTTGGCAGTTTGAAGTCTTTCGACAAGGACAATCAGGTCCTGAAAACAAAAGGATTCGAGATTGCTTTGTCCGGAGGCCGTTTTATCCAGAGCCGCAAAAGACTCTCCGACGCCGAAGTTAAACCGTATTATTCGGAACCGGACCGGCATTTTTCTCCGGTCGACGTCCCTTCGCTGGGCGCTACCCGGGAAGGGGGCCTAGTGGGCATCAGCTGGAATGACCAGGTTTTGCTGGAGCCGCAGTTCGAATCGCTTGTGGAGCTCTCGGAAAGCCGGGTTCTCGCCATGCAGCAGGGGAAAATAGGTTTGCTGGGCATTGAGAAAACGGGGAAGGCGCCCACGCTCCTGCTAAACAAGACTGCGCTTGTGGTCCGGCATCCCGATGACCTTTTCCTCTCCGGGGAACTGGTTCTTCCTGCATCTGTTCCATTTAAGGATGTGCGCATGAGGGTACGGGAAATCAGCGGGGTCTCTCAGGAGTTCGCGCTCGAGCATGCCCACTTTACCATCCCGGTTGTGCACCTGATCAAAGACCTGGCGCTGGAACTGCGGGGCGTTATTTCGGCCAGTGGCCTCACGTATCCTCCCTTCAACATCACCATTCCGGTAGAATACCGCAGTGCATTCACCGTGGAGGCTCCCTCGCACGTTACCCTGCAGTCCGGTAACGAAAAAGCCGTTTTCTCCCTTCAGGTTAGGAACAATGCCGATGTCCCGGCTGCATCCTGTGATGTCCTTGTAGACGGGCGTTTTATCCAGTCGCTGGAGAAACTGGATGCCGGTAAACAGATCAGCATTCCGCTCTCTTTCCAGGTGAGCCTGGAGGATTTGGACAGCATCACGCGGGAGATAAAGGTGGAGATCCGCGAAAAAGACGTTCCGGCCTATAAAACCCGTATTCAGGTAAGCTTTAACAGAAATTTTAACTAATAAAAACGAGACGATATGAAAAAGCATGTATTTGTAATGGGCTTGGCCCTCCTGCTTTCTACGCTGGCCATGTATGCACAGAGCCCGTTTGGCATAGAAAGTCAGACCAAACAAAAGAAAGTGAGTTTGAGCCTGGGTATTACAGCCGGGGCCAACATATCCGGTTTGCTGGGTGTATCCACCAGCGATCCTTCCATGGGCCTGAAACCCGGGTTCACCGGCGGTGGCGTTTTCCAGATCCGTTTTATCCCGCGCAACAACCGCAGTGGTGCGGAAAGTGGCTGGATGGCTATCCAGCCGGAAATCCGTTTCTCCATGCAGGGCGGCAAGCAGAACCAGACCAGCCTGAACCTTTCTTATTTGAGCATCCCCGTCATGGTGCAGTTCTATCCCACCAAGGGACTGTATCTGGAGGCTGGACCCGTGGTGAACATCAATGTGGGCCATTCTCCGAACAATTTCCAGCTGGGAGACAAACAGTACGAAATCGCAGGTTTGCAGGCGCATGATGTGATGCTGGGCGTGGGCCTGGGCTATTTATTCGACTTTGGTCTGGGCCTGGGTATTCGGTACAATCACGGATTGATGGCCCTGAACAAGAGCCTGCCCATGAAAAACTATTGCATCCAGGCCGGCGTGTCCTACCTGTTCCGCCTGGGCAAAACCGCTCACCGCGCTACATCCATTGACTTTTAATTTGTCAGGTATATGAAAAAGTTCTTATCAATAATGACAGTCTGCCTGTGCGGCATAGCCCTTGCCGCATGCCAGCAGAGTGGTCCGGACGGAGGGGGCGTTGTTGTAAAGCAAGAGGTGTCCGTTACCATTAAACCTTCAGGTACGATGAGTAATTTTACTGCTTATAATGCCAATGATTTTTCGGCTACCCAGAAGGTACAGTTAAGGTGTCTCCTTTATGACTCTTCCGGCAAGCGGGTAAAGGATGATAGTGCTACGCTGAATGATTTTTCCGAGGAGAAGACGCTTTCATATACCCTTTCCGGTAATGAGAGCTATACCTTGGTGGCTTTAGCCTATTATGGTGGTTCTTCCCCCGCTTATACCGTGTCCGACACAGAGTCCCTTTCTTCTCTTACGGTAAAGCAGACCACTGAACATAAAAGCAGTGACATGAATGCTGTTTTGGGATATGCGGTGGAATCAATCAGTCCTTCCGCCTCTTCGCTTACAGTTCCTTTACAGTCCGCTACATCCCTGGTATATCTGGAGTGGAAGAATATCCATGCTGGCAAACAACAGGGTGGGACGACTTATCCGCTATACGGCGATTATCAGGCGACGGCGACGGATATTTGGGGCAAGAACACATATACCTGGACTATTACCGTAGAGAAAGGAGCCTCAGATACCGAGGTCATTATCAAGAATTTGTGCCCTTATTTTGCCAAAGAGGGATGGACGGCTGATAAAGGTGTGAATATTTTTACGGGGACGTATAATGCTACCGCCAAAACGATCACGCTTCCGATACAGGAAACAGGGCTTTCTTACGGTAACGGTCAATATCCCATCAGCCTGGTGGGTGGAAGACTTGATGGCGATTTGATTTATTTTGAAGACCTGGTCTTCTCTGTTGGAAATGGCACGCTCACTACAACGAAAATAATGGGATCCCTCTGCACGGAAGACGAGTCTGAAGATGCCGGCTGGTATGAACTATTCGACTCCGGTATCGTATTTAATTCCAAGGAAACGCCGTCTGGCGGACAAGGGGAGCCGGACAAGTATTTGATTATCTATCACAACAACGATATCATGCGTTTCAATGGGCGGGCGCCTGTGTTCAGCACATCTTTGGCAGAAGTGAACAATAATAGCAGCAGTTTGACTCCAGCTAACTATACGGGTAATTCCATCTATGGCCTGGTATTCCTGTTCCCTGGTCAGTTCGATATCTTTGGTCGTGCATATACGGAAGGAAAGACCTCCGTGGATTCACCTATGACCAAAGTCAATCTTATGGGCAATAACCAGTATGTGTTCTCTCTGGAATGCAGTAACATGAGCATAACCTATTCTAAGGGAACTTTAAATACCAAGTCCGATATTCTTATCCCGTCCCTCAAGACGTGGAAGATGCCCTCGGGAGTTTATGCACCTAGAGCCCGTGGAAAACAATTAGAAATAACACCAAGGCCATGAGAACCCTTCGTTACATCCTGACCCTTTTCGTCTTCCTTCCGGTGGCCCTTCCGCTCTTTGCTCAGCGGGAAACCATCCGCATGAAAGACGGAACGGAATATACCGGTTATATTTCCCGGCAGAATTATGCCGACGGAACCGGAGAAATAACCTATTCCCGCATAACGCGCAGCATTGCCATCGAGGACATCCTCTCCCGGCAAACCGACAACCGCGAAGTGGAGAAATTGTCGGCCGAATGGCTGGAATGGGCGCAGGCCAACGACAAACTGGAAACCCTGCGGGAGGTGTCGTATCTTCCCCTCACCATTATGGCGGTAAAAGGGGATGTTACCCGGGACTATTATGTTCTGTTAAGCGGCTCCAAAGAGGTCCGCTGCTTCTCCATTTCCGGCGGTAAAGCCAATATTTCCATGGGAGACATTGAATATGTCCGCAAGCCGGAGCGGGACAATACCCTTCTTACCGACATCGACGATGTGGTTCAGACGGAGACCCGCACCTATACAGGCGTCATCCGTGAACAGCAGCCGGGTGCGCGCATCACCATCTGGAACAACGCCGACCGTTCCCTGTATGCCATCGACTATGCAGAAATTCGTTCCGTCGGAAAATCGGCCTTCAATCCGGATTACTCCATCTGGGAGCAATCGGCCTGTTTGGAGAAACTGCATTTCAAGGCTGGCTGGTCCACAGAACCCGGTCTTATCATGGAGAACGGATTTGGTGCCGATATCAATTTGCTCTTTGCCGTCCCTGTGGGGAAGGGGAGTGAGCTGCGGCAGTACAAGTACGAGGATATCGCCAGCGTGGAGAAAATGCCCAACCCGGGCTATGCCCCGCGCTACGATATCATTCTGCAGGAGGGAGAAGCCCGGATCAACCGGGACAGCACGCTGGTCGCTGCCGATATCCTGAGCCTGGGCGACTACTTTTACCTGAATCCGGAAAAGACGGACGCCATGGCGGTAGTCACCGCTCCTGAGGTGTGCGTAGAAACCCATATGTCCGGCATTGCCGAGGTCTATGTGGCCAAGGCACAGGAGTCCGTGCAACCACAGTCCGTTTATGAGGCGCAGCGCAATGGCCTGAAAGTTCCCAAGCCCAAGAAAGGCGAACCCACCGTGACGCTGGAGATGTATACCTACAAGAGTCTTTTCGAGTCAGAGGTGGAAGTGACCCGTTCCGAGAGCATCAACGGCACGGTAAAACTGGCGTTCACCCTGCCGGAGCCGGGCGTCTGGTTCGTGTACTTACGGAAAAAGAACCTGTGCTGGGTAATCTCTTACCCTCCGGAAGAGCAGAAGGAAAAGGAAGGAGAATAGACGATGAAACGCTTCTTCCTGGCCCTTGTTGTTACGTATGTTGCGGGTTACAACGCTTTCTGTCAAGAGGAAGCGTTGTTTACCCACGACTACTATTATTTGGGCATGGGAGGGTACGCGGTCAATACGTCTTTTTCCATTTATCCCAATGCCGTGGTGAACAACGTCTCGCAGATTGTGTATGAACTGGTTTCGGAGGAATACGGCATCCGGAAATACAGGGGGAACTATGTCGGAAACACGTGGTCGGAGCTGTCTGTAGACGGTAATTTCGATATTGTGGAACGTGCCTATATGGATACCGGCTACATCCCATATGTGGGCAGGATGACCTATGTTCTATGGCAGAACTACTATTCCAAAGGCCATGTGGAGAATCCAACGGTTTCTGCGCCCGTGTATGTTCCCGTTGTCCCGTATACGCCTTATGCGCCTACCTACGACTACCGGACCTGGCACGTATGCCCTTACTGCAACGGAATGGGATACAAATCGCGGCACAGTCATTACGGCCCGCCCGTACATGTCACATGCACCTACTGCCAGGGGCGCGGCATTTACCAAATGTAGCTCAGTTCTGCCTGCGATTTGTTCCGGATTCCCGCTGGCCAATAACACACTGATACACAGCCACTTACTAATAATCCTCGGCCCTATTTGCGCCGAGGATTATCCGTAAAGTGTTGATTGTCTGCAAGTTATTGGCCAGCGGCAAGAGGGCGCAATCCATCCTTTTGGCCATGTGGAAAAAAATCGCTATCTTGCACAAAAGCGAAAACCATGGCCGACGAAAAAATCATCTTTTCCATGAACGGGGTGAGCAAGATTCTCCCCCACAACAATCGAGTCATCCTCAAGGACATTTACCTGGGCTTCTTCTACGGGGCCAAAATTGGCATTATCGGCCTCAACGGTTCCGGTAAATCCACCCTCCTCAAAATCATTGCCGGCGTAGAGAAATCGTACAAAGGCGAGGTGGTGTGGGCGCCCGGCTACAGCGTGGGCTATCTGGAGCAGGAGCCGCAGATGGACCCGGAAAAAACCGTGCTGGAAGTGGTCCAGGAGGGCGTCCAGGAGGTCATGGACATCCTGCAGGAATACAACGACATTTCCCTCAAGTTCATGGAACCCATGGACGATGACCAGATGAACCGCCTCATCGAGCGCCAGGGGGAACTCACCGAGCAAATCGAGCATGTAAACGGCTGGGAGATTGATTCCAAGCTGGAGCGCGCCATGGATGCCCTGCAGTGCCCGCCGTCGGACCAGAAGATCAAGGAGCTCTCCGGCGGTGAGCGCCGCCGCGTGGCCCTGTGCCGCTTACTCCTGCAGGAGCCGGACGTGCTGCTTCTGGACGAGCCCACCAACCACCTGGACACGGAGAGTATCCAGTGGCTGGAAGCCCATCTGCAGCAGTACAAGGGCACGGTTATTGCCGTCACGCACGACCGCTACTTCCTGGACAACGTGGCCGGCTGGATCCTGGAGCTGGACCGCGGGGAGGGTATCCCCTGGAAGGGTAACTACTCCTCCTGGCTGGACCAGAAGACCAAGCGCCTGGCTGCAGAAGAAAAGGCAGAAAGCAAGCGCCGCAAAACCCTGGAACGGGAACTGGAATGGGTGCGTATGGCCCCCAAGGCCCGCCAGGCCAAGCAAAAGGCCCGTCTGGGCGCATACGAAAAGCTGGCATCGGCCGATACCAAACAAAAAGAGGCCAACCTGGAAATCTATATTCCCAACGGCCCGCATCTGGGCAACAAGGTCATCCGTTTCAACGACGTCTCCAAGGCCTATGGCGACAAACTCCTGTTTGAGCACCTGAGCTTTGAGCTGCCACCGGCAGGCATTGTGGGTGTGATTGGCCCCAACGGCGCCGGTAAAACCACGCTCTTCCGCCTCATCATGGGCATCGAGCAGCCGGACAGCGGTTCCATTGAGATTGGGGACACCGTAAAGATTGCCTATGTGGACCAGCAGCACCGCTCTATAGACCCGGATAAGACGGTGTATGAAACCATTGCGGGCAATTCCGAATGGGTGCGCATGGGCGGAAAGGACGTGAACGCCCGCGCCTGGGTGTCCCGCTTCAACTTCTCCGGGGCCGACCAGGAAAAACTCTGCGGCGTGCTCTCCGGCGGTGAACGCAACCGCCTGCACCTGGCGCTCACGTTAAAGGACGAAGGCAATGTGCTCCTCCTGGACGAACCCACCAACGACGTGGACGTGAACACCATCCGCGCGCTGGAGGAAGGCCTGGAGAACTTTGCCGGCTGCGCCGTGGTAGTGAGCCACGACCGCTGGTTCCTGGACCGCATTGCCACCCATATCCTGGCCTATGAAGGGGATGGCAAGGTGGTGTTCTTTGAGGGCAACTACCAGGAATACGAGGAAAACCGCAAACTGCGCCTGGGCCCGGACGCCCAGCCCAAACGCTTCAAGTACAAGAAACTGATGGAATAACCGCTGGCCGATAACCGGCTGTTAGTCAGCACTTTATGCAAAATCCTCGGCGCAAAAAGAGCCGAGGATTATTCGTAAGTAGCTGTGTATCAGTGCGTTATTGACCAGCAGAAACCCGGAACAAATCCCGCACGGGGAGGTCGGAAGAAAAGCGGGAACGGAGGTTCTCGAACAGCGCGCCGATGTTCTTGGAAAAGCGGGAGCCGCGCCAGGTGGAGGTGTTGGCAATGAATACCCAGCACTCGCCGTCGGGGAAGGTTTTCACCAGGGCCTGCGTGCCGGAGAAAGAGCCGGAGCGGGTCCATTCGCCCGTAGGCTTGGTGTCGTTCCAGCCCAGGGAGAAGGTGTCGGCGTCGTAGTAGTCGGTCATTTGCCGGACGGAAAACGGCACCAGAATGTCTTCCAGAGGGCCCTGGCCGTCAATGCTGGCCACCATGCGGGCCAGTTCCGCGGCGGAGCCTGTCCAGCCGCCGGCGCCCAGCGAGCCGTGTACGTCATTTCCGCCATAGCATTTTTCCACGGCGGCGTAGCGGCCGTCAAAAGAAGCCGTTAACGTAGCTTCCGGGTGCATGTAATAGCGAGTCTCTCCGGGATGGCGGTCTTCCAGGTAATTGCCGGCCAGTTTGAACCCGCGGCACAGGGCAGGGGAGAACACCTCCTCCTGCATGAACTGCTCATAAGACTGTCCGGACACTTCTTCAATAATGAGCGACAGCAGCAGGAAACCCATGTTGGAGTACTCCTGCGTGGTGCCGGGTTCATAGGCCAACCGCCGGCCCAACTGCTTCTGCAGCAGCGCATCCAGGGACGTGTACGGCGAGAACACCGGATCCCCGCCCCGGGACGTGAACCCCGCCTGGTGCCGCAACAGGTGTTCCACCGTAATCAGGTAATAGTCATCGTCCTTGATATAGCGGTCATAGCGCTTTAAAACGCCATACGGGCCAAAAACCGGCGTGTCCAGGTACACCAGCCCCTTTTCCTGCAGCCGCATGATGCCGATGGCCGTCAGCAGCTTGGAGACAGACGCCAGCCGGAGCGTGGTGCCCGGCGTCATGGGCGTGGAAGCATCGGCCTTGCCATAGCCATGCGCATACAGGAGGGAGTCGTTGCGCATTACCGCCAGGGACACGCCGCGCAGGCTCCAGAAGTTCATGAAGCTGTCCACCACGGCGTCCATCTCCGGGAGGGTCGATAGCGCATTGGTGAGATACCCGTTCAGCGAATCCCGCCAGTGGATGGCTTCCTTGTCCGGCTCCATCGGCCCGCACGGTCCCTGGTATCCGCACATGAAAGTGCACCCCAGCGCCAGCGTCAGCAGTATGATGCCGGCTTTTCTCACCCTATTTTGCCGCAGCGGCGGCCAAAGTCCACAATGAGCTCCGCCGTGCCCTCAATCCCCAGGGTGGAACTGTCCACGCACAGGTGGTAGTTGGCGGCATGGCCCCACGCGCCAAAGGTATAGTAATTATAATAGGTTTCCCGCGTGCGGTCCTTGCGGCGCATGAGTTTTTCCGCTTCCTCGGCGCTGATGCCCTCGGTGTTGGCCAGATTCCGGATACGGTATTCTTCCGGCGCCGTGACAAACACATTGAGGCAGTCCATGTCCCGGAGGATATAGTCGGCGCAGCGGCCGATGAAGATGGCATCGCCCTTGGTGGCAATGCTCCGGATGACCTCGCTCTGAATCTTGAACAGGACGTTGTCGTTCACATAACCGCCGTCCATGTACCCCAGGCGGCTGGACGCAAAGAAGCTGGAGAAGGAGAACAGGCTCTTTTCCTCCGCGTGGGCAAAGAGCCCTTTGGAGTAGCCTTCCTCCTCCGCCACCTTGGAAATGAGTTCGTTGTCGTAAAACGGGATGCCCAGTTTTTTGCCGATGGCGTGGCCGATATGCCCGCCGGCGCTGCCGAAAGACCGGCCGATATTGATGATGGTATGCATATCCTTTGTCATTCTGAACGAAGTGAAGAATCTATATCTTGCTCCCTAAAATAGCCGGATCGTCCCCGTCCTTGAGCTTGCTGAGCTTCCGGATAAGGCTCCAGCCCATGAGGAAGGTGATGACGGCGGCAATGGTGTCGGAAATGGGAAAACTGTACCAGACACCGCTCTCGGATTCCATGAGCGGCGGCAGCAGGTAGATGCACGGCAGCAGGAACAGCAGCTGCCGCGACAAGGAGAGGAACACGGACTTGTTCACCATGCCCAAGCACTGGAACAGGTTGGTGGTGACCATTTGAAATCCGATGATGGGGAAGGCCAGGTTCATGACCCTGAGGCCATGGGACGCCTTTTCTATGAGCACGGGGTCCGAGGTGAAAATGCGCACCATGGGCCCGGAAAGAAATTCGGAAAAAACAAAGCCAAGCATCATCACCAGACTGGCCCAGCCGGCGGTTTTGAGGTACACTTCCCGCACGCGGCTGTACTGCCGGGCGCCGTAGTTGTACCCCGCAATGGGCTGCATGCCCTGGTTGAAGCCCATCACAATCATCACGAAGAGGAAGGAGATGCGGTTCACGATGCCATACGCGCCGATGGCCAGGTCTCCGCCCCACTTCACCAGCTGCTGGTTGATGAACAGCACCACAATACAGCTGGCGAGGTTCATCAGGAACGGCCCCATGCCAATGGCCAGGGAGTCCGTGGCGATTTTCCAGTCCACCCGGAACATCTTCAGGGAGCGGGGCAGGTGCAGGAAACGGTCCGGATTCAGGAAATACCAGAGCGTATAGCCCAGCGCCATGCACTGGCACAGGACAGTGGCCAGCGCCGCGCCCTGGATACCCATGTCCAGCGTAAAGATGAAGATGGGGTCCAGAATGGCATTGGAGGTAACTGTAAACAGGGTGAGCCCCATGGCCAGCTTGGGATTGCCGGACGAGCGGATAATGGCGTTAAGGCCAAAATACAGGTGCGTGACGGCATTGCCAAGCGCAATGATGGTCATGTAACTCCGGGCAAAAGGGAGGGTGGCGTCCGAGGCCCCGAAAAAGCGGAGGATGGGGTCCATCCACAGCAGCATCACGGCGGTAAAGACGATGCCCGTTATGAGGTTGAGGCTGATGTCATTGCAGAGCACCTTGCCGGCTACCTTGTAGTTTTTCTGGCCCAGCAGGACCGAAATCATGGTGGCGGCTCCTACGCCCACCAGCGTACCGAACGCGGTGGAAATGTTCATCAGGGGGAAGGTGACGGCGAGGCCCGCAATGCTCAGCGAGCCTACATCGGCAACATGGCCGATGTATACGCTGTCCACCATATTATACAGCGAAGACGCGGTCATGGCAATGATGCCGGGGACCGCGTATTGGCGTATAAGCGCGTTGATGGGCTTGGTGCCCAGTTCTGTGGGGACGGCTCCGGTGCTCATTCTTTCACAATCTCCACTTCAAACATGAGCGGGGAGTAGGGAGGAATGGCCGAACCGCTGCCGGTACCGGCATATCCCAGGGTGGAGGTGAACAGGAAGGTGGCGGTCTGTCCCACAAAGCGCATCATGCTCAGGCCGCCCTGAAAGCCGGATATAAGCGTAGAGGAGCCCATCTTGATGTCGGAATACTTGGAGGCCATGGTAACGGACACCGGCTGGTAGCTTTTGCCGGAAACGTAAAAGATGTTGTGGTCTTTGGCGATTCTTTCTTCCGTGGTGTCAAAGGCCTGCCCGTTCAGGAGATAGCCCGTATAGCGGATTTTGAGGGTGGTATCGGCCGGGAAGTGGCGCGTTCCGGCAAATTCCGTGGTATCCGAAAAAAAGTAGAAGGTGCCTTCTACGCCATTCTCCACAAAGGTTGTGCTTTCCTCCCGGTCCACGCCGAACTCGTTCAGGACATAGCGCTCCAGGCTGTCAATCTCAAAATGGTCGATATTGCCTGTCTGGCCATGGTAGGTGATGTCGTACACCAGGTGGGACTCCGTTGTGCAGGCATTGATGTAGGCCTCCAGGGAGCTCAGGCGGCTGGTATTGAGGAGCCAGGCGGGGATGACGGCCTTGCGCCTGCCGCCCTCCCTCATGCCTTCCAGGAGCATATCTACGCCCACAAAGCTGCTGCCGCTGCCCTGTGCCATGAAGCGGGGACCATAGTAATTGCTGCTGTCGTAGGTGCCCAGCTGCTTGGCAATATCCACGTCCGTGGAGCTGCTGATGGAGCCGTCCAGGGTGCGGATGGTGTATTCGGCATAAATATGGGTGGAATCCGGGTCCCAGAGTTTTCCGTCGCCTTCCTGCTCTTCCAGGATGTACAGGCCGTTTTCGTCGGGCGCCACATTCGGGTAATACTTATCCATGTACATGGTCAGGTATTCCCTGGCTTTCTGTCCGGTATTCCAGGTGGATTCCTTGGCGCAGCCGGCGGCTACCAGGCACAGCACGGCGGCCATAGGGAGGAGTCTTCTCATATCAGTCATCTAAAATTTCTTCAATTATAAATTGGTAAACCAGGGCGCTTCTTGCAGGAATCGTGCCCCGCGCCATGTTGCCAAAGCCATATTCGCCCGTGAAAAGGATATAGCCGTGGTCGAACTGCTGGACCCCCTGGATGCCCTTGTACAGGCCCTCCACCAGGCTTTTATCTGCCCGGATGGTGTCCAGATGGAAAATATTGGTGCTGTCGGCCAGCTTCCATTTGGCCATTTCCGCTACCTCACGCACATTGGTGGCCACCAGGTTGGAGGTGGCGATGCTGTTGCCGGTGAGGGTGAAGCAGGCGTACCAGAGCGACACGCGCTGCCCCTCTTTCAGGGAATCGCGTTCCCCGAACACGCGGTCCAGGGTGTCGGCCAGGGTGAGCCTGTAGCTGCCGCCGTTGCGGGTGAGCGTGGCGTTGGTATCGGCCTTCATCTGGGTGGCGACAAAATTGTCAATATAGGAGGTTTGCTTGTCATAGGTGCTCTGCAGCGACTGCTTGACGCATGCCGCCATGAGGCCCAGGGCCAGCAAACAACTCAGTATGAGGGTGCTGCGTTTCATGCGAGGAAGGTTTTAAGGGCGTTTGACACGTAGGCCTCTGCCGCTTGGGCGTTGGCAATGTCCGCTCCGATGAACAGCTTGCCGCCGGAGGCGTTCTCGTGTCCGCCGCCATGGAAGAAGCGCACTGCCAGCTGCTGGGCCGACGTCCCTTTCTTGGAGCGCACCGACACGCGGAAATGGCCGTCGTCCTCCTTCAGGAGCACGCTCAGCTTTACCGCCCCAATGGAAAGCGGCACATTCACCAGGCCTTCCGATTCTCCCTCGCGAAGGTCGAACCGGGTCATAATCTCTTTGGTGAGGATCATGTAGGCGGCGCCTTCCGGCAGCACCTTGAGGCCCTCGTACTGCATGTAGCCCATCAGGCGCACGCGGTTTTCCCGGTAGCTGCTGTACAGCTGCTGGAGCAGGGCGTCGCGGTTCACGCCCGCGGCGATGAGCTCCGAGGCCATCTGGAAAGTGGACGGGAACACGGAGTTGGCAAAGTTGTTGGTGTCTGTGGTCATCCCCGCCATGAGTGCCGTACCAATTGTCATACCGAGGCCCAAAGGGCCGAGCGTATCTCCTTCCGCCGCCTTCAATACCCAGTACAGGAGCTCCGACGCGCTGGAAATTTCCGGCGTGGAGAAAACGATGTCAAAGCTTTCCCGGTCCGGATTCAGGTGATGGTCGATCAGGATTTTCTGTGCCGACGACGCCTCGAGGAAGGGGGCCAGCCCCTCCGTGCGGGAGAACTGGTTGCAGTCCAGCTGGATGAGGAGCTCGCACGCCTCCAGGGCTTTCCTGGCAGCGGCCGCGTGGGCATCCCCATACAGGTAATTGACCTTGGGCGACAGGATGAACAGGAGGTTGTCCGCCGGGGTGTCCGGAAAGATGCAGGAAACCGCTTTGCCGCGGCCCGCAAGCCAGAGCGACAGGGCCGTGCAGGAACCCAGCGCATCCCCGTCCGGGTGGGTATGCCCCACCACGGCAATCCGTGTGGACCGCTGTATGGCCTCCCGGAAGGCCCGGATGTTTTCCTGACTGACAGCTTGCATGCGCATATTCATTTGCAACGGCAAATTTACAAAAGATTATTGCTTTTGAGAAATGATTTTGTTAACTTTGTCGGAAGTTTGGAAAATTATAAAACACTAAAATAATGAACAAAGGTTTAAAAATCGGTCTCGAAATCCTTCTGGCGGTTATTATCTGTCTGCTCGCATGGCTCACGGTAAAGAGTGTCCAGAAGCCCGTCAAGTTCAATCAGGAGCTCAAAGCCCGCTCAGATGTTGCTATCCAGCGTCTTAAGGACATCCGTACCCTGCAGGTGGCCTTCAAGAGCGTCAACGGCCGTTTCAGCCCCAGCGTAGACTCCCTCAAGATGTTCTACGAAACCGGCAAAATGGACATCGTGATGCAGATTGGCTCCAACGATGACTCCGTTGCCGTTGCCAACACGGAGGCCATCAAGAAGGCCAACAAAAAGTTCAAACCCGCAGAGATCACTGCCAAACTGCAGGAGGCCTATGCAGCCGGTACCAAAGTGGTGTTCTCCACCGTTACGGAAATTCCCGTAAAGGATACCCTCTTCCGCAGCCGTCCGGATTTCTGCATCGACTCCCTGTACTATATTCCTTTCTCCGGCAAACAGCTCACCCAAATGGAGTCCACCATCAAAACCGTTTCCGGTGTCCAGGTTCCTCTGTTCGAGGCCCGTATGCCTTACAAGGCCCTGTGCAAGGGCATGGACAACCAGCTCCGCATTAACAAGGATGCCGAGTGCCGTGACCAGAACAAGTACGAAGGCCTGCAGGTTGGTAGCGTAACCGCTCCTAACAACAACGCCGGTAACTGGGAATAGTCCTCTATGGACCAGAAGACGCATACCCCATATACAGGAATATCCATTCAAGTTTCCTTGAGTGGATATTCTTTTAAGACCCGTACAGAACAGGAGGAGCACCGCTCTCCCTGGATGGGGGCGGAGCGCCTTTTTACCACGCCGGAGTTCCAGCGCCGCTACAGTGAGGTGGAGATTTCCCTCCTTACGCCCAAGGTGGCCCTGGTTCCCGAAAGTTTCTATAATCCCGGTGCGGCCCGCCCCGCCCTTTCTGAGGTGGCGGCGCTGGAGGAAGGAGACTATGTAGAGTCGGTGAACGTTCCTTCTCTTGCGGCGGTGCTGGTGTATTCCAACTCCATGGGGGAGTCCCTGTCCCGGGTTATCGCCCAAACCGTGCTGCCCGCCTCCGGAACGCCCGTACGTGTGCTCCCGGAAATGTACTACCTGCTACGGCAGCTGGAAGCCTTGTCGGAGTACAATAAAATTGTGGCCTCGTGGGCAGATGGCTGGCTGCACCTGGTGATTGCCCAGGGCCGGAGCCTGTGCCTGGCCAATGTGTTCGCCGCACCGGACTTCACCACGGCGGAATATTTCATTTTCCTCAGTCTCAAGCGTTTACAGCTAAATCCGGAGGTCTCTACCGTGTGCTTCCGCACACCGCTGGATCCGGAGGCGGAAATGTCCCTGTACCGCTACTTCAAGGGGGTGGTGCAGCTATGAGGATTATCGGCGGAAAACTGAAGGGGAAGGTGATTGCCCCGCCTGTAGGCTACAAGGCCCGTCCCACCACGGACTTCGCCAAGGAAGGCCTGTTCAACATCCTGGACAACGAGTACGAGTTTCAGGACCTCAAGGTACTGGACCTTTTTGGCGGCACCGGGTCCATCGCTTTTGAATTTGCTTCCCGTGGTGCCGCACGCGTATACTGTGTGGAAATGGCCCGGGAGAATGCTTCGTTCATCAAAACGGAGGCGCAGCGGTTAGGGCTTTCCAATGTGACCATGGTGCGGGACAATGTGTTCGACTTCCTGCCCATCTGCCGGGAAAAATTCGACATTGTGTTTGCGGACCCGCCGTATGCACTGGAGGGCCTGGAAAATCTGCCAGACCTGGTGTTTGCCGCCGGCGTCCTGCATCCGGAACGCTATTTTATTTTGGAACATGGGGGAGAGCACAGCTTTGTGAATCATCCCCATTTTGTGAAGGAGCGCTGCTACGGCCGCGTCCATTTCAGTTTTTTTGAATAATGTCATTCTGAGCAAAGCGAAGAATCTATGTTTTCATTCCTTTTAAGCATCGTCGCCCTCGTTCTGGGGTATGTGTTTTATGGCGCGTTTGTGGACCGGGTGTTCGGTCCGGACTCCAAGCGGCCCACGCCGGCCATCACCAAGGCGGACGGGGTGGACTTTATCCGTATGCCTTCCTGGCGCGTGTTCATGGTGCAGTTCCTGAATATTGCAGGAACGGGGCCCATCTTCGGCGCCATCATGGGCGCTAAATTCGGCCCGGCCAGCTACCTGTGGATTGTGCTGGGCTGCATCTTTGCCGGTGCCGTGCACGACTACATGGTGGGCATGATGTCCGTCAGGAACGGCGGTGTGGGCGTGCCCGAACTGGTGGGCAAGTACATGAGCAAGGCCACCAAGGTGGCGATGCTGGTGTTCTCCCTTGTGCTGCTTACACTGGTGGGAACGGTGTTCGTGTACAGCCCGGCGCTCATTCTGGGCGACATGGCCGGCGACGGCACCAGCCAGGCCATCATGCTTTGGGTGGGCATCATCTTCCTATATTATATTATAGCGACGCTGCTGCCAATCGACAAGCTTATCGGCAAAATTTATCCTGTTTTTGCCGTGGCGCTGCTCTTTATGGCAGTGGCGCTCATGGTGTGCCTGTTTGTCAAGTGGCCGCAGCTGCCGGAAATCTGGGATGGCCTGACGGGCTGGCAGGACAAGGTGGCGCTCAAGGACCAGCCCATTTTCCCGTGCCTGTTCATCACCATTGCGTGCGGGGCCATTTCCGGCTTTCACGCTACCCAGAGTCCCATGATGGCCCGCTGCATAGACAATGAAAAGCTGGGGCGGCCCATCTTCTACGGCTCCATGATTACCGAGGGCCTGGTGGCGCTCATCTGGGCGGCCGTGGCTTCCTGGTTCTTCTTCGACGGCGGCGCAGCAGAGGTGGGATCGGACATTACGGCATCGGCCCCTACCGTGGTTACCAAGGTTTCGCAGGGCTGGCTGGGCCTGGTGGGCGGCATTCTGGCCGTCCTGGGCGTGGTGGCGGCACCCATCACTTCCGGCGATACGGCTTTCCGTAGCGCCCGCCTCATCATTGCAGACTTTGTGCACATGCCGCAGAAGAAGCTCTACAGCCGGCTGCTGCTGGCTATCCCGCTCTTTGCCTTATCGGCCCTGTTGCTTTGGTACAATATTGCCGATGCCAACGGCTTCAACACCATTTGGCGCTACTTTGGCTGGAGCAACCAGACGCTGGCCGCCATCATGCTGTGGACCGCTACCACCTACCTGGAGAAGGAGAAGAAGGGCGCCTGGTACTTGGTGACGTTCTTCCCGGCGGTGTTCATGACTTCCGTCTGCGTCACCTTCATCCTGGTGGACAAGATTGGCTTTGGCGTGCCGATGGAATATACGCCCTGGATTGCGGCGGCGTCGGCCATCCTGGCCATTCCGGGCTTTTATTTTTGGAATTATCGACTTAATAGAAAATAGTTATGCTGGATAAAGAACGCGGGCTGTACGTGGCCCATTCCCCGAACGGACCCATCTCCCTGAACGGTAACATGCTGTGCCGGCACGGCCTCATCGCCGGTGCTACGGGTACCGGTAAAACGGTGACGCTGCAGGTGCTGGCGGAAACCTTCTGTCAGGCTGGCGTGCCCTGTTTCATGGCCGATATGAAAGGGGACCTGAGCGGCATCTCGCAGCCGGGCCGCCTGTCCGGGTTCATTGAGAAGCGCCTGCCGGAGTTCGGGATTGCAGACCCGCAGTTCCAGGCCTGTCCGGTGCGCTTTTTTGACGTCTTCGGCGAGCAGGGGCACCCCATGCGCAGCACCATTTCCCGCATGGGTCCGCAGATGCTCGGGCGCCTGATGGACCTGAACGAGACGCAGACGGGCGTGCTCAACATCGTGTTCCGCATTGCGGACGACAATGGGCTACTGCTCATCGACCTGAAGGACCTGCGGGCCATGCTCAACTTTGTGGGACAGAACGCCGCGGAGTTCACCACCAAGTATGGCAATGTGACCCAGGCCTCGGTGGGTGCTATCCAGCGTGCATTGCTGGAACTGGAAAACCAGGGCGCCGACAAGTTCTTTGGCGAGCCGGATTTTGACATTTACGACCTCCTGCAGTGCGAGGGCGGAAAGGGCATCATGAATGTGCTGGCGGCGGACAAACTCATGCTCCAGCCCAAGCTTTACTCCACCTTCCTGCTGTGGCTGCTGTCTGAATTGTACGCCACGCTGCCGGAGGTGGGGGAAATGGACCTGCCCAAGCTGGTGTTCTTCTTTGACGAGGCCCACATGCTGTTTGAGGGCACGTCCAAGGCTCTTACGGACAAGATCGAGCAGGTGATTCGCCTCATCCGTTCCAAGGGTGTGGGCATCTGGTTCATTACGCAGAGCCCTACGGACATTCCGGCCAATATCCTGGGCCAGCTGGGCAACCGCGTGCAGCATGCCCTGCGTGCGTATTCGCCCCAGGACCAGAAGGCCGTGAAGGTGGCGGCGGATACGTTCCGCGCCAATCCGGCCTTCAAGACCTACGACACGTTGCTGGAACTGGGGACCGGCGAGGCGTTGGTTTCCTTCCTGGACGTGAAGGGCACGCCCGCCATGGTGGAGCGCGCCAAAATCCTGTTCCCGCTGAGCCAGATTGGCGCTGTTACCGAGGAACAGCGTTCCGATTTGATCAAGCGCAGCCGCCTGTATGGCCGATACGACCATCCGGTGGACCGCGAGAGTGCATACGAGCTCATTACGGCAGCCACCCAGGAGGCGGAGCGGCAGAAGGCAGAGATAGAGGCTGCCGAGGAGGCGGAACGGCAGGCTGCCATTGAGGCCAAGGAGCGGGAGAAACTGGAGAAGGAGAAGGCCAAGAAAGCCAAGAACAGCATTGCCTCCAAGGTGCTCAAGAGTGTCCTCACGGCCGTTACCGGCGTGGCTGCCGCCGCCGCGGCCGATGCCATCACCGGCAAGAAGTCCTCCTCCAAGACTTCCACCACCAAGAAGGCCGTGACCAAGGCTACCCGCAGCGCCACCAGCACCCTTACCAAGGAGCTTACCCGCAGCATTCTGGGGAATCTGATCAAGTAGGGGAAAGCGGACGTTTTCGCCCTTTGCCGCGTTGCAATTTGTTCATCGGGCAACGATTTGAGGAAGGGATACCCTCCGGAGGGTATCCCTTCCTCCTACTTAATCCAAAAATATCTGTTTTTCGGCTTCCTGTATTAGAATGACATCGTCATCTGTTGATGCACTAACCGAAAATGAACTTGCCACCCAGACCGAGCCCCGGGGAGTTGAATCGGTAGTATGCATCGATAATAACCACATTGGAATTACCGGTCATCCAGATGTTTCCGGGATGCAAATCTTCTACGATAACCGTATCTGAGAAATATCTAACTACATGGTAAGGTTCCTCTACAAGTTTCTGGAACCCCAGGCAACGCATAAACAACGTTATCTCATCCTCATCCATCAAATGCTCTTGCCTGAAAAACCTTTGTTTGAGCAAGACCACAAAATCACGCTGTGCATCCCGACCGAAACCTTCAACCTCTAAAAAGGCTTCCGGGCACAGTGTATTCTGAATGGTTATACGGTCAATAAAACGGATTAGATTGTCATATTGGCCCGTTCTGCAAATCTTATGGACATAGCTGTCTCCCTCTGTATAGACTTGAGCCTCGCCACCGTAGCCATAAAACTTGTAACTGCACTCTTTATAATAGGCATGGGGATCATCGTGCCAATAACCATTAAGCCGGGCCCAGTTTTCCAGGTCGGCTTCTTGGTCCATGGCGGTTTCTATCTCGGATTCTGAGTCGTATGGAGCCTCTGATATTGTGCGACCATATCTTCCCAGGACCAAGGATCCTTGGCCCAGGATTCGACCTCCCGCCTCAAATCCTTGCTGAAACGCTTGATCATTTCGAAATCTATTGAATGTAATTCCGGCATTGTCCACAATACAATTATTTGATGCAATTATAGCGTTTTCCTGACAAACTTCCAAATAATATATTCATAGTTCGCCTCCAAGGATGCTCGAGAACGTGCTGTCGGCCATCACTGGCAAGAAGTCCAACTCCAAGACCTCTACCGCCGAGAAAGCCGTGACCAAAGCTACCCGCAGCGCCACCAGCACCCTCACCAAAGAGCTCACCTGCAGCATCCTGGGGGAAGGAGGAAGGGATACCCTCCGGAGGGACTCCGTTCCGCGCTTCGCGCTCCACTCCGGCCCCTCCCATGCGTTCAAGCACAGCCTTGGCTTCGCCATCGGCCGTGCTTTCCCTTTGGGCCCCTCCCCCTACCCTTGTGCGGGGGTGCACAAGCCCTCCGGAGGGTATCCCTTCCTCCTTTTGCCAAGTAGGGGAGCAGTGCCCCTTTGGAAATAAACGGGAGCGGTGAGCCCCTTCTTTGCTCCCGGAGTATCTCCCCGTCCTTGTTTGGGCGCAAAAAACGTCCTGTCTGCTCCCGGAATGCCTCTTGTCCCTTGTGCGGGGAGGAACAAGTCCTCCAATGGGAATTCTTTCCTCTCATCTTGCTACGTTGACAGGAAAAGTACTCCCCGGGGAGGCCGATAATGTGTCATCGGGGTATCATAACATTTTCTTGGCAAAGAACATCCCTTAACAGTACAGAACCACAAACATAATTAACCCATTCTACGAAAATTGGCTTCGCATTGTTGAATTACCTTTGCATCAAGAAGCACAGATCCGTCCTACGATAACCGACAAAATGGCAGGAGAAAGTGACAGGAACGGTATTTGATTTTGAGGCTGCGAAGGTTATCGCAGATAACCATAAACAAATAATAATTTAAATTTTAGGGTCAAGCACAATTCCGTGGGCATGCAATCAATTAACTTGCGCGGTAACTCTATTTTCGCTATCTTCACAGACTAAAAAGACCTATCAGGTATAGAAGACATCACTAAAATCCATTGCCGAGATTTCCACCGCCCTTGGCGAACCCCTGATAAAGGTTACAGAATAAATGACTATATCCTTAAGGAGTGCCGAGGCTTCTCGTGTGCTTGCAACCATTCAAACAAATTATAAGCTTATGGAACCTAACAAAAAAGAAATGTATCTCTCCCCCGAAGTGAACATCTTCGAGGTAAAGTCCGATTTTTTCGTATCTTTGCAACTCTGAACGCTTAACAATAAAACACATAGAGCGACCATGAAAGAAGAAGGAAAAATCTGTTATGAGGCCCCTGCGATTACCGTAACCGAAGGCGGAATCTGCCTGCTCTCCGGTAACGGTTCATAAATTATATGGGAGACCCGGAAGTGCTTTAGTGACGGATACCTGCAAGAGAAAACGACGATGAAAAAGAACATGCTTTCAAAGGGCGCCCTGCCATGGTGGGCCGCTCTCTGTTTTTAACTACATCCTGCCATCCCATGGACAATGCATCTACACGAGGTAGCGTTCCATCCAGTGTGTCTGGAGTAGGGTCTGAAATTTAAAGAACGCTTAAAGTTACGACTTTTTCGTTAACCGGCAAGCCTTTCAGCGTGCGCCCGGCTGTTGCCCGTCATCCTACTTTTTGTCCATTAGTGGCCCCAGGCACACAAATCATCCTACTTTTTGTCCACATGACCCAAAAATGCTAATTTTGTGAAAGATTAAAACACCGATCCTTATGAAAACCATCCATGCACTTCTCTCCTCTGTGGCAATCCTTGTTTTGTTCTCGTGTGGTAAAGGAAACCTGGATCCCACTCCAGAGCCTGGTCCCCAGCCCCCGGCAGAAGTGAAAGTAACAGGGGTAAGCCTTAACAAAACGGAGTTGACTCTTATGGCAGGGCTGACGCAAACCCTGGTTGCTACGGTAGAGCCCAATAAGGCCACAGACAAGACCGTTACTTGGGAAAGTTCTAACGGAGATGTGGCCTCGGTAAAGGACGGCGTGGTTACGGCCCTTAAAGAGGGCACAGCCACCATCACCGCCAGAGCCCAGGATAAGAGTGCCACTTGTGCGGTAACGGTCACTGAAGCAACCATCACTTTTACCCTTTCTTCTTCCGATGCGGCTATTCTAAAAGCCGCTGGCGGCAATTCAACAGCAACCCTCACTTCATTTGACAGTTGGACGGCAACATCCAGTGAGAGTTGGCTTACCATTAGCCCGGCTTCCGGAAGTGCCGGAGTAAGGGAAATAACCTTGACCACGGCTAGTAATGCCGATGGCGGGAACCGTGTGGCAAAGATTACCATCACCGCAGGTAGTATGTCCCGAACCTTTGAGATTAAGCAAAGGGCCGATATATTTACCCGGACATTGGCTTATGCCGGCAAGGTTACCCAGGGCGTTAAGCTGAGTTATGATATGACTCAATTCACACGGATTTACCTCATTATGCCCCAACCTGTATCCAATTTCTATCAGGATATTTCCAACAGCACCATTATCAGTGGGGCCACAGGGGCGTACAGTCCGGATGGTATGAATCGTTATATCTGGAGAGATCTCAATAACAGTGATGTGCCCGAATCCGGTGGCTTTGTGATTTCAAACACTTATGATGCCAATGTCTACCAGGTCTCAACGGACTTTAGCAAAATAGACGACATCCCTGATTACGATCCCGATTCCGAGGAGTGCAAGAATTACCTGGGTAAAGAACCCAACGGCCTTATTGATCCCACTCATAGCAAGATTGTATCTACCGCCAATTCTCTTTGGACAAAAGCCAACGGAGATCTAATTGAATATGCCCATAAGTGCCACGACTGGACCTATGACCATATGACCTACGGAAAGATGAATACTGGTCTTCATACCATCGAAGAGCTGATGACAGACATGACCGGAGACTGCGGCAACTACGCCTCCGTCTTTATTTCTCTCCTCAGAGCCAAGAACATACCTGCCCGTCACATAGTCATGGTAGACGGCAAAGAAGATGACTCTTTCCACGTAAGGGCAGAATTCTATATCCCCGGTTACGGATGGATTCCATCCGATCCCACCTGGGGAAAGAATTACTTTGGCTGGTACAATGGTAGTCTTATTGTTATGACTACAGGTATTAATACCTATGCACGTGGTCCCCAGGGCAGTGATATAATGATTGAGATATTACAGAACTTCAATTTCTGGTACTGGTACTCCGCTCCCGGTAGAGGCATCAACTTTATCCCTACTTGCCTTGGCCTTCAATAGCAGCAGACTACGAAAAGAACTCTGATACTGATTACGCTTCTAGTGATGGCCAGCCTCACGGCAGTGGCGCAGATCAAGGGAGATGCCGCCACCCGTGGAGAGCTGCGGGAGGATATTTCCCTCGCCGCGCATGGCACCAATGTCCTTCTGAAAAGCGTCGGTATACTTGAAGCCGGAGCGAGATCCGTCATTGTTAGCGCCGATGAACAGGTAGCCCGGCTTTCCGGTGTTCATTATGTCGTTGGTCTTGGCTTTTTGGCGATGCCGACATGGACGCCTACGACTACTGGAAGGAGAAGTTCAAGGCCCGGCTGGAACTGGTGCTGAATGAGCTTAGACACTACTGGAGTGAAGAAACCGTCCAGGCCGCCGCTCCACTGATTGAAGACCTCGACACCAAACAGTGTCGGGGCTTTTTGTATTTTGGAGTCAGCATTTCTGACAACAGTCCGTCAAATTACTTTGGCAATTTCATTTTGTTTCACTTTCTTATACGGATTTACATAAAAAAAGTTAAATTTGTAAGGATAAGTAACGCAACAACACAGACACATATAACCCCTTAATATGGAAAGTTCCCACAGTCAGATGGTGAGCCTCATATGGAACATTGCGGACGATGTGCTCCGCGACGTGTTCCTCCGTGGCCAGTACCGTGACGTTATACTCCCGATGGTTGTACTCCGCCGTCTGGATGCCCTCCTGGAGCCAACGAAAGAAGAAGTGGACGAGGAAGTGAAATCCCAGCAGGAAATGAAGCTGGAAGTCCTGGACGAGGATGCCATAAAAGACATCACCGGCCTCAGCTATTTCAACACCAGCAAGTGGACGCTGAACCGCCTGAAATCCCAGGCCACTGACAACAACGACCTCTTGTACGACAATTTTGCCGAATACCTCAACGGTTACAGCGAGAATGTCCGGGACGTTCTGAAAAACTTCGATTATTTCACCAAGGCAAA
>Ga0310695_10000769_pt1 | contig 79223 bp, 55 predicted proteins | sample RumenRJG_04DNA_FD_203882 | JGI IMG/M metagenome (GOLD analysis project Ga0310695, IMG submission 203882) | Bovine rumen microbial communities from Lethbridge, Alberta, Canada - RJG_04 (v2) (version 2) | ecosystem: Host-associated > Mammals > Digestive system > Stomach > Rumen | place: Canada... | reverse complement strand
CTTTCAAAGAACACTCTTGCTTTTGTCGCCTCTGCCCGTTTTCAGGGCGAAAGCGGATGCAAAGGTACGACTTTTTTCCGAACCACCAAAACTTTTTGAGATTATTTTTAGCAAATCACGAATATTTTTCGGGTTATTTGACAAGAAGGAGGTTTCTAACATTATTTATATATAAAGAAGAAAAAGAAAAACGGGCTTTGTCTTTTGATATCTCAAAAAAAAATCATACCTTTGCAGCCGAAAAAAGAATACAAAGACAAAACAATGAAAAGAATATATCTCATTCTGATTGCTTTAGTCATTATTGCGACGGAAGGCCATGCGGTTCTGAAAGAAAAGAACCTGGAACAGACACTGAACGTATTGCGGTACGAACTGACAGAGTACCATCAGGAACTGGCCAGCGAATCGGAAGCACGCAAGGAAATGACACAGGACATCATTGAAGGGCTGAAAGAGACATTCCGCAGGAGTAACCAGAACTCGCTGATGCTTTACTCCCAACAGTCGAACTACGTGTTTGACTTGACATATGCCTGTCATGAAGCAACCGAACAATACCATGAATTTCAACAGCGCCAACTGCCTTTCCAGACTTTTCTGAACAACAATGACGTAGAGATTGCCAAATACGACAGTCTGATTGTCAGTTTGAAGGCCGTCCGCCCGGAGATGCTGACGCAACAAGCCAAGACAGACCGCTCTGTCTGCATCACACTGGCCACAAGCATCAAGAACACACTGGAAGAGCACCGCAAACAAGTGGCCGACTATATCAGCCTTTACCACTTTGCCGAACAGCGACTGAAATCGCTGAACGACTATGCTAACATGCGCTATGGCGACATCCAAATGGGAATCTTCATGAATGGTGGCGAAAACTACCTAAGCATACTAAAGGATATTAGCAAGAACATTCTTGAGGCCAAGGATATCATCATTGAGAAATACAAACCGAACCCAATGAAGTCGGACTGGGACAGTGCGGTGATTATCCGCATGTTTGCCATCATCGGGTTCTACATTATCGTTGCCGTGTTGCTCAACCAACTGGTGTTCCGCCTGCTACCCCGCCGTTTCCACACGAAGGAGTTTCTGCGTAAGCGCAACTGCATCATCATGGCAACAACGACCATCACATTTGCAGCCATCCTTGGCGTGTTGCGTGCGACCCTGCACCAGAACTTCTACCTGATGGCCAGCAGCCTCCTGATAGAATACGCCTGGCTGCTGAGCGTCATCCTGATCTCACTTCTGCTGCGTGTCAATGGTAGCCAGATACGGAGTGCTTTCCTTATCTACACACCACTGTTGGTCATTGGTTTCCTGGTTATTGCTTTCCGCATTGTGCTCATTCCGAAAGAACTGGTCAACATCATGTTCCCCCCTATCCTATTGTTGTGTGCATTATGGCAATGGAAGGTTATCAGACGACATAACAAGAATGTGCCACGCCAGGATATGGTCTACACCTATTTGTCGCAGGGCATATTCATTCTGTCGTTGTTCTGTTCGGCATTCGGATACACCCTACTGGCTGTGCAGATTCTGATATGGTGGATCATTCAGTTGGCTTGCATCCTGACAATTACCTGTGTGAGCCAGTACCTCAAACTATACGGTAAGAGCCATAACTTCGACAAAAAGCCCATCACCGAAACGTGGCTCTTCGAGTTCGTTTACCGCGTATTATTACCGATGACAGGCGTGATGTCGGTACTGCTGTCAATCTACTGGGCCGCTGATGTGTTCAACCTGAGCGACCTATGCTGGAATATCTACAACAATGACTTCATTGACTTGAGGAACCAGCAGGATGAGAGCAGCCTACAGGTGAGTATCATGAAACTCTCCACTGTCGTCAACCTCTGGTTTATCTTCTCCTATATAGCGCGAACCATCCTGTCGCTCATGCGCCATCATTACAAATTATCAGATCCCTCGACAGCCGCCAGCCGCGAGGTGATGGGACGCAACGTGATACAGGTGCTGGTATGGGGAGCATGGATACTCATCTCGCTGTCATTGCTTCACATCAGCGTGACGTGGCTTCTGGCCATCTCCGGAGGACTGTCAACAGGTATCGGTTTTGCCTCAAAGGACATCATTGAGAATATCTACTACGGTGCCTCGCTGATGGCAGGACGCATCAAGGTGGGCGACTGGATAGAAGTTGACGGTACGATGGGTAAGGTGACCTCTATCAGTTATACATCGACTGTCGTGGAATCACTCTACGGTGAGGTCATCACCTTCCAGAACAGCCAACTATTCACAAAGAATTATAAGAACCTGACGAAGAACCACGGCTACGTGCTGGCAGTGGTGCCTTTCGGTGTGGCCTACGGTTCGAACTTGAAACAGGTAACGCAGGTGGTAGAAGATGCTGTCAACTCGATGCACCACGAATGGATGGACTCATCAAAACGCATCAAAGCGGTGATGAGCGCCATGAACGACTCAAGCGTCGACTTCAAACTCTTTGTCTGGGCAGAGGCACCAAAGAAGTCATACGTAGTGAGCGACGTGCTGAAGGTGGTCTACGACACGCTCAACGCCAACGGCATAGAGATACCTTTCCCACAAAGGGATATCCATATCAAATAACGCTAAGAGGATATAGTCAGAAGGACTATTTACAACGGTCGAACCACTCCTTCAGGGCAGCACGGGGTGTTCCCTTAGCAACCAGTTCCTGCAACAAGGCTTTGGCTTCGCGCTTGCGGTTCAACTGCAGAAGGACATCAACCTTGGAAATGACAAAGTCAGCATTTCCGGATGACAAACGAATGGCCTCGTCCCAATCGAACAGGGCTGTCTCTAATTTTCCCTGTTCGACCTCAAAGCCTGCACGGGCTGCATAGGCCAGTGCAGAATCGGGGAAGAGTTGAACTAAGCGGTTGAATTGATCCATAGCCGCTACGACGCCAGCAGTCTTCTTAGTAGCCATAGCCAATCCCAACTGTGCCTCAAAATGCTTGGGCACAATAGAGAGGATTCGTTCGTAGTCAACAACGGCCATCGCATAGCGTCGGGACTGCATATTGGCATAACCCCTGAAATAGAGTGCCGAGAGGTTGCACGAGTCAAGGTTGAGCACGCGTCCGTACTCTTCGATGGCATAGTCCCATTGGCTCAGTTCCAGGTTGACAGCCGCCTTCCTCAGTCGCAGTTCTACAGACTGAGGATTGTTGTCAATAGCCTTTCCCAAGGCCTGAAGGGAGTCACGCCATTCTTGTACGGACTGGCCATAAGCGACTGAAGACAACAGGACGGCTACGGACAGAAACAGTTTTCTCATGCCTTATTGATATAGTCGACTATCCATGCTCCAACTTCTCTGGTACCATACATGCCGCCACCTTCTACCTGAATCTCCGGTGTACGCACATTGGCATCGAGCGATGCATTGACGGCTTCACGAATCAATGCGCCCTCCTTGTTAAGTCCAAAGTGCTCCAACAACATGGCTGCAGAAAGAATCTGAGCCAGCGGGTTTGCGATGTTCTGACCGGCAGCCTGAGGCCACGAGCCATGAACGGGCTCAAAGAGCGGTGTATGCTCACCCAACGATGAAGAGGGCTGAAGGCCCATGGAACCAGTGATGCACGATGTCTCGTCGGTCAGGATATCACCAAAAGTATTCTCCGTCACGATGACATCGAAGAAGCGAGGTTCAGTGAGCACCCGCATCGAGGCGTTGTCGATAAACATATAGTCTGTGTTCACGTCGGGGTACATGGGTTCCATCTCCTTGGCAATCTGTCGCCACAGACGACTTGATGCCAACACATTAGCCTTATCGACTACAGTCAAGTGACGGTTGCGCTTCTGAGCCATCTCGAATGCCACCTTCAGGATGCGCTCAATCTCCGGACGTGTGTAGATATCGGTATCATAAGCCTTGTCGTTGTCCTGATACTTCTCGCCGAAATACATACCACCGGTCAACTCTCGAATAACCACGAAGTCGGCCCCCTTGAGCAGTTCATCCTTCAACGGTGACTTGTGGAGCAGGCAGTCGAAGGTGGCCACAGGACGAATATTGGCAAAGAGACCAAGTTTCTTGCGCATGGCCAGCAGGCCAGTTTCAGGACGCACCTTCAACGTGGGGTTGTTATCGTATTTCAAGTCACCTACGGCAGCAAACAATACGGCATCGGCACGCATACAAACTTCATGCGTGGACTCTGGGTAAGGGTCGCCCACAGCCTCGATGGCACAGGCACCGCAAGGAGCTTCCTCGTAAATAAACTCATGGTTGCACTTGCGTGCTATAGCGTCAAGCACAGCAACACCTTGTTTCATAATCTCGGGGCCGATACCATCGCCGGCCAATATTGCAATGTTTAGTCTCATGTTATTTTCGTTATTTTTGTCATTTCGTTTAATCGTTAATTCGTTTAATCGTTTAATCGATTAATCGTCATATCGTCATTAAGATATATCGATATTACGATAGTTTGATGTCATTCTCTATGATGTTCAGCATCTTAAACGTGGCCTTAATGGCTGCATCAGTCTGGTCGGCGTCTAGTCCTCTCGTACGCAGGAGTCCATCCTTATAGTGCCATGAGATAACCGTTTGCACAAGGGCATCGGTACGACCACCGGGAGGGATAGAGACTTGGTAATTGGCCAAGACTGGGAACGTACGGTTGAGATATTTCTTGTAGATGAAGCGCAAGGCCTTAACAAAGGCATCATACTGACCGTCGCCAGTGGCACCCGCCTCATACTGCTGACCATTAATCTCGACACGCACATTGGCTCCTGGCTTCAAGCCATAGGCCGTAGAGACAACATAACTGATGAGTTTCACCTTATCGTCGGTACCATCATGCTTCAACACATCAGAGACGATATACGGCAGATCCTCCTGTGTCACTATTTCCTTCTTGTCGCCCAACTCGGTGATACGTTCCGTCACACGGCGCGTCTGTTCAGGAGTGAGTTCGAGACCCAGTTCCTCTAAGTTTTTGGCTATATTGGCCTTGCCGCTGTTTTTGCCCAAGGCATATTCACGTTTGCGACCAAAGCGCTCGGGCATCAGTTCGTTATAGTAGAGATGGTCTTTCGAGTCGCCATCGGCATGAATGCCAGCCACCTGGGTAAAAACATTCTCACCGACAATGGGTTGATTGGGCGCCACTGTGATACCGCTGAAACTCTCCACCATACGCGAGAGGTCATTCAACTGACTCTCCACGATATTGGTCTTTGCGTGGAACTGATCCTTCAAAATAGCCTGTACCGAAGCCATAGGTGCATTACCGCAACGCTCACCCAAGCCATTCACCGTAACATGCAATCCCTTGGCTCCACTCAGCACGGCAGCCAGCGAGTTTGATACAGCCAAGTCATAATCGTTGTGAGCATGGAAGTCAAAATGACAATTGGGATAGCGCTTCATCATCTTGCGGAAATACTCGATGACCTGAAGCGGATTCATAACACCAAGCGTGTCGGGGAGCATGAAATGCTGGATGGGTATTGGTAGTTGGCTGTTGGATGTTAGTGCATCCATCAGTTGATACACGTATTCCGGTGAATCCTTCATCCCATTAGACCAGTCCTCCAGATAGAGGTTGACACTCATACCGCGCTGAGCAGCAAGTGACAATTCGTACTTGATGTCGGCAATGTGTTCCTCGGGCGTCTTATGTAATTGTTGGGTGCAATGCTTCAATGAGCCTTTAGCCAACAGATTAATGACAGTACCTCCACACTGGGCGATCCAGTCTATCGACAGGCCGCCATCAACAAATCCCAAGACCTCTACCCGATCCAGTTTGCCGATTTTACGTGCATAGGCACAAATCTTGGTAACAGCCTCACGCTCGCCTTCTGACACTCGTGCCGATGCCACCTCAATACGATCGACATTGACATCGTAGAGCAGTTTACGTGCCATCACCAGTTTCTCGTGCGGCAAGAACGATACACCACTGGTCTGCTCGCCGTCGCGCAGCGTAGAATCCATAATCTCCACAAAGGGAGGGATGCGCTGGTAGGAGTTTATTTGTTGTGACGTTCCCATTCTTCGGTTTTCTGTTGGTTGGCCACCAAGAAGTCGATATCGTCGAGTCCATTCATGAGACAGTGCTTTTTGTAACCATTAATATCAAAGTGCTCACTACGGCCAGTAGCCTTGTTGGTGACAGTCTGACGGGGCAGGTCTACTTCAACCTCCATCTTCGGATTATCCTTGATACTCAGGAAGAGTTCCTGGAGGAAGTCCTCTGTCACCTGTACTGGTAGCACAAAGTTGTTCAATTCATTGTTCTTATGGATGTCGGCAAAGAAACTGCTAATGACCACACGAAAGCCGTAGCCAGCAATGGCCCACGCAGCATGCTCGCGGCTAGAGCCGGAGCCAAAGTTCTTACCGGCTACGAGGATGCAGCCGACATACATCGGATTATTGAGGACAAAATCCTCAACTACCGTACCATCGGCATGATACCGCCAGTCGCGGAAGAGGTTATCACCGAAGCCTTCCTTGTCGGTAGCCTTCAGGAAGCGTGCAGGGATTATCTGATCGGTATCCACGTTCTCCAAAGGCAGAGGAACGCAGGTGGATGTTATAACGTCAAATTTCTGTTTCATAACGCTGTAGCAATTTTCATTTTACCTTATCAACTCACGTGGATCTGTGATGACTCCTGTGACAGCAGCAGCGGCAGCCACCAGCGGCGAACAGAGGATGGTACGGGCACCAGGCCCCTGACGGCCTTCGAAGTTACGATTGCTGGTAGAGATGCAGTATTTGCCGGCAGGCACCTTATCGTCGTTCATTGCGAGGCAGGCTGAGCAGCCGGGCTGACGAATCTCGAAACCAGCAGCCTCAAGCACCTTGTCTAGACCTTCCTCACGAATCTGATGGTCAACGGCCCATGAACCTGGCACCAGCCAAGCAACCACATCGTCTGCCTTCTTGCGACCCTTCACGATAGATGCAAAGGCACGGAAGTCCTCGATGCGTCCGTTAGTACAGGCTCCAAGGAACACATAGTCAATCTTCTTGCCCAGCAAACGCTCGCCAGACTTGAAGCCCATATACTGCAATGCCTTGTCAAAATTGGCGTCACCTTCCATCGGAATACTTTCCGTGATGCCAATTCCCATACCGGGATTGGTGCCGTATGTGATACGCGGCTCAATATCGGCAGCATCAAAGGTAAGTTCTTTGTCGAACACAGCATCGTCACCACTCTTCAAGGTCTTCCAATAGGCCAGAGCCTTATCCCATTCTTCGCCTTTGGGGGCATATTCCTTACCTTTAATATATTCGAAGGTCACCTCATCGGGAGCAATGAAGCCACCACGGGCACCCATCTCGATAGAGAGATTACAGAGCGTAAAACGACCCTCCATCGACAGGTTGCGCACCACCTCGCCAGCATACTCTACAAAATAGCCAGTAGCACCACTGGTGGTGAGTTTCGACATTAGATATAGAGCCACATCCTTTGCCGTTACTCCCCTACCTAACTGTCCGTTGACGGTGATTCGCATCGACTTCGGTTTCTGTTGAAGAATACACTGCGAAGCCATCACCATCTCGACCTCGCTGGTACCGATACCAAAGGCAACGGCTCCCATAGCACCATGTGTAGAGGTATGGGAATCACCGCAGACGATGGTCATGCCAGGTAGCGAGAGACCTTTCTCTGGTCCAACAACATGGATGATGCCGTTGTTGGGGGACATCATCCCGTAGTGAGTCAATCCGAAATCGCTGGCGTTGCGTGCCAGCGTGTCCACCTGATTGCGCGACACAGGATCTTCAATAGTTTTGTTCTGATCGTGCGTCGGTGTGTTGTGGTCTGGCATACAAATAATCTGTTTCGGACGGAAGCACCTCAATCCCCTGGCCCTCATGCCATCAAAAGCCTGAGGCGATGTCACCTCATGACAATAGAGGCGGTCAATATATAACTGTGTGGGGCCATCGTCTACGACTTGCACCACATGCTTGTCCCAAATTTTGTCGAAGAGTGTATTCATTCTGCTCTCTTGAATTTGTTGATACAGTCAATATAGGCTTCCACAGAGGCTGTCACAATATCAGTGTTGGCACCAAAGCCATAGTACAACGAACCGTCGTACTCCACCTGCATGTGCACCTTACCAACATCGTCAGAGCCTTTTGAGATGGCCTGGATAGTAAATTCCTTCAGCGTCATCTGCTTCATGATAATCTTCTTCAGGGCCTTGATAGCAGCATCAACAGGACCATTGCCTGAAGAAGCAGCCTCGAACTTCTGTCCGCTGATGTCGAGGCCAATGGAGGCCACACTTTTCACGCCCTTACCTGAAGTAACCTGTAGGAAGTCGAGACGAACAGCATGCTGGTCGGCAGTATCGGCACCTGCCAGCATCAGTATGTCGGCATCACTCACCTCCTTCTTCTGATCTGCCAGTTGCAGGAACTTTTCATAGATCTTGTCAATCTTGCCTTCGTCACTCACATCGACACCATTCACGTGGAGACGATGCTTCAAGGCGGCTCGTCCGCTACGGGCAGTGAGCACTATTGAGTTGTCGTCGATACCCACATCCTTAGGATCCATGATCTCGTAGGTCTGCACATTCTTCAACACGCCGTCCTGGTGTATACCACTACTGTGAGCAAAAGCATTGCGTCCCACCACAGCCTTATTGGGCTGAACGGGCATATTCATCAGCGACGACACGAGGCGAGACGTGGGATATATCTTATGCGTGTTGATATTGGTGTCGATATTGATACCCTTGTGACACTTCAGAATCATGGCAATCTCCTCAAGTGACGTGTTGCCAGCACGCTCACCGATGCCGTTGATTGTCACCTCCACCTGACGGGCACCGTTCAGGACCCCCTCCAATGTGTTGGCTGTAGCCATTCCCAAATCATTATGACAGTGGGTGGAGATGATGGCGCGATCTATGTTATCGACATGCTCCATCAGATACTTAATCTTTCCGCCAAACTCATCAGGCAGGCAGTAACCAGTGGTATCAGGGATGTTCACGACAGTTGCACCAGCCTTGATGACGGCTTCGACCACACGTGCCAGATACTCATTGTCCGTACGGCCAGCATCCTCGGCATAGAACTCCACGTCATCTACATACTTACGGGCATATTTAACGGCAGCAATAGCCCGCTCGATAATCTCCTCGCGGGTGGCATTGAACTTATATTTAATATGTGAATCGCTGGTACCAATACCCGTATGGATGCGCTTGCGTTTTGCATACTGAAGCGCTTCAGCAGCCACATCGATATCGCGCTCTACGGCACGGGTCAGTGCACAAATAGTAGGCCACGTCACAGCCTTCGAAATCTCAATAACTGAATGGTAGTCGCCGGGACTACTGATAGGAAATCCTGCCTCAATCACATCAACACCCAACTGCTCCAGTGCCTTGGCAACCTGAATCTTCTCAATGGTGTTCAACTGGCAACCTGGCACCTGTTCACCATCGCGCAGCGTCGTGTCGAAAATGTACAATCTGTCGCTCATGTTTCTTAATCTTTATACCTTAAAATAATTGCTTACTCTATTTGAGAGTGCAAAGGTACGTCTTTTTTCTTAATAAACAAATAAATCGTAAGAATTTTTATTAATATAGTTTTATTTTTTAATTATTTCTAGAATTATTGTTTTAATTTGTAATAAATAAGCCACGGGCCGTCCCCAACAATATGCTTTAGGACAACCCGTAGTTAATATCAAGCCCTCTACTCTACGGGCACCAGTTTGATGGCAAAGAGATTACAAGAATCTGCCTTCGTCAACTCGTGACTCCCTGCTTCAAGCGTCTGGCTATAAGTACTTGTGGTTGAAGTCTTCTTTGTACCATCCACTTTAATACTTGCCGTCTCTGAATTAGCGAAATAGAGTGTCATAACCATTGACTGACTTAGCGTGAACTTTACACTCGTAGACGACTCCATCTTCAGACATACAGTCAATGTTCTTTCATCTACAGTAGCAGTTCCCTTACTATTAGAATAATTCCCTGATACTGTAAACAAACTACCTAGAGGGGGCATTCGTTTCAAATGTACACAACACCGTACCCTCAATGGCTTCACCGCCTTGGTCGCCTCCCTGCTCACCACCTTGGTCACCACCAGGATTGTCACTACCCTGTTCACCACTTTGAGCATTCTCGTCACCAAAGATACCCACAAGAGTAGTTTTATAACTTTGCAGAGCAGACTTGAGTCCAGCAATCACAGCATAATTAGCATCCTCTGTAGAATTATCGAAAATCCATTGGAAATCACCATGGTTCATACGGCCTGCACCAAGCCAGCCCGTAACAATGGAGGGCACTTCGTCGGCAACATCTGGTTCATAAGTATAAAACAACGAGGCATCGGTATCGAAATTGTCGTAGCCACGACCACCCTGCTTAGCAATCACAGAAGAAGGTACCTGCTCATCGCGTGAATTAGCCTCATAGGCATCAAACTCGGTCGCATTCTGCTGATAAGTAGTATAACGGATGGCACCAATTATCTTATTGTCAAACGACTTGATCATACCGCCATCCTCACCAGAAAATGTTCCCTTGGCATCCGTAGCCACATCACTGCCCTGTTTGGATATTAGCATGGGATACTTACAGTTTCGGAAATAATTTTTCTCTACGAAGGCGTTGCTTCGATAAGCAGCACCAACACCATACTTGGCATTGCCGTCATAGTAGTTGTTGTAAACATGAACGCTCATCGTGCGAATTCGCGGATGGCGAGAGTCAGAGTGGTCGAACCAATTGTGATGGTAGGTAATCCAGTTGGGGCCACTTTCGCTCTTCATACCGCAAAGAGAAGCCTTACCACTATCCCAAAGGTGGTTGTAACTAATAGTGATATACTTCGAGTCACCCTTCATGTCAATAGTTCCGTCGCCCTTTGCCTGGTCGGCATCACCGCCAGTGTTGCCATAGAAAAGGTCGAGGTTGTGTACCCATATATTCGAATTGTCGGTATCAATGCTGACTGCATCGTCCATGCAAAGCATATTGGCGAAGTTACGCAATTCGATGCTGGCGGCACTGCGAATAAGGAAGCCGAAGCCAGTGGTGGTGGCATCATCGCCCACACCCTCAATAGTGATGTTCATTGGCATATAGGACTTTGCACCCTTGATCTGTATACCTTCTGCAGAACTAAGGAACTCATCACAATCGCTGGCAGAGATGGTACCGATAATACGAATACAAAGTGGGGCTTTCTCATAACTACCATTGTTGTCGCCTTTCTGGTAGCCATAAATAATCTGTTGGAAACCTGTATAGGTTGCTGTCTTTCCATTGCTATTGGTAGCAATATCCAGGCTTACAGTCTTGGCATTGTTCTTTGTGACATATACCACATGGGCACCTGCCTTCAACGAACCATCGTTATTATAGGCACCTACGCCTTCTGTTCTTCCCTTGTGGGCAAAGCCGGAACGATCGTAGTTGACGGCAGCAAGAGCAGTTACCTCGTTAGCATTCTCTGTCATCTCCGTGCCAGCCTCGTTCACAGGAACAACCTTGATGGCGTAATCGCTAGCAGCAACTAAGCCAAGCATGTCGGCACGCCCATAAGTACCATAGTTACGAACTAACTGTTCATCAATCTTTGTGTATTCCGCATAGTTGCCACCTTTTATATATACATTGTAAGTCTTAGCACCTGCAAACGGTTCAAACTTCACATAGGCAGACTCAAACCATCCCTTAGCCTCAGTAATTTTCACCTTGCCATCTACGTTTTCAATGACACCACTCTGGCCACTGCTAGCCTTACGGAACTTGATTTCAGAGATAGCATCCTGATAGGTATAGTCGCCAGCAGCATGTTTCACTGTGATGGCGTTTTTATCGTCCACATCAATGCTAGTCACCTCGTCAGTATTAAAATAGCGGGGACCGTAGGTTACGGTGTTGATAACGACCTGATTCTTCGAAGCGTTGGCAGACGTTGAATTGTCTTTCAGTGAAGGTACAGGCGTGGGGTCTGGCGTGTCGTCATCTTCATCATCCGTATCGACATCCTCTATGGATATCACGTAAATATACATAGCACCATTGCACGTCAGTTCAACATTACCCGCTGCTTGTACTTCACCCACGTTGATGACTTGATCAGCACTCATGTCATTAAACTTTCCTGAGATTGGCTTAACATTCTCAGAAACATTCAGGCCGCGAGCCTCACCACTCTTTGAGGACTTAGCAATGACTTTCACCACCTTATCGGCAGCGACATTTGGTATCACCACTTTTGAAGAACCGCCAAGCCACATACGTTTTCCTTTCACATCCACACGCAGATTACCACTTACAGCAGTGAAAAGCAGCCCCTTGGCATACTCAAGTTCAGTACCGGCAACCGTCATGGGTTGGTTTTCAATGGCAGAGGCGATATTATAGCGATCGTTACCACTAGCGGTATCATGAGTCCACCCAGAGTTCTCACTATTCAGCAATTCAATGTCTGAGTCGCTAACTGTGGCAAAGTTCCATGACTGAGCATTGGCTATGAGGGCCATCATGGCCATCATCACACATAATATAGACTTTTTCATGGTCGTTTACTTTTTTATGAGTTTGACCATTGTGTTGCCTTTCCTCATGATGTAGCCACCCTTCAGAGGAGCCTGTTTCAGTTGCCGTCCATTCAGGTCATAGTAACTGACGGGAGCATCAGCAGGTTCTCCTGAAAGTGCTTTGATGGCATCTGCCACAGTAAACACAATCACAACACTACCCATGTCAACCGTTTCGGTAGACTGGTCAGCATAATAAAGAACGACATTGTCACCTTCAAAAGTCATCTTAGTCACAGTCTTGGCAACCGTATTGCCATTGACTGTCACCACCTGACCGTTGTCTGCAGATACCGCAGAAGAGGCAGCCAGCATTGCAAGAACTGCCAAAATCTTATTTTTTTTCATTTGTTTTTTAATTAGAACAGTTAGTAATTGTTTTTTAATGTAATCTATCTATAACCTATCTGGAGGCATGGAAGCCCTCTAGATTCTCGTACTTACGTTTCATCATCCGAGAGTAGACATTGCGCAGCCAGAAGGGATGAGTAACGGTGAACAGCAAGCCAATGACTATCAGCGTCCAATAGGCCGTCGTATCGTCGAAAAGGAGCACCATAGCGGCTACAAGAGCAAGAGGCAGGAACAAAGCCAGCATCTCGATAACCAGTTGCATGCCATTCTCCACCGAGTTCTTACCTGTAATCTTCGAGTTCATCGGCAAAGTCTGTTTATTATAGACAGCCAACTGGAAGAGCATGAAATAGAGCAGGCCTGAACAGATAAACATATAAGCAAACATCATCAGCAAAGAAAACTTCCCTGCAATGACGGCAGGCAACATCAAAAGGAAGGGGATGATAAGCATGATGCTATGGAACCAGTACTTCGCCTTCAGCAGCGACAGGATGCTCTCGTGATGTACCAGCAAAAGGTCGATGTAGTTGCCTTCAGGACCCATCACCTTGACCATTGCCGAGACGCCATAGATGGCGAAGCAATAAAAACACCAGAAATTGAGCATCGTGCGCCCGTCATAAATAGAGGTATAAGACACCAGCAGCGTAAATACGACAATAAGGGTGACACTCATAATGACACGAGAACGGATGGCCTTGTTGCGCATAATAGACTTGATCTCAAGTTTCAGGTATTCTCCCGTCAAGCCAAAACGCTCCAGGAACGTGAACTTGGTGACATGCTTCATAGCGGCCTCTTTCTTTTCCAGACGCCCTATCTCCTCACGCACATAGCGCAGTTGCATCCAACGGTTAAGCATGAAGAGCATAACCAAAAGAGCGATACACGCTAGAGGGAACCACCAGGCAACGCAGGCATCACTAAAACCATCCATCTGCTTCTCAAACAGGTCTTCGTCGATGACAAGCGTCAACCACAGCGAGCCATAAGCGACAATAGGCAGCACCCACCATAGCAACGAACGCCCTACAAGCGTGCGCACCATCAAGTAGAACTGACTGTTGGCTAGGATGAGCACCATTCCACAGAATACGATGCCTATGGCTTCTAACAACGTAGCACCTCCAAAGAAGACGATGATGGCATAAGGCAACAGTAGCGCTAGCCACACCCAATTATGCCCCCTGACAAGTGTATTAATAAGGAAATTCTCGATTACCGCACCAAAGGGCATCGGCTGCAGCAGATAGGGCTTTGCAAACATGGCTGGTGTCTGTTGGACAGCAAAGCGGAGACCAAAATCGATGACCATCCACAGAAACGGCATCATTGCCAACAACAGACCGTATTGACGGTCATCTGTAGCTAAAATCGCCATCATCGTACCCAAGAAGATGAGGTAGATGACCATGAAACCAGCACCCAGCAACATCAACACACGCGCCACCATGCTCTGCTCCAGAGCAGGACTTCGACGTACAGCCAACGTATTGTGGCGGCGCAGCAGGAGAAAGAGTTGTAAACGATTCATCAGCGCAAGTCTATTACTTCAGCACTAGGGAAATCCTGTGAGTTGAAGCGGAACTTATCATCCGACAGTCTTACCGTCTTCAGGTTCGAGATCGTGAAGGTAGTCCACTTCTGATTCTGCAGCAGTTTCACCTCTGTAGGATGATAGGTCTTCTTATCAACGGTGATAAACATCTCCTTCACCTTGCGGGCGGCATCGGTCGAGGTCAGGTGCACATTGAAGGCTGTGGCCGACTGTGTCATCGTATACTTAAAGTCCTTCTTGTACATCGTGATGAAATTATAGGGGTTGAGCACCTGTAACTGAGTCTCGCTGGGATTGGTCACGTTCACCTCGTTATTCCTCGTCATATAGGTCCACAGCGTACGGCCATCGAACCACATCGAAGCCACCGTCGTAGAGGCCATGAATTTCTTGCCCTTAACCATAATCTGCCCGCTGGCATCACCATACTGGGCACTTGTCATCGAGAAGTCAGCCTGCACACCTTCGCGAGCACTAACTACTGCGGCGCACTTATCGAGCACCTGCTTAGCCGTCTGTGCCTTTACGGAGCCAAACGACAGGCACCCCACCAAGATAAATAACACACAAAATATCTTCTTCATATCAAAATGTCAAATTAAACCACTCACCTATAACTTCTTAATGCAACGAGTTCAAAAGATTATCCAGGCTCATCTCGTCCTGAATGAGCACCTCACGCGGTTTCGAGCCGTGAGCCTGCCCTACGATACCTGCTTTCTCCAACTGGTCCATCAGACGACCAGCACGGTTGTAGCCGATAGAGAACTTACGCTGAATGAGTGAGGTAGAGCCCTGTTGGGTGCTGACAATCAGACGTGCCGCATCATCGAACATCGGGTCAAGACGGCTTAGGTCTGCATCGTTGGTACTGCTAATGTCATCACCATCGCCAACTGGAGGCTCAGGCAGTTCGAATGTCTCAAGATATCCTTGTTGCTGGGCAATGTATTGATTGATGTCGTCCACTTCTGGCGTATCGACAAAGGCACATTGCACACGCACGGGATCGTTACCCTGTAGATAAAGCATGTCACCGCGTCCGATGAGTTGCTGGGCACCCATGCGGTCGAGGATGGTCTTCGAGTCGATGCCCTGGCTGACCCTAAAGGCGATACGTGCAGGGAAGTTGGCCTTGATGGTACCCGTGATAATGTTGGTTGTAGGACGCTGCGTGGCGATGATCATGTGGATACCTACGGCACGTGCCTTCTGGGCAATACGGGCAATGGGAAGTTCGATTTCCTTGCCAGCCGTCATAATCAGGTCGCCATACTCGTCGATAACCACCACGATATAAGGCATATAGCGGTGTCCCTTTTCAGGATTCAACTTACGGGCAATAAACTTGCGGTTATAGTCCTTGATATTACGCTCGCCAGCAGCCATCAGCAGTTCGTAGCGGGCGTCCATCTCCACACATAGGCTCTGTAGCGTGCGGATGACCTTCGAGGTGTCGGTGATGATAGGATCGGCATTGTCGTCGGGCACCTTGGCCAAGAAGTGCTTGTCTATGCTGCGGTAGATGCTGAACTCCACCATTTTTGGGTCAACGAGCACTATTTTCAGTTCTGCCGGATGTTTCTTATATAATAAAGAGGTAAGAATGGCGTTGAGGCCTACCGACTTACCCTGACCCGTAGCACCTGCAACCAATAAGTGGGGAGCCTTGGCCAAGTCGAACATGAACACCTCGTTAGTGATGGTCTTACCCATCGCACAAGGCAGGTCCATCGTGGTCTCTTGGAACTTCTTTGAGTCGAGCACGCTGCGCATTGACACCATGTTCTTCTTCGCATTAGGCACTTCTATACCAATGGTACCACGACCAGGGATAGGCGCAATGATACGGATACCCTCGGCGGCTAGGCTCAGAGCGATATCGTCCTCCAGATTGCGGATCTTGGCAATACGCACACCCTGGGCAGGAGTGATCTCATAGAGCGTGATGGTGGGTCCCACCGTAGCCTTGATGCTGCTGATCTCCACGCCGAAGGTGCGCAATACGTCTACGATGCGGTTTTTATTGGCATTCTGCTCGGCCATATCAATATAGGGTTTGCCGTCGTCGGGATAGGACTTCAGCAGGTCGAGCGTCGGATAGTGGTAGTTCTCCAAGTCACGCTTGGGGTCATAGGGCTCCATATCATCAAGTGCCGTCGCAGTCTGTAGTTCATCGCTGTCAGCCTTTTCAACATCGTCGGCCACCTCAACTTCCAAATCGGGGTCTGCAGGGGGCTCACTGTTCTTAACGGGCTTCACCACCTCGTGACCACTCTCCTCGCCTTCTGTTTCCTCCGTCGTGTCTTTCTCTTCCTGTCCGAAGTCAACTGTCTGCGGTTCGGGATCATCGAAAACGACAGGATCTTCGTTTGTCTCAATGAGATTCTCGTATGACGAGCCGCCTTCTTCATCAGTATTGGATGTGCTAACGGTGAACTTGACCTTGTCGAAAATTCTTCTAGGATTAAGCACATTGCGTATCCACACGATAGTCTCGTTACTTACATACATCAGGAACAACAGAGCAACGATGCCCAACAAGGCCACCAATCCCGGCACGCCCACAAAACGCTTGATGAACTCGCAGGCATTCTGTCCGTGGAAGCCACCCAAGATAAAATGAAGGTCTGGGAAAAGGGGTGTCACAAACTCTGCCAACGTCATTGACAGCCAAACCATGAGGATGGCGATGCACAGGAACCACTTCATCAGTTTGGGACGATAGGCCTGCATCAGTGTCAATGCCACCAAAAACAAGAACAGAGGCACACCAAAGGCGGCGAGGCCAAAGCAACGATTCATGAAGAAATAGGCGGCATGCGCACCCAAACTACCACAAGAGTTCAAGTATTTGGACCCCTCATTGGCTACGTCACCGTCAACAATAAGACTCTGATCTGCCGCACCTGTGGTAAAGTAAGACACGAACGACCAAGAGAGGCAGAAGGCCAGTGCCAACAGGATAATACCGAGCAGGAAATGGAGACGATCGCTCTGGAATAACTGCATGGCGCGTGTCAGTCCTAGCGACTCCATAAAAGAGGTCTTTGCGCCACGACTTCCGTTGTTCTTACCCTTTTTATCTGATTTTTTTTCCGATTTCTTTGCCATTTTTTATAATCATACGTTAATTCTTCTGCAAAAGTAGCGGAAAAAAATCAGTTATCGGCATAAAATCACATTTTTTTTGTATTTTTGCACCTCGAAAACGATTTATATGCCTAAAATCATATACAGCAAATACGAAAAGGTGCGAATTTCGACCCTTCCCGTCGAAGAATTCAAGGGCAGGATCATTGTCATACTGACTCCTGGAGAGACCGAGCGGGCCGTACGCTATCTCCTATCTCAGAAGATGCTGGGACTTGACACTGAGACAAGGCCCTCGTTTAAGAAGGGACAGCAGCACAAGGTGTCCTTGCTACAGGTATCGACCGAAGACACCTGCTTTCTGTTCCGTCTAAACCATATAGGACTAACGGACTCAATCATCAAACTACTGGAAGACAAAACTGTCACAAAAGTAGGCTTGTCGTGGCATGACGACCTGAACTCGCTCCATAAATTAGGAGACTTCACCCCAGGTCTTTTTATTGACATTCAGGACCATGTGCGCGAGATAGGCATCGAGGATATGAGCCTACAGAAACTCTATGCCAACCTCTTCGGCAAGAAGATTAGCAAGCGTCAGCAACTGAGCAATTGGGAGGCCGACATCCTCAGCGACCGCCAGAAGTACTATGCCGCAACCGATGCTTGGGCCTGTATCCAACTCTACAAGGAACTGGTACGACTGAGAGAAACCAACGATTATCAACTTATTGAACCCGAGAAGCATGAAACAGATTTATCTGAAACGAGGTAAGGAAGAAAGCCTGCTCCGCTTCCATCCCTGGATTTTCTCTGGAGCCATCCATCACACAGACAACGGCATCGAGGAGGGAGATGTAGTACGCGTGCTGTCAGAAAAGGGCGACTTCATTGCCGTAGGCCACTACCAACAGGGCTCAATAGCCGTGCGTGTGCTGACATTCAACGACGTTGACATCGACGACCGCTATTGGGAGTCGCGCCTGCAGTCGGCTCTAGACCTCCGACAGAGCATTGGACTGGCAGATTGTCCCAACACCGACGCCTATCGCCTAGTACATGGCGAAGGTGACCTGATGCCTGGACTTATCATCGATGTCTACAAACAGACGGCCGTCATGCAGGCTCATAGCATAGGCATGCACCTGGCTCGCCACCAGATAGCACAGGCGCTGCAGAAGGTAATGGCCAATCGCATCGCTCATATATATTACAAGAGCGATACGACACTCTCGTTTGTCGATCCCGAAAATGGATTTCTGCTTGGAGGCAGCAACGACAACATAGCCACTGAGAACGGCATGCGCTTCTACGTAGACTGGCTAAAGGGGCAGAAGACCGGGTTCTTCGTTGACCAGCGTGAAAACCGTGCGTTGCTGGAGAAATATGCGAAGGACAGACGGGTGCTCAACATGTTCTGCTACACAGGCGGATTCTCATTTTACGCCATGCGCGGCGGTGCTCAACTAGTACACTCCGTGGACAGTTCGGCCAAAGCCATCGAACTAACCAAGCGCAATGTCGAACTCAACTTCCCTGGCGACCCGCGCCATCAGGCCTACTGCGAGGATGCCTTTAAGTTCTTGGAGAGTATTGGAGGCAAGGAAAGATCCGGCTCACAATCCTCCTATGACCTCATCATCCTTGACCCACCAGCCTTTGCCAAGCATCGAGGAGCCCTGCACAACGCCCTGAAGGGCTACACCCGACTGAACCAGAAGGCCTTCGAAAAGATTGAGCGCGGTGGCATACTCTTCACATTTTCATGTTCACAGGTGGTCACTAAGGACAACTTCCGCAATGCTGTCTTCACGGCGGCTGCATTGGCCAAACGCAAGGTACGCATCCTGCACCAACTGCATCAGCCAGCCGACCATCCCATCAACATCTACCACCCAGAAGGAGAGTATCTGAAAGGACTCGTACTATACGTAGAATAATTTACAAAGTTGACCTTCCCAGAGACCATACAACAGTTTATCGAGCAGGAGCATCTGCTTGACAAAGGGAAACGCTATCTGGTGGCACTTAGCGGTGGTGCAGACAGCGTCTGCTTGTTGCGTGTACTGCTTTTGCTAGGCTATCAAGTTGAGGCTGTGCATTGCAATTTCCACCTGCGTGGCGAAGAGAGCAACCGTGATGAAGACTATGTCAAAACGCTCTGTAAGAAACACTCCATCGAACTACATCTTATTCACTTTGATACAGAATCTTATGCCAAACTGCATAAAGTAAGTCTTGAAATGGCAGCAAGAGATTTGCGCTACCACTATTTCGAGCAACTGCGACAAGACATAGAAGCCGACGGCATCTGTGTAGCCCACCATCAGGATGACTGCGTAGAGACTATCCTCATGAACCTGATGCGTGGAACTGGCATACACGGCTTAACTGGTATCAAGGCACGCAATGGAAAAGTACTAAGACCGCTACTATCTGTAAGCAGAAAAAATATTATAAAATGGTTGGAAGAGATACAACAAGACTACGTCACCGATTCCACGAATTTGAAGGATGACATAGTACGCAATAAAGTGCGGCTACGCCTGATTCCTCTTCTAAACGAGATCAATGGTAGTGTTACCAACAATATTCTAACCACCGCCAGGCGGCTACAAGAGACCGCCCTCGTCTATGACAATTCGGTTTCTGAGAGTCTTGAGCGTCTCATTCTAGACAATTCCATCGAAATAAGTGCTCTCATGCAGGAGCCGTCACCAGAAAGCATTCTCTTCGAGTGGTTAAGCCCGATGGGATTTACTCCTGCCATCATCGAGCAAGTCAGCATTTCACTGGAGAAAGCCCCTGCTGGCAGCGAATGGCAATCACCCACCCACCAAATGACCATCTGCCGAGGACGACTGATAGTAGAAGAAAGGCGAACAGAGCCCCCTACTCTTCTCATCCCCGAAACTGGCAATTACGCCTACGAGAGCGGAAAGATCCGACTGAACATCCTTGAAGAGAGACACCTGGACAAGCAACCTCACGTGGCCTGTCTGGATGCAGACACCATACATTTCCCACTAACGCTTCGCCCTGTTAAGCAGGGCGACCGTTTCCAGCCCTATGGCATGACAGGAAGCCGTTTGGTGAGCGACTACCTCACCGACTGCCACCTCAACATCTTCGAAAAACGGAGAACGCTAGTGCTTAGCGATGCCAAGGGCCGCATTCTCTGGCTTGTAGGCCACCGCACGGCAGCACCATTCTGCTTAACTCCCAAGAGCCAGCGCACACTCTTTGTAGAGTTTTGTCAGCAGTCGTCGGAACAGAAATACTGAGTTTATCCGAAGATGTACTCATCTAAATTATTTTTGAAACATCAAAAAAGTTACAAAGTTACACTTTTGCCTTTAACTGTCTTAATATCAGTTCGTTAGACACGGTGTACCTTTTTGCAAAAGTTACACCAACCTACACTATCCTACACCATTGAGAGATTGGACGTTAAAGCGTTGACAATAAGGCACTTATATGGAAGGCATATTATCTGTTGGTACAAAACAAGTTGTTTTGTTCTCGAAGAAACTATCTCTACGAGTCGAAGGAAGCATTCCTTACTGAACAAAACAAGTTGTTTTGTACCTGAAGGAAACATCTCTTCAAGTCAGAGAGCCCATCCCTTGTCTGAGGATCGCTGCTCCCGTAGGGAGGTAACAAGCCTCCCAACAAATAGTAATTTTAATTTTTTAACACAAAAAAAATGATGATTTCTGAACAACGTATTGATATTTTTCGTAACTTTGCATCCGCAAAACTAGTGAATACGTACTTAGTAGCCTAATTATCAGGCAGTTATAACGGATTTTAAGGTATTAGGAGATGAGACAATTAAAGATTCAGAAGAGTATTACAAACCGTTCGAGCGAAGCACTGGACAAATATCTGGTGGAAATCGGTCGTGCACCCCTCATTAGCATTGACGAAGAGATTGAGTTGGCACAGAAGATTCGCAAGGGTGGTTTGGAAGGTGAGCGTGCCAAGGACAAACTGGTGACGGCCAACCTGCGCTTTGTGGTGTCAGTAGCCAAGCAATATCAGCATCAGGGATTAACATTGACCGACCTGATAGACGAAGGTAATATCGGCCTTATTAAAGCCGCTCAGAAGTTCGACGAGACCAGAGGTTTCAAGTTCATCTCATACGCTGTTTGGTGGATTCGCCAGAGCATCCTGCAAGCCATTGCAGAGCAAAGCCGCATCGTGCGTCTGCCGCTTAATCAGGTTGGTTCGCTAAACAAGATCAACCACGAGATCAACCGTTTCGAGCAGGAAAACCAGCGCCACCCCTCTGTGAGCGAGTTGGCTGAGATGACCGACCTCGACGAGGAGAAGATCGGCCAGTCGATGCAGGCCGATAGCCACCATGTATCTATCGACGCCCCATTCCAAGATGGTGAGGACAACTGTATGCTCGACGTTATGGCTTCTGGTGATGACTCACGTACCGACCGCCATGTTGATCATGAGTCGATGGCTCAAGAATTGAACTCAGTCCTGTCGAAAGTGTTGAAAGATCGCGAAATCATCATCATCCGCGAGTGCTTCGGCATTGGCTGTCATGAGAAGGGCCTCGAGGAAATAGGCGACGAACTGGGTCTTACCCGTGAGCGTGTGCGCCAAATCCGCGAGAAGAGCATCGCCAAGTTGCGCGACTCGGGCAACGCCAGGATTCTGATGAAATACCTCGGATAAGAGAGATACATTATTATATAATGTGCAGGTTTCAGTAACAATTATTGGAACCTGCTATTTTTTTGTCTTTTTTCTTGTTTTTTTATTTGCATATAAAGTTTTTTTTCGTACCTTTGTACCTGTGAAACACGCTATACTAACCATAGCACTCCTATTGGCCTTTACGTCCCAAGCCGCTGGCGATAACCTCGATTCGCTGGTGCTCAGCCGTTTGTTCACCTACAAACGCAACTTCACTAACAACGTCAAAGGCTTCAGTACTAACGTCTATGTGAAGTTTCACTACCAGACCAATCGCAGAAACGTGGCATTATGGCTCATCCCTCACGGCTACTCCATAGCCAACGGCGACCGTCACTTCGTAAGCGAGCAGTATAGTCGCGTAACATTCAATGATGTGGACGACTACGAGACCAATCGGCAGGTTTTCTACACCACCATCCCCCACAACCGCCGTACCATGCCCACGCTCTTCGAATTTCTCACGCCCAATCTCTATAACGTGACGCTTTATGGTGACCATGTGCTATCGCCCTTCAACCGAGAAAACCGTATCTATTATAAATACACCGTCTACCGCCTTGACGAACGCTACATCAGGGTCAATTTCCGTCCGCGCCTGATGCCAAACACCCAACTGGTTAGCGGTCAGGCTCTGGTGGAGTATCGCACAGGACGTATCGAGCAGGTAGAACTGAACGGTGAGTTTGACATGATCCGCTTCAAGACACTCACCATGCAGGGACGCTATGGCGTCCGTGCATTGCTGCCGCGTTTCGTGCAGACAGATGTCCGTTTCAAGTTCATCGGCAACGACATCACCTCCCATTTCGAAGCCCTCTATGACTGTCCCATCACTCTGCCAGACACCCTGCACATAGAGGGTGACCGCCAAATGATAGAATCCGTGCGCCCCATCGCCCTCTCTGCCGCTGAACAGGCCGTCTACGAAGAGTATGACAAACAGAACGAGCCAGAAGAGATAGAAGACACCTTGTCTGTAACGCCAGCAGAGCCCGACTCTGTGGCACTTGCTGAAGAGCAACGACAGAAGAACAAGCACAACTACTGGGAAGAAATCGGCTGGGACCTCATCGGTTCAAACCTCATCCACAGCATCAGCACCGAGAACAAAAGGGGCTACCTGAAACTCTTCCCCTTGCTCAATCCGCAGTACTTCAGTTTTAGTGCCAGCAAGGGCTTTTCCTACCGCATGAAAATGGGTGCCCGCTATAAATTCACCCCCCAGAAGTCCATCTCAACTGAGCCGCAAGTGGGCTACAACTTCAAGTTGCATGAGTTCTACTACACCCTACCCCTCACGTTCACATACAACGAGAGACTGAACGGACATATCTATGCCCATCTGCAGAAAGACAACCGCATAGGCAACAACACGGTACTCGAAGAAATCCAGGCAGAGCATGGAAATATTCCCGAATTGGAACAGCGTGACCTCGACCTCTTCAGCGACACCCACTTCTCCATTAGGAACATCATCACGCCACGCCCCTGGCTCACCTTAGAAGTTGGCTTCATCTACCACCACCGCAAGGCCATTAATGCCGACGAGATGAGACGTTTCGACAAGCCTGTCACCTACAACTCGCTGGCACCCCTGATCGGCATCAAGTACAGGCCCTGGAAGACAGCCCCCATCTTCAGTTTCGACATCGAGCACGGCATGAAAACGAAGTTCAGCGACCTGCCCTACACGCGCTGGGAGTTCGATGTATCGTACAAGCACCGCATGTCACACCTGCAGCAACTCAACCTGCGCTTCGGCGGCGGTCTTTACACCTACAGGGAGAAAGACTATTTCATGGACTTCGCAAACTTCCGGGACAACAACCTGCCAGAGGGATGGGACGACGACTGGACGGGTGACTTCCAATTACTGAGTTCCGACTTGTACAATGCCTCTAACTACTACCTACGCAGCAACGTGTCGTACGAGACACCCCTCTTTGGGGTAGCCTTGGTTCCTATCTTGGGGCGCTATGTGGAACGCGAGCGCGTCTACTTGAACAGTCTTTCTATCGCCCATACACGCATCTATTCCGAGTTGGGCTATGGCTTCACCTGCCGAGCCTTCTCGATGGGTTTGTTCGCCAGTTTCCTTAATGTGCAGTATCAGAGCATGGGCTGTAAGTTTACATTTGAATTATTCCGAAGATGGTAAAACCCCTGATTATCTATAAGGCCAGTGCCGGTAGTGGCAAGACGTTCACCCTGGCCGTCGAATACATCAAACTCCTGGTGCAGGACCCCTCGGCGTTCCGGCAGACGCTGGCTGTCACCTTCACCAACAAGGCAACGGCCGAGATGAAGCAACGCATCCTGAGCCAACTATACGGCATCTGGCGAAGACAGGAAGACTCGGAGTCCTATCTTCGCAAGGTGTGCAAAGACCTGAATGTCACTCCCGAGTATGCCTCCGATCAGGCTGGCAAGGCCCTCCACCTGTTACTGCACAACTATAGTTATTTCCGTGTGGAGACTATTGACTCGTTCTTCCAGAGCGTCATGCGCAACCTGGCACGTGAACTGGAACTGACGGCTAACTTGCGCATCGGGCTGAACGACCAGCAGGTGGAAGAGCAGGCCGTCGATCAACTCATTGACAGTCTCACAACTCAGGACTTACTGCTGCAATGGCTGCTAAAATACATCATGGACACCATCGGCGATGACCGTTCATGGAACGTCATTGGACAAATTAAGCGTTTCGGCCTCACTATTTTCCGCGACTTCTACAAACACGAGAGGAAACGATTGGCCGTTATCGCTGACGACAAGAAGTTCTTCGACCATTACACCGCCCAACTGCGTAAAATACGCGAAGACGCCCGCCAGCACATGACGCAATTAGCCGACGAGTTCTTCGACACTATCAATGCCGAGGGGCTCTCCATTGAAGATTTTGCCAAAAAGGGCAATGGCGTGTGCTCCATCTTTATTAAGTTGAAGCGTGGCGACGACTTCAACGAAAGCATCCTGACATCAACCGTCAAGGAAGCCGACGGCGACCCAACCAAATGGTACACCAAAGCCAGCGATAAGGGCCCGCACATCCACGCCGTAGTGGAGAGCAAACTGAACCGTCTGTTGCATCAGGTCATCGAGGACCAGCCTCGTCAATGGCGGCTCTACCAGTCGGCAACGCTCACCCTGCGCCACCTCAACCAGTTGCGTCTTCTGGACAGTATCGAGAAGAAAGTACGCGCCCTAAACGAAGAAGGCAACCGCTTCCTACTTTCCGACACCCAGCAACTGCTGCACGACCTCATCGACGGCAGCGACTCGCCCTTCATCTTCGAGAAAATAGGTACACGTCTGGAACATATTATGATTGACGAGTTTCAGGATACCTCCACCGTGCAGTGGCAGAACTTCAAGGTGTTACTCGAGGAAACCATGAGCCACGAGGGCACTAGCAATCTCATCGTGGGCGATGTCAAACAGAGCATCTACCGCTGGCGCAGCGGCGACTGGCGACTGTTGGCCAATATCAAAAATCAGTTTGAGAACTCTGCCCAGCGCATCGACATCTTGCCCTTGGATATCAACTACCGATCGCAGCAGAACATCATCCGCTTTAACAACGCCTTCTTCACCGAGGCGGCTAAAGTGTCAGAAGTGGCAGCCTACGACGATATTTGTCAAAAATGGCCATCACAAAGGGAAGCGGAAGGTCTCGTAGACATCCGGTTACTCCCATCGGACGAATACCAGACGGCAACGCTCGAGCAGATGTTGAGCCATATCGACCATCTGTTGTCACAGGGCATTTGCGCCCGCGATATCGCAATCCTTGTACGCAGTAATGCCAACATTCCCCTCATAGCCAACTACCTGATGGAGCAGCGTCCCTTGCTGAACGTCATCAGCGATGAGGCCTTCCGCCTGGATGCCTCTCCTGCAGTCCAGGTCATCATCCAGGCGTTGCGCTATCTCATACACCCCGACGACCTCATTTCGAGGGCATTCCTTGCCAACGTCTATTCAGAAAGTATCAAAGGGGAACTGCCCCAGGACTATACCAATCATCGTGACGACCTGTTGCGCCAGCCGCTCTATGAACTCACCGAACGGCTATACGTGCTGTTCGCCCTCGATCGGATGGAGGGTCAAAGTGGCTACCTATGCGCTTTTTACGATCAGGTAGCCACCTATGCTAGCGAGCATTCCGCCGACATCTACGACTTTTTGAGAGAATGGGACGCTTCGCTCTGCGGCAAGACTATCCAGTGTCCTGATGCCGACGGCATTCGTATCATCAGTATCCACAAATCAAAAGGCCTGGAGTTCGACAATGTCATCATCCCCTTCTGCGACTGGCGGCTCGAGTTCTCCGACGTGCTGTGGTGTCGTCCTGAAGAGGAACCATTCAACCAACTGCCCCTTGCACCTATCGACTACAGTCAGAAAGGCATGACGGGCACCATCTACCAAAAAGACTACAACGAGGAGCACCAACAGAACATCGTTGACAACCTTAACCTGCTCTATGTGGCTTTCACCCGTGCAGGCCGCAACCTATTCGTCATAGGCAAACGTGGTAGCAAGGGCTCACGATCGGCACTCATCGAACAGGTGCTGCCCACCCTCGACCTGAATGACTCGACGCTCAGCGGCGAACAGGATGCTAATGCTGCGTTGGCATTCTCATTCGGGCAACTCTCTATGATCAGCACCTCAGGCCATTCTAGTCAAACCAGCGCAAACCCCTTCTTGCGTCCCAGCACCATCATCCCAGTCAACATTGAGGTATTCACCCCCAAGTTCACCTTCAAGCAAAGCAACAAGAGCCGTGAATTCGCCACCATCGAGGATGACGAGCAGGCCCAGCAGAGTCAGTACATCCAACTGGGCAACGTGCTACACAGCATCTTTGCCAATATACGCACGGCAGACGACATCGACCATGCTCTCTGTCAACTGGAGCAGGAAGGCATACTCTACGACGACCACATCACCCGACGACGACTGGAGAACATGATACGTAAACGCATCGCATCGCCCCGCGTGGCCGAGTGGTTCTCTGACCGTTGGCGGCTCTACAACGAATGCACCATCCTACTGCCCAATGGTGTGGAACGCCGCCCCGACCGTGTGTTAACCGACGGCCAAACAACTATCGTCATTGACTTTAAGTTCGGACGCGAACGGCAGGAATACCACGAACAATTAAATGAATACATGGAACTACTCCGCGAAATGGGGCATCGCGATGTGAAGGGTTACCTTTGGTTCGTATATAGCAATCAAATTGTTGAAGTGAAATGAAAACTTTCTTAGAATACGTCGCAGAGGATATTCTCAACAAATACGGGAACGACCTCTCACGCGTGGCCGTCGTTTTCCCTAACAAACGCGCCTCGCTCTTTCTCAACTGCTATCTGGCTCAACAAGCCAAACGCCCCATCTGGAGCCCGTCATACATCACCATCAGCGACCTATTCCGCCGTAACACCAACCGCACGGTTGCTGACCCCATCAAACTAGTGTGCGACCTCCACAAGTCATTCACGGCACAGACAGGTATCGATGAAACGCTCGACCACTTCTACGGATGGGGACAACTGCTGCTGGCAGACTTCGATGACCTTGACAAGAATATGGCCGATGCTGACAGCATATTCCGCAACCTACGCGACATCCATGAACTCGACGACATCAGTTATCTCTCTGATGAACAGAAAGAGGCGATCGGCCACTTCTTCAGCAACTTTACTGACGACCACAACACGCTACTGAAAGAGCGTTTCCTAAAACTATGGTCGAAGATGGGCAACATTTACCACGACTTCAACCAAAGGTTGGCCACGCAGCAACTGGCATACGAGGGAGCCCTCTATCGTGAGGTGGTCAATACCGTCAATGGCGACACCATCGCCAAGAATGTTGATGCAGACATCTGTCTATTCATAGGTTTCAACCTCGTGCAACCCGTCGAGCAGCATCTGTTCAACGCCCTTCGCCATGAAGGCAAAGCCCGTTTCTACTGGGACTTCGACACGTCGTATATTAAAGATAATGAGGCCGGCCACTTCATCAGTCAGTATCTGGCCGACTTCCCTAATGAGTTGGATACAACCGACGGGGACATATACAACCAATATGCACGTGAGAAAACCATCCACTTCATCTCGTCAACGACAGAAAATGCCCAGGCTCACTATACGGGTCAATGGCTGAACGAGAACGGACGCATCGAGGCAGGTCGGCAAACGGCTGTGGTACTATGCAACGAGGCTCTTCTGCCTACCATCATCCATTGTCTGCCTAATCAAGTGGAGAAGGTAAACATCACCACCGGCTACCCTCTTGCGCAGTCGCCTGTCGCATCGCTCATCAACAATCTGACCAACCTGCGAACCATCGGCTACGACCAGCAGCACCAACGCTACCGTACACGTTTCCTTGCTGCCGTGATGCGCCACCCCTATATGGCTCAATTGCCACAAGACGAGGCCAGTATCCTCGTGAAGGACGATGAGGCACTACTCCCCTGGCTATGTAGGATATTACAACGGATAGCCCTCGTCGACAGCGGCAACGATCCCCTCTATCAGGAGAGTGTGTTTAGAGCCTACACCTTAGCAAACAGGCTGAAGGGACTTACCGATAGCGGTGATCTGCTCGTGGATGACAGCACCCTACAGCGGCTTCTCAATCAACTCATACAATCCACCTCTGTGCCCTTCCACGGTGAGCCCGCAGAAGGACTACAGGTGATGGGTGTGCTTGAGACGCGCAACCTCGATTTCGACCACGTCTTACTGCTCTCATGCAACGAGGGTAATATGCCTCGGGGGGGCAACGACGCTTCTTTCATCCCTTACACTATCCGCAAGGCATACGGACTGACCACCACCGACCACAAAGTGGCGATCTACAGTTATTACTTCCACCGACTGTTACAGCGTGCCGGTGACATCACCATTCTTTACAATAACAGTACCACCGATGGTCAGACAGGTGAGATGTCACGCTTCATGCTCCAGATGATGGTAGAAGACCGACATCACGACATCCGATTTGAGACTCTTCACGTGCCCGTCTCACTGCCCCACGGCAAGCCGCCCGTCATCCACTTGGCCAAGAAGCGTACTACGGGGTTCCTCTCGCCAACAGCCATCAACACCTATATGCGCTGTCCTTTACGCTATTATTACAAATACGAATGTGAACTGCTGGAACCTGAGGTTGAAGACGATGACACCATCGACAACCGCATGTTCGGCAACATCTTCCATAAGGCTTCGCAAATCGTCTATGAACGATTGATGCAGAAGAGCCGCCAGATTCTGAAAAGCGATATCGAGCAACTGCTGAAGAACCGCGTTGAGATAGAACAGGCTGTCGATATGGCCATGAAGGAAGAACTGGGCACGACACAGGATCTATCAGGACTACAAATCATTAACCGCGCAGTCATCATCCGCTATTTACGTCAGTTGCTGGAGATAGACCATCGGGTGGCACCATTCAGCATCATAGGTTTGGAGTGCAAGGTAAGAGGCACCATCCAAACTCGCCACATCACAACGGCTATCGGTGGTGTCATTGACCGCCTTGATCGAATCGTCAAGGACGGTCAAGAGCGCATCCGCGTCATTGACTACAAGACAGGCAGTTATCAGGCAAAACCATTGGCCAATGTCGAGGCCATCTTCCAGCAGGAGAACCTCAAGAACCATAGTGACTATTATCTGCAAACCCTACTCTACTCTATCCTCATCAAAGCCGAGCATCCGCAGACGCCCGTATCACCGGCCCTACTCTTCATCCAGCATGCTGGTACCAACGACTACGACCCGACGCTCTGTTTCGGCAAGAATCCTATTGTAGACATCCAAAACGACAAGAATCGTTTCATGGAGTTGCTCACAGAAACCATCGATCAAATGTTTAATCCCGACATCCCCTATACGCCTACTAACGACCGTGACCGCTGCCACTCCTGCCCCTACCGTCTGCTCTGCAACCAGTAAAAAGAGTACCTACAGTCTTTGATATAGAAATAAATACGGGCTCATGACTGAAAATTAATAAATATTTTGTACCTTTGCACCCGCAAAAGAAAAGAAGGAAAAAATGATAACAGTAACGAATCTGGCAATACAGTTTGGAAAGAAGGTTCTATACAAGGATGTGAACCTGAAGTTTACGAGTGGAAACATCTATGGCATCATCGGTGCCAATGGTGCGGGAAAGTCTACACTCCTTCGCGCCATCAGCGGTGAACTGGAGCCCAACAAAGGCACAGTGGAGATGTTGCCCGGCGAGCGCATGAGCGTGCTGGAACAGGATCACTTCAAATATGATGATTTTTCGGTGATGGACACCGTGCTGATGGGACACAAGCCCCTATGGGATAACATGAAGGAGCGCGAAGCCCTCTATGCCAAGGCCGAGATGACCGAAGAAGATGGCGTGCGCGCTGCCGACTTGGAAATGGCTTTCGCTGAGATGAACGGCTGGGAAGCAGAGAGCGAGGCAGCACAACTGTTGCAGAACCTAGGTATCAAGGAAGATACCCACTACGCACAGATGGCCGATATCTCTAATAATGAAAAGGTACGCGTGATGCTGGCAAAGGCCCTCTTCGGACACCCTGACAACCTCTTGTTGGACGAGCCCACCAACGATCTAGACTTGGACACCGTACAATGGCTCGAAGAGTATCTGAGTTCGCTGGAGCAATGTGTGCTAGTGGTCAGCCACGACCGTCACTTCCTCGATGCCGTCTCGACACAAACCGTCGATATCGATTTTGGTAAGGTAACGCTCTTCTCTGGTAACTATTCATTCTGGTATGAGTCATCGCAGTTGGCACTTCGTCAGGCTCAGAACCAAAAGATGAAGGCTGAAGAGAAGCGCAAGCAACTGGAGGAGTTTATCCGCCGCTTCTCTGCTAATGTAGCCAAATCAAAGCAGACTACATCACGTAAGAAGATGCTTGAGAAACTGAACGTGGAGGAAATCACTCCCTCTACACGCAAATATCCCGGCATCATCTTCCAGATGGAACGTGAGCCAGGTACTCAGATTCTTGAAGTGGAAGGTCTCAAGGCTGTCGATGCAGACGGCACCGTACTCTTCGACAACGTGAACTTCACCATCGAGCGCGGTCAGAAGACAGTATTCCTCTCGCACAACCCCAAGGCGATGACGGCTCTCTTCGAGATCATCAATAGTAACCGCGAGGCTCAGGCTGGCACCTACAAATGGGGTGTCACTATCACTACCGCCTATCTACCACTCGACAACACCGAGTTCTTCCAATCTGAAATGAACCTCGTCGACTGGCTCTCACAATGGGGCCCAGGTAACGAGGTGACCATGAAGTCATTCCTGGGACGAATGCTTTTCCGCGAAGAGGATGTACTGAAGCATGTCAACGTGCTCTCTGGTGGCGAAAAAATGCGCTGTATGATAGCCCGTATGCAATTGAAGAATGCCAACTGTCTGATTCTGGACACTCCGACTAACCACCTCGACCTGGAGTCGATTCAGGCTTTCAACAATAACTTGGTACAGTTTAAGGGCAACATTCTCTTTGCCTCTCACGACCATGAGTTCATACAGACAGTTGCCGACCGCATCATCGAACTAACTCCAAAAGGCACCATCGACAAACTGATGCAATATGATGACTACATCTACGACGAGCAAATCAAGGAGCAGAAGGCAAAGATGTATAGTTAAAGGTTTGGCACAGATTTTGCCTGCATTTAGGCAGAGCAATTAAACCATGTAATTATGACAGAAAAAGATATTAACATTGAAGATGGAGAGACCTTGAACGAAGAGAAAGTTCAGGATACTGACATTAAGGCAGAAACTGAGGCTGAAGAGTCTGAGAAGTCCGAAGAATCAGTCGAAGCCGAAACCGACCCGCTGGAGGCTGCCGAGGCACAGATTGCCGAACTGAAAGACAAGTATCTGCGCACAATGGCCGAGTTCGATAACTACCGCAAGCGTACATTGAAGGAGCGTACCGAACTGATTCTGAACGGTGGTGAGAAGACCATCACGGCCCTACTGCCTGTGATAGACGATATGGAACGTGCCATTGCCAACGGCGAAAAGACCGAAGACCCGCAGGTCTTGCGTGAGGGCATGCAACTCATATACCAGAAACTTATGAAAGTACTCGAGGCCCAAGGTGTCTCGAAGATTGAAACTCAAGATGCCGACTTCGACACCAACCTGCATGAGGCCGTAGCACTAGTGCCTGGCATGGGCGACGACAAGAAGGGTAAGGTCATCGATTGTATGGCCACTGGTTATAAACTGAATGACAAAGTAATCCGCTACGCAAAAGTGGCCGTAGGACAATAATGGCACAGAAAAGAGACTACTACGAGGTCCTGGGCGTTGAGAAGACAGCTTCAGAAGACGAAATCAAGAAGGCCTACCGAAAGATAGCCATCAAGTATCATCCTGACCGCAACCCCGGTGACAAACAGGCAGAAGAGAAATTCAAGGAGGCCGCCGAGGCCTACAATGTGCTGCACGACCCGCAGAAACGCCAGCAATACGATCAGTTCGGTTTCAGCGGTCCAATGGGCGGTGGCGGTTTCGACGGTTTCGGAGGAGCCTCAATGAACATGGACGACATCTTCTCGATGTTCGGTGACATCTTTGGAGGCCGGGCCGGATTTGGAGGTTTCGGTGGCTTTGGCTCACGAGGCGGTCGTCCGCAGCAGCATCGTGGTAGCGACCTGCGCCTGAAGGTCAAACTTACATTGGAAGAGATTAACCAGGGCGTAACGAAGAAATTCAAGGTTCGCAAAGATACCACCTGCACCCATTGTCACGGCACAGGAGCGGAAAGCGGCAGTAATCGTGAGACCTGTCCTACATGTCATGGATCAGGCGTCATCACCCATACCACCCAAAGCATCTTTGGCATGATGCAATCACAGGGAATCTGCCCCACTTGTCAAGGTGAAGGTCAGATTATTAAGAACAAGTGTCATGAATGTGGAGGCACTGGTGTCACCAAAGGCGAGGAACTCGTCGAGATTAACATTCCTGCTGGTGTTGCTGAGGGTATGGTGGTCAACGTACCTGGCAAAGGTAATGCAGGCTTCAGGGGCGGCATTGCTGGCGACATACAGGTATTCATCGAAGAAGAGGAGCACGACACTTTCGTCCGCGACGGCAATGACTTGATATACAACCTACTGCTTGACTTCCCAACAGCAGCATTGGGCGGAGAAATTGATATCCCGACCATTGAAGGAAAGACGTTGAAAGTTAAGATAGAAAACGGTACCCAACCTGGCAAGACTATGCGTTTGAGGGGTAAGGGACTGCCTATCGTACAGGGCTACGGCTCTGGACGTGGAGATTTAGTTGTCAACATTAGCGTATATATTCCAAAGACTCTATCACGAGAGGAAAAGAATGCTATTGAGGCTTTCAAGGATAGCGATAATTTCAAAGGAGACAACCAGACAAAGGCATCCATATTCCAACGCTTCAAAAACTATTTCCAATGAACTACGAAGAGACCATTCATTACCTGTTCAACCGCACGGCCAATTACGAACAGCAGGGGGTAGCCGGCTATAAAGAAGGGCTTGACACGATGCTGGCACTTGACGAGCACTTTGGCCATCCACACAAGCACTTCAGGTCTATCCACGTGGCTGGCACTAATGGCAAGGGGTCTACCAGCCATCTCATTGCCGCCATGCTCCAGATTTGCGGCTACAGGGTTGGTCTCTACACCTCTCCACATATCGTAGACTTTAGTGAACGAATCAGGGTCAATGGTAACCCGATTACGGAAGAGTATGTCACAAAATTCGTAGACAAGGAACGGGCGCTATTCGAACAACTAAAGCCCACATTCTTCGAGATAACAACGGCAATGGCCTTCAAATACTTTGAGGAAACAGATGTCGACATTGCTGTCATCGAAGTAGGACTCGGTGGACGCCTTGACAGTACCAACATCATCACCCCTATTCTCTCCGTTATCACCAACATCTCACTTGACCACACACGGTTGCTTGGCACTAGTTTAGAACAGATTGCCATTGAGAAAGCAGGCATCATTAAACCAAATGTTCCTGTTGTCATAGGTGAGTCGATGCCTGAGACGCTTCCTATTTTTGAGGCGATTGCCCAAGAGAATCACTCAAGAATCGTTTTTGCTGACGATGATGAGAACAAGGAGATTACAGAAGCGACCCAGAACAGCGACGGAACCATTCGTTACCGGCAAAAGAATCATAACGAGTTCCGTTGCGAACTGAGTGGTGAGTTCCAGCCAAAGAACATGAACACCACACTCTGTGCTTTGCGACAATTGGCCAATGCTGGCTATCTGGCCGACTTTGGTGATGATAAAAACGAGAAGATGGAACAGGAAATGAACAATGCCTTCCTAAACATCGTCAAGTTGACAGGCCTACAGGCCAGATGGCAGATTGTCAAGGAGAATCCGAGAGTCATCTGCGACATGGGACATAATCCTGGTGCATGGACCTATCTGAGTCATCAGTTGGAGAACACACCATGCCGAGAATTACGTATCATCTTCGGTATTGCAGACGACAAGGATGTTTATTCCGTGCTTGAGAAACTACCAAAGAAGGCCACATATTTCTTCACAAAGAGCACAAACCACCGTGCACTCTCCGAAATGTCGCTTAAGGTTTTTGGCGACCAGTTCGGGCTGAACAGCCAGACCTTTCCAACAGTCGAAGAAGCCTATCAAGCGGCACTTGAAGGTGCTACCAGCGATGACGTAATCTTTGTCGGAGGTAGTGCCTATATCATTTCAGACTTACTAAAAACACATATTTAGTTATCTTTAACACCAACTTTTTACCGATTTGTTTGCACAAGTCGGTATTTTTTTGTTACTTTGCAAACAGTTACAGTAACTAAAAAACATTTTGATATGACAAACACATCTGAAAATGCGAATCTCTGTGGTCTGAAGCGCGAAGACTTCCAGACCACTATCAACAGAAAGAAAACCGATCTTTACATTCTGAAGAATCGTAAAGGTTACGAAGTTGCCATCTCTAACTATGGAGGCGCCATCTGTGCCATCATGGTTCCCGACAAGGACGGCAAAGTAGGAAACGTGATCCAAGGACATGCCAACATTCAGCAACTCACCAGTGGCAACGAGCCTTATCTCTCAACCCTCATTGGACGTTGGGGCAACCGCATCTGCAAGGGTCAGTTCACGCTGAATGGCAAGGAGTACCAACTGTTTATCAACAACGGTCCCAACCACCTGCACGGTGGAGCCGTAGGCTTTAACGCCAAAGTATGGGATGCCCGTCAGATGGGACCACGCTCGCTGGCCCTCCATCGCATCTCCAGTTATGGTGAAGAAGGCTTTACCGGTGAACTGGATGTGACGGTTGAGTTCACCTTCACCGACCAGAACGAACTGGTGATTGAGTATCTGGCTACCACCAATAAGAAGACCATCGTCAATCTGACGCATCATGCTTTCTTCTCTCTGGCAGGTACCGCTGATCCCACTCCTACCATTGACAACCAGATCTGTGAAATCAACGCAGACTTCTATCTGCCAACAGACGCAACCGCAATTCCTACCGGCGAGATTCTGAAAGTCGAGGGCACTCCGTTTGACTTCCGCACGCCGAAGGCCTTTGGAAAGGACATCGATGCAGACAACGAGCAAATCAAGTTCGGCAACGGCTTCGACCATAACTATGTGCTAAACAAGCAGGAAGAGGGCGAACTCAGTTTCGCAGCCCGCGTGACAGAGCCTAACAGCGGCCGTACCCTTGAGGTGTACACAACTGAGCCCGGCATGCAACTCTATACAGGCAACTACCTTTGCGGTTACAAGGGAGCCAATGGTGCCACATTCCCACGTCGCTCAGCCGTATGCTTCGAGGCCCAGCACTTCCCCGACTCTCCTAACCGTCCATACTTCCCAAGCGTAATACTGAATCCTGGTCAGCGTTACAAGCAGAAAACGATCTATAAGTTCGGTGTTGCCGAGTAATGATTTGAGACAAAAGGTTTGAGGTATAAGATTTGAGTTACACAGGTCTGAGCCTCAAACCTTTAATTCTTTCACATAATAACTCAAAACCTATTAAAATGTCACAAAAACAAACACAGAACTATCTGTTCCCATTGATTATTGTGTTCATCGTGTGTTTCCTGATTGGATTCATCACCACCATGAACAACTCAATGATTGAATTCTGTAAGGAGGCTTTCCAGTTGAGCGACACACAGGGTCAGTTGGTCAACACGTTCTTCTATGGTGCCTACTTCTTCTCAATCCCGTTTGCCATGATGATGAGTAAGATTGGCTACAAGGCTACGCTTGTTCTGGGTCTGGCTGTTGTAGGTTGCGGCTTCATTGCCAACAACCTCGGCGTGACTGCTGCCCTCGGCACAACTAATGTGTACACCGTATTCCTCTGCTGCATGAGTATTGTGGCTCTGGGCGTGGTAATGCTGCAGTTGGTGGCTAACCCCTATGTGATGGTGTTGGGTAAGAAGGAGAGTGGTGCTTTCCGCATGACGCTGTCACAGGCGCTGAACTCAGTGGCTACCACCGTGGCTCCTATCTTCATCACCTACGTGATCATCGCCGGTAAGCCCAAACTGCCCGAGAACGTGCCTGGACCATTCCTCATGCTGGGTATCTTTGCGCTGGTTATCGCTGCCATTCTGTTCTTCATCAAGTTGCCCGATCCCGATATGGACAAGAAGGACAACGCCGAGGAGGCTGTGGCTGATGCCAACAAGTATAAGTCAAGCGTATTCAAGTATCCTCACGTATGGTTCGGTGCTCTCGCCATCGCCATGTATATGGGTCTGGAGATTGGTATCCCCTCAATGCTTCCCGCTTACTGGAAGGCTGACCCCACCCTGCCTGGCTCGGCTACGGAATACCTGCCCTACTACTGGGGTGGCATGATGGTGGGCCGTTTCGTGGGCTCTGCTATCCTGGCTAAGTTTGAGGCTCGTAAGTTGCTGACCGCCTGTCTGATTCTGGGCGCTTGCTGCGTAGGCATCTCATTCTTCCTGCCTGGTATGGCTGCCGTCTATGCGATGTTGGCTGCTGGTCTGTTCCACTCTGTGATGTGGCCCCTTATCTTCAACCTGGGTCTCCAGGAACTGGGTCCTCACACCAAGAACGCATCAGGCCTCATCAACATGGGTGTGCTGGGTGGTGCTACCCTGCCTCTGGTCATGGGTGCCATCGTTGACAACCCCGCCCTGGGCGTTGGTGTTGCCATCATGCTCATGTTCGTGTACTACGCTTACGTACTCTGGTTCTGCAACTGGGGCAGCAAGATTGGACTTAAACTGAAGAAAGCTTAATTTATTCTATAACCTAAATATCAAATCAAATTATGGACATTGAATTTGTAAGAAGTCGCTTCATCAAGCATTTTGATGGCAAGACAGGTAATGTTTATGCATCTCCTGGTCGTATTAACCTGATTGGTGAGCACACCGACTATAACGGTGGATTCGTATTCCCCGGCGCAGTTGACAAGGGCATCATTGCCGAGATGCGTGCCAATGGAACTGAAGATACTGTTATGGCATATGCTATCGATCTGAAGGACCGTGTGGACTTCCACCTTGATGATCCCGCTGGTCCCCGTGCCTCTTGGGCCCGCTACATCTATGGTATCGCCAAGGAATTCCAGAAGTTGGGCGTTCCTGTGAAGGGCTTCAATATCGCCTTTGCCGGTGATGTGCCCCTTGGTGCTGGTATGTCATCAAGTGCTGCTATGGAGAGTTGCTTCGCCTGTGGTCTGAACGACATCTTCGGCGAGAACAAAGTATCCCAATGGGATATGGTGCTGGCCGGTCAGGCTACCGAGCACAACTACTGCGGTGTGAATTGTGGTATCATGGACCAGTTTGCCTCTGTCTTTGGCAAGGCCGGCTGTCTGATGCGCCTTGACTGCCGTAGCCGTGAGTTCGAATATTTCCCCTTCAAGCCCGATGGCTACCGTCTGGTGCTGCTCAATAGTAAAGTGAAGCACGAACTGGCTGGTTCACCATACAACGACCGTCGCAACTCCTGCGAGAACGTAGTGAAGGCTATTGCCAAGAAACATCCAGAGGGCAAGTTCGAGACTTTGCGCGACTGCACTTGGGAGCAACTCGAAGAGGTTCGCGCCGAGGTAGGCGAAGAGGACTACACCCGTGCTCACTTTGTATTGGGCGAGAAGGATCGTGTCCTGGCTGTCTGCGATGCTCTGCTGGCAGGCGACTACGAGACTGTTGGTCAGAAGATGTACGAGACCCACTACGGCCTATCCAAGGAGTATGAGGTTAGTTGCGAGGAACTTGACTATCTGAACGATATCGCCAAGGAAAACGAGGTAACCGGCAGCCGTATTATGGGTGGTGGTTTCGGCGGCTGTACCATCAACCTGGTGCGTGCCGATCTCTACAACAAGTTCATTGCCGATGCCAAGAAGAAGTTTGCTGCCAAGTATGGCCACGAGCCCGAGGTCATCGATGTCGTCATTGGCGACGGCTCTCGCAAACTCTGCTAACAATAACCCCTAAGAAGGGGGATGGGGTCTGAACAAATGCAGCCCCATCCCCTTTATTAATATATATTGTAGAAATGTTTCAGATTGACCGTTCATACATAGATCCCATCTCTCTGGAAAGCCTTCAGGGACATATATGGGATATCCGCACCGACCACAAGGATGACCCTACCCTGCCCAAACTCAGCAACTACCAGATAGCCAGCGAAGAAGAATTCGAGCAATATCTGGAAAGCAGACAGAAATTCGAAGACTTCAAAGAGTCATGGCGCAAGTATCGCATGCTTATCTTTGGCTTGGCCTTTGTCATTCCCGTAGCCCTATTCAGTCTGTTGGTCAATATAGACTATATGCCTTACTATGCCTACGCTTCAGGCTTTCTGCTCTGCCTGCTCGTATTCACGGTCTATACGCTCATCAAGTCTATGAAAGAAAAAAAGTTCCGCAACAACCCGTGCGAAACTTTTATCAAGGCCTTACTTTCTTGGGAAGAAGCCCGAAAAGGTGAGAGTTAATTGCATTCCTGCAACAGTTTCACGGCATCTATATACTGAGCAATGCCCTGAGCCACTTCTTTTGCAGCCTTCATGGCTAGCACCACCGTCTGCGGACGATGCACCACATCACCACCAGCAAAGACACCACGACGCGTAGTCATACCCATAGGGCGCTCCCCCACTTTCACATAGCCTTTGTCGTCTACCTCGATACCTTCAGTAGTCGAGACAATACGGTTGGCCGGACGCGAACCGATGGCCAGAAATACACGGTTGAAAGACTCTAGGCGCTCACCGTCGGGAGTCACTATGCGCAACTGTCCCAACCTACCGTTCTCGCCAGCGATAAATTCTGTGCACGACGTGTTCCACCAGAACTTCACGCCCTCGCTGACGGCTTCGTCATACTCACTCCGAATAGCAGGCATCTCTTCTTGTGTGCGGCGGTAGAGTACCGTCACATCAGCACCAAGACGGATGGCAGTACGAGCAGCATCCATCGCCACGTTGCCACCACCAATGACAGCCACGCGATCACCCTCGTCCACAGGCACCATCTCACGAGAGATTGCCCCCTCATTGTAAACATTCACCTGATGGAGAAGGTAGGTGGCCTGATTCACACCCCGCAGGTTGGCACCCGGCGTCGTATTCATATTCTGAGGTATCGACGTGCCCGTACCGATGAAGATGGCATCATAGCCCTGTGCAAACAGGGAGTCGATGGTCAAGCCATTACGCCCCACCGTCGTATTCAACTGGAAATCCACTCCCAGTTCGGCAATTTTCTTGATTTCCTTACGGACGACAGCCTTGGGCAGACGATATTCCGGAATACCGTACATCAGCACACCACCCGGCTCATTCTGTGCCTCGAAGATCGTCACCTTGAATCCCTGACGAGCCAGATCGCCAGCCACGGTCAGGCCGGCAGGACCGCTACCAATGACAGCCACAATGCCACGTGTCTTCTGAGGCAAACGCTCGCGAATCAGTTCCATATCGGTATCGAAGTCAGCCACAAACTGCTCCAACTTGCCAATCTGTATCGGTTCACCTTTCTTGCCCAGCACGCAACTGCCCTGACATTGCTTCTCATGAGGACAAACACGTCCACAGATAGCAGGCAGATTGCTACGCTCATTGATTACTGACATGGCCTCACCGAAATTACCCTTCGACAAGGCCGCAACAAAGTCGGGGATGTTGTTTTCTATCGGACATCCCTTTCTGCATTGAGGTATTTTACAATGTAGGCAACGCTTTGCCTCGTCAATGGCCTCCTTGGCCGTAAATCCTTCATGTACTACCTGAAAATTCTTGTTCTCTTGATCCATGCTTCCTCTATGTCTTTAAGATTTTCGGGTGCAAAGATAGTCATTTTTGCTAAAACATGCAATTAAATTACATTATTTTGCTAGAAATAAGAGTATTTCCTTGATTTGCGGAAAAAGGAAACCCGCCTTCCATATGGAAAGCGGGCGTCATTATCAGACTCTAAATCCTTGATTAGAAGTTGAAGTAGAGACCGAAAGTAAGGTTTGAACTGCTCAGATCGACACCAGTCTTGTTGATGTTGTTATCGTCGCCATCGGGGTTCAACTGCTGCCAGCCGATGAAGCCGAGGTGAGACACGAAACTGAGATTGTCGCTGAGGTTCACCGAAAGACCGGGCTTCAGACCAACAGCCAGACCAGTCCAGTCAGCCTTCTTTGCAGTAGTAAAGTCAACACCACCGTCAACGAAGAAGTTCACGCTACCAGCCTTGGCGAAAGTATAACGGACATAGGGATCGAAGGTGAAAGCGCTCTCGCTGAGAGTAACACCAACCAGTCTGTCAGTAAGACCGTTGAACTTGTCGCTTGAATAACCGATCACAGCACCAACAGCCCACTCATCGTTGATGTTATAACCAATCTCAGGGAGGATGCTGAACGTGGTCTCGCTCTTGTCACCAGCAAGTTTCTGAGTGCTCCAAGCGTTAACGCCAACGCTACCACCAAGATAAACCTGTGCGCTCATGCTAACTGCAACGAATGCGGCTGCAAGTGTCATCAAAATCTTTTTCATTTCTTAATACCTTTCTCTAATTAAAAGTTTAACATTTACCGCCACTTGGGCGGCCTTACCCTTGAAAACGCTGCAAAGGTAGGCATTATCCTGTTTACGCAAACAGAAAAGACGGAATGAATAATAAAAATCGCTAAATACTTGACGCAAGTCAACTTTCCATGTCAAATTCTTGCAAATATCAAATGAATTACCTACCTTTGCAAGAAATTAAGAGAATACGTCATCTATGAAGCCAAAACTCATAGCCGGTCCCTGTGTCATAGAGTCTGCACAGTTGCTGGATACAATAGCCCAACGACTGGTGGAGATTAACCAGGAACTGGGCATCGACATCATCTTCAAGGCCTCGTTCGACAAGGCCAACCGCACATCCATCCGTTCTTTCCGAGGCCCCGGCCTGGAGAAAGGTCTGCAAATGCTGAGCGATGTAAAGAGCAAATACGGTCTGCGCCTGCTGACCGACATCCACGAGGCGTGGCAGGCCGAACCTGTGGGCCAGGTGGTCGATGTGATTCAGATTCCCGCCTTCCTTTGCCGTCAGACCGACCTATTGGTGGCTGCGGCCCGAACCGGCAAGACGGTGAACATCAAGAAGGCCCAGTTTCTTGCCGGGCGCGACATGCGCTATCCTGTAGAGAAGGCGCGCGATGCCGGTGCCACCGACGTTTGGCTGACCGAGCGCGGCAACATGATGGGCTATGGCAACCTGGTGGTCGATTTCCGCAACATCAGCGACATGCTGGAGATTGTGCCTACCGTCATTATGGACTGTACCCATAGCGTGCAGCGCCCCGACGCTCAAGGCGGAAAGACGGGTGGCGACCGCCGCTTCGTGCCCTCTATGGCTCTGGCAGCCAAGGCCTTCGGAGCCACAGGCTATTTCTTTGAGGTACACCCTACCCCCGACGAGGGGCTGAGCGATGCCGCCAATATGCTGGAACTGGACAAACTGTTTAATTTGGTAAAGACACTCATCGCATGACGACAAGAGAATATGGCATACAGGCTATCAAGGACGAGGCAGAAGCCCTGCTCGACCTGATTCCCAAGATGGACGAGAATTTCGACCTGGCTGTCGACCTGATACTCCGTTGCAAGGGCAAGGTCATTGTGACTGGTGTAGGCAAGAGCGGTCATATCGGCGCCAAGATTGCCGCTACCCTTGCCTCTACAGGCACACCCTCGTTCTTTATCAACCCCCTGGATGTTTTCCATGGCGATCTGGGTGTGATGACCCACGACGATGTGGTAATTGCCATTTCCAACTCCGGACAGACCGACGAGTTGCTGCGTTTCATCCCAATGGTGCTCCACATGGAGATTCCCATCATCGGCATGAGTGGTAATCCGTCGTCGCTACTTGCCAAATATTCCACCTATCATCTATATGTAGGTGTCAAGAAGGAGGCCTGTCCCTTGAATCTGGCCCCTACCAGCAGCACTACGGCAGCATTGGCCATGGGCGATGCCCTTGCCATTGCCCTGATGCAGAAGCGTGACTTCCGTCCACAGGACTTCGCCCACTTCCACCCTGGCGGCGAACTGGGCAAACGGTTGCTGACGACGGCTCAGGACGTGATGCGTTCCGACAACCTGCCCGTATTCCCGCCCGACACCCATTTGGGCAAAGCCATCATGATGGTCAGCGAGGGCAAACTCGGATTGGGCGTTGCCGAAGTCGACGGCCACATCGTTGGTCTTATCACCGACGGCGATATCCGTCGCGCCATCGAGCGCTGGAAAGCCGAGTTCTTCAACCACAGCGTGAGCGATATCATGACCCGCACGCCAAAGACCGTCACGCCCCAAACCAGGATTACAGAGATACAACATATCATGCAGACCTACAAGATCCACTCCGTGCTCGTTGTCAACGACGACAATCAGTTGCTGGGTGTCGTAGACCACTATTCATGCATGATTTAAGCAGGCCTCGGCCTAACAAACAGATAAATGAGAACAATTAAGGCATTATTACTCTCGTTGATGATACTGCTGCCCGCCACGGCAGCCGCCGACTATACCTTCAAGACCCTTGATGCACGCAATGGCCTCACTTCGAGCCAGGTCAACTGCATCATGAAGGACTCACGCGGATTCATGTGGTTCGGTACCCCTGCGGGCCTCTATCGCTACGATGGCTATCAGTTCAGACATTTCCAATGCGACTCGCAGGATGGCTCATCCCTGCCAGACAGTTATATTGAGACCATACAAGAGACGCGCGACGGCAATCTTTGGGTGAAGACCGCCACCAGTTACTGCGTCTATGACCCCCAGCAGGAGACCTTCGAGCGCGACATGCACCAGATGTTCACCCGTCTGGGCATCCGCGACGTGCCGGAGGTCATCTATATAGACCACAACAAGAACCTTTGGGGCTATATCCCCAACCGAGGCGTCATCTGCTACAACATCCAACAGCAGTTACAGTACGAGTTCACCTATAGCGACAACGGTACCGGCATCGCAGAAGGCAACATTTGTTCCATAGGCGAGTGCAAGGACGGTGTCATCCTCGTCTATGACGACGGACTCATGATTTGCTGTAGTGTCAGTCCGCAACAGTACATCGTGTGGACCAACAAGGAAATCTCATCCCAACGCCTCCGCAAGAGCAAGACGCTGAAGGTCTTTGCTGACCAGATGGACAACCTCTGGCTCTATGGTCAGGGCACGCTCTTTGTCTATAACAAGCAGATGAAACAATGGGATACCACCATTGGTAACTCCTTGGGACTGACCGGACTGGGTGTCGATCATGCCGTTAACGCCATAGGCGGCGACCACAACGGCATTGTATGGATAGGCACCAGCCGCAACGGTCTGATACGCACCAACGTCAACACCTACCAGATGGAACAGGTGCCCATCAAGACGATGAGTGCCATCAACCTGCCCAGGAATAACGCAGGCATCCAGAGCATCTATATCGATAATACCGACCTGCTTTGGGCTGGTACCGCTAAATCGGGCGTAGCCTTCATGGGCAACAATATCTACAAATTCGAGTCTAAGATCATAGGCGACATCACGGCGATGGCACAGGACAGCACAGGGCGCGTCTGGTATGGCACCAGCGACGACGGACTCATCGACTACGACGGGTCTTTGGCCAGTCAGCGGATATCGGCCCTTGCCATCACTCCTGACGGAAGCCTCTGGGTAGGCTCTCAGCAGAATGGTCTGACCCGCATCCGCAATGGTCACTCGCAAATCTACTCCGTAGCCCGCGACAGCACCCATCGCACGATGATTGACGACCACATCAACGCCCTGACCGTCGACAAGACGGGTAATCTGTGGATTGCCACCGATGGCGGCATGCAGGTTTACAACTCCCGTCTCGACCAGTTCTCCAACTATACCAAGGAGAACGGCAAGATCAGGAACAACAGCATCACCTCGCTCTACTATGGCACAGGCAACAAGATGCTCATCGGCACCTCCGAGGGTCTCATCATCATGAACGTCTCGACGGCAGAGATGACCTATCTCGTGGGCAACTCCTCCAGTATCAGCAAGTTCACCAACAACTATATCACCCAGGTCTACGAAGACTCACGTGGACTAATATGGATAGGTACGCGCGAGGGAATCAACGTGCTGAACCTGGAGACTGATGTCCTCGACTGCCTGACTGAGCGCCAGGGACTCTGCAACAACAATATCTGCGGTATTGCCGAGGACAACAACCACAACATCTGGATTACGACCAGCAACGGCATCAGCCGCATCGTTATTCAGCGAAACGTGGGCGACGGCACTTATGACTACGGTCTCTACAACTATAACCACAACGACGGTCTGCAGAGCGACGAGTTCAACAACGGTTCCATACTTATTGCGAAAGACGGAACCGTCTATATGGGCGGTCTCTACGGCATCAATTGGGTGCGTCCAAAGTCGGAAGACGAGAAGAAGAACCTGCCGCGCGTCATGCTCACCCAACTGTTCGTCGGCGAGGAGGAAGTCCTCGTTGGCCACTCCTACGACGGCAACGTCATTCTTCCTACAGCCCTCAACGAGAGCAACCGCATCGTGCTGGAAAGTGACCAGAACACCATCACCATCAAGTTTGCCGCCGGCAACTATAACCAGAGCGAGCGTCTGATGTTCATGTACCAGTTGGAAGGTCTTGACAACAACTGGCGCAACGGCGATGCCCTGAAACATGGCGTCACCTTCACCGACCTGCCCTCCGGCACTTATACTCTCCACGTGAAGGCCATCAGCGTCGAGGGACCCGTCAGCGATCAGGAGCGCGTCATTGAGATCAAAGTCAACCGCCCCTGGTATCTGCAATGGTGGATGGTGGCCATCTATGCCCTCATCCTCGCCATCGCCTTCTACCTGTGGAAGAGAGGTTTTGACAAGTTGATGCAGTTCCGCAAGCGCAAGAGCGACGTAGTGACCGAACTGAAACGCCAGCGCGAGGAGATCAAGATGGCCAGCGACGACCTGCGCCAGCCCATGTCACGCATGACCAGCATCATCATCAACCTGTCAGAACGTGAGACGACCCTCGAGGAACGTGAGCAACTGAACGCCCTCCACACCCAGATGCTCCAGATTATCACCCGCGTGAGCGACATGCAGTCGTCACTCGAGCATCCCGAGGAGAAGGCAGAGCGCAATGTGCGCAAGCAATATATGATGAGCAGCAAGGGCGAGACGAGCCTGACCAAGGATGTTGACGACGAACTGACCTCAGAGATTCGTCCGTTCCAGCAGGACTCTCCCACCTCGAAGTTCCGTGTCGTGTTCATAGACAACAATCCTGAGTTCATCCGCTTCGTATCCGCGCGCTTGAAGTATATCTATGAGTTGCACACCTACGACAATATCCGCAAGGCAGCCATCGACATCGAGACCATGCTCCCCGACCTGATCATCTGCAAGCAGGACATGCCCGAATTCTCTGGCAGCGAACTGTGCAACAACCTCAAGATGCACGCTAAACTCAACCGCATCAAGTTCGTGCTGATGACCGACAGGCACATGAGCGCCAAGGATATGATCGACCAGAACATCACGATGGGTGCCGACGACTATCTCACCAAGCCCTTCAATCTTCAGGAGGCCGTCATGCGCTTCAACAAACTGCTGGGCATCGGTCCCATTGAGGTGAACAGCCATCTGATCGAGGGTGCCGAGACCCGAATGCTCGAAGACCGCAACTCGAGCATGACCACCGCCACCGAGACGATGACCAATAACAACCAGGTGCTTAAGGCCGACGAGATTGTGGAAGACGATCAGGTACAGGCCGTGTCCATCAACTACCGACGTCAGGACGATAGAGCCGACGACCGTTCCCCCTTCGGACAACATGCTGGTATGAACGAGCAGGTGGATATGCAACTCATCAAGAGCATCGAGCAATATGTGCAGCAGAACATGAGCCGCGGCTCTATCAACCTCGAAGAGATGGCCAGCGCCATGGGCATGTCCACCAAGCCCTTCTTCCAGAAGGTGCGCGACATCACCGGCAAGACGCCTTCCGAGGTGGTACGCGACCTGCGTCTGAAACATGCCTGCGTGCTCCTGCAGCGCACCAATATCAACATGAGCGAACTGGCCAGCAATGTAGGTTTTGCCACAGGCGAACACTTTATCACTATCTTCAAGGATCGCTTTGGCATATCGCCCACGGAGTACAGGCAGAAGTATAGGAGTTGAGGTTTGAGATTTGAGATGAGAGTAAAAAGACTACTGGCATTAGCCATTTCAGGATTGCTGGCTTGGGGAGCAGCAGAGGCACAGACCTCTGATTCACTCATCTATCGTCAACTACAGGACTACGGCATCACGTTCACCGACAACAACCGCGTGACATTGCTCATGTCCGGCCAGCAGAAGTTCGACGATATGTTTGCCGCTATCCGTCAGGCACGCCATAGCGTCCACCTGGAGTACTTCAACTTCCGCAACGACTCCATCGCCATGCTCCTCTTTGACCTGCTGAAGGAGAAGCGACGCGAGGGTGTGGAGATACGCGCGCTCTTCGACGGCTTCGGCAACGACTCCAACAACCAGCCCCTTCGCAAACATCATGTGGAGGCCCTGCGCAACGACAGCATCGACATCTATGAGTTCGACCCCATCCGCTTCCCGTGGGTCAACCACATCTGGCCCCGCGACCATCGTAAGATCGTGGTCATCGACGGCAATGTGGCTTATACGGGTGGCATGAACGTGGCCGACTACTATATCAACGGCACAGAGCAGGTGGGTGAATGGCGCGACATGCATTGCCGCATCGAGGGCGGAGCCGTCAACGACCTGCAGACCATCTTCGCCCGCATCTGGAAGAAAACCACCGGCGAGGAACTGCTCGACAAGCCAGAGTATTTCCGTGGCAACGAGCCCGTCATTATCAGCGGTCTGAAGCCCGACACCACAGCCTCGACGGGCCATAAGGTGGTGGGCATCGTCAACCGCGAGCCCCACACCACCAACGATGTGATGCGCTATTTCTACATCAACGCCATCAACAACGCCCGCGACTCCATCAACATCATCAATCCCTACTTCACGCTGATACCATCGGTCCACAAAGCCCTGAAGAAGGCACTCGCCCGCGGGGTGAAGGTCGACATCATGCTATCGGCCAAGAGCGACATTCCCCTGACGCCCGACTGTGCCCTCTACTATGCCCATAAACTGATGAAGCGGGGTGCCAACATCTGGCTCTACAAGCCCGGCTTCCACCACTCTAAGATCATGATGGTGGATGGTCGTTTCTGTACCGTTGGCAGCACCAATCTCGATGCCCGCAGCATGCGTTTCGACTATGAGGAGAATGCCGTCATCATCGATACGTGCACCACGGGCGAACTCGACCAGATGTTCGAGCGCGACCGTCAGCAGAGCATCTACCTCACGCCCGAGACGTGGAACGAGATACGCACCCCGTGGCAGAAGTTCCGCGGCTGGTTCGCCCACCTGTTGCGCCCATTCCTCTGAGCGTCAACTGCGGGCTCATCGCAGCGAGTCGAGCATCATGCTGATTTCCACGTCTGAGATACCCTGTTCGTTGAGCATCTTGTGTGACGTGACCCAGAATTCCTTCTCCATGTCATAGTCCTCGCAGCCAGGGGTGTTCATAAACTGCCTGAACGCCGCAATGGCTACCATCGTCTCGCCTGCCAACCAATGGCAGTATCCGTAGTTCAGTATGTCCAACGCCTTCGGCTTGTCGGCCGAGAGAAGCGTGTTGTACAACTTGTCGGCTTGCTCGTATTTCCCGTTCAGCGTCAGCACCCAGGCCAACACGCGGCTCACCGACATGTCCTCCGGATAGAGGTAGTTCAGTTTGAAGAGCCGTTTCTCCGCCTCCTCGTTCTGATCGAGATTGGTCAGGCAGATTGCCGCATTGAGTTGATACGACCTGTTGTCGGGCTGCATCTCCAGCAACTGCTCGTATTTGCGCAGGGCCGCGTCGTAGGCCTTGGCGTTGAAGGCCGAGCGTGCATAGCCCCTGATGGCCTGCTCGTTGTCGGGCTGCAACTTGAGGGCTCTCGAAAAACTCTCCAGCGCCGACATCGTTCGAAAGTCGTACTGCCGCTGCTGCAGCATGCCCTGCAACATGTAGAAGTTGAAGTTACGTTTGTCTTCGTCCAGATGGGCGATGACGTCCTTTGCTGCCTGATAGAACTTACGCTTGTAGAGGAAATTACCCATCTCCAACAGACTGACCTGCAGTCCGGTCTGGGCCATGATGCCTTTTGTGAAGAAGACGATGGAAGGCATATTGAAGGGGTTGACAAACTCGTTGCGGTTGCCGTAGAGTTTGAAGAAACGGTAGAGGTTCTGCAGATACATCCTGCGCATGAATGCCGGCTGTTGCTGCTCCTCCATCGAGATCTCCCCTCCCACGGGCATGGGCGAAGCCTCGCCGTTCTCTATCATTTTCAGCATGTTGGCAGGCAGCCGTCCCAGCACATATTCAAAGGCCAGCACAAACGAGTACTTGTCGCTGTCGCAGAAGGCCCCTATCTGCGTGATGACCTGCAGGAAACGCTTGTTGCGGGTGTTGTTCCATATATGGCTGATGCTGGGGTGCTGGGGATAGAAGGGCACAAACCAGTTTGACAGTTCATTGAAGAAGGTGAACCGCTTCATCTGCGAGAAGCCTCCGAAGTAGATGTCCGACCCCTGCTTCTGCATGTCGGCCATCCGGCGCATGCTCTCCTCCATCTTTTCCATGTTGCGCTCGGCGGCTTCGGGGTGCAGCATCTCCTCGAGCGAGTCCTCATCCATCTCCACCAGACCGCGCTGGGTCATCTTGATGTTGCTGCCGTTCATGATCTCGGGCATGATCTCGTCTCGTATCTTCTGCTGGTCGTCCTCTGCATTCATGCAGTAGATCATCTGCATCTGCAGTTCCGTCACCTCCTGGCAGGCGTGCTTGTCTTCCAGCACCTCGCCCACCATGCGTCCCATCTCGGGGTAGATGCGTTTCTTCCGCTCGTCGACGGCCAGCACCCATCCCACGAGAGCCCGCTGGCGCACGGTCTCGACGACGGACAGCCTGTAGACGTTCAGCAGCAGCCGGAACTTGTTGATGCCAAAGGTCTGCATGAGCGATAGTGTCACGGCGCTGACGATGAGTTGCTGGTCCACGGGATCGACCGTGGGCGAGAGCAGCAGTTCCTCGAAGGCATCGGCCAGATTCTCGGTCCATAGGCGCGAGGTGAGTATATATCCAAAGAGGTCCTGCATCAGTTGCTGATGCTCCTCGTAGAGCGTCTTCGCCTTCTGCTCGCGCTGCTGGGGCTGCTCCAGTTCGAGCATGGCCACCTCGCTGGTGAAGTTCTCCAACTGGCTGCGCACGTTGTTCATCGACCAGTCCTTCCTCACCTGTCGCGGCCGCTGGTAGATGCCTATCCAGTAGGGATTCTCGTGCATCCGCCTCTGGGTGATGATGTTCGACGTCAGCACATAGAGTCTGGCCAGCAACTGTCCGTAGAGCAGTTGCCGCTGTGCGTCCTCGAAGCCTCGCTCCCAGTACTGCATCATCAGGCTATAGTCGTTCTTGATGGCCAACAGCACATCCATATTGCCCATTCCGGGATGGATGAGCAGCACATTCTCAAGTGCGTTGATGGCTGGTCCCAGTTTAAATTGCTCTATCAGGTCCACCACCTTCTGTAGTTCCTCATTCTGTTGCATTCTCAATCCTCAAATCTCAAACCTCAATTCTCAAACCTCAATTCCCCTTCAGCCACGTCTTGGCGACGTCCATATCCGACTGTCGCGGCTCTTCCACTTGCGGGAAGACAATATCCTGCGGCATCGAGTCCACCACAACGGGCGTCACGCCACAACGGCTGGCTATCAAGTCACGGAAGCGCCCCAGTCCCGTCGCGTTCAGCGTGTCGCAGGCGGCAGCATAGGCACGCAGCAGGGCGTCCATCTGATGGTGGCGCAGCGAGTCGGCCACCACCTTCTGACTGAACACCATCACGCCCAGTCGCAGGTCCTTCTCACGCGTGTCGTAGAGGCTCAGGCTCTCCATCTGCATGGCCGCCGTGGCCTGTGGCTCCGGCAGCAGGAGGGCATCCATCACCCCCGTGCGCAACATGTCTAGTCGCACCGCGACATCGTTCACCTGAATGCGGAACACGCGCTCAGGCTTCAGTCCCACGCTGTCCACCAGTTTGTCGGCCAGCAGGGCCGTAGCACTATAGCGGGTCATCGCCAGCATCTTGTCGTCCAGTTGCGGCAGCATTTTTATGCGCGCCTGTCGGCTCGTGATCAACCGCCACGACAGGGCTGTCGCCGTGGCATAGTGCAGGGGTGTACCCTGCTGCTGCAGTCGTTCGGCCCTCACCAGGTCGGTCATCATGCCGTCCACCCATCCGCTCTGTATGGCTGTGTCGCAGTCCATCTGAGCCTGATAGGGATAGAGTCTCACGCTGACGTCCTCACGTTCGAAGATGCCCAGTTCCTCTGCCACGTATAGCGGCAGACAGTCGATGGTGGGCATCACGGCCACCTTGATCGATGCCGAGTCGGCCAGCCATTCGTCCATCACGCTCACTGGTTTCGGCTCGTCGCTGCATGCTCCGCAGACCGCCATCAGCAGCCCTGCGGAAAGGGTTATCAGAATCTTTCTCATTCGCAAGGTGCAAAAATACGAAAAAGTTTTGTAACAACGAAAAATATTCGTAACTTTGTGCCATAAAACAACGAAAACGATGGCAAAAGACAAGATAGCCTATGTCTGCGAGAACTGCGGACAGGAGTCGCCAAAATGGATTGGCAAGTGTCCGGCCTGCGGACAATGGAACACGTTCAAGGAGATCAAGATAGCCGCCGACACAGCCCGGCAGACGGCCACCCATGCCGCTGCCCATGTGGGCCACGCCCTGCGTAGCAACCGTGCCCTGCGGCTCAAAGACATCAGCAGCAAGGATGATCCGCGCATCGATATGGGCGATGCCGAACTCAACCGCGTGCTGGGCGGCGGACTGGTGCCTGGCAGCATCGTCCTGCTAGGAGGCGAGCCCGGCATCGGCAAGAGCACCCTCACGCTGCAGACCATGCTCCGCCTCACCGACAAGCGCATTCTCTACGTGAGCGGCGAGGAGAGCGCCCACCAACTCAAGATGCGTGCCGAGCGCCTCTGCGCGGCCGGCGGTGCCGCTGGTGGCGCTTCTGGTGGTGCCCCTGGTGGTGCTGGTAGTGGCGCTGGTGCCGCTAGTGGCGCTTCTGGTGCTGGTAGTGGCGCTTCTGGTGGCGCTGCCGCTGGTGCTTCTTTAAGAGTGGTCGGCGGTTCCCCCGCCGACAATTTCCTCATCCTCTGCGAAAACTCCCTCGAACATATCTTCGACCACATCAAGGAGGAGCAGCCCGACCTGGTAGTCATCGACTCCATACAGACCATCGCCACCGAAGACGTGGAGTCCTCGGCAGGCAGCATCGCCCAGGTGCGCGAGTGTGCCGCCTCCCTACTCCGTTTCGCCAAGACCAGCGGCGTGCCCGTCATCCTCATCGGTCACATCACCAAGGAGGGCACCCTGGCCGGCCCTAAGATTCTGGAGCATATCGTCGATACTGTCATTCAGTTCGAGGGCGACCAGCACTACATGTACCGCATCCTGCGCTCTATCAAGAACCGCTTCGGCAGCACCTCCGAACTGGGCATCTACGAGATGGAGCAGACCGGTCTGCGACAGGTGAGCAACCCCTCTGAACTGCTGCTCACCGACGACCACGAGGGTCTCTCCGGCGTTGCCATCTCAAGTGCCATCGAGGGTGTGCGTCCCTTCCTTGTCGAGACCCAGGCCCTGGTGTCGTCGGCAGCCTACGGCACACCCCAGCGCACGGCTACGGGCTTCGACCAGCGGCGTCTGAACATGCTGCTTGCCGTGCTGGAGAAGCGTGTGGGCTTCAAACTCATGCAGAAGGATGTCTTCCTCAATATCGCCGGCGGCCTGCGTGTCACCGATCTGGCCATGGACCTGAGCGTCATCGCTGCCGTGCTCTCCTCCAATGTTGACACCCCCATCGAGGCTGGCTGGTGCATGGCTGGCGAGGTAGGTCTCTCGGGCGAGGTGCGTCCCGTGAACCGCATCGTGCAGCGCATAGCCGAGGCCGAGCGACTAGGCTTCAGCCACATCATCATCCCCCGTCACAACCTGCAGGGCCTCGACCGCCAGAAGTTCACCATCGACATCCATCCCGTGCGCAAAGTAGAGGAAGCCCTCCGTGCCCTGTTCGGGTAAAGGAAAAAGAAATGGAGGCCTTATCCTATCGTCCACGCAAGGCACGACTACTACGGTCTCGGCAGCTATCCGCTGATACACATGCAATCGACACCCATAGTCGTTTCCACAACCTCAACACCCTGGCCGCAGAGATCTGTGCTTTCGAAGGTGAGGCAAAGATAATCAGATATGAAAAAACGCGAAATCGTTTTGTTTGAGAGCCATAAAACGGCTCCATTTTCTGTTTCTTGACAACCGGATTTGCGGGAGGTCTGGCTACTCGCGGCGGAGGACGAGAACTTCAGCGTCGACCGTTGTTGCCTCGGCGTATACAACGAGGTATTCATGGCACTCTGTGGCCGGGTAGAGAAATGAGGACAGAGGACAATAAATGACCGAACTTAGTTCAGTTGGGCAACCGAACAGTTGAACAGTTGAACAATTTAAAAAAATGGGTATCCACTTCCTTATAATATTATATAAATAATTGATATATAGATAGTTATATATAGAAACAGAAGATGGCATACCCTCAAAAACAAACTGTTCAACTGTTCAACTGTTCGGACACCCTAAAATGCAACACCAATGTTTTATCTAAAATACTAATAATCAATGAAATACGACATTACAACCAACAAGGCTCCTGAGATGCCTAATCTCGGAAAAGGTACAGAATGTATCAAATTACTGCTCTCACAGGCCTCAAAAGACATGTATGAACCCCTGGTTCCGATGCTTTTCCCCTCACTTGGCGCACATATCAGCGACGCAGAATTTCAGTATCCTGATCGCTCGTGGAAGGAAATGTGCGGATTAATGACCCAACTAGTGGGCGATTCAGGGTGTAACAAGGGTCAATTGACCTATCTTGTAATAGCAATTTGTCGGCAAGGACATTCATCGCAATGCCTCGGACGGGGCGTCCGAACGTCATCTACGCCCCATTCGGATGCTTAGCAACAGCCGAAGGAATGCTTCCTTACCCCCCAAAGGAAGCATCGGAACGAGCAATGCAAGGCATTCGAACAGAGCACTATAGAAGGTACTTCCGCTCGAAAATGAAAAGAAAAACTTGTTTTCCTTTTGCATTTTGCTCACTTATTCGTACCTTTGCAGCGTCATAATCATATAATAGTTAGAAAACAGCATGAGAAAATTGTACTTATTACTGCTCTCCGTAGGTCTTGCGGCACCGGCCGTGGCACAGGAGAACTTTGAAGTGGGCAAGCCCAACAACGATAACTACCGGTACCTGGATGACTATCTGGGACTGAAGGATTATATCAACTATGAGAATTACCCCAACTTCAAACTCGGTGCAGGCACGACCGTGAGCGACTACCTGAAGAAGACCACGGTATATAAGTTGACCAACGCCAACTTCACCGAGACGGTGGCTGGCAACGCCATGAAGATGGCCAGTTGCGTGGATGGCAACGGCAACATGAACTTCACGACCGTAAAAAACTACGTGAACACGGCCACGGCGGCTGGGCTCAACGTCTATGGACACACGCTGGCCTGGCATGCTCAGCAGCCTAAGGGCTGGCTGTTGTCGTTGTTGCAGGACAAGCCAGACCCCGAGGCTGGCGAGGTGTTTGCAGAGGTGGCCAGCAAGGATTTTACCAAGGACAAGACCGTAGGCTGGAAGGCCGACGAGACGACCTATGGCTACACCATTTCCTTCGACGCCACCAATGGTCTTAAGGTGAAAACCACCAAGTCGTATTCATGGGAGGTGCAGTTTGTTCCCTGGGGTGATATCCTCCTTGAGAAAGGCAAGAGTTACAAGATGACGATGACCGTCAAAGGCTCAAAGTCGGGCAAGTTGGATGGACGTCTTGGTGACTGGGGCGGCGGCTCCAACGTGTCGTTCAATTTCAACACCGAGTGGCAGAATGTGTCAGTCAACGTCAAACCCACGATGGAGAGCAGTTTCCTGTTGATTCACGTGCCCAACTATGTGGGCGAGGTCTATGTCAAGAACATCAAGATTGAGGGTAACAAGCCTGCCAAGATGATTCCCCAGACGGCTCAGGAGATGCACGACACGCTGGTCTATGCGATGGACAAGTGGATGAAGGGCATGATGACGGCCTGCGACGGCAAGGTGAAGGGCTGGGACCTGGTGAACGAGGCTATCTCGGGCGGTGGCAACGACGGTAGCGGCAACTACCTGCTGCAGCACTCTTCGGCCTATAATCCTAATGGCAATCCTGATGCCACATGGGATGTGGGCGGCGATGCCTTCTTCTGGCAGGACTACATGGGCGACCTGGAATATGTGCGTCAGGCCTGTCGCCTGGCCCGCAAGTATGGCCCGGAGGACGTGAAACTCTTCATCAACGACTATAACCTGGAGGGAACATGGGACTTGACTACCAAGAATGGCATTACGGCAAGTAAGAAAGTATGGTCGATCATTGGTTGGATTCAGAAGTGGGAGGCTGACGGCGTAACCAAGATTGATGGTATAGGCACGCAGATGCACATCTCGTTCAATAAGAACACCACCGCACAGAACAACCTGAAGACAGCCATCAAAGGCATGTTCAAGGCGATGGCAAAATCAGGCAAACTGGTTCGTGTCAGCGAGTTGGATATGGGTTATAACGATGCTAACGGCAATAGCGTTGCTACAGGCAATATGACTGAAGCCCAGCACAAGGAAATGGCCAACTTCTACCAATGGATTATCGAGCAATACTTTACCATCGTTCCTCCCGAACAGCAATGGGGCATTTGCCAATGGTGTACCACCGATTCGCCCTCGAACAGCGGATGGCGCGCCAACACACCTGTGGGCATCTGGGACCTCAACTACTACCGCAAGCATGTCTATGCCGGCTTCGTGCGCGGACTGAACGGCGGCGAGCCTGTCACCGGCATCAAGGATGTTGAGGCAGCCAACAGCCAACGGCCAACAGCCAACGGCCCATACTACAACCTGCAGGGCCTGCGCATGCAGACTTCGACCACGGACGAACTGCCCGCCGGTCTCTACATCATCAACGGCAAGAAGGTGGTGAAGCGTTAAATCTATCAATCAATCAAAACACATAAATTACTATGGAACATCAGATTATCGGACTGGCCAGCGATCACGCCGGCTTCCCTTTAAAACAGTTTGTGAAGAAGTATCTGGAGGAGAAGGGCATGGAGTACAAGGACTACGGCACCTATAGCGAGGAGTCGTGCGACTACTCAGACTTCGGCCACGCCCTGGCCCGCGGCATCGAGGCTGGCGAGGTATTCCCCGGCATAGCCATCTGCGGCAGCGGCGAGGGCATCAACATGACGCTGAACAAGCATCAGAGCATTCGTGCCGGCTTGTGCTGGATTCCGGAGATTGCCCACCTCATCCGTCAGCACAACAACGCCAACGTGTTGGTGATGCCCGGTCGCTTCATCGACGAGGAGATGGCTCGCAAGATCATGGATGAGTTCTTCGCCACCGAGTTCGAGGGCGGACGCCACCAGAAACGCATCGACAAGATTCCCGTCTAACAAGCAGGAACACGAGATTACGCAAGTTTTTTAACCACGAATTTCACGAATTATACGAATTATTTAGGCTGCGCACTATTATTATATTCGAGCACTAGCCAATTCGTATAATTCGTGAAATTCGTGGTTGTTTTAAATGTTCAGTTGGTCTGTAACTTCAGTTTCGCAGTCTTCAGCCCTGGAGCTGTGGCCGTGAGGGTGACGGGTCCAGCCTGGCTGTGAGAGCGCAGGATGACGGTACACGTGCCCAGGAAGAGCGAGCGGCTGTTGCCAACGGTCATCTCGTCGGAATTGATGTCGCCATTGATGACACCCACGATGTCGGCCTCGCCCTCCACACGGAACGTCACCTCGTCGTGAGCCGTCAGCACTCGGCGACCCTTGCTATCTACAGCCACGATGCGCACATGCTGCAAGTCCTGTCCGTCGGCCTGCCAGAGGGGCTGGTCGGCCTCGGCTGTCAACTTCACAGCCTCGCCGGTAGTCACCACCTTATGACGCGCCACCACCTTGCCGTCGGTATAAGCCACGGCCTCGAGCGTGCCACGCTCATAGGCAATCTCGCCCCAGCGTATCTGATTGCGCATCTTGGCATTTTTCACATCGTTCTGCTTGCGCCCCAGGCTCTTGCCGTTGAGCAGCAGTTCCACCTCGTCGGCGTTGGTATAGACAATGGTGTTGACCTTCGAGCCCTGCGGACGGTTCCATAGTTCCGTCATGCGGTCGTTGCCCATCTTCACGCCATTCCACATCTCAGCATTCTCGCTCTCGAGGAAAGCCAGATGGACCACGGGTTCCTCAGGCTTGAAAAACGACTTCATGTAGTAGGCTTTGGGCTTCGGCTCCAGGTCGATGTAGAACACGCCCTGCGCCCATCCCTTTGCAGGCCATCCCATGCTCTCGCCCAGATAGTCGATGGCTCCCCAGTAGGCCAGTCCGATGACGCGATTAAGGTCCATCTCGAAGTAGTTCTGACCCATGGCCTGCGTGGAGGCCTCGCTCTGGTAGAACTTCATCCAGGGGAAGCGGCGACCGTCGCCAGGGAAGTATATATACCTATAATTATATGCCTGCACATCGGTGACCATAGCCAGGTCGCAAGGCAGCGAGTCGGTCTGCCAGTTGCGATAGCGCGGGTGCATGGCAACGGTGACCAAGCGGGTGGAGTCGTAACGGGCTACGAGCGGGCGCATCAGGCGGTACATAGTCACGCCGAAGTCGTTGAACGGCTGGTTGGGGTCCTGCTGCAACTCGTTGCCCAGACTCCAGAGCACCACCGAGGGAGAATTGCGGTCGCGCTTGACCCACTCGGGGATGTCGTTCTGCCACAGTTGGGTGAACGCCACGCGTCCGCCGGTATGCTGGCGTGTCCACTTGTCGTAGAGTTCATCGACAACAAGGATGCCGTACTTGTCGCAGAGTTCGATGAACTCGCGGCTGTAGGGATTGTGTGAAGTCCTTATGTGGTTGATGCCAAACTCCTTCATCAGCAGAATGCGCTTCTCGATGGCCCGCGGATAGGCAGCGGCTCCGAGAGCACCCAGCGAGTGGTGGTTGGCATAGCCCTTCAGCAGCACCTTCTGGCCGTTGAGCAGCAGACCGCGGTCGGGCGTGAACTCAACGGTTCGGATGCCGAAATGCGCTTGACATGCATCGACGGCAACACCTTTCTCATTATAGAGCGTCGCCTCAACGGTATAGAGGTTAGGATGTTCCGTGTCCCACAGTTGGGCATCTGGAATCTCCACCTCGGCCAGCCTCTGCTCAACAATGCGAGTGGGGGTGGAACGACGCATCTCTACCCTACCCTGATAGACCTCGCGTCCCTGAGGGTCGAGGATGCGCAGGTCCACGGGCATCTTCTTGTCGCGTCCCCTAACATTCACCTCGGCCGAGATGGTCACAAAGCGGTTGTCGCGGGTAGTGATCTGCAAGGGATGGCGCTCGAAGAACAAGTCGCGCGAGGTGCTCACCAGCCTGACAAACCTGTACAGTCCGCCTCCGGTATACCAGCGTGAGTTGTTGGGCTCACGCGTATCGGCACAGACCGCAATCACGTTGTCCTGTCCGATCTTCAACTTGTCGGTAACATCAATCTCGAAGCCCACATAGCCGTAGTCGGTCCCGCCGATGCGCTCCCCATTCAGATAGACATCGGCCGTATAGATGATGCCATCGAACTGCAACACATGACGGCGGCCACGCAACGAGTCGGCAGGCGTCAGATGCAGGCGATACCAGCCCTTGCCCATCTCCTTGAAGCCACGGCTGGAGAGACGGCTCTTGATGTTGGCAGCAGCATCGCTGTTGTCGGCTTTCTCATCGGCAGCAGGAGCCACCCAGGGCTGCTCAATCTGAAAATCATGGGGCACGTTGACCAGCCTCCAGCCGCTATCATCGAAAGCAGGCTGAGCGGCTTGTTGCACATCGCCCAAATGGAAGCGCCACCCGAAGTCAAGGTCAAGGACGGAGCGCGTTTGAGCCACACCCGTTGTCACTACGGACAACAGCAAGGCGAGCAGGAACAGTCTGATTGATTTCATCGTTGGGATTTAGTAGAGGGTTATATTGACGTTTTCCTTCGTGATATTCTTGCTGTACTGGAAGGTGGCATCATGCTTGGCCGTGATATACAAGTTTTGCAGGTGGATGCCGTCGATAGGCATCTCGGGCAGACCGTTGAACTCCATTGCAAAGCCGGCATGGTGGCAAACCACGTTGCGGATGTCGATGTTGCGGAAGATAGGTGTCTCCTCCGTGACAGGCATGCTGGCCACCTGCGCCGTCAGACCGCCCTCTTCGAGGACTTCGGCCACCGACTTGCCACCATAATACATATTAAAGGTCAGGGCATAGGTGCTGATGTCTGACATCGAGATGCCGTCGATGAAGATGTTCTCAACAATGCCGCCACGACCACGTGTAGACTTAAAGCGCAGACCGACGTCGGTACCCACGAACTGGCAGTTGCCCACCTTGATATTCTTCACGCCGCCACTCATCTCCGAGCCTACCACGAAACCACCGTGGCCAGCAAAGACTGTACAGCCATCTACCACCACATTCTCGCAGGGGATGCCACGACGGCGGCCATCCTTGTCCTTGCCGCTCTTGATGCAGATACCATCATCGCCGGCATCGAAGCGCGAGTTGACGATGAGCGCATTCTTGCACGACTCCAGGTCGAGGGCATCGCCATTCTGCGCATAGGCAGGATTGCGCACCAGCACCTGGTCGATGATGATGTTCTCACACATGAGGGGATGGAGGTTCCAGGCAGGCGAGTTCTGGAAGATGATACCCTGCAGCAGCACGTTCTTGCACTCCACCAGACTGATCATAACAGGGCGCAGGAAACGCTTCACGGCCTGCCATTCCTCCTCGGTCTGGGCGCTTGGCACATTCATGTTGGCACCACTCTCGCCCTTGGCATAGCCCTCGGAGGGCACCCAGTAGCCTTTCTTCATCTCGACGCTGCCAGGCTGTGCGAGCAACCTCTTCCAATGGTCTTCGGTCACCTTCTGCTTCTTTACAGGACGCCAATACTGGCCGTTGCCGTCGATGACACCTTCGCCCGTGATGCTGATGTTAGTGGCACCGCGAGCACTCAACGGCGACTGGCAACGACGAGTGTCTAGACCCTCGAACGAGGTGTTGATGAGCGGATAGAGGCTCTCGTCGGCAGCAAAGAGGATGACGGCACCCTTTTCAAGATGCAGGTCGATGTTGGACTTCAACACAACGGGACCTGTGAGCCACACACCACGGGGCACCACCAGGTGTCCCCCACCCTTGGCTGTCAACGCATCGACGGCCTTGGCAAAGGCATCGGTGCAAAGGCTGCTGCCCGTTGCATCGGCTCCGAAATCAGACAGGAGCACCTGACGGCTGGGAATCTGAGGAGCCTTCACCTCCGGCATCGCAAAGGGCAACTTCTCGGTATACTTCTTGTAAGGATTAGCGGCTGAAAGACACATGGCGACCATCAGCACGAACAGAGTTGTAGTAATTTTACGCATAGTATAGTTAGTTTTTAATCTTCGTGGTTGCAAAGGTAAACAAAAAATACGAGAACCAAACAAGATTCCCGCATTTTTTTTCATTTCTATCGTCAAAAGGCTATTCCAAGTGCTGCTGACCCTCCTCGTCATCATCTTGTTTGGGCAGTCGGGCACGCCGCTTGGGATTCTCCTGGGCACCAAACTTCAGCAGTTTCGCAGCCGCCGTTGTGATGCTCATACCTGACGATGACGTGCTGCGCTTCAGGTCCTCGAACGACTCGGCTGTGCGATGCAGTTGCTCATCAACCTTGAGGAAACGCTCGTAGAACTGTTGCACACGGTCCACAATCAGGCTGGCCGTCTTCATGATTTCCTGCTGGTTCTCCACCTGACGCATCTGCTTCCACGACATCTCCAGCACACGCAGCATGATGAAGAGACTCTGGCTTCCGGCAATGATGACACCACGGTCGTAGGCCTCACGCCACAGGCTGGGATCGCTGGAGAGAGCCAGTTGCAGGGCACTCTCGCTGAACACATACATCATGACAAAGTCAAGGCGTTGGCGACCCTCGCGGATATAGCGACTGTAGTTCTTGCGCGACAGTTCATTGACATGCTGGCGAACGGAGGCCACATGACGGCGCAGGGCCGACTCGCGCTCCTCGTCGGTACGGGCATGATAGTAGTCCTGGAAAGCCGAGAACGACATCTTCGAGTCGATGATGACATCGCGCCGGTCGGGGAAGTGGAGTATCACGTCGGGGATGAGCCTGTGACCCTCATCCTCGTCGTAGATGGTCCGTCCCTGCTCATCGCGCAACGTGGTCTGCTCCTCAAACTGCAGCCCCTCCTCCAGTCCCATCTCCTCGAGCAGTTGCTTCAGGCGCAGTTCGCCGAAGTTGCCCTGCGTCTTGTTCTCGCTAGTCAGTGCCTGAGCCAGTTTGTCAGCCCGTTCACCCACCTCCTGCGCCTGACGGAGATTCTCCTTGATGGAAGCATCGAGACGCTCCATAGAAACAGTCTGCGCTCGGTCGCTTTTCTCCACAGCCTCCCGCATCTGACGGATATTCTCACGCAGCGGGTTCAGTATGGTGGACAGTTGCTGTTCGTTGGCTGTCGACAGTTGCTCGGCACGCTCTTTCAGTATCTTCTCCGAAGCGGCATTCATCTCGGCTTTGATCAGCCGCATCTGCTCGGCCATCTGCCCCTGGTGCTGTGTCTTCAGTTCGGCCATCTGCTCCTGGTGCTGTGTCTTCAGTTCGGACATCTGCTCCTGGTGCTGACTTTTCTGCGTCTCGATCTGGCGTTCATAGAACAGTGTGGTACTGTCCAGTTTAGACTGCAGCACATCGCGCTCGGTGGTCAGCCGGCGTTTTTCCTCAGCCTGCTGCTCACCCTTTTCGGCCAGGGCCCTTGCATGTCCGCGCATCCATAAGAAGACCGACAAAGCGCCGACGGCCAGTCCCAGCAAGAAGAATATAATGACGATTTCCATGAAGTCTGATAATTTGATTGCAAAGATACGAAAAAAAATGCGATTGTCCAAACATTTCCCTATAAAGATGCCTTCTTCCTCCCGTTCCGATGGTTCCTTGCACTCGTTCCTATGGCAGTTTCGAGTCGTTCCGATAGGACTTTACAGGGGTAAAGTGCCATTCCTTTCCCTCGAAAGTACCATTGTTTAGCGGCGTAGATGCCGTCGGAACAACCCATAGATGGCATCTCTTACTTTAAGTCTTCTAATTAAGATAGGTAATACATATGACAGTTGACAGATGACAGATAAATTTAATAAAGTCATCGCGTACACACACGCGCGGTACGCGTGAGGGGTTTCATTTTCCATCCGTCAACTGTCATCTGTTACTGTTTTACCGGCTCGCTTGCCAAACAGCATCTCTGTTTGCAACTGCAAAGATAATAAAAAAAGTGGACGAATGCAAATTTTTGAGCAATTTTCTTTTCAATCTTTGGCCGTTTGCCCAAAAAACAGTACATTTGCAGACGATTAGTGTTTTAGGATATGGCAGAACGATTTGAGTTTACCTCGGAAGAGCGCGAGCAGGCCTTGTTGCTCTACGCTGAACTGAAAGAGAAAATCGCCGGCTCGCTGGAGCCCGGCGACGAGGAGAAACTGCGCCGTCATTTTCACAGAATCATTGAGAACAACCAGGTAGAGCGCGACCAGTTCGGACTGAACCCCATCGTGAGCAGCCTGCAGACGGCCCTGCTGGTGGTCGACGAGATTGGCCTGCGGCGCGATGCCGTGGTGGCCATCATGCTCAACCCGAGTCTGGAGTGCGGTCTGCTGACCGTCAACGAGGCCGCCGCCGACTACGGCATGGCCGTGGGGCGCATCCTGCATGGCCTGCAGCATATCCAGGAACTCTACCGAAGAAATCCTGTGAGCGACAGCGAGCGCGGCAACTTCGTCAGGCAGCAAGGCGAGAACTTCCGCAACCTGCTGCTCTCGTTTGCCGAGGACATGCGCGTCATCCTCATCATGATTGCCGATCGTGTGAACCTGATGCGGCAGATCAAGGACACATCCAACAAGGAGGAGCAGGCACTGATGAGCGAGGAGGCCGCCTACCTCTACGCCCCGCTGGCCCACAAACTGGGACTGTACAAATTGAAGAGCGAACTGGAAGACCTCTCGCTGAAATACTTGGAGCACGATGCCTACTATCACATCAAGGAGAAACTGAACGCCACGAAGCAGACCCGCGATGCCTATATCAAGAACTTCATTGGCCCCATCGAGAAGAAACTGACCGATGCCGGACTGAAGTTCCACATGAAAGGACGCACCAAGTCGATACACTCCATCTGGCAGAAGATGAAGAAGCAGAAGTGCGCGTTCGAGGGTGTCTACGACCTCTTCGCCATCCGTATCATCATCGACTGCCCCAAGGAAAAGGAGAAACAGCAATGCTGGCAGACCTTCGCCATCATCACCGACATGTACACCTCGAACCCCAAGCGCATGCGCGACTGGCTGACCGTGCCGAAATCAAATGGCTACGAGAGCCTGCACATCACCGTGCTGGGACCAGGGAACAAGTGGGTGGAGGTGCAGATCAGGACTGAACGCATGGACGAGGTAGCAGAGCGCGGTGTTGCTGCCCATTGGCGCTATAAAGGCGTGAAAGCCGAGGGCGGTGGCATGGACGAGTGGCTCAGCGGCATCCGTCAGATGCTGGAGAATGCCGACGACGGACTGGAGGCGATGGACTCGTTCCGCAACGAACTGAAAGACGAGGAGATCTATGTCTTCACACCCAAGGGCGACCTGATGCGTTTCCCAACGGGTGCCACCGTGCTCGACATGGCTTATCACATCCACTCGAAAGTGGGATCGGCCTGCACGGGGGCTCGTATAAATAATAAGGTGGTGACCTTCCGACAGGAACTGCACTCGGGCGACCAGGTGGAGATTATCACCTCATCGACCCAGTATCCCAAACAGGAGTGGCTCAACATCGTGAAGACCAGCAGAGCCAAGGCCAAGATACGCCTGGCCCTGAAGGAGACGCAGCAGAAAGAGGCCCTGATGGTGAAGGAGATGCTGGAACGCAAGTTCAAGAACCGCAAGATAGAACAGGACGAGGGCCTCATGATGCGCACGATGAAGAAACTGGGCTACAAGGAGGCCAGCGACTTCTATCGCGACATCGCCCACGAGACACTTGACCTGCAGGCCGTCTTCGACAAATACCTCGAACTGCAACAAGGCGAGAAGACCGTCACGGGCGACAACATGGCACGCTCGGCAGAGGAGTTTGAGTTTGACAACTCACAATTCTCAATGTTCAACTCCCAACTCTCCTCCGACGTGCTGGTCATTGGTCAGGACCTGAAAGGCGTGGACTATCAACTGGCCCATTGCTGCAACCCCATCTACGGCGACCAGGTGTTCGGCTTCGTCACCGTGAACGGAGGCATCAAGATACATCGCTGCGACTGTCCCAACGCGCCCGAGATGCGACGCCGCTTCGGCTACCGCATCGTACGTGCCAAATGGAGCGGCAAAGGCAGCAGCCAGTATAGCATCACCCTGCGCGTCATCGGCAACGACGACCTGGGCATCGTGAACAATCTGACCAGCATCATCTCTAAAGACGAGAAACTGGTGCTGCGCAACATTAATATCGACTCCAACGACGGCCTGTTCCGCGGCACGCTCACCATCATGATCAACGACAACACCCGACTGGAGACACTCGTCAAGAAACTACGAACGGTAAAGGGTGTGAAGCAAGTGGAGAGAATTTGAAGAATAAAGAAAAGAAGGAAATAATATGAAAACTAAATTTGTGACTTTCGGAGAACTGCTGCTGCGGTTCTCAAAAAATGACCACCTGAGGTTGTCCCAGGGAGGCTACTTCACCAGCCGCTATGGCGGCAGCGAAGCCAACGTGGCCGTATCGCTGGCTACGATGGGAGATCAAGTGGAATATATCACACGCCTGCCGGAAACCCCGGTGGGACATGCAGGACTGGAGAGTCTGATGCAACTGGGTGTGGACTGCCGTCACGTGCTCTTCGGAGGCACCCGTATAGGAACCTACTATCTGGAACCGGCTGCTGGCATGCGCTCATCCAGAGTCATATACGACCGTGCTAACTCTGCCTGCTCGGAACTGGAACCGGGCATGATACCCTGGCGCGAGATACTGAAGGATGCAGCCGTGCTGCACGTATCGGGCATTACGGCTGCCATTTCACAGAGTTCGGCTGACGCTACCTTTGAGGCACTCGACATTGCCGACGAGATGGGTGTCAAGGTGTCGTTCGACATCAACTACCGCAAGAACCTGTGGCGCTATGGGGCTGACCCGCGCGAGACGCTGAAACGAATGCTCTCCCGCTGTGACATGATGTTCGGCGATGCCATCGAATTTGAATGGATCTGCCAGCGCAAGCAGCCGCCTTTCACCGCCACCGACACCACATTCGAGATGCAGATGGATGAGTATCAGGCTTGGTTCGAGGACTTGCATCGCGAGTTCCCCCGTTGCACGAAGTGGCTCATGGGCATGCGCAACATGGTGGCATCGAGCCGTCACCTGCTGACTGCCTTACTCTATACGGCCGACAGCAACCAGGGACCGTATCGTCTGCTGAAGGCTCCCATTCACGACATCAACGGCGTGGTGGACGCATCGGGTGTGGGAGACGCCTTCATGGCCGGTCTGCTGCATAGCGTGTACACTTATCCGGGCGATGACCAGCGCCAACTGAATTATTCACTGGCAGCATCGGCCCTGAAGAATACCATCCCAGGCGACTACAACCTGGCTACCGACGAAGAGATACAGGAACTTTTGAACGCATAATATTATCCCTAATAAAACCAAAATTAAAATGCTATCACAACAAGACCTAAAACAGATTGCTCTGCGCGGTATCAGCGAGGAGCAGATTGAGAACCAACTGAATGAGTTTAAAACCGGATTCCCATTCCTGAAACTGGAGGCTGCCGCCGCCGTAGGAAAAGGCATCATCGCCCCATCCGAAGAAGAGCGCAAGGCCAGCATCCGCCACTGGGAGCAATACAAGGAAGAGGGACACCGCGTGGTGAAATTCGTGCCCGCTTCGGGTGCTGCCAGCCGCATGTTCAAGAACATGTTTGCATTTGTCGATGCGGACTATGACGTGCCGACCACCGACTTCGAGAAGAAATACTTCGCTGACATCAAGAAGTTCGCCTTCTACGATGCCCTCGATGCCGTCTGCCAGAAGAACGAGGGAAAAGGCATTGAGGCCCTGATAGCCGAAGGCAACTACAAGGCCGTGGCTGCCAACATGCTGAAGAAAGAGGGACTGAACTACGGTCAGTTACCCAAGGGCATGCTGCTGTTCCACAAATATGCCGAGGGTCCCCGCACACCGATGGAGGAGCATCTGGTGGAAGGTGCACTCTATGCCGCCTCAAATGGCGAAGCCCATGTACACTTCACCGTGTCTCACGAGCATATCGAGTTCTTCAAGGCCAAGGTGGCAGAGAAAGCCGACGGCTTCGCCCAGAAGTTCGGCATCAAGTACGACATCTCGTTCTCGGAACAAAAGCCATCTACCGACACCATCGCTGCCAATCCCGACAACACACCTTTCCGCGAGGCGGACGGCTCACTACTGTTCCGTCCAGGCGGACATGGTGCCCTGATTGAGAACCTGAACGACATCGATGCCGACATCGTCTTCATCAAGAATATCGACAACGTGGTGCCCGACCGTCTGAAGCCCGAAACAGTTGAGTGGAAGCAGATCATCGCAGGCCTCCTTGTTGACACACAGACTATCATCTTCGGTTACCTGCGTGAACTGGAGGGCGACCTCGACAGGAAGGCACTCAACAAGATTGCCGAGTTCCTGGAGAACTTCGTCCATCATCCCAACCTCGATGCCCTATCCGATGCAGAACTGAAGGCCTATCTCATCAAGAAACTGAACCGTCCCATCCGCGTCTGCGGTGTAGTGAAGAACGTGGGCGAGCCTGGTGGTGGTCCGTTCCTGACTTATAACCAGGACGGTACCGTGTCGCTCCAGATCTTGGAGAGCAGCCAGATTGACACCAACAACGCTGAATACATGAAGATGTTCACCCAAGGCACGCACTTCAACCCTGTTGACCTGGTTTGCGCCATCAAGGATTACAAGGGACAGCCCTTCAACCTGCCCGACTTTGTGGACAAGACCACCGGCTTCATCTCCAGCAAGTCGAAAGGCGGCAAGGAACTGAAGGCCCTCGAATTGCCCGGTCTGTGGAATGGTGCCATGAGCGACTGGACCACTATCTTCGTAGAGGTTCCCCTCGGCACATTCAATCCTGTGAAGACCGTCAACGACCTGTTGCGTGAACAGCACCAGTAAACACTAAACGATGAAACTGAAAAAAGCAAAATACTACCTGATACCCGCGACGCTGTTCTTAGCCGGCGTCGTGGGCATCGGTTACTATTATTTCTTCACGTCGTTCTCCGAAATGCAGGAGACGGCCTATGTCTATATAGACAACGACGACACGGCAGACTCTGTGTATGCCAAGTTACAACCCCTGACGTCAGAGAGTGCGCTCACAGGATTCCGTACCCTGTCGCGCCACTATGACTACGGAAGCCATATCCGCACAGGCCGCTATGCCATCGTACCGGGAGTAAACACGGTGGATGTGTTCCGAAGCCTGCGCAACGGCCAGCAGGAACCCATCATGCTGACCGTTCCCGAGACGAGGACCATGGAACAACTGGCCAGCAGACTGGCCTCCAAACTGATGATTGACAGCGCGACCATTGTACAAGCCGTGACCGATCAGGCTGTCTGCCAGAATCTGGGCTACGATACCTGCACCATCAGTTGTATCTTTGTACCAAACACCTATGAGATATACTGGAACACCAGCATCGAACGGCTGATGGACCGCATGGCGCGCGAGCACGACAATTTCTGGAACGAGGAGCGCCGCCAGAAAGCAAAGGCAGCAGGACTGACACCCAACGAGGTGTGCACGCTGGCCAGCATCATCGACGAAGAGACAGCCAACAATGCCGAGAAGCCAATGGTGGCAGGCATGTACATCAACCGCCTGCGTATCGGTATGCCCCTACAGGCTGACCCTACAGTCAAGTTTGCGATGAAGAACTTCGGTCTTCGCCGCATCTACAACACCCATCTGACTATCGACAACCCCTATAACACCTACCGTTATGCAGGCCTGCCGCCAGGCCCCATCAAGATTGCCAGCATAGCGGGCATCGATGCCGTACTGAACCATGCTCGTCACGACTATCTGTACATGTGTGCCAAGGAAGATTTCTCCGGCACCCATAATTTTGCCGTGACCTATCAGGAGCACCTCCGTAATGCCGACCGCTATGTAAAGGCACTCAACCAACGTGGCATCAAGTGATGATATTTTTCAAAATAATAGGCTTTCAAGTATTTTAATTCTTTTTTTATTCGTAACTTTGCAGACGAAATACACCTTATATTAAATATGACAACAGAAAAGACAGTTAACGAGAGCGAGGAGAAGAAGAGCCTCAGTTTCGTAGAACAGATTGTAAAGGACGACCTGGAAGCAGGCAAGAATGGTGGAAGACTACAGACCCGCTTCCCACCAGAGCCTAACGGATACCTGCATATCGGCCACGCCAAGGCAATAGCCTTGGACTTTGGTTTGGCCAAGAAATATGGTGGTGTTTGCAACCTGCGATTCGATGACACCAATCCCGTGAAGGAGGATACAGAGTATATCGAGAGTATCGAGCACGACATCAAGTGGCTGGGTTTCGAGTGGGCCAATGTCTACTATGCCAGCGACTATTTCCAGGAGTTGTGGGACTTTGCCGTGTGGCTCATCCAGCAGGGACGTGCCTATGTGGACGAGCAGAGTGCCGAGACCATCGCCCAGCAGAAGGGCACTACTACCAGCCCCGGCACCAACTCACCCTTCCGTGACCGTCCCATAGAAGAGAACCTGCGTCTGTTTGAGTATATGAACAGCGGCAAATGCGAGCCAGGTACCCTGGTGCTCCGTGCCAAGATCGACATGGCCCATCCCAACATGCTGTTCCGCGACCCCCTGCTCTATCGTGTGCTGAACATTCCCCACGTGAAGACAGGCAACAAATGGAATGCCTATCCGATGTACGACTTCACCCATGGTCAGAGCGACTATCTGGAGGGCGTCACACACTCGTGGTGTACACTTGAGTTTGTGGAGCACCGTCCCCTGTACGACCTTTTTGTCACCTGGATGAAAGAATGGAAGGGCGAGACCGACAACATTGAGGACAACCGTCCACGCCAGACCGAGTTCAATAAATTGAACCTGAACTACACGCTCATGTCGAAGCGCAACCTGCTGGCTCTGGTCAACGCCCAGTTGGTCAACGGCTGGGACGATCCACGCATGCCGACCATCTGCGGTTTCCGCCGTCGTGGCTACTCACCGGAAAGTATCGTCAAGTTCATCGACAAGATTGGGTACACCAAGATTGACGCCCTGAACGACATGGCCCTGCTGGAGAGCGTTGTGCGCGACGACCTGAACAGCCGTGCCCTTCGTGTCAGCGCCGTGCTCGACCCGGTGAAGGTGGTCATCACCAACTATCCCGAGAATCAGACCGAGTTGCTCACGGCTGTCAACAACCCTGAGAACGAGGCCGACGGCACCCATGAGGTAGAGTTCAGCCGCGAACTGTGGATTGAACGGGATGACTTCATGGAGGTGGCCGAGAAGAAGTTTATGCGCCTGGCTCCTGGTAAGGAGGTTCGTCTGAAGAACGCCTACATCATCAAGTGCGATGAGGAGCATCCCTGCGACAAGGATGCCGAAGGCCGCGTGACCACCATCTACTGCACCTATGACCCGGAGACACGTAGCGGACAGCCTGGAGCAGACCGCAAGATCAAGGGCAAGACGCTGCATTGGGTTTCCTGCCACAACGCCTGCAAGGCCGAGGTTCGCCTCTATGACCGTCTGTGGAAAGTGGAGAACCCGCGCGACGAACTGGCAGCCATCCGCGAGGAACAGCAACTTGATGCCGTGACGGCTATGAAGCAGATCATCAACCCCGACTCTTTGTCGGTACTCACCAACTGCTACATAGAGCCTTATGCCGCAACCATGCAACCACTCACCTATCTGCAGTTCCAGCGTATCGGCTACTTCAACGTAGACCCCGACTCCACACCCGAGCATCCCGTGTTCAACAAGACCGTCGGGCTGAGGAGTTAAGTAGAAACTATTCATAGTAATCCGATCATTGAAGAAGACAGGCGACGAATATTTCGACAGTCAGGAGTTTCGCGAGATACTTGCGAACTACGAGGAATCCATAGACACAGGGCAACCCGTGTTTATGGATGCTGACGATTTGGCCGAGATTGCCGACTACTACCAGATGGCGGGAGAACTCGACAAGGCGGAGCAAGCCATTTCGCTGGCCCTCAGCCTGTCGCCCGGAGCCATTGCGCCACTCACCTACCGCATTCACGAAGCCCTCTACCAAGGGGACTCCCAGGCAGCGTGGGACTGGCTGGACCAGATAGTGGAAAAGTCGGAGCCGGACTACATCTACGACCGAGCCGAGATTCTCATCGCCGAGGAAAAGGTGGACGAGGCTGACAGTTACCTGCGCGAGGAGTTTAAATCCGTTCCACCCGAAGAATATCAGGACTATGTGGTTGACGTGGCCAACATCTATTCCGACTACGGCTACAACGAAAAGGCGATGGAATGGATTGCCCGAGCCCGACAAGAAGACACGCCCGACTTCCAGGAACTCATGGGGCGGACGCTCTTCGGACTGGGCAAATACAAGGACAGCGCGAAGATTTTCACGAAACTCATTGACCATGACCCTTTCTCCTTAAACTACTGGAACGCGCTGGCTTCAGCACAGTTCATGGAGGAAGACTACTCCGCTTCCATCCAAAGCAGCGAATATGCCATTGCCATCGACCCGCAAGACCCGGACGGGCTGATGGCGAAGGCCAACGGACTCTACAGGCTGAACAACTTCGCCGAAGCCCTGAAGTACTACGAGCGCTATCTGGAACAGGTGCCAGACGATGTATTTGCCATACTCTATCACGGTGTCTGTATGGCAAACACCGGCAGACGCAAGGAGGCCATAGACATACTGGAAAAGGCCAAAGCGACAGGTGGCGTCGGCTCGCCATACTACAATGAGATCATCCAAGAACTGGCTTTCATCTATAATGATGAAGGGCAGACAGACAAGGGTCTGGCTGTGCTTGAAGAGATAGATCTTGAAAGTTACGACCACGTCCAGTTTGAACTGATGAAGGGTCATCTGCTGATGGGAGCCGACCGGATTGTCGAGGCTGAGACACACTTCAAGAATGCCCTTACAATCTGCGACGACTTCAACGAAGTGTACCTGCGCATCCTCGTCTCTATCTATGAAAACCGCTATCTCGAAACCGCCTACAAACTCTTCGGCAGATATTTCGCGATGGCAGGCAAAGACAACATAAACGGCTATGCATACATGGCCCTGTGCTGCTACGACATGAAGCGCTACGATGAGTTCCTGACCTATTTGAAGCGTGCCTGTGAGGTCAATCCCCGCGAGTGTCGCAATGCGCTGTGCCATCTGTTCCCAGAATACATCAGGCCTGAAGACTATTATGAATATATTAAAGATAAGATAAAGCAATAAGATGATACAAACCCTGCTTAATCAACTGAACTATGGCACCATCCTGCTGCTGATGCTGCTGGAGAGCACAGTCATACCTGTACCCTCGGAACTGGTGGTCGCCCCTGCAGCATTCGCCGCTGCCAAGGGAGACCTTAACGTGTTCCTTGTCGTGCTGTTTGCCACGATAGGTGCCGACCTCGGTGCTTCCATCAACTATTTTGTGGCACTCTATGTAGGACGCCCTGTCATCTATAAGTTCGCCAACAGCCGCTGGGGAAAACTGTGCCTGCTCAACCAGAAGAAGGTGGAGAAGAGCGAGCGCTACTTCGACAACCACGGTGTGATGGCTACCCTGACAGGCCGACTGGTGCCCGGTATCCGTCACCTGATATCCATACCGGCAGGACTGGCCCGCATGAACTACTGGAAGTTCCTGCTCTACACCACCATCGGTGCCGGTGCATGGCACAGCATCCTGGCAGGAATGGGCTGGTATCTGCACTCAGCAGTAGGCGATGTCAGCGACGAGGAACTGGCAGTCATCATCAAACAGTACAACCACTACATCATCATCGGCATCGTTGCCATTATTGCGTTGGTTATCATCTATTACATCATCAAGTCAAAACTTAAGAAAAAAGAATAGGCGTATGAAAACGAACAATCATCTTGTCATCATGGCAGGCGGCGTAGGCAGCCGCTTCTGGCCCATGAGCACAGCCGAACGGCCCAAGCAGTTCATCGATGTACTGGGATGCGGCAAGACCCTCCTGCAACTTACTGTGGAACGGTTCGGGCAACTGATTGCCCCAGAGAACATCTGGGTGGTGACTAACCAGAAATACATGGACATCGTGCGTGAGCAACTGCCCGAGATGCCCGTGCAGAACATCCTCTGCGAACCCTGCCGCCGCAATACGGCTCCGTGTATCGCCTATGTGTCGTGGCGCATCAAGGCCAAGGACCCGAAGGCCAACATCGTGGTGACGCCCAGCGACCATATTGTGATGAACGTGCAGGAGTTCCAGCGCGTCATCAACAACTGCATGGAGTTCACCTCCAACAGCGACGCCATCGTCACCCTCGGCATGAAGCCCACCCGTCCTGAGACTGGCTACGGCTATATTCAGGGCGACCTGTCGGCCTCGTCGCTCCGCAACAAGAGTATCTTCCGTGTGGAGTCGTTCCGCGAGAAGCCCGACCTGGAGACGGCCCAAAAGTATATCAAGAAGAACAACTACTTCTGGAATGCCGGCATCTTCATCTGGAACGTGTCGACCATCGTCAATGCCTTCCGCATCTACCAGCCCAAGATTGCCAAGATTTTCGAGGGCATGCTCCCTGTCTATGGTACCCCCGAGGAGCAGGAGGTCATCAACGAGAAGTTCCCGCAATGTGAGAATATCTCCGTGGACTATGCCATCATGGAGAAAGCCGAGGAGATCTTCGTCTGCCCCGCCGACTTCGGATGGAGCGACCTGGGCACATGGGGCTCGCTGCAGACCCAGTCGAAGCGCGACCTCTATGGCAACGCCTGCATCGGCGATAACATCAGCCTCTTCGAGACCCACAACTGCATCATCCACGCCACACAGGAGAAGAAGGTCGTCGTTCAGGGTCTTGACGGCTATATCGTCGCTGAGAACGACAACACGCTATTGATCTGCAAACTCTCGGAAGAGCAGTGCATCAAGCAATTCAGCGGAGAGGAAAAATAATCAAGATTTCGGCTGGATGGCATCGCGACATCTCCGCTAATCCATCCGGTCACGATAGTCTTCGTAGGAAAACTCACGAAGCATCTCTATCCGGCCGTCGGTGTGCATCATGCCGATGGCCGGATGACTTATACCATTGAACATCGTGGTCTTGACCGTCGTGTAGTGTATCATATCCTCGAAGATGACCTCCTCGCCTATCTCCAGTTCATGATCGAACTGCCAGTAGCCCAGAAAGTCGCCGGCAAGACAACTGTTGCCTCCGAGGCGTATTGGCTGTTGGCTGTTAGCAATTGGCTGTTGGCTGTTGTCTGGCTCGATGTGTTCAGCACCACGGATATCGGGATAGTAGGGCATCTCCAGACAGTCGGGCATGTGGCAGGTGAAACTCACGTCGAGGATGGCCGTGCGAATGCCCTTGTCCTCAACGATATCCACCACATGGCTCACCAACGGTCCCGTCTGCCAGGCAAAGGCGCTGCCCGGCTCCAGGATGATCTTCAGCCAGGGATAGCGCTCGTGCAGTCCCTTTAGGATGCTGATGAGCAGCGGCACATCATAGTCCTTGCGCGTCATCAGGTGTCCGCCCCCCAGGTTGAGCCACTTCAGTTGCGGGAACCAGCGGGCAAACTTTTCCTCAATGTGCTCCAATGTTCGCTGAAGCACGTCTGCCCCACTCTCGCAATGGCAATGGCAATGGAAGCCTTCGATGTCGGGTGGCAGCGTCTCGGGGAGTTTGTCTGCCGACACGCCGAAGCGGGTACCGGGAGCACAGGGGTTGTAGAGCAGCGTGCCCACCTCGCTGTATTCAGGATTGACGCGCAGGCCGATGCTGGCCTTGCCTGCCACCCGCTCATGAAAGCGCTCATATTGTGAGAGCGAGTTGAACGTCAGGTGACTGCTGCAACGCACTATCTCGTCAATCTCCCCGTCGGTATAGGCTGGCGAGAAGGTGTGCGCCTTGGCTCCGAACTCCTCCAGCGCCAGACGGGCCTCGCTCAGGCTGCTGGCTGTGGTAGAACGGATATACTCACGGAATATCGGAAAGGTCTTCCACAAGGCAAAAGCCTTGAAGGCCAGGATGATCTCCACGTCGGCCTGTCGAGCCACATCGGCAATGAGTGCCAGGTTGCGACGCAGTTTCTGCTCTTCGATGATATAGACGGGGGTTTTGAACGCCATACTCTCCTATCGTTTTTGTTTTGACTAATACTGACGAGGCCCGAAGATGGTAGTGCCTATGCGCACCATAGTGCTGCCGTGGTTTACGGCCAGATGGTAGTCGTCGCTCATGCCCCAAGAACGCTCGCAGAAGGCTGGGTCGTCGGCAAACCAGCGGGCCTTCACCTCGTCGAAGAAGTCGGCAGCCGTCTGGAACTCCTGGCATATCTGAGCCTCATCGTCAACATTCGAGGCCATCATCATCAGGCCGCAGATCTGCACGTGAGTCATCGTGCGCCATTCGCCGTCAGCAAGCAGTTGTCGGCAGGCATCGAGAGTCAGTCCGTATTTGGTGGCCTCCTCGGCAATGTGCAGTTCCAGCAGCACGCGCACCACCCTGCCCGCCTTGGCAGCCTGCTTCTCTATCTCGCGCAGCAGTTTGAGCGAGTCGACGGCTTCGATCATCGAGATGTAGGGCACGATGTACTTCACCTTGTTCGTCTGCAGATGACCAATGAAGTGCCACTCGATGTCCTGAGGCAGAGCCGTCACCTTGCGTGCCAGTTCCTGCTCGTGGCTCTCGCCGAACACGCGCTGGCCCTCTTCGTAGGCAGCAATGATGCTGTCCTCGGGGTGATATTTACTGATGGCAACCAGCCGCACCCCTTCCGGAAGCGACTGGCGCACTTCGTTCAAATGTCCCTTAACATCATACATAATTCTACGGAAGCAAATTGTTCACTTTTCACCCTACCCTTCAAACTCCGGTCGTTCGTCGGTCTTGGCAGAGCCTTTCGCCACATGCTCGAAGACATCCATCAGCGATGTCTCGGCAATGCTGCTGACCACATAGTCAATCATCGTGCTGCCCATCACCTCGTCGATGCTCTTGACGGCACCGTTGAACGAGCCGGCCTGCACCAGGTAGTTGACTGTCGAGCGCTTCTCCTTCTCCGTTTTCTCATCGATGGTGATGAACTGGAGTTTGGCCTTGTACCACTTGTCGGCCAGTTCCAGGTCGCTGAAGAATATCTCGCCATAGGGGGCTTTCTTGATGTCGGTGACGTTGAACTCACCACTGATATAACTTGACATCTCCTCGATAATACGCTCCTCGGCCTCGCTGAAACTGAGGGCATCGACGACATAGGCCTCTGTGACCTTCTTCTGCATGCCGTCTTCCATTGTCTTCTCGTAGCGAATCTTACATTCGAACCACGTTGCTGTTCTGCTTCTCATTATACTATTTAACATAAAAAATCCTTTATTCTTCCTCTTCACCTTGAACGCCCTTGGCAGTGGCTCTGCGGGTGATCTGTGCTTGTTTGTCTTGGGTTAATTTGTCCACTATCTCCTGTGCGATGCGCCCAGCCTCTTCCTCCGTCAGACCAGCCTGCTCGCCCATCTCCGTTTGCAGCCGGATGAGTTCCTCTGCCATCGACTGGCTGTTGGCGCGGTAGTTCTTCTCCGTGCCGTTCATGCGCTTGTCGTCGTAGATTTCCGAGAGGATGCGGTCAGCCTCCTGGGCATAGCGCTTACGGAATATCTCTTCAGCCTTCTGCTGATACATGCGATCCAGGTCGGTCACGGGCATGGTGTCGCTCTCGATGATGCCCATCTCCGGGTCGTAGTAACTGCCGAAGAGGTCGTCGGTCTGAGCCTTGGGTGCCGGTTCCACAAACTCCACGGTGCTGGTTTCGGGCACCATTTCGATGTATATCCATACTGCCAGCAACGACAGGGCTACGGCAGCCACGAAGGCCAGAAGCATGCGGCGCGTGTTGCGATGCTCCTTCAGCGCCCCCGCCATCTCGTCCAGCGTCTGGAAGCGCTCGTCGGGGTTCTGGGCCGTGGCCTTCTTGAGCATCTTGCGGTATTCAAAGGGCATGGAGCCCGTTTCATAGAGATACTCTACCAGCCGTCCCAGGGCATAGACATCGCTGCGCTCGTCCACCCTTCCGTGACTCATCACCTCGGGAGCCACATAGCGCTCGCTGTCGCCATAGAGGGCACTCAGGTCGGTGCTGCCCTGAAAGAACGAGCCCTGTGTCAGCACCATCGGCACGCTGCTGCCCTTGTGCACGAAGATGCTCTCCGGTGCGAGGCACAACTGATAGACGCCCTCGGCATGCATCTTTTTCAGATACTCCGTGAGCGACTTGAATATCTCGTCGATGAAGCCCTTCTGTGCCACAATGGCAGGATTGGAGGCAAGCACGCTGGCCAGCGTCTGGAAGTTGCCCGTCTCCATCTCTATCTCGTAGATGCCGCTGCTGTCCTCATGCAGTTCGCCGTGCACCTGCTGTTTCTCACGGTGGCGCACCGCCCACTCCATGTTGGCCTTGAGGGCCTCACAGAACTTCACGTTATCGACAAGTGCCGGCTTCAGGTCGATGACATAGCGATACTTGCCGTCAACCTGTTTTCTGTAGAACTCGCCGAGGGGCATCTTTTCACGATGTGCCGATGTCCCCCGCGAGTTAAGCATTTCCTCGAAATTCATTGCCTGTGTCTGCTTGTGGTCAGGCCGACCTCACGTTTCTTAATCAACCTTGAACAATTCCTTGATGCCGCCGATGCTACCCATCAGGTTCGTAGCCTCGTATGGCAGGAACACGGTCTTCGTCTTGTCGCCCTGGGCCAGATCTTCCATCATTTGGATGTACTTCTGAGCCAGCAGGTAGTTGGCCGGATTGGTGCTCTTGCCCACGGCCTGAGTGATCAGTTCGATGGCCTGGGCCTCAGCCTCAGCCTTGCGGATGCGGGCCATAGCCTCACCTTCAGCCACCAGGATGGCCTGCTGCTTGTTGGCCTCGGCACGGTTGATCATAGCCGTCTTCTCACCTTCTGATGCCAGGATCTCGGCAGCCTTCTCACCCTCTGAGGTCAGGATCTGTGCACGCTTGTTACGCTCGGCCTGCATCTGCTTCTCCATGGCGTTCAGCACGGTGGCAGGCGGCGTGATGTCCTGCAGTTCCACGCGGTTCACCTTCACGCCCCACTTGTCGGTTGCGTCGTCCAGCACCACGCGCAGTTTCGTGTTGATGGTGTCGCGCGAGGTCAGCGTCTCGTCCAGTTCCAGTTCGCCGATGATGTTACGCAGCGTGGTCTGCGTCAGTTTCTCAATGGCGTTGGGCAGGTTGTTGATCTCATAGGCAGCCTTGAAGGGGTCCATGATCTGGAAATAGAGCAGCGCGTTGATCTCCATCTGGATGTTATCCTTCGTGATCACGTTCTGCTTGGGGAAGTCGTACACCTGTTCGCGCAGGTCGATGTTGTTTGAATAGACATAGCGACCGTACTTCAGCACCACGATGTTCTTCGCCCTGTCTATGAAGGGGATGATCAGGTTGATGCCGGGCTTCAGCGTAGCATGGTAGCGGCCCAGACGCTCAATGATTTTCGTTTCCGACTGGGGGATGATCACAAGGGCCATCTTGGCAAAGATGATGACCAGCAGGACGATGGCAATCAGTACGCCATACAATACAAATTCCGGATTCTCCATGATGTTCTCTTTTTTATAATAATGTTATACTTTCTCTACTGTGATGATGATGCTCTCACGACCGGTCACCCTGACCTGGGCACCCACGGGCAGTTCCTCCTGTGCATGCGACTGAGCCTTCCAGTTGTCGCCGTCGATGGCCACGCGCCCGTACTCGCCTGGACGGATAGCCTCCGTCACGCGGCCCTCACGCCCTATCAGCGCGTCGGCATTGCTCGCGCGGTTCTCCTCGCCCTTGTGCAAGTAGCGCAGGGCAAAGGGACGCACCGTGAAGATGCTGATGGCCGTCACCACGGCAAACACGCATATCTGGACATAGATATTGGCAAAGGGAGACACGAGCCCCGCCCCCACTGCCCCTATCGAGAAGCAGATGATGAAGAAGTCGCCCGAAGAGAGTTCGAGTATCAGGCCCAGCAGCGCCAGCACGGCCCACAGTTGCCACATATTCTCAGAAAGGTATTCCAACATAGTCGTTCATGTTTTGGTTTCACACTGCAAAGTTACGTTTTTTTTCTGAGACAGCCAAGGAATTTCCCCACTTTATTTGTGACATGTACAAGCGCCTATGATAGAAATGCCTTGGACGGGGCGTCCGAACGTCATCTACGCCCCATGCGGATGCTTTGCACCTGTCGAAGGAATGCTTCCTTACCCCCCTAAGGAAGCATCGTAACGGAGGCTGGGAGGCATCGGAACAAGTGACAGTCAAATCAGTCAATTGACCCTTGTTACACCCCGAATCGCCCACTAGATTGGCCGTCATGCCGCACATTTCCTTCCACGAGCGATCAGGATACTGAAATTCTGCGTCGCTGATATGTGCGCCAAGTGAGGGAAAAAGCATCGGAACCAGGGGTTCATACATGTCTTTTGAGGCCTGCGAGAGCAGTAATTTGATACATTCTGTGCCTTTTCCGAGATTAGGCATCTCAGGAGCCTTGTTGGTTGTAATGTCGTATTTCATTGATTATTAGTATTTTAGATAAAACATTGGTGT
>Ga0310695_10000768_pt1 | contig 79372 bp, 61 predicted proteins | sample RumenRJG_04DNA_FD_203882 | JGI IMG/M metagenome (GOLD analysis project Ga0310695, IMG submission 203882) | Bovine rumen microbial communities from Lethbridge, Alberta, Canada - RJG_04 (v2) (version 2) | ecosystem: Host-associated > Mammals > Digestive system > Stomach > Rumen | place: Canada... | reverse complement strand
TTGGCATATTTGTATTCGGTCATTTGTGGCGATTTCATTCGGTTATTTGTGACCTCCAGATTATAGTCTGTTGCTTGAAACCGCCTATTATGTCCCAAATTCTGCGTAAACAATGCGTAAACATTTTGTTTCAGTTAGGGGTATTTTATAATATTCAGAGAAAACCGCATTTTTATAAAACGCTGATATTCAGAACACTTTCAGAACAACGGAATATCATGGAATATCACTTTGCGATACTCATAATCTGGAGGTCCCAGGTTCAAGCCCTGGCTGGTCCACACTAAAAATCAAGCACTTACAAGTTTCTCGCAAGTGCTTTTTTATATTACCATGATTAGGATGATTTCCTCTTTTCAATTAACTGTCATCTGTCATCTGTCATTTTTCGCTCACTGCTCCTCACCATTTGTGTTGTCGATATGATCAAACATACTGTGAAGCGTTTTTTGCGAGTGTAAAATATGTTAAAAGATGACAAACTTTAATAAAGAGAACTCATCGCAGCGCACACACAGATATGATAATCTAAACATCACTCATGTCGGTTTTCACGCATTTTGCTCCCGATTTGCCAAAATCAAATCAAAAAATCCTCGATTTTCGGGATTTTACCTCAAAATTCGGGAATTTTGAATATTTCTTTACAAACACGTTAAAACACTTATATAGAGGATGTTATGGCCAAAAAATTGGGTAAAAGACTATGTTGGCTATCTCTAAAATCATAGGTTTTGAAAATTCAAAAACACCGCATAATGGGTTCAAAAGTTGTTTTGAATGATATAAATTCTGCTTTTCCGGACTTGTTTTTCTTCGTTTTCGCCCCAAAATCGACCGATTTTTAGTCGTATCGTGTGATGTGTTGAAACAATGTGAGGAGAGTGTGACAATAATAGACGGGGGATGTGCAAGGTTTGCGAAGAATATATTGTGTAAAATATTTATCATATTGGCATATTCTCAATATCGCCGATATAAGTACAGCTCGTGTGCCCCGAGCCACATACTACGGTGGCATGGGAGGCACATATACGCACGATCTTAGATTGTAAATTTATTTTTATAACAATCAGCCATTATACACACCATCATTCTGCGTAATCAGTAATCAGTTAATCAGTTAATCAGTTTGCGTTTTTACCCCCATTTTTTGGATTTTCAGCCTTATAATATATAAATATATATATATTTATATATTATACTCTCTTTTTCACATTTTTCTCAGCCTTGATAAAAAACTGATTAACTGAATAACTGATTACTGATTACATATCACGTTGAGATGGGGACTGATTTGTTCCTCGAATCACCCGCTAGAATCGCAGATTAAGCGATTTTTACCTCGCCATCCCCCAATTATAGAATTGGCAGCAACTTTGTAAAGTGCTGATATATAGTGTTTTGCAGAATGTTGACTTTCAACATCCGTTTTTTTTGATTCGTTTTTCAAAATTTCTTCGTACCTTTGCAGCCGTCAACGTTGATAAGGCCTGCAGAGAGCTCCGAAAGACAAAGCACGCTGTCTCGAAGAAATCTCGAAGGACCTTCGGAAGAATTTGTTAACCCTTAAACTCGAAAACTATGGCGGGGAAACGAATCAGCCTACTCTTCGGAATAGTTATTGTCCAATGCCACATGGAATTCATAGTTAGAATAGCCCTTGTCCAACAATGACTGTATAAATTCATCGCGAAGCGCTACCGGATCTTCCACGCCATATTCCGGCATGATATCAAAAGATATCACATGATTGTCAAAGTCGACATAGAAACCATGCGATGAATGAATCTGCGGATGCTTGAAAGCGCGACGCAATATATCTTTCTGCATCCTCGACGCCGTACTATCACCGGTATTGATGCAATAGATGCCCACTGTGGCAATGAGACCGAACCGGTCGAAAAGACGCTCTGCTATCTGACGGTCTATCTTCTGGATTTCTACCGCAGTGGTGGTGTCGAGGACATTCACGTGCAACGAACCGATATAGGTGCCATGACCGTATGAATGGACGATGACATCGAAAACACCATGAACGCCCGGTTGTTTGAGTACTTCGGCTTTGATGTCCTTGACAAACTGAGGAGAAATGCGCATACCCAGCAATTCGTTAACCGGAGAACTGAGCATCTCGAAACCTGCCTTGATAATAGCCAAGGAGATGAAGGCACCAAGCCATCCATCAATCGATATGTGCCAGAGTAGCATGATACCTGCCGAAACTAATGTGGCAAGGGTGATAACGGCATCAAACATGGCATCGGCACCACTCGCTATCAAGGCATCCGACTCTACCTGCTTGCCTACTCGTTTGACATGACGACCCAAAAGTATCTTCACCAAGATGGCTACGACGATGATGATAAGCGTAAACATGGTGTATTCAGGGTTTGTAGGGTGGAAGATCTTTTTCACGGATTCCACAAGCGACGACACACCAGCCATCAATACGATGACGCTGATAAGAATGGCCGAAAAGTATTCGATACGACCATAGCCAAAAGGATGATTCTTGTCGGCGGGGCGCTCAGCCAATCGAGTACCGATGATCGTAATCACCGACGAGAGCACATCGCTGAGATTATTCACAGCATCCATCACGATGGCCACAGAACCGGCCAAGAATCCCACTACAGCCTTGAAAGAAGCGAGTAAAACGTTGGCGACAATGCCCAAAATACTAGCACGAATAATACGTTTGTTTCTATTCATAATAAGATGGCTTTAAGTTTTTCGCTATAAATATATGCAGCAAAGTTAATAAAAATATTGGCATTATCATCTTTTATATGTATATTTGTGCACAAAAGTTAACATTTTATTTTCCAATATGAACATGAACAAACGATCTGTCGTTGCCATCATTGCCTTGAGCATGGCTTTCGGCTATTCTGCCGAAGCTCGTCCAGTGTATACGACTCTGCCTCAGGATACTACCAAGACTGAGGTGAAGAAGGACAAGCAGCATGATGAGAAAAAGAAAAACGACAAAAAGAAAGAGAAAAAAGAAAAGAAGGTAGATGCCTACGAGGCTCTTATCAAGAAGGGTGGCTCTGTGGAGAAAGGTCTCTTCACGGTTCGACACATCGAGGACAAATGGTATCTCGAGGTTCCCGATTCTGTCATTGGCCGTTATCTGCTTGCCGTGACGCGCTTCCGCTCTGTACCTCAGGGCTTCGGGAAATTCTCGGGCGAGGAAGTGAACGAGCAGACGATATATTTTGAGCAGCGCAATGACAAGAATTTGCTTTTGCGCGCTTATGTACTCTCGCAGTTGGCTGACGAGAAGACAAAAATCTCGGAGACGCTGAAGGCTTCTACCACCGACCCTATCATCGCCAGTTTGAAGGTGATCGGTAAAAACAAGAAAAAGAATGCGCAGCTTGTGGAGATCACTCCACTCTTTGCCAAGGATAATGCGGTATTCAGTCTTTCGAGCGAGGACAGTAAGATGATGAAACTGGGAGCGCTACAGGCTGAACGATCTTTCATCGACACGATGAAGGTGTACCCTATCAATCTCGAAATCCAGTCGACACGTACTTATGCGGCTCCTTCACCTAAGACGCGTGCTTCTTTCACCGGCAGTGTAACTTTAGGCTTGAACACCAGTATTGTTCTATTGCCGAAGACACCAATGCGCAAACGTTTATGGGATGACCGTGTGGGATATTTCACCACTCGCGTAACCTATTTCGATGATGATCAGCATAAAACCGACCATGAACAGATTGTGGCACGATATAATCTGGTACCTAAAGATGTAAAGAAATACCTGAAAGGACAGCTTGTGGAACCAGTGAAGCCGATTGTTTATTACATCGACCCGGCAACGCCTAAGAAGTGGGTGCCTTATCTGATGGCGGGTATCAACGACTGGAATGTGGCTTTCGAGGCTGCAGGCTTCAAGAATGCCATCATCGCTAAAGAATGGCCTAACGATAAGGATATGAGTGTGGACGATGCGCGATATTGTGTGCTGCGCTATCTTCCTGCCGAAATCGAAAATGCTTATGGCCCGCATATCATCGACCCACGAAGTGGCGAGATCATCGAGAGCCATATCTGTTGGTATCATAATGTGATGAATCTGCTCACTAAGTGGTATATGACACAATGTGGACCGCTCGACAAGCGTGCACAGACCATGAAGATGGACGATAAATTGATGGGTAAGCTCATTCGTTTCGTATCTTCTCATGAGGTGGGTCACACACTGGGTTTGCGCCATAACATGGGAGCTAGTCATGCGACACCGGTGGAGAAACTGCGTGACAAGGCATGGGTGGAGGCTCACGGTCACACGGCCAGTATCATGGACTATGCGCGTTTCAACTATGTTGCACAACCAGAGGATGGCATCTCAGAGAAGGGTCTTTTCCCTCGTATCAACGATTACGATAAGTGGGCTATCAAATGGGGGTATCAGTATCGCCCTGAGTTCAAGGATGAACTCGATGAAAAGAAGGGGTTGATGGCTGAGACTACTAAGATTCTTGCCAAGAATCCACGTCTGTGGTTTGGTGGTGAGGGCCGAAACGAAGACCCACGTGCGCAAACCGAAGACCTTGGTGACAATAACATGAAGGCCAGTGACTATGGCGTGAAGAACTTGAAGCGTGTCATCGCTAACTTACCGAAATGGACGCATGAGGAAAACGATCAATATGATGACCTCACCGAGATGTATGGTAGTGTGCGCGACCAGTTCCGCCGCTATACAAATCATGTGATCAAAAATATCGGTGGCCGTTATCTAAACAATATGCCGGGCAAGAAGCCTTATGAGGTGGCTCCGGCTTCTATTCAGAAGGAAGCTGTCGACTGGATAAGCCGTCAGTTGTTCACAGCACCGATGTGGCTTTATCCTACTAACATCACTGAGATTACGGGAACGGATGCCAGCGCTAGCATCGAACAAGAGCAGCAACGTGTACTGAAGATCATGATGACGCCTGCTATACTCAACAAGATCTACAACGATTCGTTCTCTTCGACTCAAGCTTATCAGGTAGATGACTATCTGAACGATGTGTTCCAAACCGTGTGGAAGCCACTGAACAGTAAAAATGCTATTCAGAACAAAACTCGCCGCAGTCTGCAACGTGCTTATCTCGACAACTTGAATGATATTCTGAACCCATCGGCAAAGTCTGGTGGCAACGAGAGTGCTCCACGTGCAGCAAGTGCTTTGCGAAGTGCCGGCAGCGACATACAACTCTATGCACAGCAGCAGCTCACCAAGGTGAAGAGATTCTGTCAACAGCAAGCAGCGGCCGCATCAGGCATCAACACATTACATTTCAAGGATTTGCTCCGCGAGGTGAAACTTATCGAAGATAGACAGACAACAGTAAGATAATCAAGACATTAGAATAGATATTCTATATTAAAACATAAAAAATTACCCTGCACCGATGGTGTATGGGTAATTTTATTTAATTTTGCACTCGTTATGGTATTGAATTACATTTGGGTAGCTTTTTTCGTTATCGCATTCATCTTTGCGATCATCGGACTGATACTGGGAGACACTACTATCTTTCAGAAAATCGTGGATTCCACTTTCGATAGTTCTAAGAATGCTTTCGAGATTTCTCTCGGTCTTACGGGTGTTCTCGCCCTTTGGATTGGCATCATGAGAATCGGTGAACGCGCTGGTGTAGTAAATGTGCTGGCGAGATTTCTCAACCCGGTATTCTCGAAACTCTTCCCTGACATACCAAAGAATCATCCGGTGATGGGCAGTATCTTCATGAATATTGCTTCGAATATGCTCGGTCTCGACAATGCGGCCACACCGACCGGCCTCAAGGCTATGAGTCAGATGCAAGAATTGAATGATAAGAAAGACACGGCAACGAACCCGATGATCATGTTCTTGGTGCTCAATACCAGTGGCCTTACCATCATCCCGACAACGATTCTTGCCTTCCGTGCTTCTTATGGTGCCGCTAATCCGACAGATGTGTTTATCCCTATCTTGTTGGCTACGGCTGTGGCTACATTGGCGGGTATCATCATCACAGCGATATGGCAGAAGATCAATATCTTCCAACCCGTGTTATTGGCGACGCTTGGCTCTATCATTGCTTTCGTTGGTCTTGTGATATGGGGATTCGGTCATATGGACAAAGATACCATGGCTACGGTGGCTGGCGTAGCAAGCAATCTGATACTATTTGGTATCATTCTCACCTTCATCCTTGCCGGTGTCATCAAGAAAATCAATGTCTATGATGCTTTCATCGAGGGCGCTAAAGAAGGTTTCACCACGGCTGTGAAGATCATCCCTTATCTCGTTGCTATCCTCGTGGGCATTGGCGTATTCCGAGCTTCGGGTGCCATGGACATGTTGATCAACGGCATCGCTTGGTGCGTGAAACAATGCGGACTGAATACTGACTTTGTGGGGGCTCTGCCTACAGCTTTCATGAAACCACTCTCGGGAAGCGGTGCACGCGGTCTTATGCTGGAAGCGATGAAGAACTATGGCGCTGATAGCTTCATCGGCCGACTGAGCTGTTTGTTCCAGGGTTCTACCGATACGACATTCTATATTCTTGCCGTATATTTCGGTAGTGTCAACATCAAATACACACGCCATGCCGTGGCTTGCGGCTTGCTCGCCGACCTTGCCGGTGTCATCGCTGCAATTTGTATTGCATATATCTTCTTCGGATAACGAAGATTCATGTACGAAATAGAAACAAAAATAATAATAAATGGCTAATTTAAAATCTTTAGCGAAAGATACTGCTATCTATGGTTTGAGCAGTATTATGGCACGTTTCATCAATTATCTGTTAGTGCCTATTCAGACGGCAAAATTCAATGCTGCCGGTGGTCAATATGGTATCATCACCAATGTGTATGCCTATGTGGCGCTGCTCATCATCCTCCTTACTTATGGTATGGAGACTACATTCTTCAGATTCATGAGTAAAGAAGGCGAAGAGCCAAAGAAGGTGTATGCAACAACTCTGAAGACGGTGGGCTTCACGTCTCTTCTCTTTGCGCTCATCGTGATCGTCTTTTTGAATCCTATCGCTGGTGTTCTCGGCTATACAGACCATCCGGAATATATTCTTGTGATGTATCTCACGGTAGCTATCGATGCTTTCACGGCTATCCCGTTCGCTTACTTGAGATGTAAGCATCGCCCTGTGAAGTTTGCTACGTTGAAGGTGCTGAACATCACGTTCAATATTATACTGAACTTACTTTATCTTGTGGTTCTTCCATATTTCAAATTCAACCTCTTCGGTATTTATGATGCTAACTTCAGTCTTGATGTTGTGTGGATTTTCTATATCAACATCTTCTGCTCTGTGGCTACAATGCTGATGCTCGGAAAGGAACTCGTTGCCTTGAAGAATCCTTTCGACTGGGCTACTTGTAAGCGTATGCTCAGTTATACATGGCCTTTACTCGTCATGGGATTGGCCGGACAGTTGAACCAATGTGCTTCACAGATCATCTTCCCTTATGTGTTCGATGGCACGGCTGCTGAAGCTCGTACCCAACTGGGTATCTATGGTGCGTGTATCAAGATTGCAATGATCATGGTCATGATTACTCAGGCTTTCCGCTATGCTTATGAACCTTTCGTCTTTGGTAAGAGCAAGGATAAAGATAATAAGGAAACTTATGCCAAGGCGATGAAGTTTTATATCATCTTCACCCTACTGGCTTTCCTCTGTGTCATGGGCTACATGGACATCTTGCGCCACATCGTAGGAAGAAGTTACTGGGAAGGTCTGGAGATTGTGCCTATCGTGATGGCTGCCGAGATTATGTTTGGTATCTTCTTCAACTTGAGTTTTTGGTATAAACTCACCGACCGTACCATTTGGGGGGCTTATTTTAGTGGTATCGGTGCTGTGGTGCTCATCGCCATGGACATATTGATGATTCCGCAATTCAGTTATTGGGCTTGTGCATGGGCTGGTTTCGTAAGTTATGCCGTGAGTATGGTGCTCAGTTATATTTCGGGACAGAAATACTACCCGATCAATTACCCGATCAAGGACATCATGGTTTACTTTGTCGTTGCAGCCTTACTCTTTGTCGGCATCTCACTGGCCAATGCCCAGCTGCCGACCTTTGCGGCTCTTGCCATCAACACATTGCTCATCGTCGCCTTCATCGTTTTCATCGTGAAGCGCGATTTTCCACTGAGCAGTCTTCCTGTTATTGGCAAGAAGTTTAGAAAAGAATAATTATCTAATCTTATATAAGTATGAAAAAAGCGACTTTATTTTTGGTCGGTTTGATGGCTTTCTCTATGCAAAGCAAAGCCGACGAAGGTATGTGGACGCTCTACAATCTGCCTCAGCAGGTGTACGAGACGATGGTGGACGAAGGTTTTCAGATGCCTTACAATGAACTGTACAATGGGGAGAATTCGTTGAAGAACGCGGTAGTAAACTTCTCGGGCTTTTGCTCTGGTGTCGTTGTTTCTCCGGACGGACTGGTGTTCACAAACCATCACTGTGGTTTCGAGGCTATCCGCTCACACTCTACCGTAGAACATGACTATATGTTGAATGGTTTCTATGCTAAGAGTTATGCCGAGGAATTGCCTAACCCAAATATGTTCGTAAGTTTTATGCGCGAACAGAAAGATATCACCGAACAGGTGGAACAACTGGGTTACGATAAGAAAAACAAGGAGGAACGTGAGGCGCTCATCGACTCGCTGCAAAACGAGATGACAAAACAGATGAAGGCTAAAGACTCTACACTACATGTCGATATCGATGCCTTCTACGAGGGCAACAAGTGGTATGCCACCACTTATCAAGATTTCACCGACCTGCGCTTGGTATTCACCGTACCAAAGAGCATGGGTAAATTTGGTGGTGAAACCGATAACTGGATGTGGCCACGACAAACTTGTGATTTCTCTGTGTTCAGAATCTATGCTGACAAAAATAATCAACCTGCTGCTTATAGCAAGGATAATGTGCCTTATCACCCTAAACGTTGGGCTAAGGTAAGTATCGATGGTTACAAGGAAGGTGACTATGCCATGACCATCGGTTACCCAGGAAGCACAGAACGTTATCTTTCAAGTTATGGCATTCAGATGATGCGTGATGCCAGCAATACCCCTCGTGCCCAGGTACGTGGCGTAAAACAAGAGGTGATGACTCGTCATATGCGTGCAGACGAAGGTGTACGTATCAAATACGATTCTAAGTTTGCTCAGAGTGCCAACTACTGGAAGAACTCACTCGGTATGAATAAGTGTATCGATTCTATCGGTATCGTGAACTTGAAACGTGAGTATGAGAAGAAGATTCGCGCTTGGCAGGAGAATACCAATACCGGTATCAAGAAGGTGGATTTCGATGCTTTGGAAAGTCTATACAAGAGACTGACTGAAGCTAGATATGTATACACCAACTTATACGAGAGTTTTGGCCGTTCTAGTGCCGTAGAATTCAACACTCGTGCCATGAAACTGATGCGTGGCATGGAAATCAAGGGCGACAGCAAGAAGTCAAAAGACCAGTATCAGGTGTTCGAGGATAATTCTAAGGAATGGGACGCAAATCTCGATAAAGAGGTAATGGCTGTTCTACTGAAAAACTATCGCGAACACGTAGATAAGAAATGGTGGCCTTCTATTTATCAGACCATCGACAAAAAGTTTAAGGGTGATTATCAGAAGTATGTGGACGATCTCTATGCCAAGAGCATCATCATGAAGTCGGGCAAGAAGATTTACAGCAACCGCAAGGGATTCACTAAAGACCCAGGCGTAAAATACGCGCTTTCTTTGATGGACATATATGCTCAGTTGAATGAAATTATGCCTCCGTTGATGGATTCTATCAATGAACAGGAGAAGCGTCTCTGTGCTGCCAAAATCCGTATGGAAGAGGATTTGCCACATTATAGTGATGCCAACTTCACAATGCGCTTGAGCTATGGTCAGATCGGTGGCTTTGAACTGGGTGGTAAACCTTCTGGTTATTTCACTACAGCCGAGAGTATCGTAAAGAAGATGGAACAAGGTGACAACGGTGTCTTCGACTACAAGGCTGAACCTATCATGCACACATTACTTAGTGCTAAGGACTTCGGAAGATACCAAGACAAGAAAAGTGGTAAGATGCAACTTTGCTTCCTCACCAATAATGATATCACTGGTGGTAACTCGGGATCTCCGATGTTCAACGGAAAAGGTGAACTCATCGGTTTGGCTTTCGACGGCAACTGGGACAGTCTGAGCAGTGATATCAATTTCGATAAGCGTTTGGCTCGTTGTATCGGTGTTGACATTCGCTATGTGCTCTTCATGATGGATAAATGGGGACACGCAGACCGACTGATTAAGGAAATCGATGCCCAGTAATAGACTTGGGTAAAGGATAAAGAAAAAGGATGAGAGTTTTCTACTTCTCATCCTTTTGTGTTTATAATATCAAACTTGTTTTTGTATATCGCCGTTTTTGCTCTCAACAGGCGGTCAACAATTCTTTGATAGCTTCAAGCGTATCAGCAATAGCAATATAGTCATGATAATCGCCACGGATGAAACCCTTTTCCTGTAAATCATCAAGTGCAGCAACCAATGGGTTCCAGAAACCTTTAACATTATAGAGAATCACTTTCTTATAATGATAGCCGATGGTATGAGAGGCAGCCATCGAAAACACCTCATCGAGGGTACCGATGCCACCAGGCAAAGCAATGGCGACATCGCTCTGCGCAAGCATCAAGTCTTTACGATCGCTCAGATTATCACAAGGAATTTCCACATCAACGAAGTCGCTCACCCGTCCCGATGTCTCCACCTTAGAGGGTATCACACCTATCGTCATCGCACCTCCTTGTTTACAAGCTTTGGCGATACATTCCATTAATCCCATGTTACAACCACCGAAAACCAACGTGTGGTTTTCTGCAGCCATCCAATGCCCTAACTCCTCGGTAGCTGAGAAAAAATCAGGATCGATACTTCTATTTGCTGAACAATAAACTGCTATTTTCATATCGACAAAGGTAGTTAAAAGAAAATAAATATGAAATAAAAAACAGGAAAATAATATGTAACTCACTAAAAATCACTATCTTTGCAGCGCTTTAGAGATAATCACAACGATTATCCGAAAAACAAGAGAAAGAAATGCGCCCGATTTAAATGGCTGGGAGGGCGTTACCTTTCATCATTTAAATTAAGGTTAAAGATTGAAGACATTTGAAGAATTAGGCGTAAACGAAGAGATTCGACGCGCCATTGAAGAAATTGGATTTGAGAATCCAATGCCAGTTCAGGAAGAAGTAATCCCGTATTTACTTGGTAATAAAAACGACGTTATCGCACTTGCTCAGACGGGAACGGGCAAGACTGCTGCTTATGGTTTACCTGTTTTGCAGAAGGCTGTACCTTCAGACAAAACTACTCAGGCTGTTATACTTAGTCCTACTCGTGAGCTCTGTCTACAGATCGCAGACGAACTCAATGCCTTTGCAAAGTATATTGATGGCTTGCACATCGTTGCTGTATATGGTGGTACTGACATCGGGCCACAGATTCGCACGTTGAAACATGGTGTACAGATCATCGTGGCTACACCGGGCCGCCTTCTCGACTTGATGAACCGTGGCATAGCCAAACTCGATGATGTGCGTAACATCGTGCTCGATGAAGCTGATGAGATGCTCAACATGGGCTTCTCTGAAAGTATCAATGCTATTTTCGAAGGGTTACCAGAAGACCACAATACGTTGCTCTTCTCGGCTACGATGAGCAAAGAGGTGGAGAAAATCGCCAAGAACTATTTACACGACTACAAAGAAATTGTCGTAGGCAGTAGAAACGAGGGCGCTGAACACGTCAACCATATCTATTATCTTGTACACTCTAAAGACAAGTATTTGGCGTTGAAGCGTATCGTCGACTTCTACCCTCGCATATTCGCTATCATCTTCTGTCGCACGAAGTTGGAAACCCAAGAGGTTGCCGACAAACTCATCAAGGATGGTTACAACGCAGAAGCTCTGCACGGTGACCTCAGTCAACAGCAGCGCGACCTCACCATGCAGAAATTCCGTCAGCACACTGTTCAGTTCCTCGTGGCCACCGATGTGGCTGCTCGTGGTCTCGATGTTGACGACCTCACCCATGTCATCAACTACGGATTACCTGATGACATCGAAAGCTACACACATCGTAGCGGTCGTACCGGTCGTGCCGGTAAGAAGGGTACTTCTATCAGCATCATCCATATCAAAGAGAAATGGAAGGTTCGTCAGATAGAGAAACAGATCGGCAAGGATTTCGTCGATGGTGAATTGCCTAGTCCTGAAGAAATCTGTAAAAAACAGCTCTACAAGGTGATGGATGACATCATGAAGACTGATGTAGACGAGGAGCAGATAGCGCCTTACATGGAAGAAATCGACCGTCAATTCGAATATATCGACAAGGAAGACATTATCAAGAAGATGGTAGCCATCACTTTTGGCCGATTCTTGGATTACTATCAAAATGCGCCAAAGATAGAGAAACCGACGAGTCGTCGCAGCGATAACGAGAAAGGTCGCGAGCGCAAACGTGGTGATCGTTTTTCCGGTGGTCGTCGCAGACGTGAGGCAGAGGAAGGTTACAAGCGTTTGTTTATCAACCTTGGTAAGGACGATGGGTTCTATCCTGGTGAAGTGATGCAATTCATCAACAAGAACGTACGTGGTCACGTAGAGATTGGTCATATCGACTTAATGAGTAAATTCTCATACATTGAGGTGCCTGAGGAGAATGCCAAGAAGGTCATGAAAGGTTTGGACGGTTCCACTTACAAGCGCCGTACGGTAAGATGTAATGATGCTGACGAAGGTGGTCACGGTAGAGACGCCCGAGGAAAAGGTCATGGTCGCGGAAAGGATAACGCACGTGGTAAGAGAAATGTACAAAACAAACAAGAGGAAAACTGGCGTGATCTGATCAAGGGTAAGTCTTTCAAACTGAAAGGTGAAAATCCTGATTTCTCTGAAGAGGGATGGGCACGCAGAAGACCCAAGAAGAAATAATATATAACACACCATGAGGGTGTGTCAAAATGAAGTGAACCCCAAAAGTTTTTTTCTAACTTTTGGGGTTTACTTCAAATAGGCATATCCTCTTTTCTGTGTGCCCACCGTATTTTAAATTTATTAAAATAACAATTCTTAGAATTTCATCTTTGAGCCAAACTCAGGGGAAATGTAGTTATAGATATCTTTGCAGCACTCTGCTGAGAAGAGTTGCCCACACTCTATAATCTTATCCCATTGCTCTTCTGTAAGCCCTCGATCGATGTCATCACGAGTAATTCCATACTTCAACATACCATAGATGAAACCGGCATTGAAATTGTCGCCGGCACCAATGGTGCTCACAGTCTGAGTATTATGTACAGGATAGCTCTTCTTGAACCCGTTTTCTGCACGTACTTCTATAGGTTTTTCACCTTGGGTACAGATGAATTTCTTGCAATAGAAACTGATTTCAGCGTTATAAACTTTGTCGGGATTTTGCATCTTGTAGAGTACTCCGAAGTCTTCATCACTACCACGAACGAAATCAGCATACTCTAGGTTCTCTATCAGATTTGGGGTTATCTTCATAATCTCATGCTTGTGAGAACTGCGATAGTTTACATCATAATATAGGATGGCACCTTTGTTGCGTGCGTTCTCCAAAAAGCCTGCTACCTGTGGACGAATCACTGGATTGATGGCAAAGAATGATCCAAAGATTACGATATCGTCTTTCTGCACATCTGGGTCTTGAAACTCTAACTGGTCGTGTGGATGGTCTTTATAGAAAATGTAATCCGGATGGTTTTGCTCATCAAGAAAAGCCAAAGAAACCGGTGATTTACTCTCCGGAAATACTGCTATATTGTCTGCGTTGACGCCATTGTCACGCAGGAACTTAATGACATACTCGCCTATCCTATCGTTACCGGCTTCACTGATGAAGGTTGTATCTATTCCTGAACGTCCCAGTGATATGGCGGCATTGAAGGCTGATCCTCCGGGTACAGCACTAACGGGTTGATTGTCTTTGAATATAATGTCGAGAACTGTTTCTCCTATTCCTATTACTTTACGCATAATTTTATTCTTTACGTGCAAATATACGAAAATCTGAAAACATTGAACCTTAAACTCACAACTTTTTTGTAATTTTGTGATTGAATATGAAATATGATACTTTTACACTGGATAACGGACTTCGAATTATCCATCTTGATAGTTCTTCACCTGTGGTTTACTGCGGCTATGGAATCAATGCGGGAACGCGCGATGAACGGCCTGGAGAGGAGGGACTTGCTCATTTCTGTGAGCATGTGACTTTCAAGGGTACTACACATCGTAGGGCTTGGCATATTCTAAACTGTCTGGAAAGTGTGGGGGGCGACTTGAATGCCTTCACCAATAAGGAGGATACGGTTTATTATGCTGCGATCTTACAGGAACATACAGACCGCGCTGTTGACTTGTTGACAGATATTGTCTTCCATTCTGTCTATCCTCAAAATGAAATCGATAAAGAGGTTGAGGTTATTTGTGATGAAATCGAGAGTTATAATGATTCTCCATCGGAACTCATCTATGATGAATTCGAAAACGCGATATTCTCAGGACATGAACTGGGACATAATATTCTGGGAACAAACGAAAAGGTGAAGTCGTTCACCACAGAGGATGCGCTGCGTTTCACTCGTAAGTATTATAGGCCAGAGAACAGTATCTTCTTTATCTATGGGCATGTAGAATTCAAGAGATTGGTACGCAGACTGGAGAAGGCGACAAGTGATTTCGGTAAATGTGAACCCTTTGTGGAACAGAAGACTACAAATGTGTTGGCGCCTTATGAACCTCAACAGATTGTGGTAAACAAGGGAACACATCAAGCTCATGTGATGATCGGAAACAGAGCGTATGATGTTTTTGATGATAAGAGAATCGGTCTTTATCTGCTGAACAATATTCTCGGTGGACCAGGAATGAATGCCAAACTGAACCTAAGCCTTAGAGAACATCATGGATTGGTATATACCGTAGAAAGCAACATGGTAAGCTATGGTGACACGGGATTGTGGTGTACTTACTTTGGATGTGATCCGGAAGATGTTAACAAATGCCGTAGACTTGTAAGAAATGTACTTGATAAGTTTATGTCATCACCGATGACCGAGAGTCAGCTACGCGCTGCCAAGAAACAAATCAAAGGTCAGATTGGTGTGGCCCGTGATAGTAGGGAGAACTTTGCTCTCGAGTTTGGAAAGAGTTTCTTGCATTATGGCTGGGAGAAGGATATCTCTGCGCTCTACAAACATATTGACGAGGTTACTCCGGAACTCATCCAACAGGTGGCACAGGAGATTTTTGCAGAGGGTCGAATAACGACACTCATCTACAAATAGAAAACGGATTCATTGCCTTCGTTGAACAATAAATCGAGAATACTAAGATTTGATTGGAAGCCCAACTTCTGTTCGTATACTTGATAATATCTCTGTGGAGTAAAATCAGCATCTTCCCCAGGATGCTTCGGACGGATGACATCTCTAAAGTCTGCAACATCGGTAAGTTGATCTGGCAACAAGTATTCATCGGTAAGTTCTATATGTGGGGTGATGTCCAATAATTCACACATCTTCTGAGTAATCTCCATATTGAAATCGAGAAGATAGTCCCATCGCTTCTCAAAGAAGGGACGTATATCATCCTGATAATACTCAAAGAAAGGACTTTCACCATAGGCTGACAATAGGGCATTCCAATGTAAATGACGCCAGTTGCCATGGTCGCTGATTCTAACATCTTTCAGCGCTGTCTTGTCTAAACGAAGTCCTTCAGTTTTTTCTACAGGAATACTTAATGCTTGCAAGCCATTCGTCGTGGCTATGATACAACGATTACGATAGGTCTGCTTGACAAAATTATCATGCTGTTCTATCTTACTATGGGTATAGCGATTAAGCTTCTGGTACCATTGTATAGGACCAAAATAGGTGGATGAAAGTAATGCTGTTGTCAAAATCCTAAATTGAATAAGCGGTAAGCGCGACCGGTAAACTGATGCTTATGCACCAAGGTTGTGCGTTTACCTGATTTTACAAGATAATATTTGCAATCGGTACAACGACACCGTTTGCAACAGATATGAGGGATAACATAACGTTCAGAACCCAAGGTTATCGTATCTCCGGGAACGGCGATGATTTTTCCAATACGATAGCTCGTGCTGTCATCATAAACGACGTTGTCACCTCGCTGATATGGCATACGAGTAAGGCGATTTACAATCACCCTGTCACCTTTACTGTACTCTGGAGAGTATTCAGAACTAGGGACAGTGAAGATTGTAAATGCCCAAGCGCGTACTGCCAACATAGCTACGATAGCTATGAGTAGCGCCAATATGAACTTGACGCTATTTTTTATCATCTTTTACTTAATAGTGTCTACAAATTTAAATAGTCGGTTCCAACGTATGCCATTGAATCCTGGATGATCAGGACTGTGGCTCCACCAAATAAAGATTGGTTTACCTACAATATGATCTTCTGGAACAAATCCCCAATAGCGGCTATCAGCAGAATTGTGGCGGTTATCTCCCATCATCCAATAATAGTCCATCTTGAAGGTGTACTTGTTGGTTTGTTTGCCGTTGATAAAGATTTTACCATTCTTTACGTCTAACTGATTGCCTTCGTACACACGGATAGGGCGCTCGTAGATGGCAATATTCCTCATGTTCAGAATAATCGTAGAACCCTTCTTTGGAATCCATATCGGACCGTAGTTATCGCGTGTCCAACCTGTTACGGCATTCAGAGGATAAAGGTCTCCTGTATAGGCATCGGTATTCAGATGTATGTCAGCAACGATATCTTTACGTGACTTCAATACTTCGTAGGTATGCTTTGTCATTGGCATACATCCACTTGTATTCAGACTCTGAATGTCCTCCACGGTAATACCAAGTTGGTCTATCAATCCGTCTGGCAACTGTCCTTTTAGTTTCATATAGTATGAATACTGTACGTTATCCGGTTCCTTGTTGGCTTTGCCATTCAAATAGACGATTCTATTCTTGATCTGAAGAGTCTGACCAGGAAGACCGACACAACGCTTTACATAATTCTCGCGACGGTCGGTAGGACGGGAAATGATATCTCCAAACTCACCAGGATTGTTCACGATATAATTGCGACCTACAGCATATACCTTAGCGAAGTAATCACGCTGTTGCTGAGGAGTCATGGTCTTCGGATTCTCTGCCATACCATTCTGCTCCAACAATGAGTTACCGAAAGAATAACACATCTGATAGTAGTCGTCAGATTGCTTTTCATTAACAAGTGTATCTCCGGCTGGATAGTTGAATACGACGATATCATTTAACTGTACCTTGCCTAATCCTTTGACACGACGATAATCCCAATGTGGCCACTCAAGATAGCTCTTCACATTTATCAATGGAAGTGTGTGCTGGGTAAGTGGCATCGTGAGAGGAGTCTGAGGAATTCTCGGACCGTAACTCATCTTGCTCACGAAGAGATAATCTCCCGTAAGGAGGCTCTTCTCAAGAGATGATGACGGGATAACATAGTTCTGGAAGAAGAACTGGTTGATGAAATATACGGCCACCAAGGCAAAAACCAAGGCATCAACCCAACTCATGAGGAACCTTACTGGTCCTTCTGAGTCTTTCCACCATTGCCAACGGATTTTCTTTGAAATATAAGCATCATAGATAAATGGCACGACAATAAGGCCAAGCCAACTCTCTACCCAAACGAGAAATAATAGATAAATGGCGAGGACAACGCAGAATTTAACCCATTGTAACTTTTTGTTGACGGGTTTCTTTCCTCTGTTTACATCATATTTTGCCTTCTTATAGAGAGACTTATATATAATATTCGACATATCTGCAAATTAGATTAGAACTTAAACAAATCAGAAGTGGTAAGAAGACCTGTATGTTCCTTGGTATACTCTGCAGCGAGTACTGCCCCAAGAGCAAATCCCTTACGAGAATGTGCATCGTGGGTGATCACGATCTTATCTGCATCTGAATCATACGAGATGGTATGAATGCCTGGAACTTCATCATGGCGAACACTATTGACAAGTAATTCGTCGGCCCGATGATCGCTGCTACCTTCTACCTTGCCATCGTCCCATACTGTAGTACCCTTCTTCCATTCTTTCTTACGATCGATGTTATCAAGGATTTCTTCGGCCAGAGTGATTGCTGTTCCTGACGGCGCATCGAGTTTATGGATGTGATGTGTTTCCTCCATCTCTACATCATACTGAGGAAAACCATTCATAATCTTGGCCAAATACTTGTTAACTGCAGAGAAGATAGCTACTCCGATAGAAAAATTAGATGCCCAGAAAAGGGTTTGCTTTCCGTCCTTGGTAAGAGCTTCTACATCAGCCTGATGATCTTTCATCCAACCAGTAGAACCACTGACAACCTTCACATGATGCTTAAAAGCCTTAAGATAATTATCATAAGCAGCAGTAGGATTTGTGAATTCTATAGCTACATCAGCACTTGCAAATTCCGGAGAATCAAAGTCCTGTGGGTTATCAACATCGATTTTACACACAATTTCATGGCCACGCTGCAAGGCGATCTGTTCTATCATATGACCCATCTTGCCGTAGCCGATTAAAGCAATTTTCATATTAATTCGAATTAATTCTATCGCAAAGATACACTTTTCCATCCAATTTTTCACAATAACTGGTGTAAAATAAGAAAAATTTATGTAGTTTTGTACTTCAAAAATAAAAATATCACAAAATGGAGCTTTTATTACATTATGTATGGAAGCATAAATTGTTCCCTCTCAGCAAACTGGAAACATCTGATGGACATCCTGTAGAAGTGATAGACCCTGGCTTGCATAACCAAAATGCAGGCCCCGACTTCTTCAATGCAAAGATAAAGATAAACGGCACTTTGTGGGTTGGCAACATTGAAATTCATGATAAGGCCAGCGACTGGTTTCTACATGGACACGATCGTGACCCTCGCTATAATAATGTTATCCTCCACATATGTGGAACCCTTGACGCTGTGGCAAAAACAGAAAATGGTGACCTACTTCCTCAATTGCAGTTGCCTATACCTGACTTCGTTCTCGATCATTATCAAGAACTTCTGAGCATTGATGCATATCCTCCTTGTTACAAGATCGTCCCTGATCTGTCAAAGCTCATGCTACATTCCTGGATGAGTGCGCTACAAACGGAGCGCCTTGAACAGAAGACTGAGGCTATCAATAGGAGGGTGGATTTATGTAACGGCTCGTGGGAATCGGGATACTTCGTGACACTAGCCAGAAACTATGGATTTGGCATCAATGGCGATGCTTTTGAGCAATGGGCCTTGAATATTCCTCTTCATGATGTGGATCATCACCGGGATGATCTGTTTCAGATAGAGGCTATCTTCATGGGACAAGCGGGACTACTCGATCCCGAAGCCATCCCGGAACAATACCGAACGGAGGCTGCCAAAGAGGGATATTTTGAGAAGCTACGCAATGAGTATTTATATCTCGCTCATAAGTTCTCTCTCAAACCGATGAACCGGAATCTGTGGAATTTTCTGCGATTACGACCGCAAAACTTTCCGCACATCAGAATTTCACAGTTGGCTAACCTTTACTACCTTCGCAAGGCAGGACTTAGTCAGATTATTGAAGCCAAAGATGTTATAGAACTTTACGATATCCTTAAGGTCGGGGTTACACCTTACTGGGAAACGCATTATACTTTTGGGTCACCTAGTGAGAGAAATAAGAAAAGTCTTTCTCCTTTCTCGATCAACTTATTACTCATCAATACTGTGGTACCTATATTATTTGCTTATGGTAAACACAAGATGGATGAGAAACTCTGCTACAGGGCTTTTGATATTCTCGACAAGCTAAAACCAGAGAATAATCGAATTGTGAGAATGTGGCATCAGGTGGGCATCAATGTGGAAAATGCTGGCGACAGTCAAGCTCTTATCCAACTTAAGAAGAAATATTGTGACAAAAAGGATTGCCTAAGGTGCAGAATAGGTTATGAGTATCTGAAAGCACCCAAAATATAAGTAATAACATAAAAGTACAGATATATGAGTAAATACATCTATGAGACCGAAATGGAAGTAAGAGATTATGAGTGTGACATTGAGGGTATCGTCAATAATGCGAACTATCTGCATTATTTCGAACATACGCGTCATCGTTTTCTGATCTCTACAGGAGCTAGTTTCAGCGAGATGCACGAAAGGGGCATCGATGCTGTAGTGGCAAGGATGAACTTACAATATAAGACGCCTCTCCGTTGTGACGACTGGTTCATCAGCAGATTGTGGCTGGAGAAACAGGGGATAAGATATATTTTCCATCAGGACATCTTTAGGAAAAGCGATGAAAAGTTGTGTTGTAGGGCAACTGTAGAACTTGTTTGTCTCATTAATGGTAAACTCGGAAACAGCGAGGACTACGATAGGGCTTTCGCTAAATATATAGAACAATAAAAATAAGTAAAATTGGATCAGCAGGAAATATTATACAGCATTGCGCTGACAAGAATTAATTATTTCAAACTTACTGGATTACTTCAACTCTATCGGGAATTAGGCTCTGCTACCTCTGTGATAGAACATAGAAACGATATCTCGGATATCATTCCGGATGCTTCTCCGCGATTGATCAATGCGCTGAAAAACATTGATGAGCCATTGAAAAGGGCTGAGGTGGAACTAAAATACGATTCTGAACACAACATACAGGCTTTGGCCTTGAACGATGACCGTTATCCCCAACGACTTAAGAATGTTGATGATGCTCCTATCGTCTTATTCTATAAGGGAAATGCAAACTTGAATGCGCAAAGGGTGATAAACATTGTTGGGACAAGACAATGTACGGTATATGGTCAGGATCTTATCCGAAAATTCGTTGCTGAACTAAAAGACCTTTGTCCTAATACGCTCATCGTTAGTGGACTCGCCTATGGTGTTGATATCAATGCGCATAGGTTTGCTTTACAGAATGGTTTTGAGACTATCGGTGTGTTAGCTCACGGACTGGATACGCTCTATCCTTCTGCACATCGACAGACGGCCAACGAAATGATCCATCAAGGCGGATTGCTCACGGAGTTTCTCACCATGACAAATGCTGACAAAATCAATTTCGTAAGAAGAAACAGAATCGTCGCAGGAATGTCGGATGCTTGTATTCTCGTAGAAAGTGCTGCAAAAGGTGGCGGATTGATCACTACTGAGATTTCGCAAAGTTATGGACGCGATGTCTTTGCCTTCCCTGGTAGAATCGGTGACCAGTATAGTGAGGGTTGTAACCATCTAATCCGAGATAATGGGGCTGGACTCATCACTTCTGCTAAAGACTTTGTCAATGCTATGGGATGGCAGGATGACGCGAAACTCGCTAATGCACAGAAAAAAGGTATTCAACGGGAGATGTTCCCAGAGCTAAGCGAGGAGGAAAAGGTGATCGTAAGAATACTGCACAAGAACAATGATCTTCAGATTAATATTCTTACCGTCCAGGCTAACATCCCTATACATAAACTTACGGCCCTTCTTTTCGACCTCGAAATGAAGGGGGTTGTCAAAGAACTCGCTGGTGGTATGTATCATCTGCTGAATATCTGAAAATAAAAACGTCCATGTGAACGACTTTGGTCTGCACATGGACGTTTTTAAAATTATTAATAATCTTTATTTGCTCTTAGTAGCTCTAATGAAATAGACAATCAGAAGGACATAGGCTGCAAGTGAACAAATCTCTGACAACGGATTTGTCCACCATTGATCAGCAACAGAAACCTCTACTCCACCAAATTTGAGTAATGCACTAACAACACCCATCAATGCACCACCGGCTATAAAGCCACTAGCAAGCAATGTACCTTTCTCTCCACGAGCCTTGTTTACTTCTTCGTCCTTGGAGTGTGTGGTTACATACCAGTTGATAGCACCACCCACTACCAATGGTACATTCAACTCCAATGGGATAAACATACCTAATGCAAAGGCTAATGCTGGGATGTGACAACGATCCAAGATGATCGCAATCAGAGCGCCAATACCATAAAGTATCCATGGAGCTCCTACTCCATTCATCAATGGGTCGATAACTGCGGCCATGGCATTGGCTTGAGGGGCAGCCAACTGTCCACTGGCGAAACCATAGGTTTCATTGAGCAACATCATCACACCGCCTACTGTGGCTGCGCTAACCAATGTTCCTAAAAACTTCCAGGTTTCTTGTTTCTTAGGAGTTGTACCCAACCAATATCCTATCTTTAGATCGGTAATGAAACTTCCTGCCATTGACAGAGCTGTACATACGACACCACCCATAATAAGTGCAGCTAGCATTCCTCCAGGACCTTTAAGTCCCACTGCTACCATAACAACAGATGCCAAAATTAAAGTCATCAGCGTCATACCAGAAACCGGGTTGCTGCCTACTATGGCTATGGCGTTTGCTGCCACTGTGGTAAAGAGAAATGCAATAAGCGTTACCAATAGAATGCCTACAATGGCAAACAACAGATTATCCATGACGCCCATCCAGAAGAAGATGAAAGTGATAAGGATTGTGACGGCACTGCCGATAGCTATGATTTTGAATGAAATATCTCGTTGGGTACGCTTCACGGTTTCCTGATTCCCACCTTGTCCTTTCAACTCACGAGAGGCGAGACCTACTGCACTCTTGATGATACCCCAACTCTTGATGATACCAATGATACCAGCCATGGCAATACCACCAATACCAATAGAACGGGCATATGACTTAAAGATTTCTTCTGGACTCATCGCTCCTACTGTCGATGTAATCGATGGGTCCCACATATTCAATACTTGATCATGAAAGAGAATGCTCATTCCCGGAACAATAAGCCACCATACTGCTAGACTTCCGAAACAGATATACAAAGCATATTTTAAACCTACAATATATCCTAGACCAAGAACGGCTGCTCCGGTATTGACCTTGAATACTAATTTGGCCTTATCTGCCAACTCTTGACCAAATCCGATAACGCGACTTGTGAAATTTTCATTCCACCATCCAAATGTTGCTACGATAAAATCGTAAAGACCTCCCACCAGTCCTGCAATAAGCAAAGGTTTGGCCTGATCTCCTCCTTTGGCACCACTTACTAATACCTGAGTCGTTGCGGTAGCTTCTGGAAATGGGTATTTGCCATGCATATCGCTCACGAAATATTTACGGAATGGTATCAGAAACAAAATACCCAAGACGCCACCTAGAGCAGAGGCCATAAAGACTTTCAGAAAACTCGTGGTCATCTCCGGATATTTGGCCTGAAGGATATAGATGGCTGGTAGCGTAAAAATGGCACCTGCAACAACGGCACCCGAACAGGCTCCGATACTCTGGATGATAACATTCTCACCCAATGCCTTGTTACGATGGGTCGCTGTAGAAACTCCTACAGCAATAATGGCTATAGGAATAGCTGCCTCAAACACTTGGCCGACCTTTAAACCGAGATAAGCTGCTGCTGCAGAAAACAGTATCGCCATCAGAATTCCCCAGGTCACCGACCATACATTCACTTCAGGATATACCTGACCAGACTTCATAATAGGAGTATATTCCTCTCCCTCTTTTAATTCCCGAAAAGCATTTTCGGGAAGTTGAACGTTCTCGTTATTTTCCATAAGAGTATTATTTATTTTTGTTTTATCCACAACAAATCAGCGCCAAAGATACGCATAAAATTCGAGAAATCAGTCAGTTTGATTTGTAATATAAACGATTTTGATTAATTTTGCAGCCAGAATGAGAATAGGTAATTTAGAATTTGGAGAAAAGCCGCTCTTCCTAGCTCCTATGGAAGATGTTACTGATATAGGCTTCCGCAAGCTGTGCAAACGTTATGGCGCAGCCATGGTATATACTGAGTTTGTTTCGGCTGACGCTATTATCCGCAGCATCAATTCTACTCTGAAGAAGATGGTTGTCAACGATGACGAACGCCCTGTGGGCATACAGATTTATGGCAAAGAGGTTGAACCCATGGTGGAGGCTGCTAAGATCGTTGAGCAATTTCATCCTGACGTCATCGACATCAACTTTGGATGCCCAGTCAAGAAGGTTGCCGGGAAAGGGGCGGGTGCTGGACTTCTCAAGAATGTTCCTTTGATGCTAGACATCACACGTGAGGTGGTAAAGGCTGTAAAGACTCCTGTAACGGCAAAAACCCGACTGGGATGGGATGATAATAATCTCATCATCACCGATCTTGCAGAACAATTACAAGACTGTGGCATTCAAGCGCTCACTATACATGGCCGCACTCGTTCGCAAATGTATACTGGCGATGCAGACTGGTCGTTAATTGGTGAGGTAAAGAAAAATCCACGCATTCATATTCCAATCATCGGAAATGGTGACATCACTTCTAAAGAAAAAGCTAAAGAGGCTTTCGATAATTTTGGGGTGGACGCTGTCATGATTGGTAGGGCTACATTCGGTCGACCTTGGATTTTCAAGGAGATTCGTGATTACTTGGATGCAGACGGGGCTTTGCCTGATGACTATCTGCCCCTATCTCTCGATGATAAGATTGATATCTTGGAAGAGCAACTCAAAATCAATGTTGAACGCATTGATGAATATCGCGGTATTCTACACACTAGGCGACATCTAGCTGCAAGTCCGATATTCAAAGGTATACCAGACTTCAAACAGACTCGTATAGCTATGCTCAGAGCCACAAAGACTGATGAACTTATCGGAATTTTGGAAGAATGTAGAAGGATACTAAAAGAGATTTCCCTATAGAAAAACCTCAAAATAAAAATACATATATTATTGCGTTGACTTGCACAATAATATATGTATTACCTTGAAATTAAAGTGAGTTTAAAAGTGGGTCTGGATATAATCAAAGAACCAACGATCAAAACTTTTTTCTACTTGAACTTTCTCTTGAAGGTTTTGCGTATTCGCATTCAAATTCAATTCATTAGATTTCATATTATTTTTGTATCCTTTATTTTGCGCTGCAAAGGTACTTAATTTATATCAAAGAGAAACATACGTTCTGCTTTTTCTTTTCTGAATTTATGCAATCGATTTCACAGATTGTCTCTCATGAAGACGATCCCATCGTAAATAAATTCCTGACAGAATCGTACCGGATATTGAATGCCAAGCACAACTGATGGCACATGGAAGTACTGCCAAGGGTTGGGCTGCAAAGAAATTACCTGCCAATACGGTTGCTAATCCTGCATTCTGCATTCCTACCTCGATACTTATCGTGCGCTTTTTGGCTACACTGAATCCTACAGTCTTACCTGCGCACCAACCCAGAATATAACCCAACGAATTATGACAGAAAACTACGGCAAAGGTCCAAAGGAATAGCATCATTCCGCGGTTAACCAAATCATCATGTACCGTAGAGATCACACCACCTACAATAAGAGCTAAACAGATGACGCCTACTCCGGGCATCAAACTTTGAACAGTGGGAAAAATATCTTTCTTTGCATATACATAATTCAGAAGACAACCAACTGCAACGGGTATGATCGTCACGATAAGAATATTCGTGAACATACCTATGGCATCTATCGCTATTATCTGACCTGCAACAAACTTCATCAAAAATGGTGTCATAAAGGGAGCTAACAGGGTGGACGCACAGGTCATACCTACAGAGAACGCTACGTCTCCATGACAAAGATAGCTCATGATATTACTCGACACTCCACCTGGACAACAACCTACAAGGAGAATTCCTAAGGCTAACGCAGGCTCTAAATGCCATACATGAACCAAAAGATAGGCTATACCTGGCATGATAAGAAACTGTGCACATGCTCCTACAAAAATATCAAAGGGACGACTGACTAGAATCTTGAAGTCTTGCATGGTAAGCGTAAGGCCCATCGTAAGCATGATAATACCAAGTATTACCGTTTGTGTGTTACCCCTCACCCAGTCGAACAAATGAGGAAAAAACATTGTCACAATCGCTATTACAATAATAAATGCCGACGTATAATTTGCAAGCCATCGGCTGCATGCTTGAAAAAACCTCAACATACTTATAATCCTTAATTAAATTTTAAACACAGCTGCAAAGTTATAACAAAAACACGAGTAAAACAAATAAATAATAACACAATTAGTATATTTACTTTTATTTTGTTCAAAATATGAATATATAAGTTATAAAATCATAGTGTTCCATTAAATTTTGAACGAGTTAACTTTATAGATGTCGGCAATATGTCTACTTTAAATGTAACCACATAATCCCTATAACATTAGTGTAAACTAGTGGGTCTATTACATGTACCACGGTCGTGGTACAACTGTACGTCGAACGTGGTACAACTGTGCGACGGCCGTCGCACACCTATACCACGGCCGTCGCACACCAAACGAAGCTACATTTTTACAACAACACACCTATATATGATCACTAAGTTATGTTATAGTCTGTATCTTATCAAGAAAAAAATACAGAAAAAACAACTTTATACTGTATTTTTTGTAACTTTGCAGCAAAAGATAGAAAAAATAGAATGGACGAAGATTTCGACATCAGAAACGAAAATATATCCTCGGCTGAAAAGGAGTTTGAGAATGCTCTCCGCCCTCTGAAGTTTTCTGACTTTAGTGGACAGCAGAAGGTTGTAGACAACCTCGAAGTGTTTGTAGAGGCTGCCAAATATCGCGGTGAACCTCTTGACCATACGCTCCTTTACGGTCCGCCTGGTTTGGGTAAGACAACGTTGAGCAACATCATTGCAAATGAATTAGGCGTGGGATTCAAGATTACCTCAGGACCCGTACTCGACAAACCAGGTGATTTAGCTGGTATTCTTACCTCTTTGGAACCTAACGATGTGCTATTCATCGACGAGATACATCGCCTGTCGCCTGTAGTAGAGGAATACTTATACTCTGCCATGGAAGATTATCGAATAGACATCATGATCGACAAAGGTCCTTCAGCACGCAGTATACAGATCGACTTGAATCCTTTTACCCTCGTAGGTGCAACAACTAGAAGTGGACTTCTTACAGCTCCACTTAGAGCTCGTTTCGGTATTAAAATGCATTTGGAATACTATGACCCTGAAACGCTGCAGAAGATTATTAAACGAAGTGCTATGCTACTAAAAATGCCTATCGAGGATAATGCTGCTGTGGAAATTAGCCGTCGAAGTCGTGGCACGCCTCGTATCGCAAATGCTATGCTACGAAGGGTTCGAGATTTCGCTCAGGTAAAGGGTAATGGTGTCATCACCAGTGAGATTACTCAAACTGCTTTACAAGCTTTGAATATTGACCAATATGGCTTGGACGAGATAGACAACAAGATATTGCTCACTATTATCGACAAATTCCGTGGTGGACCTGTAGGTATCTCTACCATTGCTACTGCAATCGGTGAGGATGCTGGTACCATAGAGGAGGTATATGAACCATTCCTGATCATGGAGGGATTCATCAAACGTACTCCAAGAGGTAGAACTGCCACAAAACTGGCTTACGACCATCTCGGAAGAAGTTGTTTTAATGGCAATGCAATGGAACAAAATCTTTTTTAAATGATGAGAATAGGTGTTTTTACAGGAACTTTTGATCCTTTTACCATAGGGCATCAGAATATCGTGGAAAGAGCGTTACCCCTCTTCGACAAACTCGTGATCGCTGTGGCAGTAAGCAAACTGAAACATACTCAAAAAGAGATTTCGGAAAGATTGAACAACATTCAGGCCCTATATGCCGATAATGGGAATATCAAGGTCGTTGCCTATAGTGACTTAACGGTGGATATGGCCAAGAGAGAAGGGGCAAATTTCATTGTTAGGGGTGTAAGGTCTGTAAAAGACTTTGAATACGAGCGCGAACAGGCGGAGATCAATCGTAGATTGAGCGGTATTGAAACAGTACTGTTATTCTCTGACCCATCTTTATCAAGTATCAGCAGTACATTAGTAAGGGAATTGCAATTTTTTGGAAAGGATGCAAGTGAATTTATAGCAAAAAGAAAGGAGAAATAATTATGATAACTTATAATTCTGATGGCATCAAAATGCCAAAAATCAAGAAACGTGAGACCACAGCTTGGATTAAGGCTGTTGCCGCAACCTATGGAAGAAAAGTTGGCGAAATAGGTTACATGTTTGTAAACGATGAGAAAATCCTCGAAGTAAACAACGAATATCTAGGACATGATTACTATACTGACATCATCACTTTCGATTATGATGAGGACGATGTCATCAATGGTGACCTTGTCATCTCACTGGACACAGTGAGAACCAATGCGGAAAAATATGCTAAAGATTATACAGAAGAGTTGTACCGCGTGATCATACATGGTATACTACATCTATGTGGCATCAATGATAAAGGCCCAGGAGAGCGAGAAATCATGGAGGACAACGAGAATAAGGCATTAGATATTCTACGAGAGATGAGAAAAAAATAATGTGTGATGTCTATACATAATGACCCCCGAAAGTTTTTTGTCTAACTTTCGGGGGGCACTTCAGAATAGGCTCATTCTATTTTTTTATTTACGTAATATAAAGCAAACTTCTACTTTTTGATTACTTCCAATGCTCGCTGAATGATGTCATCTGTTTCGTTTATAATTTGGAAGTATTCATTCATATCAAACAAATCACGAGCTACGAGAGCTTTGATTTGTATCTTTAGACTTGGAAGTGTTTTCTTGAGTTCGGCATCATCTTTAGCTTGTATTTTTTGTTTCTTTCCTTCTGACAGAATTGTATCTATCAACTTCTGTGGAACTTCGTATTCTTTATTGAAGTTCTCGAAACTGGTATATTGTTTCTTGAGGTCCTTGCGATGATTATCAATATACTTGAGGTCTTCATTGACTATGATTCCCTTAATAGACAATTGACGGAACAAGTGAGTGTAACGTGTAGTGTCCAAAGGTACGAATTCATCAGGCATAATACCGCCACCTCCATAAACCAAACGATGTTTGCGCAAAGTATGATAAACGAGAGTACTGTCCAAATGGATAGAATCCTTATGGATTAATTCTCCATGATTGTAACGGTTTTCAAAGTCCATCTCATAATCTTTCAAATCACCTTTGCGATAAGGTTTCTGAATACAACGACCACTCGGCGTATAATAATGGGCTACGGTAAGACGAATCATACTGCCATCATCGAATGGAATAGGACGCTGTACAAGACCTTTACCAAAAGAGCGGCGACCGACAACGATACCACGATCCTGATCTTGAATAGCTCCTGTGACAATTTCTGCCGCAGAGGCAGAAAACTCATCAATAAGGACTACAAGTTTCCCTGTAACAAAACTTCCCTTACCATCTGCACGATATTCTTGACGAGCTACTTGACGACCTTTGGTATATACAACTAAATCTCCTTCATGAAGGAATTCATTGGCAATAGCAGCTGCCGACTGTAGATAACCTCCCCCATTCTGCTGTAGATCAAGGATAAGACTCTTCATACCTTGCTGCTTCAACGTTTTTAATCCATCAGCAATTTCCTGTGGACTAGTTAAACCAAAACTACTCAATCGAATGTAACCAACTTGTGGGCGAATCATATAGACTGCATCTACTGTCTTCAAAGGTATTTTATCACGCGTCACCGTGAAATAAAGTACATTCTTTACACCACGGCGAACAATACCCAATTTAACTTTCGTATTCTTTGGTCCACGAAGACGTCTCATCATGTCTTCCTTACTCATTTTAACGCCCGCTATGGCCGTATCTTCCACGGAGACGATACGATCACCAGCAAGGATACCAACCTTCTCTGACGGACCATTTAAAACGGGTTGAATTACGACTAAGGTATCAGCAATAACATTGAACTGTACGCCAATGCCCTCGAAATTACCATTGAGTGACTCGCTCATCGATTCTGTTTCCTTGGCTGTGGTATAAGATGAATGAGGGTCTAACTTCTCCAACATGCCCTGAATAGCATCTTCTACCAATTTATTTTCGTTGACAGAATCTACATATAGATTGGAAATTGCGATCTCTGCCTGCTGCAATTTGTTCAATGGAGATTTATTTCCCCAGTTGAAACGGAATTGTGCTTCAACTGGCATAAATAACATAAAGAGCAAGATGATAACCATCATTGCTCTTTTACTTGTATTGATTATGTACTTCATGATTCTAAAATTTACTAGATAACTCTGTATACTTTGAAAGGGTTTAATCCATAGGAACAGAGTCTTCTTCCGGAATATCTTCTTCGATCACTAGATTGTCGATAATAAAGTTCTGACGCTCCATCGTATTTTTACCCATATAATACTCCAAGAGCTTCTGTACCTGATCGTTCTTGTGCAAGGTTACCTGTTCAAGACGCATATCTGGACCTATGAAATGTACAAACTCTTCTGGAGAGATCTCTCCAAGTCCTTTGAATCGTGTAATCTCAGGATCTGGCCCCAGGTCTTGTATAGCCTGTCGACGCTCCTCATCTGTATAACAGTAATGTGTTATAAAATCACTCTTCTTTTCTCTTTTTCCAAGTTTCTGGTCGGCATCAGCAATCACTTGCTTGTTTTTTATCTTTGTGCGACGATTTCTTACACGGAAGAGTGGCGTCTGGAGCACATACACATGTCCTTTCTTGATCAAATCTGGGAAGAACTGGAGAAAGAATGTGATGATAAGCAAACGAATATGCATGCCATCGACATCGGCATCTGTTGCCACAATAACTTTGTTATAACGCAAGTTATCTAGTCCATCTTCGATATCCAAAGCTGCCTGCAATAGGTTGAATTCTTCATTCTCATAGACAACCTTCTTGGTAAGGCCAAAACTGTTAAGTGGTTTTCCACGTAAAGAGAATACAGCTTGTGTATTCACATCACGACTTTTGGTAATACTTCCACTAGCAGAATCACCCTCAGTGATAAAGATGCAACTTTCTTCCTTTCGATTATTCTTGCTATCACAGTAGTGAATACGACAATCTCGTAATTTGCGATTGTGCAGATTAGCCTTTTTAGCTCTCTCACGGGCCAATTTAGTGACACCTGCCATTGCCTTACGTTCGTGCTCACTTTCCTTGATCTTGTTTTCGAGTACTTCAGCTACATCATTATGGATATGGAGATAATTATCAACCTCCTTCTTTATAAAATCACCTACATATTTATTTATACTGTCGCCATCCGGAGCCATCTGGGTACTACCTAGTTTTATCTTAGTTTGACTCTCGAACACCGGCTCCTCTACATTCAAGGCGATAGCCGCTACGATACCATTTCGGATATCGGTATACTCATAATTTTTATTAAAGAACTCCTTGATCGTCTTGGCAATATGTTCCTTGAAGGCGCTTTGATGTGTACCGCCTTGAGTAGTATGCTGTCCGTTAACAAAACTATGATACTCTTCGCCATACTGATTGGTATGAGTAAAGGCGATCTCGATATCTTCACCTTTCATGTGAATAATCGGATAAAGACCATCCACTGTCATATTATCGGTCAACAAGTCTTCGAGACCATTACGACTCTTGATGCGTCGACCATTATACATGATGGTGAGTCCGGAATTCAAATAGGTATAATTACGAAGCATCGTTTCTACGATGTCATCATGAAAGCTATAATTCTTGAATAAGGTGTTATCTGGCTGGAAATAGATATAGGTACCATTCTCATCCTCTGTCTTATGTGTTTTATCACTCAACTTGACACCCTTCTCGAAGACGAGTTCACGTACTTTCCCATCACGGAATGATTTAACTTCGAAATGGCTACTCAGCGCATTAACAGCCTTTACACCAACACCATTCAAACCAACACTCTTCTTGAAAGCCTTGCTGTCATACTTACCACCCGTATTAAGCATGCTCACAGCCTCTACAAGTTTTCCCTGTGGAATACCACGACCATAGTCACGCACAGAAACACGGAGATTTTCTTCAATCTCCACTTCGATGCGATCACCGGCATTCATCTTAAATTCATCTATTGAGTTGTCAATAACCTCTTTCAGAAGCACGTAGATACCATCTTCCGGTAGATTTCCATCACCAAGACGACCGATATACATACCAGGACGGGTTCTGACATGCTCCATATCGGATAGATGACGAATATTGTCGTCTGTATATTCTACAGGCTGCTGGGGCTGAATCTTTTCGTTTTCTTCTGACATATCGATTATTTTATCTCTTTTTTATAACATCTACGACGCTTATGCTGGATAGTCTCAAGATATTGCCACTGACTTTGCACTTTTTCATTGGTCTCCATCTCCACCTGAGACTCACCCCACTCAAATCCGTATTTTTGATAGATTGGAATAAGATGAGCGAACATCAGGGCATTGGCACCCTTCTGACGATATTCCGGCAAGACTCCGATCATTTCCATATCAACAATCTTGGTCTTATGGAACTTGAGAGCGCGAAACAGATGCCACCATCCAAAAGGAAGCATACGGCCTCTATGGCACTTCTGTACAGCCTTTGACAATGATGGTAGGGTGATACCTACACCAACGAGTTTTCGATCTGCATTCCAGTCTTCTATCACTGGAATAAGATTCAAATCGGCAAAAGGCAGATACATCTTGATATACTGGTCGATCTGCTTATCAGATAACTCTGAATAGCCGTATAAATCCTTGAAGGTTTCGTTGATCAACTGGAAGATCTTTCGACCGTAGCCTTCTTTCCATATTTCATGCTTGGTAAGAATATGGACATGCAAATTGTAGCGTTTCTCTACCATTTGAGCTATCTTCACATACTTCTCTGGAACGGTCTTTGGAACTAAAAGTTTGAACTCTACATAGTCGTTATCTTTTACCCATCCTTCTAACTGCTCCATATGCTTGGAATAGTAAGGATAATTGTAAATCGTCGCAAAGGTTCCTAACTGATCGAAACCTTCTATCAACATTCCTTCTGGATCAAAGTCTGTAAAGCCCAACGGACCGACCACCTCGGTCATTCCTTTACTACGACCATAGTCTTCAACGGTTTTGAAAAGAGCCTTGGATACATCCAAGTCATCTACAAAATCAACCCATCCAAAACGTACGGTCTTACGATCCCAACGCTTATTGGCCTTATGATTGATAATAGCCGCAATACGACCAACTAATTTTCCTTCTCTATAAGCTAAGAAATATTCTGCTTCGCAAAATTCAAAGGCTGCATTTTTATCTTTGCTCAACGTATTCACATCATCTGCAAATAATGATGGTACGTCATATTGATTGCCTTTGTATAAATCGTAATGAAACTCTATGAAAGTTTTGAGATCTTTCTTGGTTCCTACTTTTCTTATTTCTATTAATGACATTGTCAGAGTTATTATGCTTTAAAATGCAAATTTAAAAAAAAATGAGCAAAAAGCAAAATAAAATACTGTTTATCGTTGTTTTAACGTGACTTCGATGGTTTAAACGTCATCGCCATAGGGTTACAAATTCAGAAAAAGTTTCTTTGTGACATATAGAATATGCTCTCCATCGCTATTCGTCGTAGCAAAAATATACACATCTCCCCCATCTTTGATTTTAAGACGTTTACGCAAAGTGGCAACATCCATCGGAAAATTACGGACTGCTATATTTGCTTTAGAAATGCCCGCTAATGTTTTTCGAAGTTCCTTTTTGTTCATTGTCGTGACCGCTTCTATAACGAATTTTCGACCGGGAAATTCCTCCACGACAGAACCTGAGACATATAGATGTGAATTCTTACCAACAACTGTTATGGGAAATCGCCTAGAAAGGACATCAAAGCATCCGGCTTTCATTATAGAACTATTGGGTTCATACAAATAACTAGCCATGTCGACCTTATCATATCTGCAATCTCCGGTTTCTGATTCTGTATACACAAAATCCGTGTCATCGTTTATACAATATATTTTGAGTGGTTTTTCGTTTTTTGCCGACATAACCAAAAGAAGTTCCTTACATTCGTTACCAACGGAAATAATATGTACCTCTATCGTATGCTTTAATTTCCGTACAGCATCATGCCAGTCAAGCATTGGGGATAGTTTCACGATAACGAAGTCGGCCTTTGCGAGAAGTGTTTCTTCTATTTCCAAGACGTTAGGAGAACAGTCCTCTATACCAAACACCCTTGCACCATGCCGATCTCTTCGAGCTGGATCTAGAAAGATGAGGTTTACAGGGGAGAGTTGGCGAAGATACTCAACGCTATCTGCACATACAACATGAGCTTGATCTAGCTGCAGGCATTTGAAATTGTGTATCGCATTACGACACAAATGGGATTGTTGTTCAACATAGGTGGCAGACTCGAACGACTGGGCTGTATAGGAAAAGTCCACTCCAAAACCTCCCGTCAAATCTACCATAGAATGTAAGTCGGTCAATAATCTGTCTACGAGAGAGGCCTTATAACGCGCTGTGATCTCACTGGAACATTGTTCCATAGAAATATGAGGCGGATATACTATTCCATCGACAGAAGCCCAGTATGGGAGCTTCTGAACCGCTTTCTGACGACCTTCTATCTGCTCGAGAGCAAACTTAAAGTCAACTTCGGGGTATTTGTCTGACTTGAAAGCTAAATCTTTCACATGAGCAGAGGAATATTCTCTGATAAAATCCCATGTGGCAGAATTGATATTTCCGAGTTCTTTCATATTATTTGATTACTTGATAGTATTTCTTTGCTTCATCACGAGAACATAAATTAAAATGCCACCATTCTGTCGGCAAAGGTCTCCACCCTGCGTGCTTCATAACACGGCGTAGGAGCCTTCGGTTTTGCAAAGCCTGTTCATCTATCTTATGTTGTACTACAAGTTTATCTTCGTTATCGATATGGGCTGCATCACCCATATAGTCTACCTTTGTTCCCATATTGATTGTATCGCCATTCAATTTACACAGGGAAATATCTACAGCCATTCCGTAGTTGTGCATTCCTCCGCCATGAGCTGGATTGGACACATAATAATACTTACTGGTATTCTTAACTTTGTCCCACATCTTCTGTTGAATACTCATCGGTCGGGCTGCATCAAAAACAATCAAACTGAGTTCTGGTCGGATTGTTTTTAGATAGCTCTGGGCTTTCTTTAATGCTTCCGCAGCTTTGGGATGAAGATATGCTTCCTTCAGGTCGCCATATAATACTACTTTACAGAAATTATCTGGACGACTATACATAAGACTCACAAAAATACTAGAATCAACATCCTTAATATTGACATATCCTTGCTTTTGTAGCGACAGGGCTGTTTTACTAAGACCTTTGGGAGTCGTAGTAACGGTCTTACGTGACGACTTGTTATAACTCGCCTTATAATCTGTCTTCTGTGCTTTAGAACTGCATGAAATACAAAAGATGAAAACTAGTAGATAAAATATTTTCTTCATATCGCAAAGATATAGCTTTTTTGAAAGATATCAAAATATTATCCATAGAAAAGCCCCCAACTGAAAACAGTTGAGGGCTTATTTATTGTCCCTTAAAGGACGATATTATCAATTAATCAGCCAACTTAGCCTTGATGAACTCGCGATTCAAACGAGCGATATTAGCAATTGACTCGTTCTTTGGACACTCAGCCTCACAAGCACGGGTGTTGGTACAGTTACCAAAACCGAGCTCTTCCATCTTAGCAACCATTGCCTTAGCACGACGTGCTGCCTCTGGACGGCCCTGAGGAAGAAGTGCAAGCTGACTAACCTTAGAAGAAACGAACAACATAGCTGAACCGTTCTTACAAGCTGCCACACAAGCACCACAACCAATACAAGTAGCGCAATCCATAGCTTCATCGGCATTCTCCTTAGGAATAAGAATTGCGTTAGCATCCTGAGCCTGACCTGTACGAACAGATGTATAACCACCTGCAGCGATGATCTTATCAAATGCTGAACGGTCTACCATACAGTCCTTAATAACAGGGAAAGCAGCTGAACGCCAAGGCTCTACTGTGATAACATCACCATCTTTGAAACGGCGCATATAAAGCTGACAGGTTGTTGCACCCTGAGCTGGTCCGTGTGGATGACCATTAACATAGAGTGAGCACATACCACAGATACCCTCACGGCAGTCGTGATCGAAAACAAAAGGCTCTTTATTGTCCTCTATCAACTGTTCGTTTAGAATATCCAACATCTCGAGGAATGAAGTATCACCAGGGATATCCTTCATCTCAAAGGTATCAAAATGACCCTTCTCTTTAGGTCCGTTCTGACGCCATACTTTCAGTGTAAATGAAATATTTGTATCCATTTTTGAAATTCCTTTTTTAAATTACTTCTTGTAGTTACGAACCTGAACCTTGATATACTGGTAATCGAGGTTTTCCTTGAGAAGCTCAGGAGCTTTCTCGTCAGAACCTGCATACTTCCAGCAAGCTACATACATGTAGTTTTCGTCATCACGCTTAGCTTCACCTTCTTCTGTCTGGCTCTCCTCACGGAAATGACCACCACAGCTCTCATTACGCTCTAATGCGTCGTAAGCGATAAGTTCGCCCATTGTAATGAAGTCTCTCAAGTGAATAGCCTTATCGAGCTCTACATTCAAGCCTTCCTTAGCACCAGGAATACGAACATGCTCATCGAATTCTTTGCGAAGATCTTTCAACATAGATAGTGCCTTCTTCAAGCCTTCTGCATTGCGGGCCATACCTACATAATCCCACATGATATGATAGAGTTTCTTATGGATAGAATCTACACTCTCATCACCCTTGATATTATAGATGCGGTCAATCTCTGCCTGAACAGCTTTCTCTGCCTCTTCAAACTCAGGAAGATCTGTAGAGAAACGAGGAACCTGAATCTGATCTGCAAGATAGTTCTGCATGGTGTAAGGAATAACGAAGTAACCATCACTAAGACCCTGCATCAAAGCTGATGCACCAAGACGGTTAGCACCATGATCAGAGAAGTTACACTCACCAAGAGCAAACAAACCTGTAATTGATGTTTCTAACTCGTAATCAACCCAAAGACCACCCATTGTATAGTGGATAGCAGGGAAGATCATCATTGGGTTATCGTGTGGATCAACATCGGTAATCTCCTGATACATATCAAACAAGTTACCATAACGCTCATCTACACGCTGACGACCTAAGCGCTCAAATGCCTCAGAGAAGTCAAGGAATACTGCCAAGCCTGTATTGTTTACACCATAACCTGCATCTGTACGCTCCTTGGCTGCACGAGAAGCTACGTCACGAGGAACCAAGTTACCAAATGCTGGATAACGACGCTCCAAATAGTAATCGCGATCCTCTTCTGGGATATCACGACCCTTGATCTCACCACGCTGAAGTTTCTGTGCGTCCTCAAGTTTCTTAGGAACCCAGATACGACCATCGTTACGAAGTGATTCTGACATCAAGGTCAACTTACTCTGCTTATCTCCATGAACTGGAATACAGGTTGGGTGAATCTGTACAAAACATGGGTTTGCAAAATATGCACCCTTACGATATGCCTGAATAGCTGCTGTACAGTTACATCCCATAGCGTTGGTAGAAAGGAAATAGGTGTTTCCGTAACCACCAGTAGCAAGACAAACTGCATGAGCAGAATAACGCTCCAACTTACCTGTTACAAGATTCTTGGCAATCACACCACGACAACGACCGTCTATAACGACGATATCCTCGATCTCTGTACGTGTATGAAGTTCTACTGTACCATTGTTTACTTCTTTCATCAAAGATGAATAAGCACCCAAAAGAAGTTGCTGACCAGTCTGGCCCTTTGCATAGAATGTACGGCTTACCTGAACACCACCAAAAGAACGGTTAGCAAGCATACCACCATATTCACGGGCAAAAGGAACACCCTGAGCAACACACTGGTCGATGATGGCTGCACTTACTTCTGCCAAACGATAAACATTTGCCTCACGAGCACGGTAGTCACCACCCTTGATTGTATCGTAGAACAGACGATATACAGCATCGCCATCATTCTGATAATTCTTAGCAGCATTTATACCACCCTGTGCTGCAATAGAGTGAGCACGGCGTGGAGAATCCTGGATACAGAAATTAATTACATGGAAACCCATCTCACCAAGAGAAGCTGCAGCAGATGCACCAGCCAAACCTGTACCAACAACGATGATATCAAGTTTACGCTTATTTGCTGGGTTTACAAGCTTCTGATGAGCTTTATAGTTAGTCCATTTCTCAGCCAAAGGGCCTTCAGGAATCTTAGAATCTATCTGTGACATAATCTTATATTCTTTAAATATTATGCTTTATACATTAAATTATTAGGCACAAAGGTTTGTAAGTCCAAAAACAAAAGCTAGAACAATTACAACAAAAGCAATCATCAAAATTGATACGTAGATCAATCCTATACATTGCCAACGCTTCAGCCAAATTTTTCCGCTTATACCAAGAGTCTGCATTGCACTCCAGAATCCATGAGAAAGATGGAACCAAATTGCAACAAGCCAAATGATATATAATACAACAAATACAGGATTTGAGAATGTTTGCTGAATCAACTCATAACCATGAGTAGGAGGAATTGGAGTAGCAATACCTGCTAACTCTGCAAACATCATGTTGTACCAAAAATTAAATAAGTGAAGACCAAGGCCTAGAACAATGATAATACCAAGAGCCAACATGTTCTGACTAGCCCAGCTTACTTCAGGACGACGACTTGTAACAGCATAACGCTCAGAGCCACGAGCACGAAGATTCTGAGCTGTCAGCATAAATGCATACACAATATGAATGCAAGCAAGTGCTGCCAATCCAATAGTGCCAATTACAGCATACCAGTTAGATCCCAAAAATGCACAAACTGTGTTATAAGCATCTCCAGAGAAAAGAGCTACAGCATTCATGCACAAGTGGAATGTCAAAAATAGAATAAGGCAAATGCCGGTTAACGACATTACAACTTTTCTACCAATAGGTGAATTGATTAACCACATAAATGATTGATTTTAAAATATTTAACTGTTAGAAACTAATATCTTTTTTCTTTACAAAAGGAAATCACATCAATAGAAAAACCTATCTTCTATATACCTCTTTTTAAGTATCATTTCTTCTCTTTTGCTGCAAAATTACTATAATTTAGTGATAAAACAAAGGGATTTCAACAAAAATTCAATTTTATTTCTTACTTTTGCGGAAAAATAAAAAGGATGGCTTTATTTCCTTTTTTAGTTAATTATTCTACAGGTTATGGAATTTTATTATGATGTAGTTGTTGTCGGCGGCGGTCATGCCGGATGTGAAGCGGCGGCGGCCTCTGCGAATATGGGGGCTAAGACTTGCCTGATAACAATGGATATGAACAAGATCGCACAGATGAGTTGTAACCCGGCAATCGGAGGTATTGCCAAGGGACAAATCGTACGAGAAATTGATGCTCTTGGTGGACAAATGGGAAAGATTACAGACCAGACTGCCATTCAATTTCGTATGCTAAACATTGGAAAAGGACCTGCTGTATGGAGTCCTAGAGCCCAATGTGATCGTGGTAAATTCATTTGGGCTTGGAGAACAGAACTTGACAACACTCCGAACCTTGATATTTGGCAAGATCAAGTAAATGAACTCATCGTCAAAGATGGAACTGCCATCGGAGTAAAAACCGTTTGGGATGTCGTATTCTATGCTAAAAGTATTGTCGTCACAGCTGGAACTTTCCTTAATGGATTAATGCATATTGGGCGAAACAAGCTTGAAGGTGGAAGATGCTCAGAGCCTGCTGTTCATAACTTTACGGAGAGTATTACACGATGGGGTATCAAATCTGCAAGAATGAAAACAGGAACTCCTGTGAGAATTGATAAGAGAAGTGTTCATTTTGAAGATATGGAAGAACAACCTGGAGATCTCGATTTCCATCAATTTTCATATATGGGTCCGCATCGTGTATTAAAGCAACTTCCTTGTTGGACAACTTACACGAATAAGGAGGTTCACGAAACCCTGAAAGGCGGACTGGCGGACTCTCCTCTTTTTAATGGTCAGATACAAAGTACAGGACCTAGATATTGCCCTTCTATCGAAACCAAACTTGTAACATTCCCAGACAAGGATTCTCATCCGCTTTTCTTAGAACCTGAAGGTGAGGATACTAATGAGATGTATCTGAATGGGTTCTCTTCTAGTATGCCTATGGACGTACAGTTGAATGCCATTCACAAGATTCCTGCTCTAAGGAATGCCAAAATTTACAGATCTGGCTATGCCATTGAATACGATTATTTCGACCCAACCCAGTTAAAGCATTCTCTTGAATCTAAGATTTTGAACGGTTTGTTCTTTGCAGGACAGGTAAACGGTACAACTGGATACGAAGAGGCTGGCGGACAAGGATTGGTTGCTGGTATTAATGCTGCAATACATTGTAATAATGGTAATCCATTCGTTATGAACAGAGATGAAAGCTATATTGGCGTATTAATCGATGATTTAACGACAAAAGGCGTTGATGAACCATACAGAATGTTCACCTCTAGAGCAGAATACAGAATCTTATTAAGACAAGATGATGCTGATGCTCGTTTAACGGAGAAGAGCTATCATTTAGGATTGGCAAAAAAAGACCGATACGATTGGTGGATGGAGAAAAAAGAAAACATCAATAAAATCATTGATTTCTGCAAGAATACATCCGTTAAACCGAAAGATATCAATAGTCAATTGGAGAAATTTGGAACTACCCCACTTCATGGAGGTTGCAAAATCATCGATTTGATAGTTCGTCCGCACATTAGCCTAAATCAATTATCTACCATTATTCCATCATTGCATGAAGTTCTACAATCTCCGAACAACAGAAAAGAAGAAATCGCAGAGGCTGCAGAAATTAAGATGAAATACAAAGGTTATATTGATCGCGAGAATCTAGTTGCAGACAAAATGCATAGATTGGAGAGTATTAAGATTAAAGGACATTTCAAATACAACGAAATTCTAGAGATATCAACCGAAGGCAGACAAAAGCTACAAAAGATAGATCCAGAAACACTCGGTCAAGCAAGTAGAATACCTGGAGTTTCCCCAAGCGACATCAATGTCCTTCTTGTATTAATGGGAAGATAATCTTCAAGACACGAGCGTTGTTTCACGTGAAACAGTTAAAATGATAAATCATTAGAAACCAGAAGATTACGCATTAAAGAGAAACGTGAAACTTCGAAGAAATGAAAGAAAACAAAACATATCATATATGAATAAGCAAATACTTTTAGACAACCTCCGTAGCATCCCAGATTGGCCTATAAAAGGAGTAAATTTTCGAGATGTTACTACCCTCTTCAAGAACGCAGAAGCTCTTAAAGAGATTAGCGACGAAATGTACGAATTATACCAAGACAAAGGCATTACAAAAATTGTAGGAATAGAAAGTAGAGGTTTTGTCATGTCTTCTGCCCTAGCCGTTAAATTAGGCGCTGGCGTGGTTCTTTGCAGGAAACCCGGAAAACTTCCTTGTAAAACAGTTCAAGAAAGTTATGCTAAAGAATATGGCATAGACACTATAGAAATCCACGAAGATGCCATCAACGAGAATGATATTGTTCTTCTGCATGACGATTTACTTGCAACTGGCGGAACTATGGAAGCTGCATGCAAATTGGTCAAGAAATTCCACCCTAAGAAGGTATATTGCAATTTTATCATCGAATTACATAAAGAATTTCCTAATAGCAGAAAGATCTTCGAAGATAATGGAATAGAAGTAACCTCTTTACTTAAATTCTAACAGCAACACACAAAAGGGGAATATAGATTTCTTAATCTGTATTCCTCTTTATTGTTTAACACGTTTCACGTGAAACAAACATCCTCAAGATGCCTATAAATAAAGGAGAAAGCGTATGAACAAGCAAAAAAAAGAACAGTTAAATGCTTATCTAAAAAACATAGTATTGAATATGCCTGAGAAACCTGGAAGCTATCAATACTATGACGAGAATCATAACATTATATATGTAGGCAAGGCAAAAAATCTTAAAAAGAGAGTTTCTTCGTACTTCCACAAAGAAGTAGACAGATTTAAAACGAAAGTATTGGTATCGAAGATAAGAGATATATCATATAGCGTAGTAAACACAGAAGAGGATGCTTTATTACTGGAAAACGCATTAATCAAGAAATACAAGCCCAAATACAACGTACTCTTAAAAGATGGGAAAACCTACCCTAGCATCTGTATTACAAATGAATATTTCCCAAGAATTTTCAAAACGAGAAGCATAAATAAGAAATATGGCTCATACTATGGCCCATATCCACATATCACAGCCATGTATCAGGTTTTGGAGCTCATCAAGAAACTATATAAGCCTCGGACCTGTAGAATGGCCATAACAAAAGAAGGCATCCAACAAGGGAAATACAAGCCATGCTTGGAATATCATATTCACAATTGTTATGCACCATGTATCAACAAAATAAGCTACGAGGATTATCAGGAGAACATAAAGCAATCTCGAGAGATTCTCGAAGGCAACACGAGGAACGTTAGTAATCTTCTTTATAAGATTATGCTAAAAAATGCAGAGTTGCTCAAATTTGAAGTTGCAGAAGAAATCAAAAAGAAATACTTGATACTACAAGATTTCGTTGCCAAGAGTGAAGTTGTTAGTTTTACGATCAAAGAAGAAGATGTGTTCACCATCGTTGATGATGATAACAACAACAATGCTTACATCAACTATATCCATGTCAAGAACGGAACAATAAACCAGAGCTTTACTTACGAATACAAAAGGAAACTAAACGAAAGTGACGAGGAACTACTAATAACCGCTATTCCAGAGATTCGAGAGAGATTCAAGAGTACAGCAAAAGAGATACTTGTACCATTCAACATGGATTGGAAGATCAAAGATGCCGAGTTTTTTGTGCCACAGAGAGGCGATAAAAAGCATCTGCTAGACTTATCTGAAATGAATGGAAAACAATATAAGTTTGATAGACTAAAGCAGGCTGAAAAGCTAAATCCTGAACAAAAGCAAACAAGATTAATGAAAGAACTTCAAAACAAATTGAAGTTAAACAAAATGCCATTCCAAATAGAATGCTTTGACAACTCAAATATATCAGGTAAGGATGCCGTGTCAGGATGCATTGTATATAAAGGTATGAAGCCTTCCAAAAAGGATTATCGAAAATATAACATCAAGACCGTTGAAGGCCCTGATGACTACGCAAGCATGAGAGAGGTCGTGAGAAGAAGATATACTAGAATTATAGAAGAAGGAGGCACTCTACCCGACCTCATCATAACAGATGGAGGCGTTGGTCAAATGGACGTCGTGAGAGCTGTTGTAGAAGGAGAATTAGGCCTGAGCATACCAATTGCCGGTCTTGCTAAAAACGACAAGCACAGAACAAATGAACTATTATACGGATGGCCTCCACAAACTATCGGAATAGACATTAAGAGCGAACTATTCAAAGTTTTAACTCAAATACAAGACGAAGTACATCGATATGCCATAACATTTCATAGAGACAAGAGAAGCAAACATGCTCTCCATAGCGAACTTGATGATATTAAAGGGATTGGGCCGAAAACAAAAGAGCTTCTAATCAAGAAATTCAAGTCGGTTAAAAATATACAAAGCGCTGATTATCAAGATCTTACAAGCATTATCGGTCCATCAAAGGCAAATATCATCAAAGAATATTTTAAACTAAAAGTTGGAAAATAAAAATAAATAATGTACCTTTGCTAAGTTATAACATATAAAACATGAGGATTGTATTACAGCGAGTTTCAAAAGCATCGGTTACAATAAATAATACTGTTAAAAGTAAGATATCCAAAGGATTTCTAATCCTACTTGGGATAGAAAGTAGCGACACGGAAGAAGATATTAATTGGCTTGTAAAGAAAATAGTCAACTTGAGAGTATTTGATGACGAGAATGGCATCATGAATCTCTCTATTCAGAAGGTAGATGGGGAGATACTTGTCGTAAGCCAATTTACGCTCATGGCAAGTTATAAAAAAGGAAATAGACCTAGTTGGATCAGAGCAGCTTCACATGATATCTCTATCCCACTCTACAAACGCTTCTGCGAAGCACTCTCTCAAGCTATGGGTAAACAAGTATACACCGGCGAATTTGGAGCCGACATGAAAGTAGAATTACTCAACGACGGTCCCGTTACAATATGCATGGATACTAAAAATAAAGAATGATAATCCATTTTCAATTCTTCGGAAATTCCATATTATTTACATTTTGATAATCATAAAGTAATAATACATGAAAGAAATCACTATCAAGCAAGCCCAAGAAGCTGTAGACCAATGGATAAAAGAATATGGCGTTAGATATTTCTCAGAACTAACCAACATGGCTTGCCTCACAGAGGAGGTAGGAGAACTGGCAAGAATTATGGCACGAAAATATGGAGATCAAAGTTTCAAGAAAGGAGAAAAAGACAACATAGGAGAGGAAATCGCAGACATCTTCTGGGTTTTAATGTGTATAGCAAACCAAACAAATATTGATATCACAGAAGAACTTAAAAAAAGTTTTGAAAAGAAAACTAGAAGAGATTTCACTCGACATAAAAATAATAAAAAACTACAAAAATAAGTATCATATGGCAAATATCAAAGACATCGTTCTGAACGATATTGAAAACGAACAGAACAAAGGGAAAAAAGAGGAAAAAAGCAAATACGAACAGGCTCTGGATCTGTATAACACAGAAATCAATGAACAGGAAATCAAAGATGCTGTTAAGAAAATCATAGCAGAAAAAGTTCCTGAAAATGACAACCTAGAGGTCAAGAAATTTCTCCTCGGTAGTGTTGAATTAACCTCACTTCATACAACCGATACAGAAGAAGAAATTTTGGCGCTCACAGAGAAGGTAAATAGCTTTGACAAAGACTATCCTGACCTACCTCATGTTGCGGCAATTTGCGCCTACCCTACCTTTACAGAATTAATAGCAAAGACATTGGAGGTCGACGGAGTTGAAATAACTAACGTAACAGGTAGTTTCCCTTCATCACAAAGTCGCATGGAGGTAAAAGTCGCAGAGACCTCTCTAGCAGTTGCAGATGGTGCAACAAACATAGATATCGTATTACCAGTAGGTAAATTCCTAAGTGGAGATTATGAAGGTACATGTGATGATATCCATGAACTTAAGGAAGCATGCGGGGAAGTGCCTATGAAGGTTATTCTAGAGACATGTGATCTTAAAAACTTAAGCAACATCAAGAAGGCAGCTTTATTGTCTATGTATGCAGGAGCCGACTATATCAAGACTTCTACAGGCAAGGAGAAAGCTGGAGCAACACCAGAAGGTGCATATGTTATGTGCCAAGCCATCAAGGAATATTACGAAAAAACAGGCATACAGATAGGTTTTAAGCCTGCAGGAGGCATTAACACCGTAATGGATGCCATTATTCTATACACTATCGTAAAAGAGGTCCTAGGAGAAAAATGGCTAACGAACTATTGGTACAGAATGGGTACCAGCCGATTAACCAATCTTCTCTTAAGCGAGATTCTAGGTACAGAAATTAAGTATTTCTAATACTTAAACATTTCTTTCTATAACGAAATCAAGATAAGCTCGAAGAGCTGTTTTGATTTCGTTATCTTTTACATAAAGATCAAGGAAATCAATACATTCTTTATGGAAATCCCACATACGTTTATCAGCATATTCGATACCTCCATTAGCCTTTGTAAATTCAACTAATGATGCTATTTCCTCAGGACTAACTGTACGATTCTTTACCTTACGAGCAAGTTGAATCATATCAGCATTCTTTGTAGAATTCAGAGCATAGATTACAGGAAGGGTCAACTTCCCTTCTATCATATCATTTCCCGTAGGTTTACCTATCTCCTTACTATCATAATAATCGAAGATATCATCACGGATCTGGAATATAATACCAAGATTTTGTCCAAATTTCTTCGCCGCCTCAACTTCTTTTTCTGAAGCACCTGCACTTTCTGCACCAATAGCAGAACAAGCCTCAAACAAAGCCGCCGTTTTACGCTTAATAATTTGATAATAAACCTCTTCAGAAATTTCTTGATTCTGAATATTAGAAAGTTGTAGAATTTCACCATTAGATAATGTTCTACCCAACTCCGACAGATAACGTACGATAATTTCCGAATGAGTCTTAGAGACATATAATAAAGCTGTAGAAAGAATATAGTCACCTACAAGAACAGCAACTTTATTATCATAAGAAGCATTAACAGACGCTTGTCCTCTTCTTTCCAAGCTCTCATCAACAACATCATCATGCACAAGAGATGCTGTATGTAAAAGTTCCAAACCCACAGCAGCATATTGAGTAGAACTACTTATCTCACCAAAATTTCGAGCCATTAGCAGAATAAGCATAGGGCGCATACGTTTACCTGCACGTTTACGAATATGCTCTAAAGCACTAGCTAATAAGCCATTTGTATGAGAAAGAGATTGATTAAATAGATTTATAAAATCACTTAAATCATCATCTATAGGCTTTCTAATAAGAGATAAATAATCCATGCGTTTCAAATTTGATACAAAATTACTCAAAATATCGAGAAATATGCTATTTTTTTAGTAATTTTACGCAATCAAAATAAAATATTATGGATAAATTGTTTCTTTTAGACGCATATGCGCTAATTTACCGGTCATATTATGCTCTTATCAGGAATCCAAGAATCAATTCAAAAGGATTCAATACATCCGCAATTGTAGGTTTTTGCAACACATTAAACGAGATATTAACAAAAGAGAAACCTAATTATATAGGAGTCGCATTTGATCATGGAAAAACATTCCGTCACAAAGTTTTCCCTGAATATAAAGCACAAAGAGAGGAAACCCCAGAAGATATAAAAGCATCTATACCTATTATAAAAGATATACTGAAAGCATATAAGATACCTATTCTACAAGTAGATGGCTATGAGGCTGACGATATCATCGGAACCGTAGCAACTATAACTGGAAAATTAGGTATCGAAACATATATGCTAACTCCCGATAAAGATTATGGTCAACTCGTAAAACCAAATGTTTATATGTATCGTCCACAACACGGAGGTGGGTATGAGATTTTAGGTGAAAAAGAAATCATCGAAAAATATGGTATAGGGTCATCAAAACAAGTCATCGATCTACTTGCCTTGATGGGAGATAGCGCAGACAACTATCCAGGATGTCCTGGTGTCGGCGAAAAGACTGCCACCAAATTGATTAATCAATTTGGTTCGGTCGAAGGTCTGCTTGCAAATACCGACAAGTTGAAAGGAAAAATGAAAGAAAAAGTCGAAAAGGCAACAGAAGATATCAAGATGAGCTATTTTCTCGCAACCATCAAAACAGATATCCCTTTAGAACAATTTAAAATTGATGACCTGAAAGTTGAAGAGCCTGATGAAGAAAAATTAGATAAAATCTTTACCGAATTAGAATTCAAGTCTTTCAAAAGCAAAATACTTAAAAAAAGCAAAAATAAGCAAAAAGACAATAATCAGCAACTTGATCTCTTTTCCGAATTTACGGACGATCGACAAGGAGACATCGAAAATTCAAGCTATGAGAGCCTTAAAACCACACCTCACGAATACAAACTTGTTGATAATCAGGAAGATATAAACAAACTTTATGACTTTTTATTAACAAAAGAAATTCTCAGTCTAGACACAGAGACAACATCAACCCACCCTGTTGATGCAGAATTGGTAGGTTTGAGTTTTTCCGTAGAAGAAAATAAGGCTTTCTATATTCCCATTCCATCAAAATACAAAGATGCTATAGAAATCATTAATAAGTTCAAACCTATATATGAAAATGAGAAAATTTTAAAGATTGGACAAAATATCAAATACGACTACGAAGTTCTCAAAAAATATGGAGTTGAGATAAAAGGTAAAATGTTTGATACCATGATTGCCCATTATCTTATCCAACCAGAACTCCATCATAATATGGACTACATGGCTGAGGTATATTTAAAATACCAGACTATTCATATTGAAGAACTTATAGGGCCAAAAGGAAAGAATCAGAAAAATATGCGTGACCTCGATCCAAAAGAGATTTACGAATATGCTTCTGAAGATGCTGATGTCACTCTCAAGCTCTATCATATTTTAGAGCCAAAGCTAAAAGAAGTGAATGCCGAGCATTTATTTTGGAACATCGAGATGCCATTAGTACCTGTATTAGCTGATATGGAACTAAATGGAGTATGTCTAGATACTGACGCACTAAAAGAAACTTCAAGGATTTTCAATAAACGAATGGCTAAATACGAACAGAAAATCTATGAAGAAGCTGGTGAAACTTTCAACATATCAAGTCCCAGACAAGTAGGAGACATTCTATTCGGGAAGATGAAGATCATGGAGAAACCGAAGAAGACTAGAACAGGACAATTCGTTACTTCTGAAGAAGTATTACAAACTCTTCGATCTAAAAATGAAATTGTTGATAACATACTAAATTACAGAGGATTAAAGAAATTATTAAGCACCTATATCGACAACCTCCCTACCCTCATCAACCCAGAAACAGGACACATACACACATCTTTCAACCAAGCATTAACAGCTACAGGAAGATTAAGTTCAAGTGATCCAAACCTCCAGAATATACCTATTCGTTCAGAAGACGGAAAAGAGATTCGAAAATGCTTTATCCCAGAACCTGGATGTTTATTCTTTTCAGCAGATTACAGTCAGATAGAGCTACGCATTATGGCTCATCTTTCTGGAGACGAAAATATGATAGAGGCCTTTAAAGAAGGCTTCGACATCCATAAGACGACAGCAGCGAGAATATGGAAAAAGCCAATCGAAGAAGTTAGCGATAGCGAAAGAAAGAAGGCCAAGCAAGCCAACTTTGGCATTATCTATGGTATCACAACCTACGGATTGGCACAAAGGATGGAGATACCAAACGGAGAAGCTCGAAATTTGATCCACGACTATTTTGAGACTTTCCCAAAAGTCCATGAATATATGGAGAAAGCCAAAGAAATTGCACGCCAAAAAGGATATGCAGAAACCATATTCGGTAGACGTCGTTATCTTGCAGACATCAATAGTCATAACGGAGTCGTACGAGGATTTGCCGAGAGAAATGCCATCAATGCTCCTATCCAAGGTTCCGAAGCTGATATCATCAAAGTCGCAATGATACGTATCTGGCAGCGCTTCCGCAAGGAAGGAATACAAAGTAAGATGATTCTCCAAGTTCATGACGAATTAAACTTCTCTGTATACCCTAACGAAAAGGAGAAAGTAGAAAAAATCGTACTAGAAGAGATGCAAAACGCTTATCATCTGAATGTTCCTCTCATAGCAGATGCCGGATGGGGCGATAACTGGCTCGAAGCACATTAACTTACGTCCACTATTCTGGCTTCACATACGAACCATTTATCTTCAAGGGCTCCAGATGAAGACTAATATGTGTATCATTCCCGAAATGATCCCGTAGTCGCTTTTCTATATTTGACGCATGCTGATGAGCCTCATATAAAGAGGTATCACCAGGCATGCGCAAATGCATTTCTATTGCAATACAATTTCCAATACGTCGCGTTCGCAGATTATGTATTTGACTCACATAAGTATCCTCCTCTGCAATCTTTACGATTTCTGATTCCACACACGCGGGAAGACTTGCTTCCAGTAATTCTTCAAAAGCTTGTTTAATAAGACCATAGGCTGCCTTAACGATAAAGAAACTTACCACCATGGCTGCAAGTGGATCAAGAACAGCCCACTCATTTCCCAACAAAATAGCACCACCAATACCAAAGACCGTTCCTATAGAAGAATAAGCATCCGAGCGATGATGCCATGCATTAGCAATAACAGCTTGAGAATTAACCTTCTTCCCTACTCGATTCGTAAAATGAAACGCCCATTCTTTCAATACAACACTCACAATAGCTGCCACCAAAGCGATCAAACCTGGCGAATGCAACTGTTTGCCTTGAATAGCCCCCCATATTTTAGAAATACCATTATAACAGATCATTATCCCCACTCCGAAAAGCGCAATCCCTATAATAGCGGTAGCCAACGTTTCATATTTACCATGTCCATAATCATGACTATCATCACTGGGCTTATTACCGAGTTTTACAAATACTAATACGATAGCATCTGTTATGAAATCCGATAAAGAATGAACAGCATCAGCAATCATTGCGGCTGATCCACCCAGAATACCAGCAGTAAACTTAAAGACAAGCAATACCACATTAATAATACTACCACCAATGGTAACTCGGAAAATACTTTTTTCCCGAGCCTTATTTTCTATAGATTCTTTCATCTTAAAAAATTTTTAGTAGTTGTGAGACACCATCTACTGTCTCTATCATCGCAAAAACGATTATACAATGCAAATATAGAGATTAAATTTGAGATTCTAATTTATTTTATGTAATTTTGCAATCAGAATTCAAAATATTGCTGGCCTTGAAGCTAGCTCATTTAAACGTTTAAATAAGATATGGCATTAAAATGTGGTATTGTAGGTCTCCCAAACGTGGGAAAATCTACACTATTCAATTGTTTGTCAAGTGCAAAGGCACAATCGGCAAACTTCCCTTTCTGTACGATAGAACCTAATCTTGGTGTTATCACCGTTCCTGATGAGCGTCTCAACAAATTGGCAGAAATCGTTCATCCAGGACGCATTGTCCCTGCTACTTGCGAAATCGTTGATATTGCTGGTCTTGTAAAAGGCGCTTCTAAAGGCGAAGGCCTTGGAAATAAATTTCTCGGAAACATCCGTGAGTGTGATGCTATCATCCACGTCATCCGTTGTTTCGATGATGACAATATCGTGAGAGAAGGCGGTATGGCTGTCGACCCTATTGCTGACAAAGAGATCATCGATACCGAACTTCAGTTGAAAGACCTTGAGACCATTGAGTCTCAACTTGCAAAACAGCAAAAGATAGCAGCATCTGGCAATAAGGACGCAAAGACCTTAGTTAACGTTCTTGAAGCTTATAAAGAAGTTCTTGAACAGGGTAAGAATGCCCGCGAAGTATCTTTCGAAAGCAAAGAAGAAATTCAGGCAGCGCATGATTTATTCCTTCTTACCACTAAACCAGTATTATACGTTTGCAACGTTGACGAATCTAGTGCTAAGACCGGAAATGAATACTCTAAAAAAATCGAGGAGGTTGCAGAAAAGGAAAGCGCAGAAGCTATGATTATCGCAGCAAAGACCGAGGAAGATATAGCTTCTCTTGAAACATACGAGGACAAAAAGATGTTCCTCGACGAACTTGGACTTGAGGAAAGTGGTGTCAACCGCCTTATCAAGAAAGCGTATGCTCTTCTGAACCTCGAAACCTTCATTACTGCTGGTGAAATGGAAGTAAAGGCATGGACCTACCACAAGGGATGGAAAGCTCCTCAATGTGCAGGTGTCATCCACACCGATTTCGAGAAAGGATTCATCCGTGCAGAAGTTATCAAATACGAAGACTATATCAAATACGGAAGTGAAGCTGCAGTCCGCGAAGCCGGAAAATTAGGCATCGAAGGCAAGGAATATGTTGTTCAGGATGGCGATATCATGCACTTCCGCTTCAATGTATAAAAACTTCTTGACGAGAGATAAACATAAATAGAATATGTTAGACTTACAGAATTACATCGTATGGCAACCTGACCCAGTATTTTTCCATATTGGGTCATATTCAGTACGTTATTATGCTGTCTGTTGGGCTATTGGCCTCACCTTGGGTTACTTCCTCATGATGAAACTCTACAAGCAACAGCAAATTCCAGACGAAAAGTTTGATCCATTGATGTTCTACATCTTCTTTGGTGCTCTTATCGGCAGTCGATTAGGACATTGTCTATTTTACGAACCAGACTATTTCCTGTCAAGTGGCAAACACCTTATAGAGATGTTTGTACCTATTCATTTCTTACCAGAAGGCGGCATCAAGGTTACTGGTTACGCTGGTTTAGCTTCACATGGTGGTGTCATTGGACTACTTATAGCTATTTGGCTCTATTGCTGTAATACAAAAGTACCAGGCTGGGTGGTTCTCGACAACATGGGCATCTGTTCCGGTATTGCCGCTGCTTTTATCCGACTTGGTAACCTGATGAATTCTGAAATCGTCGGTAAAGTTACCGATGTCCCATGGGCATTCATTTTTCTAAACGGGGACCCTTCAATAGCCCACGAGCCACGACATCCAGGACAACTTTATGAGGCTATCACCTACATTTTGATATTTACCACCATTCTGCTTATCTATCGTCATAAAGGTCCGAAGAGTGTGGGGTCAGGACTCTACTTCGGTATCTGCCTAACCCTTATTTTCGTTGCGCGATTCTTTATAGAATACACCAAAGAAATACAAGAAGCCTTCGAGGCTGGACTTCCTATCGATATGGGGCAAATTCTAAGTATCCCTCTCATCGCAATTGGTATCTGGGCGATAGTTTCATCACGCCATCGCGTGACAACAATGAATTTCAAAAAATAAAATAACTTTCTATTTATATATTACAAAAGCGAACTCCTCGAAGAGAAGTTCGCTTTTTCTATGATAACTGTCACTACCCCTATTGGGTTATTTTCCTGTTACTATTTTCTTGATCTCATTCAATTTATTCAAAGCCTCTACAGGAGTCAGATTATTTATATCCAAGCCAAGGATCTCATCCCTGATCTGTTCCAGAACAGGATCATCCAACTGGAAGAAACTCAACTGTACACCATTGTCTACCTTCTGAAGTTTCTCCTTCGTCGATGGTTTGCCGACCGAACCAACACCCTCGTTTTCGGCTTCCAATTGCTTCAAAATTACATTAGCACGTTTCACAATACTCCTAGGCATACCGGCGATCTCTGCCACATGAATACCAAAGCTATGCTCACTACCACCTTTTTCTAGTTTACGAAGAAATATCACCTTACCATCTATCTCCTTGACACTCACATTATAATTCTTGATGCGGGCAAAGAGCTTTTCCATTTCATTTAATTCATGATAATGAGTGGCAAAGAGCGTGCGAGCCCTTGATTTCTCATGTTCATGTAGATATTCCACAATAGCCCAAGCTATTGAAATACCATCATAGGTAGAAGTTCCGCGACCTAATTCATCAAATAATACTAAACTCTTCGGCGTAACATTATTCAGAATATTAGCTGCTTCCGTCATCTCCACCATAAAGGTAGATTCACCTAAAGCAATATTATCAGAAGCTCCTACACGCGTAAATATTTTATCTACCAACCCAATCCTTGCACTTTCAGCAGGAACGAAACAACCTATCTGTGCCAATAACACAATCAATGCTGTCTGACGCAAAAGAGCTGATTTACCAGCCATGTTAGGACCGGTAATCATCATGATCTGCTGTTTCTCCGTATCCAAATACACATCATTGGCAACATATTTTTCTCCTATTGGCAACTGTGTTTCTATCACAGCATGTCTTCCCTTCTTGATATCTATCACATCACTATTATCAACGATTGGACGTACATATTGGTTTTCTTGCGATATCTTGGCAAAACTCAACAGGCAATCAAGATGAGCCACTAAATTGGCATTAATCTGAATTTGTGGAATAAACTCCTGCATATCAGCTACCAATTCATTAAAAAGTTGTGCCTCCATGGAAAGAATCTTATCATCTGCTCCTAAAATTTTCTCTTCATATTCTTTCAGCTCTTGTGTGATATAGCGCTCTGCATTCGCTAAGGTTTGCTTACGAATCCATCCTTCAGGAACCTTATCCTTATATGTATTTCTCACCTCAAGGTAATAGCCAAAAACATTGTTGAATCCTATCTTCAAACTTGAGATTCCGGTCTGCTCTATCTCACGATTCTGGATTTCCATAAGATACTGCTTTCCATGATCACGGATAGATCTCAACTCATCAAGTTCTTTACTATATCCAGGAGCTATCACATCACCCTTATTGACAAGCTGAGGTGGGTCTGGTTGAATTTCCTTATTTATCCTATCACGAATACTCTCACACAGATTCAAACGCTCTCCCAATCGTTTCAAGGCATCGTTCTTTGCATATAAACATGCCGACTTTACAGGTTGGATAGCCAACAACGCATTTTTTAACTGTACAACCTCACGAGGCGAAACTCTACCCACAGCTACCTTTGAGATAATACGCTCCAAATCGCCCATACGGTGGAATTCATCGTCTATAACCTGTCTGAACTCTGGTTCTCTAAAGAAATACTCTACTATCTCAAGTCTATTCTGGATAGAATTTACATCTTTCAACGGAAAGATCATCCATCTTCTGAGCATACGACCACCCATTGGGGTTACCGTTCTGTCTATTACATCCAACAGACTTCTTCCATCTTCCTGCATAGGAGCAATCAACTCCAAACTGCGAACGGTAAACTTATCCAGTCTTACATATTTTTCTTCCTCAATACGAGCAAGCGATGTGATATGATTGATATGAGTATGTTGCGTGAGTTCTAGATACTGCATGATAGCACCACTCGCAATGATACCATTCTTGAGATGCTCCACACCAAAGCCCTTTAAACTTTTTGTCTGGAAATGTTTCAGCAACTTCTGTCTTGCTGTTTGTTCTGTAAATACCCAGTCATCCAATTCAAAAGTACAGAGCTTATTACCAAAGTATCTTTCAAAACTTTCTTTCTTTGCACGATCATAAAGAACCTCCTTCGGCATGAAGTTACCAAGAAGTTTTTCCACATAATCATAAGTACCTTCACCCGTGAGAAACTCTCCCGTAGAAATATCCAAGAAACTTACACCACATGCACTTTTACCAAAATGAATAGCAGCAAGGAAATTGTTTTCTTTATAATTGAGCACATTGTCCCCCATGGCCACACCTGGTGTCACAAGTTCTGTGATACCACGCTTCACCATCTTATCCATCTCGCTCAGACCCTTTTTTCCTTTTATCATCTCACGCTTCTTCTTCGGGTCTTCCAATTGGTCACAGATGGCAACACGTTTACCTGCACGTATCAGTTTCGGCAGATAGGTATCAAGTGCGTGATGTGGAAATCCAGCCATCTCAGCACTACCAGAACTACCTCCGTTATTACGCCTTGTCAAGGTAATACCAAGAATTCTACTAGCTTCTATGGCATCCTCACAATATGTTTCATAAAAATCTCCACAACGAAAAAGCATCAGAGCATCAGGATGCTCTGCCTTCATACTGAAGAATTGTTTCATCATTGGGGTTAACCCACTCTTATCTTTAGCCATCTTTAATTATTTTTTGCTAGATATCAAGTATGCAAAGTTACTCAAAATCAGCCATTTCTACAAATAATTAAAATATTTTTAAAAAAATCATTGCAGATTATTATTTTATTTCTTAAATTTGCATTTGGACAATAGTGCGTAACTATCATGAGCATCAAGAGAATCTTCATATTGGTTTTCATTTATACAACTACTCTAGTCACACAGGCACAAATTGCCGACTCTTGTCGTGTCGCTTTCCGTTTTCGTCCGAGACAGGATATGTTTTGGGAGATGTACGGTTCTAATAAGAGCGGACTTAAAAAGATTCTTTCCTGTATTGATAAGCATAAACTCAAAGATGGCTCTATCAAGGTCGTTGGCTATAGTGATGGAGATATCCATGAAAATATGCGTAGATGTAACCGTGTAAAGACTGCACTTATTACTCGCAAGGGTATCAAAGAGCGTCATTTCAAAACTTATAATCTTACAGAAACTTATCATGGCGTGAACAACATTGTTCTCGTCGATTTCTGTCGTGTCGTTAATCATGCTGACATCAAGATTCCTTATCGCGATGATTCTGAATATGAAGGGCATGATGTTCAACTTTCCATATATCAACCTACTTTATTCAAGAATTCTGCCGATACTATTGCACATTCAGAGTACGACACCATCCGGAGTATTCCGAAGGCATCACGACCGATACAACTTACTCCACACATCGTCAAAATGCCAGAAAATTCAAATCCTGTAGATAGTATCAACTCGACATACAAGCCCCTATTTGCTTTAAAAACCAATTTGCTATTCGACGCTGTTTTAGCTCCAAACATAGAATTGGAAAGATGGATAGGTCGCAAGCAACAGTTCTCTATCATGGCAGAAACATGGTTCCCATGGTACAGATGGCATAATAACGAGAGATCATATGAGATATTCTATGCCGGAGGTGAGTTACGCTGGTGGTTCAAACGTAAGCAGAATAACATATCCTCTCGACCTCTTACCGGTCATTTTCTCGGTGCCTATGCAGGTGGTGGTCTATACGATTTAGAATGGAATACCAATGGCCATCAAGGAGAATATTTCACGACAGGACTTACTTATGGATATGCCTGCCATCTCACACGAAATTTCAATCTCGAATTTTCTATTTCCGCAGGTTATGTCGGTGGTCCATATCGTAGTTACGAAGCTCATTGTAACAATGAATTGCTCGTATGGCGTAAGAATTCCAATTTCTATTATTTTGGTCCGACAAAAGCAAAAGTCAGTTTAGTATGGATTCTTGGAACTCATAAAAAAGAAAGGAGGTAAACCATGAGAAAGCTTTTTTTCTCCATCTCTTTGGTTTTTACCATATTTTTTTGCATCACGACACTAACTTCATGCGATGAAGAAGGTTTCGTCAACCGGCGCGGCGTATATAAATTTAGTGAAATCAATGCAAATTTCAGTGTGGATGTTGACTGGATGACCGACTTTGGTTCTCTCCCTACTGGTATGTCCGTATTTACATATGGAGAAAATACAGGTGTAAAAAGTGAGATTACCAATAGCGTCAATACAATAGACCTTAAACGTCCTGTTGATAATTATCGCCTATTAATTTTCAACCTCACACCTGATGAGTTTAGTACGCTCACTTTCCACAACACCCAAAATATAGACTCCTTTTATGTCAAACTAAAACCACTCACTCAATATATGAATGGAAAGTGGGATCAAGGAGTTGAATATATGTGTGCCCCTGAACCTTTCGCTTTTGCCTACGATACAATAGCCATAACCAAAGATATGGTAGAATCCTCTTATTGTAAGGCTTTTCAGACGGAAGATTGTGACGAATGCTCTGATTCCATTGTATATGTTTACAAGGAAAAACCTCAACCCATGGCTATTAAACTGGAAATCCGTATTCGTACCAATGGTATCACCAACCTAAAGAAACTTGCCGGCAGTCTTTCAGGACTAGCAGACGGATATATGCCTGGAGTACAACACAATACGACAGAAAGTGGTATACACCTATTAGATGACTGGAAAATAACATTAGATTCCGTGGGAGCTACTAACGGATGGGTTTCTACTGTCGTTACTACTTTCGGCCTTCCTCATGGCACAGAAGATGTCACAGAACGAGACAGTTCTCTCAATCGACTCACCCTCAACTATACTTTGCGTGACAGATCCACCCTCACTCTTTCTTTCTGTGTAGGTGACATGTTCTCATATGAAGAAGATACCCGCGCAATAACAATACCAACATTACACAACCTCGAATTGATTATCAATACAGATATTGACGAAAACGATCCAAGCGGTGAAGAAAAGCCTCGGCCTCGCTTTATAATACCAAAACTCCCGGATGTAATTCCTGTCGATGACGATGATGATGGAAGCGGTAGTGGATTCGATGCCGATGTAGACAAATGGGAAGAAGGAGGAAACATTGATATCGGCCTATAACATTTTCCGCTTAAACTGAAAAAATAAACCTATAAAAAGAATAAAACATGCGATTAAATTTAACTTTGTTAACCTTATGCATCATGGCAACAATGCTAATAGGATGTAATAAGGATTCCGATCTTGAGAACGGAATAAATGTTAGTGAGTACAATATTAAGAATAATTTGCCAATCCTCACTATTACAGAGAATAATAGTAACTGTAATAGTGAGAGATCTTATTATGCCAAACTGCGAGTAAACTTCAGAGCTGAAGATCATATGGGTAATATCATCGAACAAAGTAACCATAACACAATGGTATCGGTATCAAATATTAAAGTCACAGCAATAAAAGACGATCAGATACTACATCATGAGGAAAGTCTCTCTGCCGACAGCAATAAAATCGCTGTATTTATCTTATCTGGTGATGCTACTGTCAAAATAGAAACCACTTATCAGATACGTACTATTGACCGTCATCTACAAAAAGGATATAGCGAAATCAAAAGTACAGTCACCAAAACTTTTAAGTCTCGCAATTTCATTGCCGGAAACAATTATGAGATAAACGTTATACTAAACCTGGAAAATATGCAATTCTCCGGTGAAGTGAGTGGTTGGAACTGATACCTCTGATATTTCAGACAAACAGAATAAAGAACTATTAAAAATATAAACTATGAATAATAAATTTGGCAGTTTGTTGATTTTGTTTCTGCTATCAGCATCCATAGCTTTTGCGCAAAAGAAATCAACAGATCTGTATCTCTCACTCGATCAATTTCCAAACGCTGTAAATTATCTTCCTGCTCCACCCGACACGGCATCACTTTCGTTCGTTGACGATTTCAACCAGTATCTATGGGGAAAGACTCAGAGAAACAATCCTAAACGCGTAGAGCAAGCTCGCTTTGGAGCTGTTTGGAATCTTGACAGCACATTAGTATACTTCAGTAGTGCCTTCGGGATGACTATCACCAAAGAGCGTACTCCAAAACTCTATCACTTGGTGGAAAAATACCAGAACTCTACTTATCAAGCTGTTACCAAGGCTAAGAAATATTATTTCCGTCGTCGCCCCTATGCACAATTCAACGAACATACCATCTACCCTATCGATGAGGAAGATTTACTCCATGATGGTTCCTACCCTTCCGGACATACCAACCGAGGCTGGTGCCTGGCATTACTACTCAGTGAGATTAATCCAACCCGACAAGATACAATTATCTCTTGTGGTTATCAATATGGTATCAACCGTGTTATAGCTGGATTTCATTGGCAGAGTGATGTAGATGCAGCTTTCACAGTAGCAGCCGCAGCCTATGCACGCATACATGCCGACCCACAATTTTGCAAGGACTTAGCATCTGCCAAGAAAGAATATTTCAAGGTATCAAAAACACAAATAAACAATATTAATTATAGCAACGGATTTCTTCCTGTCGATCAATATGCTTCCGTACGCAAGTTTATGCCTGCTCCTCCAGATACCACGAATATCCGTATGTTCAAAGACTACTATGGTTACTGGCAAGGCAAGAGGTTGAGAGCCGAAAGAGGTTCACAGGCGGTTGCAGATGCAGCTGCATGGGCAAAAGATATTGCAACTAACTATTCTAAAGCTTTCGGTAATACGATAAACAAACAGACTTTGCCTAAACTATTAGCCCTCATGGAGAAAGTAAGCAATGATCTTTACGCTGTGGGGAAATTTCTCAAGAACCAATCTTTCCGCAAGCGTCCTTATGTACGTTTTGGTGAGGGTACAATTATCCCTTCCGAAGAAGCAAGTCATATCAAGAGTAGCTCCTACCCTTCTTATCACACTTTGGCAGGTTGGATGGATGCCTTGTTGCTGACAGAAATCAACCCTACACATAGCGAGGAAATTCTAAAGCGCGGTTTTGATTATGGTCAAAGTCGTGTCATAGCGGGCTATCATTGGCAGAGCGACGTAGACGCTGCAAGAATTCAGGCATCTGTAATGTTTGCACGTCTGCATGCTATTCCAGAATTTGTCAAAGAATTAGACGCTGTCAAGAAAGAATATTCGAAATTCCTTGCAACTTTAAATTCTAAATAACAGATAACGTTTCTGCATTCTAAACATAACGCCCTCACACATCTCGCAAAAGATGTATAAGGGCGTTTTTTGTCAGAAATAAATTATAAGAATTACCGCATTTTAAAGTCGTTCAGAGCATAAAGTTTCGTGGTACTCTTGTTTTCTACCTCGATACTTGGATTCGTTATATAAACATACTCTTTAAACTGTTTACCAGGTACACAAGCACGGAAATTAACGACATATGAGCCACTGGTCTTGAAATGGCCCAGCAACTGTTCACCACCATTGGGTACTGTATTTTTGAAAACACTATACACCCTACCCGTTTTAGCATCACACACTTGGATATTGGAGATGGCGGCATCGTCTTTCAGATTATTTACCAGAACCAGTCCACCTGACGTAATATTAATCATTTTAGGCAACTGGGTTTTGTGAGCACACGAAAAAGATACATTTTCTTCCTGAAGGTCTGCCCAGGTAGTCAAGAAGTTCTGCATCGTATATCCGGCTGTATACGTGGTATATAGGTAATAAGGAATATGATTCATATTATCTCTACCGTTTTTATCGTACCATAACCAAGAACCCTGCACAGAGATAGTACCACGATAGACTTTAGAATTAGAGATCTTAAAACCATAATCTTCGTTCCAATTAAACTCCGGAAGATTTTGACAAGTAAGTTGCCAGCGTGGCCTACTCCCACTTGTCTCGTTGATGATATCAAGGTCACTGATGGTGCGGTTCTCAGAGTGTGACCATGTCCAACCTTGACTGAATGATAGTTCTGCCTTACCACCCATACTACCCTGTCCACTACCTGTACCAATCTCTCCACCTATAGTCTGACTCATACTCAAACTGAAGTTATTGACATCTTGATAGGTGGTCTTCCCTACTGTGGTAGCAGGCGAAGGGAAACCTCCGGCAGTAAAACCAATATTTGGCACTTCTACCATGTTAGCATTATTAAGACGCGCCTCGACGATAAAGTTTTTGTTCCACCATCCACACCAACGCACATAACAGCCCCCATGTACATTCCAACCTTTCCCTTTCCACATTCCAGCATTGGCAATACTTGCTGTCATCCTCACACCATAATAATCGCCTGCACCCGGTTCACCATCATAGACATGTACCATATAGATATCGTAGTTGACTGTTACCGAGCAGTTTCCATCGAGATAGTCAGGATCAGACAAAGGAAGTTCTCTGAACCGTCTATGGACAGAAAAAGGATGCGTCTCCGAAATGTGATTGAAGTTAGCGAAGTCCTCCATTTTATCTACATCACTATCCTTGTCAGAACCGGAATCAATCTTCAAATGACTTGCATAGTCAGAGAGTGTACCGGAGAGGTAAAGGTAGTAATTCTGTGCACAGTAGATATTTTTCAGTACAGGGTCACCTTCACAATTTGCCGGTAAACTGATATAGTAATTTCGCCGAGCACCATTGAACCCATAAATGAAGGTAGAATCATTTATGTTTTCCGTGTTCATTGTTATCCAGTCATGACTTTTAACAAAGGCATCAAGTTCGGCTTTTACAGGATTGACGACGCAGACGAGGTAGTTTTCGCTGTTGCTTTCAAAGATTTTTCTCAGCACATCCTCGCTCACATCATTAAGCTTGTTTACCACTAAGACAGAAGCTGCCGACGGATCTGTTTCCCGATGGGCTATGGCCCACGTAAAAGCTTGCTTCAAGTCGGCATCCACGCCATTACCCACATAGACAGAAGCAGAAGGTGCCAATACTTCAGGTTTAAAAAGTATCCACACTCATCGGAGATACCTCTGTTTCCGGACTATAGCTCTCGTCTGTGCTACACGCTATCGGCAGCACCATTGTGATGGCTGACACGGAGGTCAGAAACATCATCTTTCTCAAAATCTGTTTCATTGTCATAAGGAAATAAATTAGGTTAATACGAATGATACACACAAATGTCAACATCGGTATGTAGCTCTTTTCATCCTATAGAATGATGAATCATTATCCTTTCACTATGAGCTATACCCTGAAGTAATCGACGATGACATTATTTTTTTTGAACGTTCATCAACATGTCACTTAGAGAATAAATATTATGGGGGCGAAAATACGATATAATCTCGAAACTTCGTTCAAATTAAGCATTTTTTAATTATTCTTAGCATGTCATCAAAAAATGCACTTGCTAGTTGAATTCAGGATATTTAAACTTTGGCATGGAACTGTTAAAATATAGATGACAAGGGGTTTACTTCATCTAGAGTTTGCGACAATCGTTTAGACCCGAAAAAGATTGAAAATTATCCCATAAGTAATCGATTTTTTGAACGCAGTTAACTTCGTAAGCCGATGAAGTTAACTGCGTAAGTTGATGCAAATAGATATATAGGCTTATATAGTTAACTAAATAAACCCATAAATCCAGTATATCATGATACCCTAACAAGCATTAAAAACATAACTCACTATTAATCAAAGAGTTATGTTTTACCCATATTTTCAATATTCACGACCTACCAGTCTTTTATTCTGAATTCGCAAATTATGAGTACTTTTCCGCGATGAAAAATTAAACAATGAAAGGTAATTTAAACTTTCCTGAATTCAAGTTGCGGACCATAGATTTTCTTAATGTCTTATTTGCTTTTTCAACTTCAGTATGCGACGTACACTTTGATCGATACGCTGTTCAGTGAGTGTACCCTCCTCCACAGCCCTGACAACTGCATCAAAAGCTTCAACGAAATTCTGTGGACCAAGCACAATGTCTGCCCCCGCCAAAAGCGTTCCAACAGCAGCTTCAGCATTGTTGTATTGTTTGGTAATGGCTCCCATCTCCATCGCATCGGTGATGATGATATTCTGATAACCAAGTTCGCCACGCAACTTGTCCTGTAGGATAACCGGAGACATGGTAGAAGGAATATCAGAACCCGTAACATTGGGCACACTGATATGAGCTGTCATTATCAACTCTGCACCCCACGCAATACCAGCCTTGAAGGTTATCATCTCACAGTCCTTCATTTCTTTCCATGTCTTCAAACTCTGTGCATATCCGAAATGTGTGTCCGCCTTGGTGTCACCATGACCAGGAAAATGCTTGATGCACCCTACTACTCCTGCATCTTTCAACCCTTGTAAGTAGTTGACAACCATCGGTGCAGCCACCTTGGGATCGGCGCTGAAAGCACGGGCTCCGATGACGATATTCTCGGGATTGGTGTTCACGTCGGCCACGGGGGCAAAATCAATATCAAATCCATAACGTTGCAGATAGGTGCCGATGGTTTTACCACAGTGGTAAGCATTCTTCGGATCGCCTGTGCTACCAATGGCTCCCATCGACTCAAACTTCTCTACTTGGAAATTTTCATTATTGGCGATACGCGCTACACGCCCTCCTTCTTCATCGATACAAAGCAGCGGAGAACCTTTCAAAGTACGTATCTGCGAAACAAATGCAGACAATTGTGCCTCGTCCTTGATATTATGTGCATAGAGAATGATGCCACCTATAGGATATTTCTCGTTCACAGCCTGCATAGTATTGTTCACAGCCTGTAACTTGATCTTCTTGATGTCGTCGATACTACCATCAATACTACTAGGTTGATTAAAGTGAATCGTTGTATCAAGACACTCCGGACGCACATAGAATAGTTGTCCTATTTTTTCACGCAAAGTCAGTTTTTGTAGTTGCATCTCCACTTCATTTGTTGGGACGACGATTTGTTCATCATTCGAACACGATGCCAACGCACTTATACCGTAAATCGTAAAGATAGTGGCAGCTACCCAGTTCAAAATCTTTTTCATTACTTCCTTAATTATATTTTCAATTAGCCATAAAACTTTCAATCTGTCTTGTCAACTTTTCATGCATCATTCTATTGATCAGAAGTCGAGACGATAAAAGAGGTTAGGTAATGAGATACCTACTTTCTCTATCTGCACTGTTTTGGTTCGTAAATCAAAACGCTGGGCATATGGAGTCTCACTCATTAGGATGTTTATTCCTTCGAAGGCAATAGTATGACTTACCTTCTTCTTATTCCACTTATAGCTAATGGTGAGATCAACATTGTGTTCTGGCTTATATTGCTTCGACATAGCCTCATTTTCTTTATAGATAACATCCTCTGGCAACTTACCAGCATCCATCAAGGCCGTCATAGCAGCTACATCTACCGGTGTATAATGTAGACCGCCCTGCACGGTATACTTCACACTGACATTGAACACATTCTGCCGATGTGAGCCCACCATCCATTCCTTACCACCAAGTATCTTAGCATTATAACCACGATCATAGAGTTGTGGACGCCACACCTTATCTTGTGCCTGATACTCCGACTTAAACACAGAGGCATTCATCTGACCGAAGAACCCATGATTCATATAATGTTCCAAAGTGATGTCGGCACCATAATTGCGGGTGTTTCCATCAGAAGCCAAAGGCTCGTCGAAATAGTTCATAAAACGGTTGGTAGAACAGAACGTAGAGCCATTTGTACCTACAGGCGTATCGAAACCATACTGATAATAGGCATTTATTCGTAGGTTCAGGTTGTCATTGAACTTATGCATATAGGTCAACAATATATGGTGTGCCTTAGATAGTCCAAGATCCTTATTCACTTGTTTACCATTCACTTCATAGAAATAGGCATCCAGTCGCTCCACCATCGAATGAAGACCATAGCCAAACGAAAGTGTATTATTGTCGTCCATATTCCACTTGGCTGAAATACGTGGCTCTATACTTAAATCTTTCGAAAAGAGAAAATAATTAGCAGCAACACCGAGATTCAAACTAAAGCGCTGCGAAGGTTTGATGATATTCTGCCAGAACAAACTGCCTAACCCAGTGTTACCTTTGGTACATACATATTTGGTGAAGGGAGCCGTGGAATAGACAAAATCGGTGGCACTATAGCCAAAATTGAAAAATCGGTGTGAATACTCTGCACCAAACTGCGTCAACCACTTCGAAGTCACTTGCTTCGATAGTTCGGTATTGAAGAGAATACGGTCCTCATTCATTTTCTGCGAACTATATGGAAGTACTGTCTTTGGCTCTTCATACGCAATAGGAATAGAAAGCACATTATTAGTCCCACGCTTCAACCCCCAATAGCCTATATCGGCCTTTACATGCTGGGCATTGTAGGCAATAGTGGTACGCCACGTCCATTTTGAATCGAAATAAATCTTATGCGAGCCACCACCTAAGAGTCCCCACATATGTCCATTCTGTCGCGATGCATCATAAATACTCTTGATGTCTTCAATATCAAGATATTTATCTTCTGCCCCATCATAATAGCCAAGAGCGAAAAACGAAAAGGTTCCTACATACTTTGTAGGGAAGTTCAACTTTAGGGAGAAATCTTGAAAATTGTAATCCGTATCATAATCAATGATACCCAACTTATCAGCCAAAGATGTGAAACCATAGCGATAATTGAAAATATAACTACTGTTAGTCTTCTTCGACAAAGGTCCTTCTAAGGTAAGTTCCTCGTTAACAGTACCTACCTGTAAAATACTCTCATGTTTAGAATTATTACCCGAACGCATCTTTACGTCAAACACTCCACTGAGCGAATTGGAGTAGTTAGCGTTAAAGGTCGAAGTAAAGAAGTCAGAATTGCCTATAACATTGGAATTCAGCGCACTCACCATACCGAAGCCTGCCTCATAGAAATCGTTATAGTGGTTAGGCGTAAATACTTCTACCCCTTCGATGCGATATTTCATCATCTGAGGTGCGTTACCATGAACAGATACACCGTTGCCATTGTTACTGGCCGAAATACCCGCAAAGGCCGAAACAAGTCGTGCCGGATCGTTGATGCCACCAGCAAAACGATTGGCTTCTTCCATCGAAAGCATTACACCACCAACAAGTGCCGTTGGGTTCACCGTAGACTCCTTGTTCACACGAGGACGAACCACAACTTCATTAAGTTCTGCGCTACTCTCACTCAAAGTAATATCAAGTAATACCTCTTTGGCACCGGAGATCAGAATTTCCTTCATTACATTCGGCTCATAACCGATATAACTGGCCTCTATAGTATAACGACCTCCATGTTTGATATTGATCAGATAGTTGCCGTTGAGGTCAGCAACGGCTGCAGCATTTTCCACCTCTACAATCTTTACCGTTGCTCCAATAAGGGGTTCACCTGTAATCGCATCTTTCACGGTTCCTCGTAGGGTCTCTGCTTGGATAACTGTTATGCCATAAATTATCAAAATGGCAGTCAATATTAATTTAATCTTTTTCATACTACCTATTTTTTATTGACTCGTTTCGTAACATTAATGGCTTCTGTAGGACAAACCAGTCGACAGAGATGGCAACCGACACAATGGGTACCAACAATGCGTGGCCGACGAGATTCTATATCAAAAGTGATGGCCTGATGGCCTCCATCCATACAAGACACATAACAGCGCCCACAGCCAATACACCTATCAAGGTCTATCTTCGGATAGACGATAGTCGTACGATCAAGATCGGTTGGGGTAACGAAATTCGATAATTCCTCACCAACAAGGTTTGAAAGACTCTTGATTTTCCTTTCTGCCATATAACTTTGCAAACCAAGAATCAAATCGTCAATAATGCGATATCCATATTGCATCACAGCTGTGCATACTTGTACATTACGACAACCTAACTGAATAAACTCCAAGGCGTCGCGCCATGTTTCAATGCCACCTATTCCACTTAATTCTATATTCTTCTCATGTACCTTGCTCATTACAGGACTCTGGGATATTTCCAAAATATGTCTAAGCGCAATAGGTCTGACGGCACGTCCAGACAATCCGGAGATTGTTTTGTGACCACTCACCCTCGCACGATCTCCCATCGTCACACTCTTGATGGTATTGATAGCCGAAATAGCATCAGCATTGGCAAAATAAGCAGCCATGGCAGGCTCTGTAATATGCGTGATGTTAGGTGTCATCTTTGGAATAACCGGTATGGATACGCTACGCTTCACATAGGCTGTATAAAATAGTACCAATTCTGAATTTTGACCAACATCACTACCCATGCCCGCAAGATGCATCTGCGGACACGAGAAGTTTAGTTCTATAGCATCTACACCCGATTTCTCTGCCATCTTTGCCAGCTCTATCCACTGTTCCTCGGTCTGCCCCATGATAGAAGCTATTACTACCTTTGAGGGATAGTTCTGCTTTAGACGATGTAGAATACTAAAATCTATATCATAGGGATTCTCGCTTAGCTGTTCCATGTTACGGAAGGCATAGAAATCTGATGAACCTTCTTGTTGACAAGCATCGAAACGAGGTGATACCTCTTTGATTTCTTGTAAACATATGGTCTTATAAAATACACCACCCCAGCCTGCATCAAAGGCCCGTGCCACCATCTCATAGTTGGTACATACTGCTGACGAAGCTAGAAAGAAAGGATTTTCACAGTGGATACCACAGAAATCAATATCAAGACTAGGAAGGAGCTTATCTGTAGTGATATTTTTTCTGTCGAGAGAACATAACATTTCCTTAATCCGTATTGGTCTGTCATAATGGATACATGCTCTTTCTGCCCTCTCCAAATCTTCGTCCGTGCAATCTATAATCCAATGGCTTGCCAGTTTCTCATTACCAAATCTAATCGCTCTGATAGCTCTAGCCGGATTACCACTTCTACATACTTGACTGCATGGCGCATCCTGACACAGCATACAACGAGCTGCCTCTTCTGTCAAATGCAATACCCTATTCATATTTTTATCTTATATGCTTATTCTTTAATCTGCTTTACTGGAAATGTAAAATAAGTGTCAGGGAAAGGCTCATCCTTCAACGTAAAGTGCCACCATTCGGTGTCAAGAGGTTTAAAACCATGGGAAAGCATGGCACGACGCAAGATCATGCGATTACGAAACTGCTCAGCAGTGATACTGCGTTTCGGTGTAGAAGGTGATTTGGAATTGTCGCCTGTATACTCTCCTGTCTCTGGATTACCACAAAAGTCGGGATGACTTTCTGGGCCAAACCAGTCGAAGGTTCCACCCATATCAAGCTCCTTTTCTGTTGTCATATCGAAAAGGGTCAAGTCGACGGTAGAACCACGAGTGTGACCACTCTTCAGACATATATATCCCTGAGGAAAGAGTACGTCCTTGCTAAGATCGGGATAGAAATATGATTTCATCTTAATATCTTTCAGGTCATGGGCCCAACGCACAAAGTGGTCAACACCCTTCTGCGGACGATAGGCATCATATATCTTCAGGCGAAAACCTTGCTTCATCACATCATCACTTACTGCCTTAAGACTATCAGCCGCCTGCTTCGTCAATAATGCCGTAGGCTCCTCATATCCATCGATACGAGTACCCACAAAATTATAGGTGCCATAATAGCGTATTTCTAATATGACATCTGGTACCACATCGGTAACAGTTACAAACTGACTATTGTCAGACGAACTTACAACAGAGCTATCTTCGTCGCTGTTACAACAACTCATCACACATGTGCCGAAAATGATTACAGGGATGACGGCAAGCATCCATAGCTTTGTCTGTTTCATGTATATAGATGTAATAGTAATAAGAATTTTAATGCATTTGTCGAAAAGGTCGTAAACTTGTCTTTTTTATATCTTTGTCGTACAAGTTTGTTGCGTAAATATAGTATTTGTTTTATTAAAATGCAATACTTTTAAGGTTTTTTAACTAAAACAAAAGTATCTATATCGGTGCTTAAAATAAATAACTGTCATCCCAAATGCATTTTTCACAAGCTGCCACTTTATCCAAAACTTGTAAACGATTATACAAGTATTATGGCATTTCTTAGAAGAATGAAAATAATAATAAAATTTCGCCATTCAACATATTTGCGATATATTGAATGGCGAAAAAAATAAAATGATTAGAAAAACTATTCTTCTACTGCCGAAAATTCTTCTTTACCTACGCCACACACAGGACACTCCCAGTCATCAGGAATACTTTCGAAAGGTGTTCCAGGCTGTATACCACTATCGGGATCGCCCTTTTCCGGATCATATACATATCCGCAAACATTACACACGTACTTCTTCATAATGTCTTGTTTTTTATAAGTTAATAAAATGCTTACTTTAGATTATTATGATCTCAAGTCGTTGCAAATATAACTTTTAAAACCATACCTTCCAAGGAATTTCCTATTTATTATTTTGCTATCTCGCTATTTTATAGTAATTTTGCAATTTGAACGCGTGTGCGTTCTTCTTTATATAGGAAAATGAAACAAATAATATAGATTCAAATGGATTACAACTTCAGTGAAATCGAAGAGAGATGGCAACGTGAATGGGTCAAGAACAAGACCTATAAGGTTGTCGAAGACAAAAACAAAAAGAAATTCTATGTGCTCAACATGTTCCCTTATCCATCAGGTGCGGGTCTTCATGTTGGTCACCCTCTAGGATATATCGCCAGCGACATCTATGCTCGCTATAAACGACTAAAAGGTTTCAACGTGCTCAACCCTATGGGTTATGACGCTTATGGCCTTCCTGCAGAGCAATATGCTATCCAAACAGGTCAGCACCCTGCCATCACAACAGAAGCAAATATCGCTCACTATCGTGAACAGCTCGACAAGATTGGGTTCTGCTTCGATTGGGATCGTGAAGTTCGTACCTGTGACCCTAAATATTATCATTGGACTCAATGGGCTTTCCAGAAAATGTTCAAAGAGTTTTATTGCAATGACTGCAAGAAAGCTCAGCCTATCGAAAAGTTGATAGAACATTTCGAGAAAGAGGGTACCAACAACCTGAATGTCGCACAGAGCGAAGAACTCGAGTTTACTGCTGATGAGTGGAAGGCTATGAGCGACGTCGAGAAACAGAAAACGCTGATGAACTATCGTATCGCTTATCTTGGCGAAACTGTAGTAAACTGGTGTCCTGGACTAGGAACTGTATTGGCCAACGATGAGGTGGTAAATGGTGTCTCTGAACGTGGCGGATATCCTGTTGTTCAGAAAAAAATGCAGCAATGGTGTCTCCGTGTAAGCGCTTATGCTCAACGCTTGCTGGATGGACTCGACACCGTAAAGTGGAGCGATTCTATTACCGAAACTCAGAAGAACTGGATTGGTCGCTCTGAAGGTACTGAGGTTCAATTCGCTGTGAAGGATAGTGATGTTAAGCTTACGATCTTCACCACACGTGCAGATACCATGTTTGGTGTCACCTTCATGGTTCTAGCTCCGGAAAGTGAATATGTAGAACAGGTAGTAACAGCCGAACAGAAAGAAGAAGTAGAGAAATATCTCGACTACGTGAAGAAACGTACCGAACTGGAGCGTATGTCAGACCGTAAGGTTACCGGTGTTTTCTCTGGTAGCTATGGCATCAACCCATTCACAGGTGAAGCTATTCCTATATGGATTTCAGAATATGTCTTGGCCGGTTATGGTACAGGAGCTATCATGGCTGTACCAGCACACGATAGTCGTGACTATGCTTTTGCCAAGCATTTCAACTTGCCTATCATCCCGTTGATTGAGGGGGCTGATGTTAGTGAGGAAAGTTTCGATGCCAAAGAGGGTATCGTCACCAATTCTCCTGCTGCAGGAAAACAAGGTATGGATGGCTTCAGCCTGAACGGTCTCACCGTAAAGGAAGCTATCGCAGCCACTAAGAAGTTTGTTACCGAGAAGGGAATAGGTCGTGTTAAAGTAAACTATCGTCTTCGCGATGCTATCTTCTCTCGTCAAAGATACTGGGGTGAACCATTCCCTGTATATTACAAAGACGGTATGCCACAGATGGTTCCAGAGGAGTGCTTGCCACTGGAATTGCCTGAAATCGACAAATATGAACCTACAGAGAGCGGTGAACCACCATTGGGCCGTGCTAAGAAATGGGCTTGGGATGCTGAGAAGAAACAAATTGTTGATAAGGAATTGGTAGACAACAAGACTGTTTTCCCTCTCGAACTTTGCACAATGCCAGGTTTCGCTGGTTCAAGCGCTTATTATCTGCGCTATATGGACCCTAAGAACGACGAGGCTCTCGTAAGCAAGGATGCTGACGAATACTGGCAGAATGTAGACCTCTATGTAGGTGGTACAGAGCATGCGACAGGTCACCTGATATATAGTCGTTTCTGGAACAAGTTCTTGTTTGATAACGGTATAAGCTGTCAGGAAGAACCTTTCCATAAACTTGTAAACCAAGGTATGATCCAAGGCCGTTCTAACTTCGTATATCGTGTAAACAGCGATGACCATAGTAAGGCACCTGTCTTTGTATCTAAAGGCTTAAAAGATCAGTATGATACAACTCCTATCCATGTTTGGGTAAACTTGGTTAAGAATGATATCCTTGATACTGAAGCCTTCAAGAACTGGCGTCCTGAATACAAAGATGCTGAGTTTATCCTAGAGGATGGCAAGTATGTATGTGGATGGGCTATCGAAAAGATGTCTAAATCTATGTACAACGTCGTAAATCCAGACGATATCATTGCTGAATATGGTGCTGACACTCTTCGTCTATACGAAATGTTCTTAGGCCCTGTAGAAGCAAGTAAACCTTGGGACACCAATGGTATCGATGGTTGCTTCCGCTTCTTGAAGAAGTTCTGGAATCTATTCTGGGAGAAGAATAGTGATAAGTTGGCTGTGAACGACGAAGAAGCAAGCAAGGACAGCTTGAAGAGTGTACATAAGTTGATTAAGAAAGTAAGCGAAGATATCGAAAAATTCAGTTACAACACTTCTATTTCTGCCTTCATGATTGCAGTAAACGAATTGGGCCAGCAGAAATGCCACAACCGCCAGCTATTGCAGGATATGGTAGTACTGATAGCACCTTTCGCTCCTCACATTGCAGAGGAACTTTGGCATGCATTAGGCAACGAGGGTAGTGTTTGCGACGCACAATGGCCTAGCTATGATGAGAAATATCTGATAGAAAGTGAAATGCAACTTACCATCAGTTTCAACGGTAAGGCTCGTTTCCAGATGAACTTTACAGCCGATGCTACAAACGATCAGATAGAAAAGGCTGTATTGGCTGACGAAAGAAGTGCTAAATACATCGACGGAAAAGATATCCTGAAAGTAATTATAGTACCTAAGCGAATTGTAAACATCGTATTGAAAAAGTAATAGTTGATTATCTGTATGATAAAAGCACTGAATAAACGGGAATACTGGAATGAAGCCAAGGATTATATTTATATAACCCTTGGCCTCATGCTGTACACCTTCGGATGGACAGTTTTCTTATTGCCATACAAAATTGTAACGGGTGGCATCACTGGTTTGTCGGCTATCATATTCTATGCTACCGGCATCGAAATTTCTTTCTCGTATTTCATCATCAATGCCTTACTGTTGGTAATGGCACTCAAAATACTGGGATTAAAATTCTTGATGAAGACCATCTATGCAATATTTATGCTTTCATTCCTGTTGTGGGCTGCACAAAGAATGGTGACAGGGCCTCATGGTGAGATGCATCAGATACTTGGAGCCGGTCAAGAGTTCATGTCGCTCGTCATTGGATGTATAATGACGGGTACTTCACTGGCTATCGTATTCTTGCACAATGGTTCAACGGGGGGTACTGATATCATTGCCGCATCGGTAAACAAATATCATAACTTCTCACTAGGAACAGTATTGATTGCCGTCGACCTTTGTATCATCGGGTCTTGTATCTTCATCCCTAATTTCGGTGCTGATTTTCTTACTCGTGCACACACTGTAGTCTTCGGTTTATGCACGATGGTTGTGGAAAACTTTATGCTCGACTACGTGATGAATGTACGAAGGGAGAGTGTGCAGTTTATGATCTTCAGTCATAAATACCAAGAGATTGCTGATGCTATCGGTACACAGATGGATCACGGTGTAACCATTCTTGATGGTCATGGTTGGTATACCGGAAACGACATGAAGGTACTGTGTATTTTGGCAAAGAAAAACGAAAGTCAAACTATCTTCCGACTGATCAAGATGATAGACCCTAATGCTTTTGTTTCTCAATCTGCGGTAATCGGTGTCTATGGTGAGGGATTCGATGAAATGAAGGTAAGAATCAAAAATACCAAGAAATTGGAAAAGAAAGAGTAATCATGAAAATTGTCTTTGCAACAAATAATCAAAATAAGTTACGCGAAATCAGAGAAATTCTCGGAGATCACTTTGAGGTGGTTTCGCTGAAAGATATCGGCTGTGATGTGGATATCCCTGAAACAGGGAACACACTCGAAGAAAATGCTCATCAGAAAGCAGAATATATCTATGATCACTATGGATTGGATTGTTTCGCTGATGACACGGGACTGGAAGTTGATGCACTCGATGGAGCTCCTGGTGTTCATTCTGCACGATATGCGGAGGGTACCGATCATGATAGTGAAGCTAATATGGCCAAACTATTAAACAAATTGGGTAACAATAAGAACCGAAAGGCTCGTTTTCGCACGGTCATCGCATTAATACAAAAAGAAGGTGATAACGTAAGATGCAGTCGTGAATACAGATTCGAAGGTATCGTAGAAGGACATATCGCTACCGAAAGACATGGAAATGAGGGATTCGGATACGATCCTATCTTTGTACCTGAAGGATATGACAAGAGCTTTGCCGAACTTGGCGAAGATATTAAAAACACTATCAGCCATCGAGCAAGAGCTGTTGCTAAACTGGCTGATCATCTGAAAGATGAATAAATGATAGACAGACTGTCGATACTCCTGCCCACCTATAACTGTGATTGCAGACAATTGGTGGGGGCATTGTATAAGCAATGTGAGGATATTGACAGCCTGGACTATGAAATCCTTGTCGCTGATGATGGATCAAGTGAACAAAAGTATGTTGACCTAAATAGAGAAATTGAAAAACTTAATAATGTAAGATACATCATTAACACAGAAAACAGGGGACGTTCTGCTATCAGAAACTTTCTGGTAGATAAAGCTCTGTATGAATGGATTCTCTTCATTGATGGTGATCTATCTCTCTGCAACTCCTCTTTCATCAGAAACTATTTATCAACGGTATACGATGTCGTGGTAGGAGGCATAAGAATAGGGGGCTCCAAAGAAAAATGGGGAAACAACCTAAGGTGGAAATATGAAAAATCTTGTGAAGAAAAACATAGTATTGAGAATCGTAGAAAAAATATGTATAAAGAGTTCAGAACAACTAACTTTCTGATCAGAAAACATATCTTACAAGAGATAAAATTCAATGAGGATATTCATCAATATGGATATGAAGATGTTCTTTTGGGAAAACAATTGAATGAAAGACATATCCCTATATACCATATCAATAATCCGATATCACTCAATGAATTTGAAAACAATTTCAACTATATAGAGAAGAGCGAAGAGGCTTTGAACACACTGGCAGAACAGAGAAAACAACTGAATGGTTATTCTAAACTATTAGATATAGTATTAAGTTTTAATCAACTACAACTCAAAGTTATCAACATTATTTTTCACATTGTGAATAACCGTATAAAACGCAGTCTCAAAGGCAATAAGCCGAACCTTTTAGAGTTTAATATCTATAGATTATTATATTTATCACACATCATATACACTAAATTCTAGAACTATGATCAAGAGAAGTATCATCATATCATTACTCCTAATATTAACTTTCCAAACCGGTAAGGCTGATAAGACAGGAAAATGGAATTCTTACTTATCTTATTATCAAATACAAAATATAGAAAAGGCAAATGATATTCTCTTTGTTCAAGCTTCTAATGCTTTATATGCTTATAATACAACAAATCAAAGTATACAAACATTCAGTAAGACTGATTTTCTAAATGATACTGAGATCACGAAGATATCATATAATAGACAGACTAGAAAACTGCTTATCATCTACTCGGATGGAAATATGGATATCATGGACAGAGATAACTATGAGGTTACTAATCTGTCGGATTACTATAATGTTTCTACTACCAACGATAAGAGTATCAATGATATTTTTCAATATGGTAAATATGCATATATCAGCACTGGATTCGGAATTATAAAGGTAAATATAGATCAAGCGGAAATTGTAGACACTTATAATCTCGGATTCAATGTAAACTGGTGTACAATAGAACAAAACTATATATATGCCTATAGCGCTGAAAATGGCAGATATCGTGCTCATATCACGAATAATCTTCTAAATAAAAGCTATTGGAAAAGGGAAGGGGAATATAAGACTAAAATTGAAGATAATAAAGATTCGCTTAAAGCTATTGTAGAAAAGTTGAACCCTGGTGGACCGAAATATAATTATTTTGGTTTTATGAAATATCATCATGGGAAACTTTATACTACTGATGGTGTCTCTCATGCTACATATGATTATGGCAAGGAAGGAACTATTCAGGTGTATCACGATAATGAATGGCAAATCTACGAGGACTGTTTATCGCAGAAGACAGGACATGCTTATGCTGACCTCGCATCATTGGATATTGACCCAGAAGATGATAATCATGTATTCGCTAGTGGAAGAACCGGACTATATGAGTTTAGAAATGGAAAATTCATAAGGGAATACAATAACTGTAATGGAGCTCCTTTCAAAACAGCATCTACCGTAAGTAACGACAACAAGGACTATGTGATGGTGCAGAGTATTACATTTGATTCTGAAGGAAATCTATGGACGCTGAATAGTATTAGTCCTTCTACCAACCTAATCGCACTAAAAAACGGTCAATGGATTAATTTATTCCAGAAAAATTTGATGCTGGAAACAAATAGGTCATACGAAAATATGATCAATATGTTTGAAGATAATGAACATAATCTATGGTTCTGTAATAATCATTGGCGCAAACCTGGTGTATTCAGATTTCATCCTTCTAACAATCAACTGGATCTTTATAACGATATCGTCAACCAAAATGGGGAAAAGGAACATATCACTTTCATCAACTGTATAGCTAAGGACTTGGAACACAATATTTGGATAGGTAGTGACATTGGACCATTTGTAATCTATCAGAATGATATAGAACAAAATAATTCTATATTTTCTAAAATTATAGTACCAAGAAATGATGATACAAACCTTGGTGACTATTTATTATCCGGCATTGAAATTACAAGTATTGTTATAGATGGCGGTGGACGGAAGTGGATAGGTACTGCCAACAATGGTCTTTATCTTATCAGTGAAGATAATAATAATCAATTAGAACACTTCACATGGGACAATAGTATATTACTATCAAATAATATCCTTAGTTTGGCTCTTTCACCAGAAGGTGTACTATATATAGGTACCGACAAGGGATTATGTTCTTATAAAACCGATTCTAGTGAACCTAATAGCACGATGACCTGCGAAACGGTATATGCATATCCTAACCCTGTAAGACCAGAATATAGAGGAAATATCACAATCACGGGACTGTCATACCATGCTGATGTTAAAATCGTAACTTCCAATGGGGTATTGGTGAATCAGGGAAGAAGTACTGGAGGGTCATATGTTTGGGATGGGAACGACCAAAAGGGTAGAAGAGTGGCCAGTGGTATATATATGGTACAAACGGCTACAAATAGTGGTGATAAAGGTACAGTATGTAAAATAGCTATCATCAACTAAATATCAAATTATCCAATTGATAAGAATGGAAAATCTAATATCCGTCATTGTCATCACATATAATCAGGAGAAAACTATTGGGCGTACACTCGATGCTATACTTATGCAGAGATGTCATCTGCCTATTGAGATAGAATTGAGAGATGACTGCTCTAAGGACGCGACAGACGCAATTTGTAGAAAGTATGCTAATAAGTATCCTTCAACTATAAGATATCGCCGAAATGAGAAAAATAAAGGAGTCATAGACAACTATTATGATACACTCTTAGAATGTCGGGGAAAATATATCGCTGACTGTGCCGGTGATGATTATTGGATTGATGTACTGAAACTGGAAAAAGAAAGTAGAATATTAGAAGAACATGAGGATGTAACTTTAGTACATACTGCATGGAATAGATACGATAATAACAAGCATACTGTTATCAGAAAAGAAAATTCTATTTTTACTTCTGACTTTACTGATGGCAGAAGGATGCTCGAAGATATTATCTGTCAAAATTCTAACCCTGTTATTCATCTATGTACTTCGCTTTATCGAAAGGATATTTTTCTAAAAGCCTACCAGAAGGATAGATATCTTTTCACTAATAAGGATTTTAACTGTGAAGATCTCCAATTGGCTTTTATGATGGCTTACTATGGTAAAATTGCATATCTTCAAGATGTAACATTAAACTATGGAATAGAGGAGTGCTCTATATCAAATACAAAAGATGAGAAGAAACTCTTTTTCTTCTTCACCGGTGCAACAGACTTATGTGCATATCTAACCCGAAAATATCATATCACAAGTGATAAGACTACAACTTTCTTCACTGAAAGAATGCATAAATTGTATATGCATGCCTTCAGAGCAAATTGTAAAGAACTAAAACTAAAAGCTGATGAGATGGCTAACCAGTGGCAAATAAACCTTAAATATAAAACAAAATTTATACGTTGGACTATGAGTCATTCTGTTTTATGGAAATTGCTTTCTATAATAAGAATGGTGTATATTTCGTTTGCTAAGCATTAACATAAACCTGAAATAAATCATGTAGCTGTTTCCCAATGCTAAATGGAGAAAATGTACGACAAGCAAGGTCGGCTAGATGATGTTTGTCTATTTCTGAATAACGCTCTATCATCTGATCCATTGCACTGGATAATAAAGATATATCATCAATAGGAACGATTATACAACTATCGGCGAAACGAAGATGATGAGGTATCGCTTCTGTGGATATGTATGGTATACCTGTACTCAAAGCTTCCATAATACTTAATGGTTGTACTTCACTACGACTGGATAATACAAGGGCATCACACTGATAAAGAAGTGTTCTTACTCCTTTTTTATCTAATTCACCATGTATGATAATTTTGGCATCTGGAGCTAACGATTGTACCATTTTCCTCAAATTATCGGTATTTCTTCCGGCAAGATGAAGTTCTACTTTATGTTTTTTCATCTGACGAAAAGCTGGAATGAGAATATCATATCCCTTACGACTTTCATTATTAGCAAGACAACAAAATCGAAAATTCCGTCTTGATAAAGAATGACGCTCACAATAAGCAAAAAAATGTGTATCTATAATATTAGATAAGGTCGTATGCCGATAATCCTTACCAAAATAACAACTCAAATCATCTGCCCATTCATCTGATACTGTAATAACATGATCAGCAGTTTCATAAGCTTTCTTTAATAATGGTATTTGCCAAACTCCCTTATGACTATTAAATTCTATATCATAATTCATCTTAGGAAGATGCTCTGTTATAACGTAAGGAATAGTATAACGCTTGTGTATAAGCATCGATGCATATCCCGCCCACTTGCAACAATGTGCATGAATAATATCGGGTTTTCCATACTTATCCACATAGTTATCAAACATAGATAACACTATAGACAGCCATCTACGTACATTGGGATAAATGACTTTGGGAATACCTCGTTGATATGAACGATAAACAGAAATTCCATCAATCTCTTCTGTCCACCGATTAAAAGGTAGAGTAAGAAATTGACGGAAATTCTTTTTTATAGAGATTTGTACATTACTTAAGATACGAACTTCATCTCCTTGAACTTTTAATGCCTTTGCTTGTTCAAGACAAAATTCACCACCATAAGGGGTAAAGAAAGATGGTATCTCTAAGATGTGCATAACTTATGGATTAACTTAAACTAAGCATCTTCTCAATAGGCTTAACGGCATCTTTTGCAATTTCAGGATCTACCTCAATAGATGGCCAACCATATTTCAATGTATTATAGATTTTCCTCAGACTGTTCAATTTCATATAATTACATTCATTACAACTGCATCCTAAACTGCCTTCACTTACTTCCGGAGGAACAGGGATAAATGTAACGTCAGGACATGTTCTTTGTAACTCGTGCAATATACCTGCCTCTGTGGCTACTATATATTTCTTGGTCTCCGGATGCGACTGGGCATACTTCAACATAGTAGCAGTACTACCCTTTATATCAGCTACAGCAAGAACTGGAGCTTTACATTCGAGATGAGCCATGACTAGAGCATCAGGATTTTCTTTCTTAAGCTTGATAATCTCATCGACAGAGAATTTTTCATGTACATGGCATCCACCGTTCCAAAGCAACATATTTCTACCTGTAACGCTATTAATATAGTTTCCTAGATTATAATCTGGACCAAAAATAAGTTTTGCATTCTTAGGAAAAGCATTTATCACTTTCTCCGCATTACCACTAGTAACTACACAATCGGTAAGAGCTTTCACCGCTGCTGTGGTATTCACATAACTGATTACTTGATAACCAGGATGTTCTTCCTTGTAA
>Ga0310695_10000766_pt1 | contig 79452 bp, 72 predicted proteins | sample RumenRJG_04DNA_FD_203882 | JGI IMG/M metagenome (GOLD analysis project Ga0310695, IMG submission 203882) | Bovine rumen microbial communities from Lethbridge, Alberta, Canada - RJG_04 (v2) (version 2) | ecosystem: Host-associated > Mammals > Digestive system > Stomach > Rumen | place: Canada... | reverse complement strand
ATCACGATGTGCTCATTTCTCAATATGGTTTTCACCCGCTTGTCATTGACAAGTAACTCCTGGGACAACTGGCGGGCATCGCCCTGGAAGTCTATCTGCAGGTCTTCATCGCCCGTCCAGTCAAACAACACCGTCTCCTCAAAATAGACGGGTTCGGACCTCAGTGACGGCACCTCAAATCTGAGGTCATACCACACGTCGCTGATGTGGGCTGAACGATACTCGGCCAGGGCTCTTGACACGCCGTCCTCAACGGCAACAGCACGGGCTGTCACGGCTACTTGAGTCAATATGCCCAGCAATAATACTGTCGATAATCTAAGACACTTTTTCATGCCGCTAAGTTACACATAATCACTAAATCAGGCAACACCTTAACACAAAAATTCCCCAAGAGGAAAAAGTGACCTCTCGGGGAATACTTATAATTGATGATGAAAAAGTCAATGGGGATTACATCATGCCGCCCATGCCGCCACCCATGCCGGGGCCACCGGCGGGCATTGCGGGCTCGGGCTCCTTCTTCTCGGCGATGACACACTCGGTGGTGAGGAACATGCCGGCGATGCTGGCTGCGTTCTCCAGTGCGATGCGTGCCACCTTGGCGGGATCGATCACACCCGTCTCAAACAGGTTCTCGTAGTTCTCGGTGCGGGCATTGTAACCAAAGTCGCCAGTGCCTTCCTTGACGCGGTTAACCACAACGGCTCCCTCCAGGCCGGCGTTGGCCACGATTTGGCGCAACGGCTCCTCGATGGCGCGCTGGATGATGTGGATACCAGTGGTCTCGTCGTCGTTGTCACCCTTCATGCCCTCGAGAGCCTTGAGGCAACGGATGTAGGCGGTGCCACCACCAGGCACGATACCCTCGGCCACGGCAGCGCGGGTTGCGCTCAGAGCATCGTCCACGCGGTCCTTCTTCTCCTTCATCTCGACCTCACTGGGAGCGCCGATATAGAGGACTGCAACGCCACCCGACATCTTGGCGAGACGCTCCTGGAGTTTCTCCTTGTCGTAGGTGGACTTGGTATTCTCGATCTGCACGCGGATCTGTGCGATGCGGTCAGCAATCTTTTCCTTGTCACCGGCACCGTTGACGATGGTGGTGTTCTCCTTGTCGACAGTGACCTTTTCGGCAGTGCCCAGCATGTCGAGCGTAGCCTTCTCGAGGGTCAAGCCGGTCTCCTCGCTGATGACGGTGCCACCAGTAAGGATAGCGATGTCCTGCAGCATCTCCTTGCGGCGGTCGCCAAAGCCGGGAGCCTTAACGGCGCACACCTCGAGCGAGCCGCGCAGGCGGTTCACTACCAGCGATGCCAAAGCCTCACCATCCACATCCTCGGCGATGATGAGCATGGGACGATGAGCCTGAACGGCACCCTGCAACAACGGCAGCAGGTCCTTCAAGCCCGAAATCTTCTTGTCGAAGATGAGGATGAATGGGCGCTCCATCTCACATGCCATTTTGTCGGCATTGGTGACAAAGTAGGGCGAGATGTAGCCACGGTCGAACTGCATACCCTCAACCACATCGACGCGGGTCTCGGTGCCCTTGGCCTCCTCGACGGTGATGACACCGTCCTGTTTTACCTTCTTCATGGCCTCGGCGATGAGTTGGCCGATGGCATCATCGTTGTTGGCGCTGATGCGGGCCACATTCTCGATCTTGCCGAAGTCGTCGCCCACTTCCTGGGCCTGCTCCTTGATGCCCTCGACAACGGTCTTTACAGCCTTGTCGATACCACGCTTCACATCCATGGGGTTAGCGCCGGCAGCCACATTCTTCAGGCCCTCGGTAATGATAGCCTGGGCGAGTACGGTTGCGGTGGTGGTGCCGTCACCGGCATCGTCGTTGGTCTTGCTGGCCACTTCCTTAACCAGTTGTGCGCCGATGTTCTGGAACTCGTCTTCCAGTTCCACCTCGCGGGCAACGGTCACGCCGTCCTTGGTGATGTGGGGAGCACCATATTTCTTGTCAACGATCACGTTGCGGCCCTTAGGACCCAGGGTGACCTTTACGGCGTCGCTCAGCTGGTCAACGCCTTTCTTCAACTCTTCACGAGCCTTGATATCAAATTTGATTAACTTTGCCATAATCGGTTATTTCTCCTTTCTATAAATTGCTAAAAGCCAAGAAAATGCTGATTAATCCATAACGATGGCCAGGATGTCGTTCTGGCGCATCATGAGCAGTTTCTCGCCGTCGATTTCGATTTCGTTGCCGGCATATTTGCCATAGAGCACGGTGTCACCGGGCTTGACAATCATTTCCTCGTCCTTGGTGCCGTTACCTGCGGCACGCACGATGCCCTTGAGAGGTTTTTCCTTAGCGCTGTCGGGGATGATGATACCGCCGACGACTTCTTCTGCCTTGGCCGGTTCGATGAGAACGCGGTCGTTTAATGGTTTAATAGTCATGTTTGTTTTAATTGTTAATGTTGTTATGTTTGTTGTAAATAAGTCTCACGCACTGCAAGACTGCAACGAGTATGCCAAGGGCCAAAATCAGCCACCAATGCGACAATTTGTCACCCCTCTGCCAAAACAAGCACTCGGGGCCTTGAGGACTTCAGGCAAGCACATGGCTCGTGGTCGAATGACAAAAAAGCACAAAAAATGTTACACAATTCTATAATGTATCTTAAAACAGGAAAAAATGAGTACTTTTGTCTCGATTTCAAACAACTTGAACAACCTTGCACAGCACAATCGCTGTTACTGTTGCCCCATTGTTGTTTTGACATCAGTTGACTGATGAACCCAATAAACTGAAGAATGAAGATTTTATCAAGAATCGCGCTTGTCGCCATTGCGGCACTGCTGATGATCGCCTGTGGCGGCAATGACACTACTTACCAGTACAAGACCCAATACCTGCCCGTGCAACTTGTGGGCAGCGAGAAATGGAGCATCCTCGATGTGAACAGTGGCGAGGTGATTGCCAAAGACGCCTTCACCAATGCTCCGTCGCCCATTGTAGCCGACATGTTCTATGTGATGAACGATGAGGGCAGCTACGACTACTATGATGTGAGTGCCCCGACGAAGCCTGTGGCAGGCCACTATGGCAGCGTGACATCGTTCAGTGACGACGGTGTGGCCGTGTGCAGCAAGGTGGGCGGCCAGTTGTGTGTCATCGACCGCAAGGGCCAGGTGGTGAAGGAGCTGCCCAAGGAGGTGTCGCAATGCTCGATGTTTGCCCGCGGCATGGCTGCCATCCAGAACGACAACGGCCAGTGGGGGTACATCGACACCAGCGGTGACACCATCGTGCCCGCCACCTACACCAGCGTAAATCTGTTTCTCTATAACGACTATGCCGTTGTCATCAGCGATAGCCAGCCCAACGACAGTGCACTGAACTTTACAGTTATCGACAAGACCGGCAAGGTGATGTTCAATGCCAGCACCGACACCTACCAGCCCGTTCAGCCCTACTACATCAATGGTGTGCTGCCTGTAGTGAAAGGCGACACCCTGGTGTGCCTGAATCACGAGGGCAAGGAGGTCGACAATCCCATCGATGACCAGGAACAGGTGGAGAAAGGCGGTTATGACAGTTACTCGCGCACTCCCAGTGGCGACTACATCGTCTTGAAAGACAAAAAGACAGGCCTTGTGGACAAGGACAACAAGACGCTCGTCCCCATCGAGCACGACAACCTGCTTGATATCAACGGCGACCGCCTGATTGCCGTGGACGGCGATACCTACCACATCATCGACCGCACGGGCAAACCCGTGGGCAATGTCAAGTTTGAGAACGCTCATGTGAGCGAGGACAACCCCTTTGCCGCCCGCGGCTATATCGACACCGACCTGGCAGCAGCAGCGATGATGATGCTGTTTGAGGAAAACGGTGCCTGCGGGGCAACTGCCTATACCACACTGATGGACATGAACAGCATGGTAAGCACCGATGCCCGCATGTATGCCGGCAGCAACACGCTCATCATGCCGCAGGGGCCCTACATCATTCAGTATGTATTTGACCGCGATGTAGCCACCGCCAATGCCGACAGCACTGCCGCCAGTTTCAACTATGACGCAAAGGTAGACCGCGTCATCATCTCGATGAACCTGAACCACTGCCCCGCAACCACCGAGGAGGCCATCGTCAAGAAGATTGAAAACCGCCTGGGCACCAAGGGATTTGTGCTGGCTCGCGACGGCATCTTCTGCAGCGATTACTTGACAGCACTGACCATGGGTTACGACCAAGGCATCGTGAGCCTGATCTACTACATGCACTTCAACGAGTCGGTGCCCCAGGACAGGAAGAAAAGAAGTTGAGAGCAGTTAAGAGATAAGAGATAACAGGGACTAGGGACTGAAAACTAAAAACTGAAAAATATGTATTATGTAAAGAAGACTCTGGAAATATCGTCGGCCCACATGCTGTATCTGGACCACAACAGCAAGTGTGAGAACCTGCACGGCCACAACTGGATTGTGAATGTGTACTGCAAGGCCAAGGAACTAGACGATAACGGCATGGTCACCGACTTCACCATCATCAAAGAGATGGTGCATGGCAAACTCGACCACCGCAACCTGAACGAGGTGCTGGACTTCAACCCCACTGCCGAGAACATTGCCCACTGGATTGTGGACACCGTGCCCAACTGCTACCGTGCCGATGTGCGCGAAAGTGCCAACAACCTGGCCATCTACATCAAGGACGAGGAGGAGTGAGGAATTAGGAGTGAGGAATTAGGAGTGAGGAGTGAGGAGTGAGGAGTTAACAGTTAATAGTTAACAGTTAACAGTTAAGATATAAGAAACTAGGGACTAAGGACTAAGGACTAGGGACTAGAAACTAGGGACTAAAAACAATCATGTGGAAAGTTAACGAAATCTTCTGTTCGCTGCAGGGCGAGGGCTTCAATACGGGCACTGCCAGCGTGTTCATCAGGCTGAGCGGCTGCAACCTGCATTGCGCCTTCTGTGACACGCAGCACGAGGAGGGCACGATGATGTCGTTGCCCGAGATTGTGGAAGAGGTCATGCACTACCCCACTGCCCCGCTAATTGTCCTTACCGGCGGTGAGCCGTCGCTGTGGATCAACGAGGATTTCGTGAGAGGGCTCAAGCAGATGACAGGTAAGCGCATCGCCATCGAGACCAACGGCACCCGTCCCCTGCCCGACGGCATCGATTGGGTGACCTTGTCGCCCAAGACGGGTCTCGGCAACAGTGGCGATGTCCCCGTTGTTCTCAAGCGTTGCAACGAGTTAAAGGTGGTGTATTTGGGTCAAGACTTGGCCCAATACGATGGCATCATGGCCATCCACCGCTACCTGCAGCCATGCTGGGTAGCTGACCCCGACCAACGCCGACGCAACATGCACGCCACAGTCCAGGCCGTGCTCGACCATCCCGAGTGGCGCCTCTCGCTACAGACCCACCGCATCCTCAACATCAAGTAATAGAACAGACTAACTGATACCAACAAATCGGGGGCTTGAAGCAAAAACTTCAAGCCCCCGATTCATATTCTATCAGATTGGTATTACTGACGACCAGAGAGGGTCACATCTCGGGATGTCTTGGCGATGAGGCCTTGCAGCACCTTGCCCGGGCCCAGTTCCTCGGCCTCGGTCATGCCGTCGGCTACCATGTTGGCAACGATGTGGCTCCAACGCACGGGAGCGGTCAACTGCTGCAGCAGGTTGGCCTTGATTTCGGCGGGATCGGTGTGGGGCTTGGCATCCACATCCTGGTAGATGGGGCAAACTGGAGCCGAAAAGTCGGCAGCCTCGATAGCCTCGGCCAGTTCGGCACGGGCAGGCTCCATCAGGGGCGAGTGGAAAGCGCCACCCACCTTGAGGGGCAGAGCACGGCGTGCGCCGGCCTCCTTGAATTTCTCGCAAGCAGCCTCGATGGCAGCAATCTCACCCGAGATAACCACCTGACCGGGACAGTTGTAATTGGCGGGGACACAGATGCCGTCGATGGTGGCGCAGATTTCCTCCACCTTCTCGTCGGGCAAGCCGATGATGGCTGCCATCGTCGAGGGAGCGGCCTCACAAGCCTTCTGCATGGCCAGTGCACGAGCCTCTACCAGTTTCAGACCCTGTTCAAAGGGCAGTGCGCCAGCGGCTACCAGAGCCGAGAACTCGCCCAGCGAGTGGCCAGCAACCATATCGGGTTTGAACTCGTCGCCCATGGTGAGCGCGAGGATTACAGAGTGCAGGAATACGGCGGGCTGGGTGACCTTGGTCTGCTTCAGGTCATCCTCGGTGCCTTCAAACATGAGGTCGGTGATGCGGAAGCCCAGCACCTCGTTAGCCTTCTCAAACAATTCTTTGGCCTGGGGATTGTTGTCATACAGGTCCTTGCCCATACCGACAAACTGTGCGCCCTGACCGGGGAATACGAATGCTTTCATTTCTAGATATTTATTAGTAGTTAATGATGTTTCTTAATCTCAAAACGGCTGCAAAGGTACTGCAAAGTTTTCACTTAACACCCCACAAATGGCAGTTTTTTCACGCACGCGCGGACAAAACGGACAAAACGAACGAAATGAACTACGAATTTCACGAATTAAACTGATTATTGTCAGCCGCCAGCCGTCACCGCAAGTAAAGATACCTTATAATCTTGTAACTATTCAGCCAAAACACCCGCCACCAAATATCACGCTAAGTCGCAAAGACGCTAAGCTTTTTGATTCACAGACAATTATCTTAGTCCCGACAGGGAAACATTTTGATAGATTGAAGCATTTCATTTTGTCTGACATATCATAAACAAATTATGTAATGTATTAAATATTGAATTCTTAGCGACTTAGCGTGAGGGAAATGGATTGAATAGTTACTAACTCTTAACTGTTAACTAAGCCAAGTACTCGGTGGGGTCGTCGATGCCGGCATCGCGCAGGGCCTGGCGGCGCTCGGTGCAGGTGCCACAGGTGCCGCAGTGCTTCTCTCCGCCCTTATAGCACGAGTAGGTCTCACTGTAGTCGAGGCCCAGCGCTGCTCCATGGCGAGCAATCTCAGTCTTGCTCAAGTCGGTATAGGGGGCATAGACCTTGACACCCTCGTAGGTGCCGGTCATCATTGCGGTGCTCATGGCTTCGATAAAGGGGGAACGGCAGTCGGGGTAGATGCTGTGGTCGCCAGCATGGTTGGCTATCATCACGCGCCTGAGGCCGTTGCTCTCGGCGATGCCGCAGGCGATGGCGAGCATGATGCCGTTGCGGAAAGGCACCACCGTCGACTTCATGTTCTCGTCGTCGTAGTTGCCGTCGGGGATGGCATCGGCGCTCTCGAGCAGGGCGCTCTTGAAATACTTGTGCATGAAGTCCAAGGGGATGATCAGGTGCTTGATGCCCAAGCGCTGGCAGTGCATGATGGCACAGCGGCGCTCACGGCCGTTCTGGGTGCTGCCGTAGTCAAAGGTGATGGCCATGGCAATCTCGTCCTTGTACTCATAGAGCATGGTCGTCGAGTCCATGCCGCCCGAAGTGATAATTACCGCGTCTTTCATGTCAATCGTTGTGGAAGTTGCTGATGAGGCGGGCGCGCACCATGTCCTGGTGGTCGCTGTCGCCATAGTTGGCAAAGGGCTTGATGCTGATGCCGCCACGCGGGTTAAACAGGCCGATGACCTCCAGGTACTTGGGTTCCATCAACTTCACCAGATCCTTCATGATGATGTTCACGCAATCCTCGTGGAAGTCGCCGTGGTTGCGAAAACTGAAGAGATACAACTTCAGGCTCTTGCTCTCGACCATGCGCACACGGGGGATGTAGTTGATGATGATGTGGCCGAAGTCGGGTTGGCCCGTCTTGGGACACAACGAGGTGAACTCTGGACAATCGAGCGTCACCACATAGTCGTTCTCGGGGTGCTTGTTCTCGAAGGTCTCGAGCACATCGGGGCGGTAGTCAAACTCATAGGTCGTGCCCTGGTTACCCAGCAGCGTCACGCCTTCTAATTCTTGTTCTGTTCTTGACATAGCATCAATTGTATTTTTTACTAAATAGTGTTCAATTTATTCTGGCTAGATGGTCTAGAGTTTCTAGATAGTCTAGATTATCTAGAGATTCTATAGATTCTAGACCAGATGGCAGTTGCCCTAGCCCAGCAGGTCGAGGGCATAACGGGCGGCGGCTACACCCAGCGGTTGCGGGCCGTCGAGGCTGAGCAGCCCAGCCTGACGCACGGCCTCGTCCAGGTCGTCGCTGCAATTGGTCAACAGGTGGCGACTGTAGGCCACGGTGAACTCGGGGTGCCCCTGGAAGGTGATGACCTGGCGGCCTATCCTGAACGATTCGTTCGTGCAGAAGTCACTCGTGGCACATAACACAGCATCGGGCGGCAACACCGTCACTTGGTCATGGTGGCTGTAGAGCAGCCGCATCTCCCCGTCGGGGAAATATCGGCCCATGTGCTCATCAAGCACTCTTGAGGCACGCACGCCGGCACCGAAGCCGCCCTCATAAGCCCTGACCTCGCCTCCGAGGGCCCGTGCGATGACCTGATGACCGAAGCACACGCCCATCATCTTGGCCCCTAGCACTTGGGCTCTCTCAACCCATCGTAGCAAAGCCAGTATCCAAGGCTTGTCGTCGTAGGCCGAGTCAAGGCTGCCAGGAATCAGATAGAGTTCATCGGCATTGACGCTCGGCGGCAGTTCGCCCTGCCAGGTCTGGTAGATGCGATAGTCCACCTCGGCTCCGACCTCGGCAAAGAGGTCGAAGAACAACGACTCGTAATTGGGAATAAACGCCGGCAGACGCCCAGGGAAGGTGTCACACAACAAGATGTTGATGTGGCGTATCATAACTCGTCGATTTCCTCACCCGAGCGCTCCATGATGCTGGCAGCGAGACCGTCGGCGGTCTGGATGATGGTCACCAGCGGATAGAGTTTGCGGGAAGCGTCATAGTTGCGCATATCCTCATAGCTGTTCTGGTTCACGCCCCAGGCGCCCATGTGCCAACGGATAGCGAGCATCTCGTCGTCGCTGAGGGGCAAACCGCTGAGTAGTACCAGCGTGAGCGATTTCTCGCCGTGCCCCATCGGGAAGTTCTTGTAGGTAATCTTATAACCCTCGGCGTCTTCCCAAATGCCCAGGGCATTCTTGCGCTTTCTCACCGAACGCTTGTAGATGTCGCACTTGCACACATCATGCAGCAGGCTGGTGATGATGATGCTGTCACGCTTCACCTCATGCTCGAGGCTGGGCTCCAGCGCCTTCATGGCTTCCCACACGGCAAGTGCCGCCTGACAGGTATTGAGCGAGTGGCGGGCAAGTCCGCCCTCGACATTGAGGTGGTGTCCTGCCGAAGCCGGGGCGGTGAAAAAGCCCCAGGATTCCAGATCTTGTATCATGTCCTCGATGCCCTCACGCTCGGTTGAGCGCAGCAGAGCGAGGATTTCTTCTTTGCAGTTTTTATCGATTTCTTTCATTATCGGGTCTTTATATTGCTCGTTACACTCGCAGTTTAGAGTTTAGAGAAGCATCCGCCAACCGTCACCGCAAGCGAAGATACCTGTTAACTCTTAACTCTTATCTTCTCGACGGTTTGTAGCCATGTTCGCGGCGATACTTGCGCACATCGCGGAACAAGTCGGTGGCATAGACGAAGTTATTCAGGTCCTCGTTGTCCACATCGTAAATCTCGTCCTTGTTACCAATCCACCCCACATGGCCCTTGTTGATGAACACGATGTTCTCGCCGATGCCCATCACCGAGTTCATGTCGTGGGTGTTGATGATGGTGGTGATGCCGAACTCATGGGTGATGTCGCTCAGCAGCTCGTCGATGACAATCGATGTCTTGGGGTCCAGGCCCGAGTTGGGCTCGTCACAAAACAGGTACTTGGGGTTCAAGGCGATGGCACGGGCGATGGCGCAGCGCTTCTGCATACCGCCCGACAGTTCGCTGGGATACTTGTTCTCGCTGCCGGTGAGGTTCACACGGTCGATACAGAACTGGGCGCGGTCGCGCATCTCGCTGCCACTCATGCCGCTGAACATCACCAGCGGGAAGATGACATTGCCCATCACGGTCTCACTGTCGAACAGCGCCGAACCCTGGAACAGCATACCGATTTCCTTGCGCAACCCCTTGCGCTGCTTGCGGTCCATCTTGGTGATGTCGCGGCCGTCGTACAGGATTTCGCCCTCGTCGGGGTCAAACAGGCCGACGATGTTCTTAATCAACACCGTCTTGCCCGAACCCGACTGGCCGATAATCAGGTTGGTCTTGCCATCATAGAGTTTGCAACTCACATCAAACAACACCTGGCGCGTGCCGCCATCCTCCTTAAATGACTTGGATATGTGCTTGACTTCAATCATTTCTGTTTAGTTTTTTAGTCCCTAGTTCTTGGTTTCGGGTTACAGCAACAAGAGGGTCAGGATAACATCGGCCACCAGAATCATGATGTTGCTCACCACAACGGTGTCGGTACTGGCCTTGCCCACCTCGACCGAACCGCCCTGCACCGTGTAGCCGTAGTAGCAGGCGATGGTCGACATCAGGAAGGCAAACACCAGTGACTTAATCAGTGCAAACCACACATACCACTCGATAAACAATGACTGGATACCGAACAGGTAGGTATCGGGTTCGACGATGCCCGTGACGATACAGATGAGCCAGCCGCCGAACAGGCTTGTCGCCATGCAGATGATGACCAGGAACGGCAGAATGGTAATCAGTGCAAGTATCTTGGGCAGGGCCAGGAAGTTGGCGCTGTTGATACCCATGATGTCGAGAGCGTCAATCTGCTCGGTGGCACGCATGGTACCGATTTCACTAGCGATGTTCGACCCGATTTTGCCCGACAGAATCAGGCACAGGATGGTCGAGGAGAACTCCAGCAGAATAATCTCGCGCGTTGTCAGTCCCACCGTGTAACGCGGCAGCAACGGGTTGGAGATATTGAGCTTGATCAGGATGGTACATAGCGAACCGATGAACAGCGACACGATGATAATCAGTGGTATCGAGTCAATGCCCAACTTGGCGATTTCGTCGGTGTATCGCTTGAAGAAGACTTTCCACTTGTCGGGAATGGCAGTGACCCGCCACATGAACATGCAGTAGTCTCCAAACTTATCCAGCATTCTTGTCAATAGCATATCTCTCTACTTATATTATTAGCCTGCAAAGATAGGTATTTTTTGGGTTATGTCCCCTTATTGTCGGGTAAAAACGAGCGTTTTACAGCAATGCGCTCTCGTCGATGAGATTGTTCAGCATCGCATACACCGTCAAGCCGGCAACACTCTTGATGCCGGTTTTGCCAGTAATATTCTTGCGGTGACTGATAACTGTGTGAACACTCACATTGAGTGCATCGGCAATCTCCTTGTTGGTCTTGCCCCTGGCCAGTTCGACCAGGACGGCGGTCTCACGCTTGGTGAGATCGTAGCTGCTCTTGGCATTATTGGTCTCACCAGGCATTGCCTGGGCCAGTGTCTCGATAACCGCAGCACGGCTGTCACGGATATCCACCACAGCATCATATCCCTTGAGCGCATCACGATGCACATACTGGTAGACCAGTGCGACCACAGCCATCGGCTCATGAAGACGCAGGGTGGCGGGATCGGCAACCATGGTGGGATTAATGAGAAGAATTTCAGGCCGCGACGAGAGCAAGCGCTCCGTCAGGGCGCCGGTGTCGGCTATCGGCTCCAGCACCTTGAAGCGAATCTGTCCCTCCAGGATTGATTTCAATCCCTCGACAATCACCTCTGAGGGCTCCACAATCAACACACGCTGTTTCATTTCTTAGTGGCGTTTTCGAGATGCTTTACCAGCGGCACCATGATTTTCTCCTCGATGAAGGTGTGCTTCTTGAGATCCTCCCTGAGGCGCAGGATATCATACACTACATCAAGAACATTATCGTCATCGACCTGCGGCGGCAAGTACTTGAAGACGATGTTCAGCAGGTCATCGAGCTTACCCTCGATGTCACTGTGGTTGCGCAGGAACTCACTGATGCTGTAGGTCGTGTCACGCTCACCCGCCATCAGTGCACTGATGTGCGGAAAAACTTGCTGTTCCTCATGAGCGAAATGAGCCTCGACCTCTTGCTTGTAGTCTTTAAAAAAGCTGATAAACACCTGTCCGATGCGTCCGCCCAGCTCCTGGGCTATGGCATCAAGATGTCGCTCGATGTGTGACAAGCGCTTGTCGACATAGTACCTGTGAGATTTCTCCAGGTAAGGCACAAGCCCAGTCATATCGGTACCTAGGATGGTAGGCGACGCGGGGACATAATTCTTAAATGTGTGGACATTGCAGATGAGCAGGAAGAAGCCTGTATCAACGCCGCTGCTCTCGCACACATCGCCTATTGAGCGGTTGCCAAAGCCCAGCGAGATGCCCAACCGTGTGAGCAAAGCCAACAATGAAGGATGGGCGGTTATCAAGTCGCTCAGGCGAGCTTCACTCGAGAATAATCGTGATTTCATCATCATGTGGGATTAATGTATAGTGTTTTATTTTGGCGCAGCCACTTTAGAAACCTGTCCTGCAGGATTGAATCTCAAAGCCCTGTCAAAGATGAGCAGACGGCTGATGTCCCAAGCCTGTCGCTGCTCTGGCGTGAGCGATGTGCTGTCGCCGATGACCGTCATGTTGCGCGGCTGGAAAGCGCCCGACACCGGATAACGCAATATGCTGTAGCCCAGTCCCTTCCAGGGATAGGCATTGGCACCCATCACATCGAGCAGTGTGGGATAGACATCTACCTGTCCGATGACATCCTCATATCGCAATGTGGTGTCAACGCCGGCTATAATCATCGGGATACCCCAATCATCAGGGACAAACTCATAATCGGAACGCCCGACGATGCGGTTGTAATAAATCTGGGTGTGGTCGCTCATGATGGCGACGACCGTGTTGCGGGCCAGTCCCAAGCGCTGCAGGTCGCCAATGAAGGCCCCGATGCAGCTGTCGGTCACATTCACGCAGTTGAGGTAGTTGCGGGCCTCGGCAGTGAGCGTGTCGCTGCGGGTAATCCATGAGGGGCGCAACTTGCCGTCGTTATAGGGGGCGTGCATCGTCATCGTCACCATTTCCATGAAGAAAGGCTGACGCATCTGTGGCAGCAATCCGGCGGCAAAATCGGTGAGCGCAGCGTCGTCGACATTGTCATGACGGCTTAAAGCCCCGGCCAGGTCGTCCCTAGTATAAAGCGTGTCAAAACCATAGGTGCGGGCTGTCACCGTCTGGTTCCAGTTCACACCAGGCGTGCATATGATTTCGCGGCAGTCATAACCGTCGAGCGACGCAGCAAGCGAGGGATACGGGCCATCACCATGGTGAACAGCCACTACACCGTCGCGCAGCGGCAACAGACCGGTATTGTACATGAAGTGGGCATCGCTGGAATGGCCATGGCTGGTCTGGAACAGGACATGAGGAGCATAGATGACGCTATCGCCAGCAACCAGGTCGTTGAGCACCGGTGTCACCTCACGCCCGTCGATTTCCATACCGATGGGCCATGTGTGAAGCGATTCCACAATGATAAGCACCAAGTTGCGTCCCTTGACTCCGTAAGGATTATCGCTGTAGTTGCGGCATTTATCGGCAAGGAAGCGGTCAATCATTGCCCGGTCTTCATCGGTCACCTCATGACGGTTGAAGGTTGCATCATAAATGGAGAACGCTGCATAAGGCAACAGGCCGTTTTGGGCAAAATACTCACGGTTGCTGAAGTTGTGCAGGAAGCGTTTGGCATAGTTCTGGCCTGGAACGACATAGCCAGCCACAGCTGCGACAGCTGCGACAGCCAGGGTCAGCAGCAGCGGCTTGAGGCGGGCATCATGGCCATCGCGGCCAGTACGGCCCGACACGCAGATGAGCACGAGCAGCAGGGGCGGCACAACAATCAGCAAATCCTGCCAGCGCAACAGGGCTATCGAGCTACCCATCAGCGTGCGGTTGACATTCTCGGTAAGCGTAAGACTCTGCCACGGCATCAGGTCATCGTAGGCACGGCAATAACACACCTGTACCAGGCACCACAGGGTCAATAACGCCAGTGGTATCCACACCAGCCAACGCCAGCGCCTGGGCAATAGCCAATAAGAGGAAAGGAGCAACAACGCATTGGCAAGCGACACCGCCACGGCACGCCACTGGTGGAACATCTGCCCTACTCCACCCAGATGGGTATCAAGGGCGACGACAAAGCACTGCCATGCCACCACAGCCACACACAGCACAAAGAATAATGTGCCATAACGCCGTCCGGTATGTCTTGATGTCCTTTCCACGCTTTCAGATTACCGCAAACCGTTATACCCTCTTGATGATGTGGGAAACAACACCCCACACCTGAAAGTTACTGTCCTCACTGACACGAATTTCGGGGAAAGAGGCATTGGCAGGAGTGAGAAAGATACCGTCATCACGCACCGCCAAACGCTTGACCGTGAAGTCGCCGTCCACAAAGCAGACTGCTATATTGCCGTCCTGCGGAGTGAGTGAACGGTCGATGATGAGCAGGTCGCCCTCATTGATGCCGGCATCGACCATCGAATTGCCTATCACGCGGGCACAGAAGGTCGCAGCCGGGTTGGTGACAAGCGCACGGTTCAAGTCAATGCTATCGGCATACTCGCCCTGGGCAGGACTTGGAAAACCTGCCTGAATGCGTCCTTCAAAGAACTGCAGCCCGGACGATTTTTCGTCGGTTTTCACTTCAGATATCTTGACTTCTTCCATATGGCAGTTACACTTTAACGATTTGGCCGTCATGGGCAAGTTCTACACCCTGGGGCAACAATTTGTGAGAATCGGCATGCAGCCCCATGCGGTCGCTCATGTGAATCAGATAGGCGTGACCCGGGGCGATGCGGTCAACTACCTGCAATGTCTCCTCGAGGCACATGTGTGAGATGTGCTGTCCCTGCCTCAACGAGTTGATGACCAGCAAGGGCACACCCTTGAGACGCTCAATGACCGCATCGTCGATGGTTTTGGCATCGGTGATATAAGCCAGTGGACCAATGCGGTAACCATAAATGGGCAACTTGTAGTGCATGACGGGAATGGGCTCCACGCGAACGCCCTCGACCAGGAACGGTTGATCATCGACGATGTGCTCCTCGAAATGAGGCACACCGGGATAAGGATTCTCGGCAAAGCAGTACGGAATGCGCTGATGCAGGTCACGCATCACATCGGCACGGGCATACAGCGGCATGGGACGCTCAAAGCAATAGGCGCGCAGGTCGTCGAGCCCCGCCACATGGTCAAAGTGGATGTGGGTCAACAGCACCGCATCGATGTTATCATCACTAGCCCGCAACATCTGTGTACGGAAATCGGGACCGCAATCAATCAGGATTCTCACGCCCTGATAGCGCACAATGGCCGAGGTGCGCAACCGCTTGTCGCGCGCGTCAGCACTCATGCACACGGGGCAATGGCAGCGGAGCATGGGCACACCTGTCGAGGTTCCCGTTCCCAAAAATTCTATTTCCAGCGATGTGGGTTCCATTATCTTCTGAATTGGCTAAGCAGGCCATCAACAAAATACAGATAAGACCCGCCATCATAATACCAGTATTCTCGCATGCCGCCCTGGTCAGGATTCTGGTTGATGCGCTTGGGAACCCCCAGCGCCAACTGGCATTCCACCTTGGTCATCCCTTCCACTACCTGACCGCGGGTGATGCGTTCCCAATTCTCATCGGTGACCGCGGGATAAGCCAGATGGGGGTCGCTGGCGACAAACAACGCGTCAAAGTCGCGTCCGTGCATCGTCGAGGAGTTATCACTCATCCACACCATCGCCTTTTCCTCGGTATCGCATGTGGTGAACAACACGCGCAACGGCAATACCGCATTGCCAGGCAAGACGCTGTCGATGTGCACCTTGATATAATGGCGTCCGTCAACCATTTGTTCAGTTTGGCGGTTATACCAGATAGGCGTGCTGATATAGAACTCCTGCCCCACAATCTGTCGCGCCACATGGTCCACCATGTCCAGATCAATCAGCATCGGAAAAGAGAAACCCTGGCGCCTAGCCTCGACCTCTTTTCCGGCATTGTAGGCATACTTTTCACCAGACTCGCTATCTTCCAGAAAGAGCGTCAACCGGCGGTTATTATAATCACCAATAAGTATGCCATCCGCTCCATGACTCTGGTACAAGAGAATATGCCCCGCGAGATGCAGAGTGTCCTTGTCATAGCTGGTACTAGTACGCAACATCTGATTAATCTGGTCATCAGCAACCCAGAAGCGTTTGCCGGGTTTCCATGCATGCAGGGAGTCCACATAGGGGTCGAGGGTTACCGTCGTCTGCCGGCTGTCGACCTGTTCTATCACACGGCGCACATCCTTGTCGGTGACCCGGTCGGTCACTTCAATGCCCGTGCCGCATGCCATCAGCAGGACACACAAGCCAGCAGCCATCACGATGTGACGGCTACTGCATCCGGCCCGATCAATCCATTGTGACATGACTGATGTCACTTGGCGGTTGCGCTGTCAGCTTTTTCCTTTTTTATAGCAGCATCAATAGAGCCGGTAACTGCATTGATGTCACCGCCACCGTTCAAGGCATTATCGATTAACGGCTGAACGGCTTCTTCCTTGGTAGCGCCATTCTCCATCATCGAGATAGTGATGATGGGGGCACTCATATTGCGGGCCTGGGTCAATGCCTCACGGAATGCTTGGACATCCTCATTGCTAGCTGATGAGACAATCTCATTCTCAATGGCATTGATGCTGTCGTTGAGTGCTATCACTGCAGCCGTGTCATTCTTTTGACACAGTTCCTCCAGCTGCTTTGCCAATTGCTCGCCTTGGGCCTTGTAGTCTGTTTTATTTTGACAACCTGTCAATGATAACGACAATGCAATTGCCACAATGAACATTAACTTCTTCATAATGTTAGAAAGATTATAATAAATGATGAAAATATTAAAATTTATGATTCCGTCACATAGCAGCCAGCGCCTCACGCAATGCTCTTGCCAACTGGTCGGGACACGATGTGTTCTTGTAACCACAACGGATGTTCTGCAACTTGTCGGCCACCTCGCTGGCCTTCATGCCGCGCACGAGCGCCGAGATGCCCTGCAGGTTGCCGTGGCACCCGCCATAAAACTGCACATCGCGGATAATGCCATCATCGTCGATTTCAAAATCGACCTGAGATGAACAGGTACCTGTATTGGAATGTGTAAACTTCATTTCTTGCTTAAAAGGTTCAGTAGTTGATAGTTGTCAATAATGCGTAGCGTGTTGCTCTCATACTCGATTACTCCCTCGTCGGCCAACCTGCCAAGGGTAGCCATGAGCGTCGTGCGCTGTGTTCCCAAGAGTGTGCACAGGTCCTTCTGCTTGAACTTCATCACCATGTCGGTAGCGCCCGTTATCATTAACGCGTCGATCAACAGGGCGAGCCGCTCGGCAAGGGAGCCGTCCTTGACTGTCAAAGCCGAGGATATGCTGCGCTGACTGCCCGATGACAGATAATTCAGGATATTGAACAGAAAGACCTTGTCGCTGGAAACCATCTTGACATAGTCACTCTTGCGCAACTGCAGGATGCCACAGGAGCCTTGTGCGACAGCCGTGTAGGGATAGGTGGTTTCTCGGCCGAAGAGGTATTCAGCAGCCATCACATGTGGCGTTGACAGCGTCTGGAAGAATGACACGCGCAACCATGAACATGGCATTTCCAGTCTCGCCTGTCCCGACACAATAAACTTGATGTGGGTGCATGTGTCGCCAGCGGCAAAAATCTGTTCACCGTTGCGGAACTTGAGAAAATGGAATGGCAGTTTCTCGACCAGCGTAGTGATTTTTTCGGTGCTCACTCCCTGGAAGAGGGGTAACTGCATCATCTGCTGATACATGCTGTTCATGATACGCTCGGCTGGTTTACTTGTGCAACAGTGCTATCACCTGCTCGACGGTCAGCGTCTGCTGCTCGCCAGTAGACATATTCTTCAGAGCAATGGTGCCATTCTGTACCTCATCGGCTCCAACGATGGCCACATAGGGTATCTGCCGGTCGTTGGCATAGTTCATCTGCTTCTTCATCTTGGTGCTGTCAGGATACAACTCGGCACTGATGCCGGCACGGCGCATTTCCATAATGTGGCGCAACGACATGGCGGCCTCCTGCTCGCCGAAGTTGACAAACATCACCTGGGCAGTTGCCATGGTGTCGGCAGGATACAAGTCGAGTGCATTCAACACATCATAGATGCGGTCGGCACCGAAGCTGATGCCCACACCCGACAGCCCTGGCATGCCGAATACTCCGGTCAGGTTATCATAACGCCCTCCACCCGTAATGCTGCCGATGGCAACATCGAGTGCCTTAACCTCAAGGATTGTGCCCGTGTAATAGTTCAGGCCGCGTGCCAACGAAACATCAAGTTCAACACGGGCGCGTGTTCCCAATCGCGCGACATGGTCGAGCACATAGCGCATCTCCTCAATACCCTTCATGCCCGTCTCGCTGCCGGCAAGCATTGCCGACAAGCTGGCAAGGCGCTGCTCGTTGCTGCCATCCAGGGCAAGCAAGGGCTGCAGCGTGGCTATCGCCTCGTCGCTGAGGCCTTTTTCCTTGAGCTCGGCATTGACATTGTCGATACCTATCTTGTCGAGTTTGTCGATGGCTACGGTAATGTCCACAATCTTGTCGGCGGCACCGATAATCTCGGCAATACCGCTCAGGATCTTGCGGTTGTTCAATTTGATGGCGACATTGATGTTGAAGCGGTTGAAGACCTCATCAATCATCGTCACCAGTTCCACCTCGTTCCACAACGAGTCGCTTCCCACGATATCGGCATCACACTGGTAGAACTCACGGTAACGCCCCTTTTGCGGACGGTCGGCGCGCCACACGGGCTGCACCTGATAGCGCTTGAAGGGCATCTGCAGGTCGTTGCGGTGCTGAACCACAAAACGGGCGAAGGGCACCGTCAGGTCATAGCGCAGGCCCTTCTCGCTGATTTTGGTGGTCAAGTGCAGTGAGTCATGGGACGCCAACAGGTCGTCGGGGGCATCCTTGAGGTAGTCGCCGCTGTTCAGAATCTTGAACAGCAGTTTGTCGCCTTCCTCACCATACTTTCCCATCAGTGTAGACAGGTTCTCGACAGCGGGGGTCTCAATCTGCTGGAAACCGTAGAGTTGGAACACCTCTTTGATAGTATTGAATATGTAGTTGCGGCGCGCCATCTCGATGGGCGAGAAGTCGCGTGTCCCTTTAGGAATGGATGGTTTTTGTGCCATTATTATCTGTTTCTCTTAAAATGGATCTGGTATTACAAAATATGATTAATTCGTTTCTTTATCGACGCCTGAGGAAGACGGCAGCATAGTACAATAATGTAGCGAGTGAACCCACGGCTGCCACCACATAGGTATAGGCTGCGGCATGGAGGGCATCCTTGGCTTGAGCCAGCTGCTCACCGCTGGCGATTCCCGAACCCTCGAGCCACTTGATGGCACGGCGGCTGGCATCTACCTCGACAGGCAATGTCACGAAGCTGAACAGTACCGTCACAGCGAACATAACCAAGGCGATAATCAGGGGGAGCGATGTAATCTCATAAATCAAGATACCTGCGAGCAGGAGCCACTGCACCGTGTTGGAAGCGAACTGGACGATGGGAACCATCTTGGTGCGCAGTTGCAGCATGCTGTAGCCCACCTTGTGCTGGATGGCATGGCCACACTCATGGGCAGCCACTGCCGCGGCAGCAATGCTGTTGGTGCCATAGACCGGCTCACTCAGGTTCACCGTTCTGTTAGCGGGGTTGAAGTGGTCGGTCAACTGACCTTTCACACTGGTCACCTGCACATCGCCGCAGCCGTTCTGCTGCAACATCGTAGCAGCGACATCACGACCGGCCATAGCCACGCCCAGGGGCACTTTACTATACTTGTCGAATTTAGATTTGAGGGAGTTCTGAACCACCATGCTCAGGATGAAGATGCCTCCCATAAGAATGTAAATCCACATAATCTTATTTTTTAGTCGTTAATCGTCAATTATTTAGAGTTTGGCACGGTATTTGTTATAAGACAAGCCGGACACCAATCTTGACCGCAAAGTTAAAGTTTTTTGTCCGCAAAACTGGCCTTTAGGCCAACAAAAGTGCTAAAAAATGAAAAAATGGCAAAAAAAAATTTGCTAATTCAAAAATAGCCGTTACATTTGCGGCGTTGAATCTATCGTTTTATTATTAATTTTTTAAATTAAAGTTGTTTTATTATGAAGAAGCTTTTATTGATGTTTGCTGCCGTAGCAGCTATCGCATTTGTTGGTTGCAAGACCGAGACCGCTCAGCCCGCCGCTGATCAGGCTGACAGCACTGCCACTGAGGTTGTAGCTGACGAGCCCACCGTTGAGACCGTAACCACCGACCTGATGAAGTTGGTTGACGCTAAGGACGAGGCTGGTGCCGTTGCATTCCTGGATGGCCTGAAGAAGACCGCTGAGGACTTCCTGACCGCTGGTGACAACAACAAGTACTTCAACATCATCAACATTGTTAAGACCGTTTGGGATGCTAACAAGGACAAGATCTTGGCTGCTCTTCCCGCTCTGAAGGACAAGATTGAGGCCTACATCACCCCGAAGGCTGAGTTGAAGGATGCTTTTGATGCTTTCATCGCTGACCCCGCCAACAACCTCGCTAACAAGGTTGCCGATAAGGTAGAGGGTGCTGCTCAGGATGTTGCTGATGCTGCTGCTAACAAGACCGAGGAAGTAAAGGACGCCGCTAAGGATGCCGTTGCTGAAGGTGCTGACGCTGTTAAAGAGGCAGTGAAGTAATTTAGATTATTATTAATTCTTGATAAATCAGGGCTGGCCTAAGGACCAGCCCTGATTTTTTTCACATCACGGCATCCCGTGATGTGTGCTGCCGACACCTAAGGCCAGGACTATTGCCGAGCGCGAGGGCTTCTCGTACAACTGCATCATGTATGACACGAAGAAGCCTGATGTGGTGCGCTTTGACGAGGCACCGGACTTTGACACGGCACGCGAGCCCATCACGGGCGAATACCTGACGGTTGACACCGCCACCGGCGAGGCGACGAAGAGCAAAAGCCCCAGCCTGCAGATCTGGCACAACAAATGGATGTGGGTCAAGGATGACTACAAAGGATTCGATGTCAACGAGGCGTACGAATGGTCGAAGACCTGGAACCAGGAGATCGGCAACCCTGACGGCTGGTCGTACAAGTGGGACTACCTGCTTGACCAGGCAGGTCTGCCGAAGGACTGGACCGGCAGCGCGCTGGCCGAGGGACCGTCGCAGAGCGCCGGCACAGGTAACCGTGTAAGGTTCAGTGAGGAAGAATATGAGCCGACTGTTGAGAATTTCAACCGTCAGTTCAATGAAGACCTGCAGGACTTTATTGACGGAAAATTGCCTGCCGGCCATATCTTTGATTTGGGTGACACCAGCGAGTTGATGGGAAAAGTCGGATTAGCGGGTTGGCCTATCGAAATGAAGGCCGAAAGGTTGAACAACAAGAAGCAACAGGAGAATCATCCATACCCAGCTGAAACCGTTAAAGATCTGGTTGATGGCATTAATAATCCGCTGGGAGTATTCAGGAGCATCAGCCATCCTAACTGTTTTGTCATTTTGACTGATATAAAGCATGATGACATGAACTTTGTTGTGATCATCAGGCCTTTTACAAAGAAGGGAGGAAATGTTTACGATGTCCGCTCTCTATATCCTAAGAATAACAAGGCGCTTATATCTTGGTTGGCGGAGGATTGGGATGCTGAAAACGATAAGCAATACGATAACGGCAACGTGCTGTATCTGCGTCCCGGTTTTGGTAAAGAATGGCTGGAGCCGACAAAATTTAAGCTCCGTTCCAAACAGCGGTCCAATTCCGCTGAGGTTAGAACAGAGCTTAACAACGCTGCAAAGATAGCTCAATTATTTGAATCACCAAACTATTTTGAGGAAAAAGCGGGTAAATCTACTGAAAGCGGTAAGGTGAATTTCTCGGTTGAGATACCCGAGATGCCGGCCTCGGTGAAGGATTACGAGGAGCGACACGAAATCAAAAGATGGGACGATCTTGTTTCAAACATCACGCAGCATTATAAGAACCGCGACATCGCGGGTTTGAAGCGCGACCGTGACGCCCATGCGAACAACGCGAAGTATTGGGCAAGGCAGTTGAAGCGCGACCTGAAGAACGGCTTTGATGACAACGACGGTTTCATCAAGGACCACAGGGCGTGGGTTGACCAGGACAATGCCTTGTCGCAATGTGTCAAAGAGGCGCTTGAAGACCTGACAAGGATGCCGCCAATGCGTACCGCGATAAGTACAACAATAAAGATAGCGTTTCGTTTTTTGACCCAGTCAGGGATATTGTCATTGTGTTTACACATAAGCATGACTCATTTGCAGAGGTTGGCTTATCCACGATTCATGAACTTGTACATCTGGCATATGAGAAGCTGGACCAAGCAACAAGAAACAGATTTGTCAACGCTATCGTTCGCCATTATCGTTCCTACTCCAAAGGAAATGATTTTATCGACAAACTACACCTATCTTATGATTCCAGTGATTGGGCAACGGAAACGATGGCCTACTATTACGAAAAGAGGGCAAAAAGATTTGGGATTGATGAACTTTTGTCAGGTGAAGTAGATCTTGGTAACGAGGAATTAAATAACTTTGTAGCCCAAATTAACAGTATATTAACTGATAAAGAATCACAAGATGAGCAAGAGCAAAGAATTGAGCCGACTCTTGGACGAGGTCGAAGAGGAGATCGAAGCGATAGAGCGGGCCAAGAAGGAGGATCTGGAGGAGTAGCTTTCTCGGTTAGTGGTGACGGGACGGTTGATGAGTATAACCGTGCCGTGAACATGACGGGGCGGACATTCAATGTGGGCGGCCGCGAGGTAAAGCCGGGTATTACCCGTTACAACTTCCAGGAGGCGTTCCATTGTTGGCTCAAAGGTGAATATGGTGTTAACAGTGTTATCGATTTGTGTGATTGTTACTGCAACGCTGCAAAAAGCGTATACCCGAAGACCTATCAAAAGGTAAAGGACAAATACAGTGATGACAGAGTCGCTGAGGAGTTCATGACCTATCGCATGGAAATGTCGTTGGTAAGAGGTACATTAGATAAAGGTATCTACAGGCATTTAAGCATAGAGGACCAAAAAATAGTTGACAAATTCTTAGATTTCATACACTATGACAAAGAAAAAGAAAGAGCAGAGCGCCTCCAAAAGCGGCAGCAAATGGGAGAAAATCCTGAAAGCGGATCCCAAGGAAGCGAGGGAGGCCGTTCTCAAAGCGATGGAGGAGGACAATCCAACCGAGGAAATGAATCTGGAGGAGTAGCGTTCTCGGTAAGTGGTGACGGGACTGTTGAAGCGTATAACCGTGCCGTGAACATGCCGTCGATGAACCCTTAGAAGAAGCGCACGGAAAAGTTGTGGGTGCAGGATCGCTTCGCTGGTGACGGTGGTTCCACCGCACACAGGACAAGCAACGGCCGCGGCGAAGCCGCTGCACGGGGGACCGAGCGAGCCGGAGTTTCGCAATACTCCGACGGTGGAAGTGGTGTAAGGTTCAGCAGTGAGGAAATCGACTGGTACTCACCTGCGACTAAGGAGCGGAAAGCAGAACACATGCGCAACATCCCGTCCCGTGTAGGGATTAATCTTGATACCAAGAACTATGCTATTGATAGTGAGGAGGATCTTGAAGTGTTGAGAGAGATCGTTGATGATGACCACTTCAATGAGTTCGTGTCAAACTTCCACGATAAGAAAGTCGTGGGTTACTATAGTCCAAAGTATAAAATAGTCCTTGTCTTCACAAATAAGTTGGAGAATCTTCTTGATGTTGAGGAGACTTACTGGCATGAAAACACTCATCATGCATATAACAATATTTCTTTGTCCGACAAGGAGGAGTGCGGTCTTGCCGCAATGGAATGGTTAAGAAACAATGAGCCATTCCATTATCTTGAGATAAGAAGATACTATAAAAAGAAGGATTGGCCCACCGAATCCACGGCCAGACTTATCCAGGTCATGGTTGAAAGATACGGTGCTGAAGGTTTTTTGAACGCAGATTTTCCTGGTAAAGGAAAAATCAGTAAATTAGCAGTCGAAATTCAATCATACTATAACAATGAAAAAGAAGAAGATAACAATCGACTTCAACAAGCCGATGAAGGAGGCCAGAGTGAAGTCTCAGGTATGGAACAATGGCGCTCTTTGCAACCTGGCGGACAGGGAGAAGAAGCAGGAGGACGAGGAGGATCTGGAGAAGTAAGGTTCTCGGTTAGTGGAGACGGAACGGTTGATGAGTACAACCGTGCCGTGAACATGACGGGGCGGACATTCAATGTTGGCGGCCGTGAGGTGAAGCCGGGTATTACCCGTTACAACTTCCAGGAGGCGTTCCAGGATGCCATCCTTGCCGTGAAGAAGCTGCAGCAGGTGGTTGAGCGGCACTTCGGCATCAAGTTGCCGACGAGGGAAAACGCGTGGATGTATGAGAACCGGTTGAGCTCCATCAACATGCACGAGCGCAAGAGCTTCATTGATAAGGTGTATGAGCCTCTTCTTGCCGCCATTTATCAGATTGCCGGTATGGACTCGAAGAAGCGCCAGGGTTTAACGCGACAACTGGTAGGCCAGGCGCTCATCGCCGTTGGCGAGGTAGATGATGCCGCAATAAGTGAAACCGTAGCGTTCGATGACATGGCGCATGATGACATTGTCGCGGTGGGTGTCGATGCGCAGGTTGCCTGCCACTGCCATGCAGTAGTCCATCACATCGTTAAACACGCCATGGCTTGCGGATGTGCTTGCCAGGCGGTGCACCACATGATAGGGCTGGTCGTCCAACCATTGTCCCTCATAGATTTCCTTATAGGTAGGCTCAGGACCGGGAATGAAGGCAAATGATGCCACCACTTCCCCACCCTGCTCGACACATAGGTAGCAATGCCCATTGTGGATATCATTCTCGATGGTTTCCTGGCTGGGATAGCCGTCGATCCACTGATTCACATTGCCACAAGAGCGCATGATGCCACGGGCCTCGTCGATGAGTTGCATGATCACGGGCATGTCATCGACTGCTGCCAGCCTAAAAGTGCGTGCCGTCGATTTATTCATCTCCAAACATTTCATGGAGTTCAGCGTTAGAGAAATCTATAGCTATCGTCTTGCCAGAAAGACTGCCCTTGTACTTATAGCGTAGCGATTTTTCTGTTTCCTTTACCAGAGACATGCTCATGTGATAATCAGGTTGTGTCTTATAAGCGGAAACAAAATTGTTTTTAAGTTGGTTCTTGAATGATTCTTGGTCAAGGTCAGCCAAGTCGACCACGCTCTCATTGATCTCAAATGAATAAACCACATAGTCTCCTTCGAGAGCAACGGACAAGGCGGTTGTGGCATAGTCCACCTGCATTGGGAATTGGTCGTTGGCGGCCTTTATGTCATTGGCGAGCAACAACTCTTTAGCCTTATTATTGGAGCCCGAACTGTCACGGCATGAGGTCATCACCATCAACGGGCACAACAATAGAACAAACAATAATTTCTTCATCACAGTCTCAAATATTTGGTTAATAACACGATACTACTGTTTAACGGCGATGATGCCGTCGCGCCGCATCATGGCATCGATGCTGGGTTCACTGCCACGGAAACGCCTGTAAAGCGTCATCGGGGCCTCGGTAAGACCGCGCGAGAGGACATTCTCGACCCATGAGCGGGCCGTCTCGCGGTTGAAAATGCCGTCCTGCTTGAACTTGTCAAAGGCGTCACACTCAATCATCTCGGCCCACTTGTAGCCGTAGTAGCCAGCAGCATATCCCCCCGAGAAGATGTGGGTGAAATGGGACGACATGAGGCATCCCTCGACAGGTTCAAATGCCTGCACATCAGCAGCTGCATGATGCTCAAAGTCAAACACATCGCCCTGATAGGGCTCGTCGATACTGTGCCAAGCCATGTCGATATAGCCGAAGCCCAACTGCCGCACACAGGAATAGGCGGCGCCGTACTGCGACGAAGCCAACAGGCGGTCAATCAGCTCCTGAGGCACGGGCTCGCCCGTCTGGTAATGACGAGCGAAACTGTCGAGAAACTCGCGCTCATAAACATAGTTCTCGTTGAACTGAGAGGGCACCTCGACAAAGTCGCGATAGACATTGGTACCCGAGAGGGACTGGTACTTGCAACGGCTCAGCAACTGATGCAGGGCGTGGCCGAACTCGTGCATAAAAGTCTCCACCTCGCGCACGGTGAGCAACGACGGCTTGGCCTGGGTGGGACGAGTGAAATTCATCGTCAAAGTAACCAGCGGGCGTACATCATTGCCATTATCGTCGATATACTGCTCACGGAAACTCGTCATCCATGCCCCGCTCTGCTTGGTGGGGCGCGGGAAGAAGTCCAGATAGAGCATACCCACGGCACTGCCGTCCTCGTCGGTCACATCATAGACTTCTACCTCGGGGTGGAATACCTGTGCGTCGTGGTTGGGTATGAACCGCAGGCCGTACATGCGCTTGGCAAAGCCGAAAACGCCCTGTGTGACACTGCCCAGTTCGAAATAAGGGCGCAACAACTCGTCGTTGATTTCAAACATCGAGTCCTTTTCCTTGTTGCTGTAGTAACTGTAATCCCACGGCATGATTTCTATCGTCCTGCCCTCCAGGTCGCTGGCAAACCGGGCAAGCCGCTCCATCTCGCGGCGTTCCACTGGCAAGTAGGCATCACGCAGCTGGTCAAGCATGTGATAGACATTGTGGGGTGTCTGCGCCATCGTGTGCTGCAGCTTGTATTCGGCAAAAGTCTTGCAGCCCATCAGGTTAGCCAGTGCCAACCGGGTGTTGGCGATGTCGCGCAAGATTTCAAGATTACAGTACTCGCCACTGGTACACTGGCGGTTATACATCTTATACAGCCGTTCACGCAGGTCCCTTCTGTCGCTGTATTTCATGAAGGGGGTGTAACTGGGTGCATCCAGGGTCACCAGCCATTCGCCATCGCGTCCCTTGTCCTTGGCCGCCTGCTTGGCGGCATCGAGCGCGCTCTCGGGCAGGCCGGCAAGGTCGTCCTCGGTGAGCCACAGTTCATATTTGGGTGTTTCCTTTAGGGCATTCTGGTCAAATTTCAGCGTCAGTTCGGTCAATCGCTTGGAGAGTTCACGGTAACGGTCACGATCGGCGCCCTGCAAGTTGGCACCGCTGCGCACAAATCCGTCGTAAGTCTCACGCATGAGCATCAGGTCCTCCACATCGTGCAGGGCGGCATCAAAATGATCATGGGCATACTTCACACGCTGCCATAGCTGCTCGTTGAGTGTGATGCTGTTGAAATGCTCGCTCAACAGCGGCGCCATGCGCCGGCTCAGGTCAAGCAACTCGTCATCGGCGTTGCATGAGAGCATGGGATAAAAGACGCCCAGCACACGGTTCAGCGTATCACCGGCACGATCAAGGGCCACGACCGTATTCTCGAATGTGGCTTCAGTAGGATTCTCGATGATGGCCTTGACCTGGTCGGCATGCTCCTTGATGCCCTGGCGGATGGCAGGCTCATAGTCGGCCGTCGTGATGCGGTCAAAGGGCACCGCCCCACCCGTTGTCTTGAACGGCTTCAAGAAAATATTGTTTTCTGTCATTTTAATTTCTTTTATATCAATATATTAAGTATTATACCTTCAACTAAAAGCGCAAGCACCGGAAATCTCCTATTCCAATTCCACGACGGTAATGCCCGCACCACCGAACTGCACATGTTCGTCACGATAGGACTTGACGCCGCTCACGGTGTGCAGATACTCACGGATGGCCACCTTGAGTGCGCCCGTGCCTGTGCCGTGCAGAATGCGCACCCGCTGGGCGTTGAACTGGATGGCATCGTCGATGAAATAAGTAATGGCCTGGAGGGCTTCATCGGCGCGCATGCCGCGCACATCGATATCGGGCTTGAAATTCAGTTGGCGCGCTCTTATCTCATCGGTCGTGGTGCGGCTCAACGACTCGGCCTTGGGCGTTTTCTCCTTGCGCATAGTGCGCTCTACCTTGTCGGCCTCGATACGCGTCTTGATGTTGCCGAAGGCCACCAGAGCATATTTCTCGTCGATGCTGATGAGCGTGCCCACCGTTGTCGTGCCCTTGAGCACCACATTGTCGCCAGCCTGCAGCGGACGGTTTTGGGCTTGAGGCTTGGGAGCGGCTTTCTTGGGCTGCTTGCGACGGGGTTTGTCTTTTGGGGTCAGTTCCTTGAGGCGTGAGGGTGTTTCGGGCTCCTCGGCATTGAGGCGCGCCTTGAACTCATCGAGTTGGCGGCGCAGTTCCTTGGTGCGTTCTTTCTCGGCCTGCTCGGCGCGAATCGCCCTGATGGTGCGTTCGATTTGGGCATTGCTGCCTTGCAGGATTTCCTGCGCCTCGGCCCGCGCCTCGTGGATAATCTGGCGGTGCTCGGCGCGGATGTTGTCCAGGCGTTCGTCATAGTCGGCAATCATCTGGTCCAGGCGCTTCTCCTTGGCCCGCACATCCTGGCGCTTGTTTTCCCAGTACCGGCGGTCACGCACGATGTCGAGCAGGTATTTGTCCATATTGATGTAGTCACTGCCCACAATCTCGGACGCCTTGTCGATGACCTCGCCGGGCAGACCCGTCTTGCGGGCAATCTCGATGGCAAACGAACTGCCGGGGTAGCCCACCGACAACTGGAACAGCGGTTGCATGCGCTGTCGGTCGTAGAGCATGGCGCCGTTGACCACGCCATCGGTCTCGTCGGCAAAGTGCTTGAGGTTCTGGTAGTGGGTCGTGACCACACCCATCACCTGATGCGCATTCAACTGCTCAAGGATGGCCTGAGCGATGGCGCCGCCAATCTGCGGCTCGGTGCCGCTGCCCATCTCGTCGATGAGGATGAGCGACTGCTTGCCGCCACGCGACAAGAAGAGTTTCATGTTCTGCAAGTGGCTGCTGTAGGTACTCAGGTCGTTCTCGATGCTCTGCTGGTCGCCGATGTCGATGAAGATGTCGTTGAACAAGCCCATATGGGAGTTGTCGCGCAGCGTGGGCAACAGTCCGCACTGCATCATGTACTGCACGATGCCCACGGTCTTCAGGCACACCGACTTGCCACCGGCGTTAGGACCCGAAATGACCAGGATGCGGTTTTGCTTGTTCAGGGTGATGTTCAGTGGCACGACCTCCTTGCCCTGGGCGCGCAACGACAGCATCAATGCCGGATGGATGGCGGTATACCACTCCAGTACCGGCTTGCGGTCCACATGACACATCTGCGCTCCCGTGTCACGGGCGAACAGCGCCTTAGCGCGTATGAAGTCCAATTGGCCCAGGGTCTCAAGCACACCGGCCAGTTCGTCGAGGTGTGGACGGATCAAGTCGGTCACCTCGGTGAGGATGCGGATGATTTCGCGGGCGATTTCGGCCTCGGTCTCGCGGATGCGGTTGTTGGCCTCGACGATGGCGTCGGGCTCGATAAACACTGTCTTTCCCGTGGCGCTCTCGTCGTGGACGATACCATGCAGTTTGCGCTTGTTCATAGCGCTCACGGGCAGCACCAGGCGACCGTCACGCAACGACGGCTGCACATCATTGTCCAGGATACCGTCCTGCTTGCCCTGAGCGATGATGCGGCGCAGGATGCCGTTGATGCTGCTGGTGACACGGGCAATGGCCTTGCGCAATTCCTGCAAATGGGGCGATGCCGTGTCCTTGATGTTGCCAGCCTTGTCGAGCACATGGCCAATGGCGGCACTCAGTTCGGGGAAAGCCTGCATGCCGCCCGTGAGTTCCCGCAGGCGGGGATAAGGCGTGCCCTGCTCACCGTCGACGGCAAAGAAGCGCACCACCTGCGACACCGTCGTGAGCAGGCGCTGCAGGTCAAACAGACGCTCGGCCGACAGAAAGGTACCCGGCGTGGAAACCTCCTTGAGCACCACGCGCAGGTCGAAGTAGTAACTCAACGGGAACTCCTTACCCGTCTGCAGGATGGACAAGAATTCGTTGGTCTGCTCGAGCCAGCGCACCACCTCGTCGCGGCGCGTCGAGAACCGCAGGCGCGGCACATTGGCCGCACCCAGGGCGCTCACGCAGTGATGTTCCAGTTCCCGCCTGACGGCATCAAAGCCAATTTTGTTCTCAAAAGTTGAGGGATAAATCATCGTGTGAAAACCGTTGCTCTATTTGAATTGGATGGATTTGAGGATAAAAGGTTCAAGTTTCTTGAAATCAGCCTCCTGGTTGACATCATAAATGAGTTCTCCAATCACACTCTCACAGTGTTCGCCCAAAGCCACAAACCTCATCTTGAACACGCCATGCTCATCATCCCGGCTCCTCACCATGGCGTAATCAGATCCCTCACTTTTATACATAATTTTCTCTTTATTACTTTTCACATCCTCAAGGATGTTAGAGTACTCGTAATCCACGCTGGTGCTGTCATTGCTATAATTCACTGTGATTTGATTCACGCCGGGACCTGGAGCAGACACATTAAAAACAATACCTTCTCCATATACCAATTTATTATCGGCAATATATTTCACCATATCAAGGTCATTCCCGTAGGTAAAGATTCGTTCAAATTCTTTACTTTGCTGGCTCGAAAAACCGGAAATGTCCATCGTTTCCTCGACAGGTATCTGTTTAGGGTACATGAAATCACAGAACAGGCCTTCATATGTTGTACACAATTCCGAAAAATCCCCGATATCATAGAAAGCCTCGGCTCTTGACGACTTTTCCATTTCTAGTTTATTGGCACACGACGCACAAAGCAACAACATAGTTGCCGCCACAAAGAGCATATTGAACGGTTTCATTGTCTTTTTCATCACTATTAATGTCATGGAATAATCTCTTGCAAATGTAGCTTTTTCTCTTCAATATGGCAAATATTTTGCCTAAAACATGCCGCATTAAAAAATATTGACTACTTTTGTAAGTTACATCTACAGAAATACTATTAACCAATACATTAATAATTAACTAACAGACATTTTTATGAAGAAATTATTCTTTGCAATGCTCGCATCGGTTATCGCCATCAGCGCCATGGCCGATGACAAGGTTGTTGTCCCCGACAGCACCGGTTTCAAGTTCACTGACACCAAGGAAATCCGCCACACCGCCGTCAAGGACCAGAACAAGTCCGGCACATGCTGGTGCTATTCTACCAACTCCTTCTTCGAGAACGAGATCCTGCGCCTCACCGGCAAGGAGGTTCACCTGAGCGAGGGCTTCGTGGTCAACCACTGCTACTATGACAAGGCCATCAAGTACATCCGCATGGATGGTACTATCAATTTCGCCGAGGGTGGCGCTGCTGAGGATGTGCCCTATGTATGGCGCAAATACGGTATGGTGCCCAACGATGTCTATACCGGCATGACCTACGGTGACAAGAAGTTTGACACCCACGAATTGACCACCCTGCTGAGTGGCTATGTTGGTACTATCAACAAGAACAGCCGCGGCAAACTCACTCCCGCGTGGAAAGACGGTCTTCAGGCTATCCTCGACAGTTACATGGGCAAGATGCCTGAGAGCTTCGTCTATGAGGGCAAGACCTACACTCCGCAGACTTGGGCAGCCAGCCTGGGCCTGAACATGGACGATTATGTGCCCATCGCATCGTTTACCCACCACCCCTACTATCAGCCCTTCGTCCTTGAGGTGGCCGACAACTGGTTGTGGTCCAGTTATCAGAATGTGCCCATCGATGAGCTGCTGGAGATCGCCAACTATGCCATCGACAACGGCTACAGCATCGCATGGGGTGCAGATGTCAGCGAGAAGGGATTCAAGTGGCGCAATGGTTATGCTATCCTGCCCGTCAAGAAGGAAGTTCCCGATGCTGCAGGCACCGACATGGCACGCTGGGCACAACTCAGCGACAAGGACCGCGAGGCCGAACTGTGGGACATCAAGGGCCCGGTTAAAGAGCAGTGGGTAACTCCCGAAGAGCGTCAGGAGATGTTTGACAACAAGGAGACCACCGACGACCACGGCATGGTAATCATGGGCAAGGCCGTTGACCAGGAAGGCAACAAGTACTTCAAGGTGCAGAACAGCTGGGACACCAACCAGTTGTATGAGGGCTACTTCTATTGCAGTGAGGCCTTCTTCCGCGCCAAGACCTTGAACATCCTCGTTCACAAGGATGCCATCCCCGCCAAGATTGCCAAGAAGATGGGTATCAAGAAGTAATATCTATTCAAGTCCTGGGATTCACTCCCAGGACTTGAAATTTAAAGGTTAGGGTTTAGAGTTTAGAGAATCTGCAAATCTGCTATTTCTACGCCAAGAACCTTTTTCACCAATGCCTGTTAGGCAAGGGTATATGTACTTAAAACTAAAAACTTAGAACTTAAACTAAAAAATCAAATGAAAGCATTAAACACCGACAAAGCTCCCGCTGCCATTGGTCCTTACAGCCAGGCCATCCGCACCGGTAACATCGTATTCGTTTCGGGCCAGCTGCCCATCATCCCCGAGACCGGAGCCTTCTCCGAGGGCGGCGTCAAGGAACAGACCCACCAGAGTCTGAAAAATGCCCGCGCCATCCTGCAAAGCGAGGGTCTCGACCTCAACAATGTTGTAAAGACCACCGTATTCCTGAGCGACATTGCTGATTTTGGCCCCATGAACGAAGTATATGCCGAGTACTTCACCGCCCCCTACCCCGCACGCTGCGCCTTCGCAGTCAAGGACCTGCCCAAGGGAGCCCTCGTCGAAATCGAACTCATCGCCGAAGCCCAGTAATCCCCCTGAGGAATACAATACAACCAACAGGACGCAGCCTTGCGGCTGCGTCCTGTTTTGTCACTCACACTATACCTGCCGAGACGCATATTCTTGCGCCTCGCTATCATACATCATTCCGCTACTTGACCAAGCGCAGGCCCATGTATGAGCGCACAATGCCAGGCGAGAAGTAATTGCGACGCGTCACGGCACAATTCTGCTCCAGGAACTGCATGCTTCCACCACGATGCACACGGCTCATGCCTATCTCGGGACCCGTTGGATTAGTCTGCGGCTCAGCGCTATACAAGCTGAACCATTCGCCGCACCATTCACACACATTGCCGCTCATGTCATAGAGGCCCAACTCATTAGCCTTCTTAGTGCCCACAGGATGGGTAGTGAGATCACTGTTGCCCTTGTGCCACGCCACCTTGTCGATATCGTCACTGCCCGAATACATATAGCGATGGCTCAGATAGCCGCCACGGGCTGCATACTCCCATTCAGCCTCGGTGGGCAGGCGGAAGTTTTCGCCCGTCAAGTCGTTGAGTGCAGCGATGAATGCTTGGCAATCTTCATAATTCACATTCTCCACTGGCAATTGCAGGTCACCTGTATGATTGCTAGGATTGCTGCCCATCACAGCCAGCCACAGTTCCTGAGTCACCTCGGTTTGGGCAATACGGTAGTCCGACAAGGTTACATCATGGATGGGTGATTCGATTTCACTGGCATTGCTATCAGTCTCGACAGTGGCTCCCATGCTGAATGTGCCGCCCTTGACAGGCACCATCGAGAACGACACACCATTCACAGTGTAAACCTCTATCTCGTCCATGACGAGGCGCAGGCCTCCGCTGTTGTTGCTGCCCGTCGGCATGAAATAGTCACGGAACGAGATGCGGTCATAATTGGTGTTTCCGTTCCAGCAGCCACCACGCAACACGCGGTAACTGCCCGTTTCGGGGCCCGTGGGGTTCGTCTGGGCATCGGCTGTGTACCTGCTGTACCAGTCGCCGCACCATTCCCACACATTACCCGTCATGTCATACAAGCCCAACTCGTTGCGCGTCTTGGTGGCGACAGGATGGGTCGAATTTCCGCTGTTGAGATTATACCAGGCTACCTCGTCGATATTGTCACTGCCCGCATACCTCGTGCCATGGCTCTTGCTGCCGCCACGGGCTGCATATTCCCATTCAGCCTCAGTGGGCAGACGGAACTGCTTGCCTGTCAATTGGTTCAGCCTGGAGATAAACTCCTGACAATCCTCCCAAGAAACCATGTCGACAGGGCGTTTCATGTCGCCGGTGTGGTTGCTCGGGTTGTTGCCCATCACGGCTAACCAGAGTTCCTGTGTCACCTCGGTTTGACCAATGTTGAAGTCGGATACAGTCACCTGGTGCACAGGCTTCTCATTATCCCTAGCTTCATCGCCCTGCTCAGGTGTCGCACCCATCGAGAAAGTACCGCCTTTCACCTTAACCATCTTGAATGTCACCCCATTCACAGTGTATGGCTTGGCATTATTGTCCTTGGGCGGTAATTGAGAGTTGCCCAATAGCACATCAATCAATTCGGTAATGTCAACTATATCAATACCTCCATCAAAGTTCAAGTCGGCATTCTCTAAACTAATAGGCGGGTTATTGCCAAGCACCTGGTCAATCATGGCCGTCACATCATTGATGTCGACATAACCGTCGCAGTTCAAATCGCCATATTCGGTATAAACGATGACCTCGCATGAGTCGGGTTCGGCATAACCGTCAGCCGAATTGACGATAATCCACGCCGTGCCCTCCTTGATGCCGACTACCTGGATCACACCACCAGCCAAACGCGCAGCAGCAACACTGGGATCAGAAGAAATGACCACGAGATCGGTAGAAACAGGTGTAGCAGTCGGAGTAAGTGTAATGATATGATTAGGCAATAACTCTGCTTCGTGTTTGTCCAATGTGATGTAAATCAGGTGCTCAAGTACAACCACATGACAGGTGGCCTGAAATTCGCCGCAATATGCAGTGATATTACATTCACCTGTACCAACCGCCGAAACCACTCCGTCATTGACTGTGGCTACAGCTTCATTATCAGTTAACCAGGTGACGGTCTTATTGGTTGCATCCTCGGGCAAGACAGTGGCTGTCAAAGTCAACCGCCCACCAATTTCCATTTTTGCGTACTCCTGGCTGATTGTGATGCCTGTGGGTGGGATTTCGGTAACCACCACATGGCAAACGGCACTCATCGACTGGCAAGTTGCGATAATGTCGCACTCGCCGCCAGCGACAGCAGTCACAACCCCGTCAACGACCGTAGCCACAGCATCATTGGTGCTACTCCAGGCAACAACGGCAGGCATGGCATTTGTTGGCTTGACGGTGACACTAAGCGTTACCTGGCCACCCGCCAGCAACTCGATATTGGACTCACTGAGTGTAAGTTCTGTAACTTCGATGGCATTGCCGGTGATATTGAGGAAATTGCACCAATACGGTGCCGTGAAGTATGCCGCTATCGCTGATGCCGGCACATGTAACACAGCATCATAGTCAAGGAACGACTGATTGTCACATTGGGGCGGCTGTGTTGCATAGCAATAGATTGACGAGGCGTCAACCTGCATACCTGCCAGGCCCGTTACCCCGCTATCGATAAACAGGTTATTGACTTGAAGATTCAAGGCACCGGCTTGCCAAGAACCAGCCCCTGTTATGTAGAGGGATTGGATGTTGCAGCCCGCGAATGCTCCATCTCCTATATTACCTATCGTGACAGGAAGATACAAAATGTTCAATTCAGCGTTAGCAAATGTGCCACTGTCAATGCCCGTCACCGCATAGGTCACGCCATCATAGGTCACCTCAGCAGGCACCATCACGCTACCACTATAGGACTGAGGCCCGGCAGTCAAAACCACCTCGCCTTCGTTGGTCACCTTGAAGTACAACCCGTCCATCTCAAAGTCATAGTCGTAGAAACCGACTATATTCTGGAACTTGCACCAGACAGGTGCATTTCTGTAGGCCTCAACGACATCGAATGGCACATATAGTGTAGCGTTTTGATATACACTTTCATCAAAAAAGATATCATCACATTCATCAGGAGTTGGAGGGATCTTTCCAAGGCATCTGATAGAAGTCAAATTTGGACAGTTCAAAAAAGAGTAGAGACCTAAATCAGTAACAGTGCTAGGTATAGTAACGCTAGTCAATCCACTACAGCCTTCAAATGCACACCAGTTTATGGTTGTCACAGTATTCGGGATAATCAAATCAGTTACTTCAGAACCATTCAGATAAAGGTGATGGGCGCAAGCAAGAGGATTCGTTGATCTATTTCCAAATTCCAAAAAAATGATTTTACACCACGCCTCTAAATCCGTAATATTGACTCTTGTCAGTCCATTACACCCTTCGAATGCTCCCTCGTTGATGGTTGTGATCGTTGGCGGGATGGTAATGCTATTCATATTTGCACAATCTTTAAAAGCATAATTAAAGATAGAGGTAACTGGTAATAATGTATCTATATTACTTAAGTAATTGTGATAGGATGCCGTGCTCGGTATCACAACTTCTCCAGAATAATAATCGAATTCGTCAATGTAATCGTATGGATAATAGTCTGATCCATTTTTAATAGACTTATTTTTAATATTCATACCTTTTTCACTCATACCTTTATATTCACCACAACCAGCATAAATGTAGCCACCGTATGTTACCACAGCAGCACCACCAAGGTCATTATAGTAAATACTTTGGTCCCTAAAATCAAACGCTTCAGTCCATTTGAAATCAAAACAACCAACTTTTTCATCACCTCCAATGCATCCACAACTGATTATATAACTAGGACTTTTTCCATCTTCAATAGCATAGAATTCTATCTCTGAGCCAGACGAGCAGCCAAACCCCTGATTGATCGACTCATAATAAAAATATGTATTTTCGGTATAATAACTTCCCCATGGGCCGGAAATGACATAATTATGAATTCCCGAAGAATTATTTATCCGTCTTGCACATAGAATGCTATTCTCACATTGGAAGATTTCAATAGCATATCCATAAGGAGAGCCATAACCAACTGGCTGATATAAATACTCCTCATTAAAAGATGGAATATTTGATCTTTCTCCATTTGTTATAAAAATTGAATCACAATAATGATTCACATCATTATCTTCTGCATAAAGAGCGTATGAATCTGCCAACACAAATAGTTTAATACCATTATTACGACCAAGACCATAATGATCAAAACTATCAGAGGTAAAGGGGGGATTTTTAGAAAAGCACACGATACAATTTGGGCCAAAACCTCCAAAGGCTTTAAATCCAACAGACGTTACCGTTTCAGGTATAGTAATGTTAAAGCACACATCAACCATTAAGTAATTAGTGTAATAACAACTACAATAAAAAGCACTGTCGCCGATTTCCGTAACAGTATAATTCTTGTTTTTATATTGAACCATATTTGGGATTTCTATATCAACGCTTGTATTGCCCAAATAGTCACCATATTCAGAATAAGAATTATTCCAATAACTTTGCCCTGATACTTTAACAGTGGTGTCAGATGTAATACTGTATCTGATACCATTATTTTCAAAGTCGTAGGGATTTGTGGCGAGGGCATATTGGAAGCTGGCCGCGATAAACAGTGTGTTAAGGAATAGTCTTTTGGTCATAATCTTGCTGTTTTAAGTGGTTGTTGGAGAATCCATTAGAAATAGACTGCAAATATAGGGATAAAAACGCAACAAAACAAATGTATTTATAAACATCGTGGAAACAGGTAGTAACGCCTACAATTTTCACCGTGCTTCTCCCGAGAAAACCAATGCAATGGTGCCCATAATACATCGGACGACTCAGATGGGTGCCCGCAGCGGGCAAAAATCAAAACAAATCCACACAAAATCATTCACATATTTGTTCTGATTTGTAAAAAATTTGTTCATATTTATCGTGCAATGCACGATATTCAATGAGTTCGTCGACAGTATTTTACTGGCGACGATGATAGGCAGCGTCCCAACAATGGACAAATAAATTTGGCATTGTGTTCAGCATGCACTACTTTGACGGGGTCGAAGATAGGCTTCGCCTCGGGATAAAACACAAAAAACTTTGTTTTTCGTTTTGTTCTCCGCTCGGCTCGCACTATCTTTGCAGTCTCAAAATCAGGTTTTATTGACAAAATAGGTAAAATATAATTATGGCAAAGAAAGCATTATTGATGATACTTGATGGCTGGGGCGAGGGTCCCAAAGGCCATAGCAACGCGATTTACAGCACCCCGACTCCCTATCTGGACTTCCTGCGCGCGGCCTATCCGCACAGCACGCTGCGTGCCTGCGGCGAGGATGTCGGTCTGCCCGACGGCCAGATGGGTAACAGCGAGGTGGGTCACCTGAACATCGGTGGCGGCCGCGTGGTGTACCAGGACCTGGTGAAAATCAACAAAAGCATCGCCGACGGCTCGATCCTGAAAAACCCCGAGATTGTAAACGCCTACACCTATGCCAAAGAGCATGGCAAGGCGCTGCACATCATGGGCCTGACGAGCACGGGCGGCGTGCACAGTTCACAGGAACACCTGATGGCACTGTGCGACATCGCCAAGGAGTATGGCCTTGAGCGCGTGTTTGTGCACTGCTTCATGGACGGGCGCGACACCGACCCCGAGAGCGGTAAGGGCTTTGTAAACACGGTGGCTGAGCACTGCAAGCAGAGCGCCGGCACGGTGGCCACGGTCATCGGCCGCTACTATGCCATGGACCGCAACAACAACTGGGACCGCATCAAGGTGGCCTACGATATGTTGACGGCCGGTGTGGGCAAACAGAGCGACGACATGGTGCGTGCCATCCAGGAGTCCTATGACGAAGGCGTGACCGACGAATTCATCAAGCCCATCGTCAATTCGACCGTGGACGGCCGCATCCAGGAGGGCGATGTGGTGATTTTCTTCAACTTCCGCAACGACCGCGCCAAGCAGATCACCATCGCGCTGACCCAGGAGGACAAGCCCGAGGACGGCATGAAGGTCATCCCCAACTTGCAGTACTACTGCATGACGCCCTATGACCCCACATTCAAGGACATGCACATCCTGTTCCCCAAGGAGAATGTGGACAACACACTGTCGCAGTACCTGTCGAGCCTGGGCAAACGCCAGCTGCACATCGCCGAGACCGAGAAGTATGCCCATGTGACATTCTTCTTCAGCGGCGGCAGGGAACAGCCGTTTGACGGTGAGGACCGCATCCTGGTTCCCTCTCCCGATGTGGCGACCTATGACCTGAAGCCCGAGATGAGCGCCTATGAGGTGCGCGACAAGCTGGTTGCCGCCATCCGCGAGGACAAGTATGACTTCATCGTGGTGAACTACGCCAACGGTGACATGGTGGGTCACACGGGCGTGTATGACGCCATCTGCAAGGCCGTAAAGGCCGTGGACCGCTGCGTGCACGACACCGTCGAGGCTGCCCGCGCCACGGGCTATGAGGTCATCATCATCGCCGACCACGGCAATGCTGACCACGCCATCAACACCGACGGCACCGCCAACACTGCCCACTCGCTGAATCCCGTGCCTATCATCTATGTGACCGAGAATCCCGAACTCATCATCAACAACGGCCGCCTTGCCGATGTGGCACCCTCGATTCTGCAAATCATGGACCTGCCGCAGCCCAAGGAGATGACGGGCCACGGCCTCATCGATGTGACCAAGTGAGTGAGAGGTTAGAGGTTAGAGGTTAAAGGTTAGAGGTTAAAGGTTAGAGGTTAAAGAAAAGTAGAGACGCAAACGAAATGTTGCGTCTCTACTTTTTATCTTTTGTATCTAAAGAGGCTATATTCTGCCCAGGATGGTATCGATTATGATGGTGAGGTCTGAAATATCGATCATGCCTTCGCCAGTAACATCTGCTGCTTGGAAATCGAATGGATCATCGGCTTTACCCGTCAAGATATAGTTGATGAGTGCCACTACATCAGCAATATCGACCACGCCGTTGGCGTTCACATCTCCAGGCATCGATGCCGGCGGCTGTGGCACAAAGTGCTCAAGCACATAACGCATGCCGGCCAGAGCGTCTATCTTGCCATTAGGGCCGAACTGCGGCTTCGAGGTGAAGCCGTCACGCTGAGCGGTATTGGCAAACACTTCCCTGACCTGGGCCACCGACAACTCGGGGTCAGCCTGGAGCCACAAGGCGATAATGCCAGCTACAGTGGGCGCAGCCATGGATGTGCCGCTCATCACCCCCCAGTAGTTGCCGTTCACATTCATCACAGTGTAGGGACTGCCAACAGCAAAATAGGAATAGCGGCTACCGGCTGACACGACATTGATACCGGGAGCACAGATGTCGGGCAACGCACTGCCCCTGGGACCGGCCCCATCGGCCTGATAGCTCGAGAACGAAGCAATATCCCCTATCGTGACGGTGTTGTCGGTCACTATCTGGTTCTGAACGAGTGAGTAGTAACTGTTGCGGGCAGCAAATGCGCCAGCCGATATCGTTGAGTCGCCCACGGCAAAGGAGCCGATACAGCAGGAATCGCTCGCGGCAGTATAGTAGGGGTAACGAATGACACCATCACCCCCCTTGACAGGCCTCTCAAAGAAACTGAAGCCCGAGTTGGTATTGCCAGTCCACGCATCTATCACACATGAAGACCTGCGAGGATAGACACTCACACCCAGTGCATAACGGCTTTTCTTGACGCCATCGACAATGGTGTAGTCGTGGCTGATAAGATTGCGCGCCGAAACATACAAACGGTATTTCCTGCCAAAGGACACATAAGACGGTTCAAACTTAACAAAAGCCATCGTGTCAATGACATTGTATGGGTCGAAATATCCGCTGAGTTCTGAACTGTTGATGCGGGTAGCTGAAGATAACTGAGGCGACTCCCAAACGACTTTACCGATTTTCTGGTCCAAGACATGAAGCTTGAAATAATTGTTCACATTGGGTGAACGCATCCATATATCGGCAGCCATCGTACCATAATAATAGGTCGAGTCACCGCCTAGCGTGTTATTGAATTTCAACAGCAAGTTCAGAGGGTCGCTTTCCGATGCCAGCTTGTGTGCATAGGACAGGCGGCCGGCAGTATTACCTGCCGAAATGACAAAGATCCTGCCAGGGCCCATGGTTTGCTTGATGGCCTTGGACAAATAATCCAAGCCATCGTGCTGTCCACCGGGAGTGCTGACGCTCAGACTGATTACACAAGGTTTGTCCACACTATCGGCATAGGCGACGACATAGCGCACACAGTTGGCTACCTCGACAGCCGACATACTGCCGTCAAGCACGCTGACCGCACACAAGACGATATCAGCCCCAGGCGCCATACCGCTATAATTACGCACTCGGGATCCGGCAGCAATGCCCGCCGTGTGAGTCCCGTGCGTCGCTGACGAGTTATCTGTCGTGAGGGATTTGATTTCGTCACCCATAAAGACGGAACCGGGAAGATAGCCCATGCTCTCATTATGAACAGAATGTCCCAAATCGCTTTGTGTGTCGTACACCCTGACGATGCGAGAACGAGAAGGATCGGTGCTGGACTTGAAAGCCAAGTGCTGGTAATCAAAGCCGACATCAATGACTCCCACTATCACTCCAGTGCCGTCATAAGAAGCTGGAAGACCGTAGGACGGGCCTGAGAAAAGTTCATTGACATGGCAAACGCTCATGGTCGAGTCGGTACATAACTGGAGACCCGGGCTGATCTGGAAATCGGTCACACCAGGCAATACCGAGACCTCGGCCAGACGGTCTACCGGCACTTGGGCGGTGACAAAGCCGTCAAAGCGGCAATTGACCTCAACGCCCAGCGAGCGCAACCTTGATTCAGACGCTTGATCCTCAAGGGCAATAAAAGCGTCAACCATCTCGCGGCCGTCAACAAAGCGTGGCGGCGCGAAACTTGAATGCAGCGGAGATATCCAGGAATTACAGGATTGCGCATATATGCGTTCTTCAAGAAAATGCTGAACCGACCAGGGTAACAAGCGCTGCGCACTGCTGCCGAAGAAAGTCACCAACAGCAACAGAAAACTCAATAATCTATGGCTTCTCATGAATTTTATAGATACCCAATTATTCTGACTCTGTTTCACCTGTCAAAATATAATAAACCATGTCAGTTACATCATTGATGTCCACCAAACCATCACCGTTAAAGTCGACGGCTTCCATAATGATATCAGGAGAAGGATGACCCAATATCACATCAATTACATCGGCAAGGTCTTGGATATCCACGATGCCGGTTCCATTGACATCACCAGGAATAATCTCAATCGGCATGAGAGATAACAGATACTGTACACCAGCCATGGCATCAATCTTGCCGTTAGGGCCAAAACGCTGACTATAGAATTCATCTTTGACAGCAGTATGGGCGATGATATCCTTTACATCCGATGGTGTGAGGTCGGGCTTAAGCTGCAGCCACTGTGCAATAATGCCTGCCACCGTGGGCGCAGCCATCGAAGTTCCACTCATCACGCCCCAAAGGCTTCCGTCGTCATCTATGCGCACCAGATTCTTGGTCTTATTAGGATCAGAAAAATAGGAATACCTGCTTACGGCAGACACTACATCATAGGCAGGAGCAACCACTGTTGGCAACGCCTTGCCTGTGGGGCCAGAGCCCTCGACTTCATAACTCGATACTGTATACACACCGCCTATTGTAGCCTCGGAAGTCAAAGTGGTTCCAAGGTATAACGAATAGAAGCTATTCCTGGCAACGAAGCCACCGGCTGAAATCACCGAATCGCTAATTGCATAGCTGCCAATTGAACAGTAATCCGTTGCTGGGGTATAATAATTTGGAATCCAATTGGTTATCGTGTCACCTTGCTCGGATATAGAGTCTACATAGATACCGTAGTCATAGTTATAATAACCGGCCTTATTCGTACATATCCAAGTATCCACATAGCAGCTGTCAGGCTGACGGGGGTATAATGTGCGCGGAGCATAGAAAGACATTCCGATTTGATAACGGCTAACATAAAGTCCCCTGTTCGGATCCCATTCAGTTGAAGTGCTCTTCAGATTATAGATTGTCGTGGTCAATTGATATTTACCACTCGAATACTGTGAGACCAGAGCTTTAACAAAAGCCGTGCTGTCTTTGCTCGTGTCAATTTCGAAATACGGTGCAAACTCAGCGGGATCAAATATCTTGTAAAGACCTATCTTCTCGGACTCCCACACAATACGCTTGTCCTTTTTGTCATAAATATGGAATGCGACAACAGGTCGCACACCCGGAGAGCGAATCCACGAGTCTATCCATACATTCGGGTAATAGCAGGACACATCAGACAACCAATTGGACTCATAGTAGCCCAAGAGAATGTTATGTGGCATTTCCATCGTTACCGGACCATGGGAATACAGATACTTTCCCGCGGTATTGCCTGCTGCAATGACAAAGACATGACCCGGGCCTGTCGTCTGCTCTGCAGCCTTGGAAATACGGTCTTTGCCATCGTGCGGACCATCGGGTGTGCTCACGCTTATGCTGATCACGCAGGGTTTGCCCACACTGTCGGCGTAAGCGTACATGTACTTGATACAGTTTATCACCTCAACCTCTGAAACGCCCTGGTTCAATGTCGGTGAGAGGCACAAAACAAGGTCAGCGCCAGGAGCCATGCCACCATAACCATCGATATGGGTTCCTGCTGCGATGGCCGCAACATGTGTGCCATGTGTACCCGTGCCGTCAGTTGTCAACGAGTCAATCTGTTCATCCATAAAGATGGAACCCGGCAGCACATTACCGTCGAGTGAAGCAGGATGTCCAGAGTCATTAGTCACATCATACACTCTCACAATGCGTGAGCGTGGCACGCTATCGGTGGTCTTGAATGCTCCGTGCTGGTAGTCAAAACCGTTATCAATAATGCCGATGACCACGCCTGTACCATCAAAGGCCTGGGGCAAGCCGAATTCAGTGCCGTTAAGAACCTGACCGGCATTGGTCACGCTCAAAGTGCTATCGGTACACAACTCAAGCTGCCTGCTGATTTCAACATTGGTGACACCTGGCAGGCGCGAGATTTCCACAAGGCGGTCAACAGGAACTTGGGCCGTAACAAAGCCGTCAAATTCACAATTAACAGCCACACCGTGGGCCTTGAGTTCCTGCAATACAGCAGTGCTCTCGAAATCAATGAATGCATCGACCATTTTGATGCCGTTGATGACACGCGGAGAAACATACACAGGCCTGATCCCAGACAATGCTTCGGTCTTATTTTCCCGCGACAAACGGTCAATCAGACTGCGCTCATCAAGAAAGCGCTGCACCGATATGGGCGCTGCATTACGCAATTGTGCAAATCCTGCCGCCAATGAAAGAAAAGCGGCAAATGCTAATAATATTCGTTTCATCAGTTAACTGTCTATTTACTGAGCAAAGGTAATAAAAAAATCAAAACAAATATTTACACGGCTAGAATTTACCGGACAAATCATGGATAAACACCAAGAACTATATCGATAACAATAGTTATATCATTGATTGATATCTCATTATCGCCATCCAAATCGGAATTTGCGAAGACTATTTCCACACCTTCTCCCAAGACTCGGCTGATGAGAAGTGTCACATCCCAAATATCAACTTCTCCGTTACCATCCACATCACCCCTCAGGATAACCGGTTGTGGCTCAACAACCTCGAGTTTGAAGGTCAGGTGATCCAGGTCGAAAGTGAAGCAATAATCGCTGCCGTCGCCTGTAAAGTAGTAAGAATAGTCGTTGCTGCGTTTGGCAGTACTGTAGAGGGTGCCAGCTGTAATGTTGGTCGTGGCGGTGGGGCCATAGCGGTAGCTGCCGTTAAAGGCAGTCCAGTCGTTGTTCCACTCCTCGGGGCTACCGTCGGCAAACACAAAGTAGATGGGATCGCTGATAGTCAGCGTATCTACATAGGTGCCATTGCCCAGGTTGGTCATCTTGCTCATGGGGTCGGTCAGGCTCCAGTTGCCCGTACCGCCCACGATATAAATCGAGGCACTATCGACAGGTTCCTCGCCGCTGCCATCAAGAAACGCCGGCATCTCGAACAGGGCATCCATCACCTGGCCGTTGGCGTTGTCCCACCAGCCACAGTTGTACCAGTTGGTGGTGACCTGATTGGTGTAGTTGATGCCATACTCATTGGCCTCGGCAAACCACCAGTAGAGACCATTGACTGCACGGTGTTCATTGAGCATCGTGACCAGGTCGGCGGCAAAAGCCTTCTGCCCAGCCTCGGTGGCAGGCCAAGTGGACTGGAGGTCATAAGTCGCGTCACCGGGATACCACGCGTGAGGATAACCAGTCTCGACAATCTGAATCTTCTTGCCAGGATAGGTATTCTCCAGTGTCGTGAGTAAGCCGCCAAGGACGCTCAGGTCCCCATGCCAATAGGGGTAATAGCTCAATCCGATGATGTCGAAATCAATGTCCTGATATCCGGCGAGAGTGGTATAGAAGGCTGTCACATTGCTCACGCGGCCCATCTCGGTGTGCACTACAATCTGTGCCGCAGGACACACCTCGTTGCAGGCCTGGATACCTCGCCTGAGGTAGCCGGCAAAGTTGTAGAAAGTGCCGCTGCCATAGTTGCTGCCGTTAGGGTAACAGTGCCCCGTCGGCCACAGCATGCCATAGGTCACCTCGTTGCCCACCTGAATGAAATCGGGCGTCGCGCCGCCAGCAATCATGGCGTTGAGCACCCGCTTGGTGTAGCTGTAGACACTGTCGCCCAATGCCGAGGCCACGGTCCACGACGAGGGGGTGGAGTGCTGGCCCGGGTCGGTCCATGTGTCGCTGTAATGGATATCGAGCAGCAGGTCAAAGCCGGCCGCCTTGATGCGCTGTCCCAGTTCAATCACATAGGGGAGATCCTGGCAGACGCCCTCGCCCTGGTCCTCGGCGTTGGCTTGAGAAGGGTCGACAAACAGGCGCACGCGCATAGCGTTCAGACCACTTGATTTCAAGTAGTTGAGCATGTTGGTTATTCTAGCGCCATTTTCATCATAGTAAATGGCACCATGCTGCTCATACTTGGTAAGCAACGAGATGTCGCCGCCGACATACTTGGCAGCTGCGTTGCCAATAGCTGCAGTAGCCAGCAAACATAACAATATAATGTAGAATCGTCTCATGATAGTAATATAATATAATTGTCGTTTTCTTCAGTTCAAAGATATCTCCACAAGTGGCGTAAAAGGTGAGCGGTGGCACATCTGGACAGTGCAAGCCCAACACAGAGGGGGGGGACGGCCTCATGCATGCAGGATTTTGTATACCAGTTCCTTGAACAGGGCATACTGGTCCTGCCGTGAGCCGATGCCCTTGCTGCGGGTGTCAAACTCACGCAGATAACCGATGATATTGACCAGTGAGCGGTTGTTATACATGCGTGCGGCATCCAGGAATTTGCCGGCCCGCCACTTGCTGCCGGTGCCCACGGCGGCCATGATACCGTCCAGGGACTTGTCCCGTGAAGTAGCGGCAAGCAGAACACCCGAGAAAAACGAGAAGAGCATCGCCAGGCTGGGTTGCAAGGGATTGCTCTTGGGGTTGTGCTCAAAATAGTCCGCGATGCGGAAGGCCTTGAAGGCATCGCGCCGTGCCAACGCATCCTCAAGTTCAAAGTTGTTGAACTCCTTGCTGATGCCGATGTTCTGCTCGATGAGCAGGGGCGTGATGTTCTTGTCATCGGCGAGCATCGCCAACTTGTCGAGTTCGCTGAACTGGCGTGCGATGTCGGTGCCGATGTGGTCGGCCAGCATACTGGTCGCCTTGTTGTCGATGTTGCATCCCAACGAGTTGGCATAGTTCACAATCAAGGCATTGAGGTCACGACCCTCGCGCACCCGCTTGGAGTCAAAGACGACACCGCAGCTGCTGGCCTTGAGAGCGTCGATCAGGGGTTTGCTCTTGAGCGACTCGCCCTTATAGCAGATGACCAGGATGGTCGACGGCAGGGGCTTGTCGACATAGGAGGCAAAGATATCCATGTCGTTCTTGTGGCCCTGCTGCTTGGGGATGAGCTGCGCCTCACGCACCACCACGACCTTGTACTGCGAGAATGCCGGATACTGGCGGCAGGCGCTGATGACCTCACGCACATTGGCGGTGTTGCCGTAGTAGAGCGTGAGGTTGAAGTCGCGCTGGTCCTCGGTGAGTGCTGTATCGATGACAAGTTGCTGCAAGCGGTCGATGAAGTAAGGCTCCTCGCCCTGCAGAACATAGATGTTGCGGAACTTGCCGCTCTTGATTTCCTTGCTTAGTGCGGCAAAGGTGACCGTTTCTCGTTTTACTGCCATAATTCAGTTTTCAGTTAAATTTCTAACCAACCTGTACAACACAATCATTCATTTATTATTGTTGTTCATTGTTGTTCATTGTTGTTTTGGCTGTTTGATGGGATTTCAATTAGTGGGCGGTGTAGAAGTCGGTGATGCGCCTGATGGCACGCGCACACACGGGGCAGAAGTCCTTGACCTCGTTGACCTTCATGCGGCACTCCTGGGCGGGTCTGTATACCCCCCGGGACTGGTAGCCCCCACCCTCGAACACGCCGACGCGCTGCGTGGCGGCATCCAGCAGGCGCTGCTCCTTCTCGTTGGTAATCTTGCGGTAGTTGGGCACCTTGGGATCGGGCGGCGTGGGCACGGGAGTGCCCTTGGGGAGCATGTCGGCCCACTTGCTCTGGAAGTCGACCAGCGTGGTCAGGTTGGGTTCCCAGGGCTCGGTGTCGGCGGGATACATCGACTCGTAACCGTCGTCATAGAAGTACTCGTCGCCCAGTCCGGCGTAGGCGTGGCCGAACTCATGGACGAGGACCTGGCCGAAGGTGGGATGGTCGCTGGTGGTGACCATCACCTGGTTGTAGATGCCGCCGCCACCATAGGTGTCGCTGTTGACGAGCACGATGATGTGCTCAAAGGGGACCCCCGACAGCACATCGTAGAGGCGGTGGATGTCCTGCGTCATCAGGTAGCGGTCGCTGTAGAAGGTGTCGTAGTGGGTGCCCACCGGTGTACTGCTCCACCGGCCCAGGTGCGGGACGCTGGGACCGCTGGTGAGCGACTCGGCAGCCACGGCGACGACATTGAAGCGGTCCTTCAACGAGGTGAACGGCTCGTGGGCGAACAGGGCATCGACTACACGCTGGCAGTCGCCGTAGAACTTGCCCATCTCGGCACGGGTGTAGCCCTCGGCGACGATGGCGAGGTCGATGCACCCGGTGATGTCGGGCGCTCCGTCGGGCGGGCCCTCGGCGGGCATGTAGTTGCGGCTGCCGGGCTGGTCGGCGGTCTTGCCCTCGGCAGCCAGGGTCGCGCCTTTCCAGATGTAATGGTAGGGGACGCCGCCCACGCCCAACTGGCGGATGAGGATGTCGGCAGGGTCCACCCTGTGCGTCAGGCTGGTCACCACTTTGCCGTGGAAGTCGGTGAGCGTGACGGTGACTTCGACGGGCTGTTTGGGCATGGGCACTTGGTAACTCGTGGCGAAGGCTTTGCTCACCGCCCACGCCTCCTCGGTAGCCAGCCACTCCTGGAAGAGCGTCGAGAAGGTGTGGACAAACAGCACCTGCCCCGTGGCAGGGTCCTTGAGTCGTATCTGGCCGTTGCCCGCCAGGGGGACATCGGCAAGGCGGCTGCGGCGGCCCGCCCACTGCGGGGTGACGCTCATCTGCTCGAGATAGATCTGCTGGGCGTCGTGGTTGCCGGCAAACACATAGTCGAGGCGCAGCGTGCGGCCGTCGAAGCGGTCGTCGAACTGCTGCGCCATGACCGTCAGGGCAGCCAGGGCGGCAACGAGGGTAATAAGGCAGTTTTTCATCGTTAAATCATTATTTCTTGCAAAGGTAATATTTTTTTTGTACTTTTGCCTTAGAAAATGCGACTGATATGGTAGCGTTGAATTTACCTGAATATGACTGCAAGGTCAAGCAGCGGGAAGACGGCTCGTGGGCCATCTGGGACCGGCTGCGTGAACGCTGGGTGTCGCTGACCCCCGAGGAATGGGTGCGCCAGCACTTCGTGGAGTGGCTGATCACCGACAGGCAGTTCCCCGCGGCGCTGATGGGCAACGAGGTGTCGCTCACCCAGAACGGCATCGCCCGCCGCTGCGACACCGTGGTGGGTGACCGCACCGGCATGCCGCTGGTGATTGTCGAGTACAAGGCCCCGACGGTCAAGGTCACGCAGAAGACCTTTGACCAGATTGTGCGTTACAACATGGTGCTGCATGCCCGCTACCTCATCGTGAGCAACGGCGTGGAGCACTATTGCTGCCGGATGGACTACGAGACGGACAGTTACCGTTTTCTTGAGAGCATACCCTGCTATGCCGACCTCTAGGCGCCCGTCAACGACGAATGGCGCGAACCCAAGCAGCATGATCCCGACGGACAACACATCAACTGTTCAGCCATTTTCCTCACGCTAAGGCGCTAAGGCGCTAAGAGTTAAATATATAATTCGCATGATGTGATTTATTATGATATGTCTGACGAAACAAAATGCTACAATCCATCAAAATGCTTCCCTGTCGGGACTAAGGTCATTGTCTGCAAAACAAAAAAACTTAGCGTCCTGGCGACTTGGCGCGCAATTGGGTGACGGGTGTTTTGACTGAATAGTTGGCATGGTATTAACTGATAAAACTATAGAACGATGAAAAGACTGTTCAGCCATTTTCCTCACGCTAAGGCGCTAAGGCGCTAAGAGTTAAATATATAATTCGCATGATGTGATTTATTATGATATGTCTGACGAAACGAAATGCTACAATCCATCAAAATGCTTCCCTGTCGGGACTAAGGTCATTGTCTGAAAAACAAAAAAACTTAGCGTCCTGGCGACTTGGCGCGCAATTTGGTGACGGGTGTTTTGACTGAATAGTTGGCATGGTATTAACTGATAAAACCATAGAACGATGAAAAGAGTGATTACAATCATGGCCTGCGCACTGGCGCTGACGGCGGCAGCCGAGGGCAAATCGCCCCACGAGTGCCCGTTGGCCGAAATCAATGCCGGATGGATGGACAAGACCATCACAGTGAACAATGCAGGGGATGCGCCCCATGTGATGCAACTGCTCAAGGCATTTCATGCCGTGTGGCCGACCCAGGCTGGCGAGGCGTTGATTGCCGAGGCCGGCGACAGGCTCTTTGTCTCCAACGATGTGACCGAGTGCGATGACTGCTCGGGCCGTGTGCTGGTTGACTGCGAGGACTTGTTCATCGCACAGTATAATGACGGAGAACCCGATTCACAACGCTTGGATGCCCGTTGTTATCAGCGAGATGAGGGCCACATCCTTCTCGCCATCTGCCTGTATGAAGGCTATGGCACACAGATGCCCGTGTGCTGCTGCTATGATTACGACCCGTCCACGCGGACCATGACGCCAGAGCAACCGCCTTACAGCACGATACACCGCCGGTGGCCCGACTCGGTGATCTATTGCCACCTGGGCATGTATTACGACCAGACGGTGATTGTGGAGGAGTCGACACCCGAGGGCGAGTACTGGTATCACCATTATGTCTATGACGGGCAGACCCATATCTATAACCACTCGGGCAAAGATTTCTATGACATAGAGATTGAAGATGAAGAAGAATGACGCCCCCCCACCCCTAACTCCTAACTCCTAACTCCTAACTCATTTAACTCCTAACTCCTAACTCCTAACTCCTAACTCCATTTAACTCCTAACTCCTAACTCCTAACTATGAACATGAACATGAACAAGTACCAAAAATTCCTGACATTGCTGGCCATCGGTGTAATTACGCTGACGGCCAGCGGCAAGTCGAGTGACAACCACGACCTGCCACCGATGTTCCTGAATTACACCAGCCATGGAATGATGCAGATGGTGTACTGGATTGACTATGACGAACCCGACGACGACGACGGCAACCACGCGTCATGGGTGCTGCAGCAGCGGGTGCGCAACAACCTGTCGAAATACACCAATCTGGTGGGACACGATAAAACCGTGCTGGGCGTGAAACATGTCGACGAGGAACTCCTGGACCCCGACGGCGAGCCGCTCAGCCCGGGCGTGCTGCATGGCAGGCTGGACATTCCCTCGCCCGGTGCCCGGTTTGCGTTCCAGGGTCCCGTCCCCGACGACGATGAGTCGGTAGGCATGGTGGTGGTCACCGACCAATACCTCAAGAGCCACAAACCCATGGAGATGATACCTGCCTCGCTGGAGGAAGAAGTGCCCCTGCCGCCTGCCGTCGTCAAGCAGATGGAGAGAAAATACGGCATGACGGCTGGACGGTCGGTGATGGTGTGCACCGTCGGCAAGCGCTACACCTACGGCATCATCCAGTTTGAGGGCGAATACACGGGTCCCGACTACACCCACGACCCGTACACCAAGAAGGCGCTGGCACTGGAGGTCGTCACCGACGGCGACAAGGTCTATTCCTATCCCGTGATCGGGTGGCTCTACGATGACGGCCCCACCTGGAACGCCGATGACGACGGGGAATATTGCACCAGCAATATCGCAGCAGCATTTGAGGGTCCGCAAGGTCCCGAATTCTGCTTCGTCCGCTGGGCTCCCGAGAGTGCCACCATGGGCATGCTGCGCATCAGCGACGGCGAACTCGTTCGCGAGGCCTACGCACATTACATTTCCCTGATCGACGAAGATGAGCCGATGTGGAAAACCGACATTGCCGAGATGAAACGCCAATATGTCGCCGAGGACCCGGGCGAGAACAAGCATGTGGAACTGACCAAGTGGACCTATGTCTACATCGACGACGACGGGCCCCAAATCTGGATCAGTGACGAGCAGGAAGAGAACGGCGCGTTCTTCACGCGAGAAGACGGCGTGCTCCATCTGATCACGACAGTGCGTGCCGGACTGAAACCCTCGTTCCACCAGGATGCCAGAGGGAACTACCTGATGCTTCAAGGCCACTCCGGAGGACCGTCCTACTACTACGAGGTCTTCAAGTTGAGCGGAAACCGTGTCGTGGAGAAGTATGTCGAAATCGATGTATATGCCGAAATCGAAAGTTGCTACCTGAACGGGGAGGAAATCAGCGCGGAACAGGGCGAAGCCTATATGGGAGCCCTTCCCGAGGCCGAGGAGCGTTACCTCGATTGGCATAGTATTAACTGATAAAACTATAGAACGATGAAAAGAATGATTGCAATGACTGCCTGCGCACTGGCGCTGGCTTTGGGCTTCGAGAGCCATGCCGACAATCTCTTGCCCGAGGGCGCCGTAGCCTATGACGACAACGGCGCGATGCAACTCTACCTGAGTCCCGACCAGGGCGAGAGCGGCAGCAGCGAATGGTCCATCTGGCTGAAAGACAACATGAGCGGCGAAGTCACCTTCGTCTTGACAACCAACAGCGACATCGAGCCACGATGGAAAGACATGACCGACGGGAACGCCATCCCCGTGCCTCCCAACATGATTGCCGTGGGCGATGTCATAACTTGCGCGTTTGTCCCATGGGACGCCAACCTCATCTTTATTGAGGGATGCCCCGACGGGCGCAACATCTGGTCCTACGTCATCAACATCAACGAGGGGTCGGCCATGCAATTCCCCACCAACGAGGGCCTGTTCACCTTTGACGTGGACGGGGAGCGCTACCACATGTGCAACTACAACTATTACCCGGATGGCGGCCGCTACTCAATGGAGCGCGTCTATAACGCCGACGGCACATTCACTGGACAAGAAAGCGAGTTGGAATACTAAGAAAACAGCAACATCCAAACATCACGAACACCGATGAGACACATTGCATTCACACTCTTGCTGCTCAGCACACTGGCCGTCCAGGCCCAGCACATCGAGCAGGGCAGTTACTGGTATAACGGCGCCATCACCTATACCGCCACGCTGCAGCAGGGCGGCAATGTGGTGATGAGCGTCACGGACGAGGGCGAAGAACTGGAATTCATGCTGGTACCCGAAACGGGGCAGCCCGGCACCTATCGCGTCGCCCCCGGCCCCAACGACGGATATCTGGTCTATGACCAGGGCGTGAAAGTGCGCCATATCGAGCAGGAAGGGCTGAATGTCCTGTGCATCTATGACCTCGACGGCGACATGCAAAACCTGCTATCCATCAGAAATGACAATTTCGAGCAGCCCATGAATCAAGAGCACTGGATGGAAACGGTGCGGGGCTCCTACACCATGATGGACGGCACCCGCGTGACCATCGACTGGGACAAGGCCAATGTGGGAGGTTACTACATTCCTGTAGAAGCGGTGACTTTCAACGGATATGCGACCGGCATCATGCATTTTGACGGCGACGGCACGGCGCTGAACGGTGACATGGAGATGGAGCCCACCATCGAGGGTCAGGTCCTCTTTCCCGGCGGATTTGACGAATACGGGGGCTTTCACCGCCTGCCCGTCGACAGCATCGTCCTCGTCGAGACCGACCCGTATCAGGGCCGCTACGAGTTCGCCCAACACATGCTCCTCTACGGCAACGAACTCTATGATTACGACCTGACGATGCTGCGCCTGATGCGCAACAGCATCCTGGCCCACAACGGTTATGTGTTCCAGTCGCCGGACCTGCAGGAATACTTCGGCAAGGAGCCCTGGTACAAACCGGCAGACAACAACGACAATATCCAACTCTCGCTGCTCGAGCGACTGAACATCGACATCATCAAAACCAGGGAAAAGAACGCCAAGAAAGAACTTGAATCAGGGCAGTAACGGACATGGAAAACAACGAGGATTATCTGGAGAAACTGAACGAACAACAAAGGGCAGCCGTCGAGTATTGTGACGGGCCGCAACTGGTGATTGCCGGTGCCGGCTCAGGCAAGACACGCGTGCTGACCTACAAAATCGTCCACCTGCTGCGCCAGGGCTATGAGCCGTGGCGCATCATGGCATTGACATTCACCAACAAGGCCGCCCGCGAGATGCGCGAGCGCATCGAGCCGCTGGCAGGTCCCGAGGTGGCCGCCCAGTTGTGGATGGGCACCTTCCACTCCATATTTTCCCGTCTGCTGCGCCGCAATGCCGAGCGCATCGGCTTCAAGGCCGATTTCACCATCTATGACCAGAGTGATTCAAGGTCACTGATTAAGTTGATTGTCAAGGACATGGGGCTGGACGACAAGATCTATAAGCCAGCCACCATCCAAAACCAGATCAGCAACGCCAAGAACGCACTGATTACCCCCGATGACTATGCCCGCAACCAGGACCTCATCGATGCCGACCGCGATGCCCAGCGTCCCGAAACCGCTGCTATCTACAAGGCCTACTGGAACCGCTGCCGCATCGCCGGAGCGATGGACTTTGACGACCTGCTGCTCTACACCAACATCCTTTTGCGTGACCACGAGGATGTATTGAAACAATATCAGGAATTCTTCCGCTACATCCTCGTCGACGAGTATCAGGACACCAACTTCTCGCAGCACCTGATTGTGCACCAGTTGAGCAAGCAGTACAACAGGCTGTGTGTGGTGGGCGACGATGCCCAGAGCATCTACAGTTTCCGCGGTGCCAACATCGACAACATCCTGCGGCTGCAGCGCTTCTATCCCGATATCAAGACCTTTAAACTCGAGCGCAACTACCGCTCGACCCAGACCATCACCGAGGCCGCCAACAGCCTCATCGAGAAGAACAGACGACAGATTGCCAAGCACCTGTTCAGCAAGAACCAGCGCGGCGAGCGCATTCCCGTTATCAGGTGCTACAGCGACTATGAGGAGGCCTATGTCGTTGCCAACCAGATAGCGGCCCTCAAGGCCCGCCAAGGGGACAGTTACGAGGACTATGCCGTGCTCTACCGCACCAACGCCCAGTCACGCGTGCTGGAGGAAGCCCTGAGCAACGGCGGCCGTCGCGACAAGCACGGCAACATGCGCAGCGCCATCCCCTACCGCATCTACGGCGGCCTGTCGTTCTACCAGCGCAAGGAGGTAAAAGACGCCATCTGCTACTTCAGGCTCATCATCAACCCCGATGATGACGAGGCGCTGCGTCGTGTCATCAACTACCCCACCCGCGGCATCGGCGATACCACAGTGGGTAAAATCAGCCATTGCGCCAACGAGAACGGCGTGAGCATGTGGCAGGTCATGAACAATGCCGAGCATTACGGGCTGAATGTCAATCGAGGCACACTTGCCAAACTGGAAGGATTCACCACCCTGATGAAAGGGCTTATCGAACTGAATCAGGAAGGCAACGATGCCATGACCGTGGCCAGTGAGGCCATCAGGCGCACGCAAATCAAGAGCGTTCTCATGGGCGACAACACACCCGAGAACATCAGCCGCATCGAAAACCTTGACGAGCTGCTCAACGCTGTGAACGACTTCCAGCAAGCCAAAGAAGAGAGCGGCGACGAGCGTTGCCTAATCGGCGATTTTCTGGCCGAGACCTCGCTGCTGACCGACCAGGACATGAACGACCCTGATGGCGAGAAAGTCACCTTGATGACCGTCCATGCCGCCAAGGGCTTGGAGTTCCGCAATGTCATCATCGTTGGCGTGGAGGAAGACCTGTTCCCCAGCGCCATGAGTCAGGGTTCACTCTACGAGATTGAGGAAGAGCGGCGTCTGCTGTATGTAGCCATCACCAGGGCCGAGGTGAACTGCATCATCACCTATGCCACCTCGCGTTACCACAACGGGCAGACCAAGACCTGCGTGATGAGCCGTTTCCTGCGGGATATCGAGTCGGAATACCTGCTGATGGGCAGCACCAACTCGACACCTGCGCCATCGCGCCGACGCAACCGCTGGGATGACGATGATGACGACATCGACTCGATGCGCGACGCCTGGAACGGCACAGCTTCAAGAAGGAACACCAAGCCATCCCATACCGAGGAGAAACCCAGAGGCACTGCGGCATTCCACACACGCCAATCAACGCCGACTCCATCGCGGCCCGCATCACCCACCCCACCCGCTCCTGCCGCCAGCGGCAACTTCGCCATCCATGCTGCCGATGAGTTGAGCGAGGGATGCCAAATCCTGCATCAGCGCTTTGGGCGAGGTGTGGTGCGCACCATCGACACCAGTGGCAGCGATGCCAAGATTGATGTTGAGTTCAACGATGGACAGACGCGCAAACTGCTGCTGAAATTCGCTAAATTTGAAATCTTGTAAACCACTATACCGCAATGGAAGAATACAAAACGCCCTATTACATCGTGTATGAGGAAAAACTGCGCCGCAACATCGAACTGATTACCGGTGTTGCTGAGCGCACAGGTGTGGACATCATCATGGCCTTCAAAGCCAATGCCTTGTGGCGCACTTTTGGCCTGTTCAGGGAATACGGCATCAAGTCCACCGCCAGTTCGGTCAACGAGATGCTGCTGGCCAACGACGAACTCAAGTGCCGCACCCACACCTACTGCCCCGCCTATACCGAAGACACCATCGATACCTATATCGCGGGCAGTTCACACATCACCTTCAACTCCATCGAGCAGTACCAGCGGTTTGCCGAACGCATCAACAAGCACAATGCTGACTGGCCCGGCGAGCAGGTGAGCCCAGGCTTGAGGGTCAACCCCATGTGCTCGGTCATCGAGACCGACATCTACAATCCCTGCTGCCCAGGCTCACGCTTTGGCGTGCTGGCAAGTGATCTCGATGAACTGCCTGAGGGTATTGAGGGCTTCCACTTCCATGCCCTGTGCGAGAGCACGAGTTTTGACCTCGAGAAAGTGCTGCTGGCACTGAAACAGCAGTTCGGCAAATTCCTGCCTCGCCTCAAGTGGCTCAACATGGGGGGTGGTCACCTGATGACCCGCGAGGGCTACAACATCAGGCATCTGGAGCAGGTGCTGGGGGCTTTCCAGGGCGCCTACCCCAACCTGCAACTGATTCTGGAGCCCGGCAGCGCCTGGTGCTGGCAGACCGGTGACCTTGAGGCCAGTGTGGTGGATGTGGTGAGCAACAGCGGCATCACCACGGCGATTGTCGATGTGTCGTTCGCCTGCCACATGCCCGACTGCCTGGAGATGCCCTACCAGCCCAAAATCAGCCAGGCCCTCGACGAGGTGGACCCGACGAAACCGACCTACCGCATGGGCGGCAATTCCTGCCTGAGCGGCGACTATGTGGGGGACTGGAGTTTTGAGAAACCGCTGAAACGCGGCGACCGCATCACCTTTGAAGACATGAACCACTACACCACCGTCAAGACCAACATGTTTAACGGCATCCAGCACCCGTCAATCCTGTACAAGCGGATGGACGGCAGCGTGGAAGTGCTGCGGGAATTCGACTACCTCGACTACAAGAACCGCATGAGTTAAAATGCCGTGGCAATGCCACGACACATCATATTGTAAGTATTATCAGGAATCACTTGCCCGAGTAGGCGACACCAAAGCCGACGAGACGGTCATAGCGCTCCCCCATGGGACGGTCGTAGACCTTGACCAGATACTCGTTGACCGTCTCGTAATGGTCACCCTCGATCTTAGAGGTTTGACCGACAGATGTGCCATCGGGCACCCAGAGGTACATGTAATTATAAGCGCCCTGCTTGAGCAACAGTTCTGCTGTATAGCATCCACTGCTGGCATCATAACGCATCCTGGCCTGGTTATCGGGGTAACCATTCAGAAACTCGCCATACAGCCACACATTGCCGCCATCGAGTTTCCCACCTGTATTAAGGGTGAAGTGGGTTACCATATAGTCAGCCTCGAGCATGTTCTCATCATAGGCTTCGGCATTGCGTATGGTGAAGCGTCCAAACTGGGTTTTATCGTAGAGGTATTGTGTCTCGTTGCGCGGTTCATCGACCACGAGCATAGCGTGATACATCGGCTCGTAGTAACGGATGGAGTGGACGCCCATATTGATGTTATGGGCAGCTACCGTCTCGAAACGGCGGAACTCGTTGCCAGCGGGAAAAATGAGGTCGCGGTTGTGGTCATAGGTAACATGGTCCACCCCCACCATCATGGGGCGCTTGACATACACGGCATTGTCCAATCGCGAGTTCTGTGTCACTTCGCAGATGAACTCGCTGTAAGGGTCCTTAATCTGGTTGGGCTTGTAACGCACATCAAAAGACACCTGCTGGTAACGGTTGTTGTATTCCACATCGGTGCGTGATGTCACCTGGGGAAATACACCTACTCCACCCTCGCATACCGAGAAACGGGTCTGGAAAAGAATCACATCAGGATCGTCCTGCTCATATACCGAGAGCAGATAATTGCCGCTGACCAACAGTTCCATATCACTATTGGGCAGGGCAAACTGATAATTGTAGTAATGGACATAGGTGGCTGCGCTCGGCTCATAGTCCTCGATGTCGGCATAGTTGAATCCGCTCACATACTCACTTTCCACCAGCTGTGACGGCTGCCAGTCGGCATTGCAGTGTGTCACACTGTAGCGCAGGTAGTGGTAATCATAATCGAGGTAGTCAAAATTGACCAAAAGGCGGTCATCGCTGTTCATCATCAGCACCGGCGGGAAGTACATATTGCTTGCCAGCGACACCTTGAGAGAGCGAACATTGTTATCAAAGATGTGTGGACGAGTATCCACCGCCTGCTGAGCGGCGGCACCCGCAGTCAAGAGGGTGCACAGCAACATTGTTATGAGATGTCGTTTCATTGTTGAGTTATGGCTAAAAATATATCGGTTGGACTGAAAACAGCAAGAGAAGTTTAACGCATCAGCAGATAAGCCGCATAAGCCACATACAGGACGAAGAAAATCACGCCCTCGATGCGGTCAAACTTGTCTTTCTTGAATGTGAGCACCACCATATAGAGCATGATGGCAGCCAGCAGCATCACCCCGTAGTCCACAAAACTGATTGACTTGATTGTCAATTCCTTGACAGTAGCGGTAGCTCCCAAAATGAACATCAGGTTGAACAGGTTGCTGCCGATGACATTGCCCAATGCCAACTGCGGATTCTTCTTGGAGGCAGCGATAATGGCCGTCACCAACTCGGGCAGCGAGGTGCCCACCCCAACAATCGTGATGCCAATGACTGCATCACTCATTCCCCATGCCGAGGCCAGTTTCTTGGCGTTGTCGAGGAACATGTCACCGCCGTAGATGAGCAATGCCAGTGAAGCGAGGGCAATTGCACAAAGAAGCCATAGACTCTTTCCCGTCAATGACGATTTGGCCTCCTCGTCGGCCTCTTGGGCCGCCTTGTCGGAATCCTTTCCCTTCTTCACAACCGTCCATCCCATGTAGGCGATAAACAAGACCAGAAGCACGATGCCATCAAGCCGGGTCAGCGAGTTCTCCTGAGCGCCAAAGACTAACGAGTCGCTGGCAATGAGAGCGACAAAGATTGTCGCCAAAATCAGAAAAGGAATATCGCGCCGCCGTTGAAGCCGCTCAATAGCAAAAGGACAAATCATTGAAGCAACGCCCAAGATCAAAAGGACATTAGCGATGTTGGAGCCGATGACATTACCCATGGCGATATCACCACTGCCATTTCCAGGATTAGGCGTGTAACTCAATGCCGACGAAATCGACACGAACAACTCGGGCGCGCTGGTTCCGATACCCACGATGGTGAGACCGATGATAAAGTCGGAAATCTTGGCGCGCTGAGCGATAGCCACCGAGGAGTCCACAAGGTAGTTGGCAGCCAGCAACAGTAATCCCAAGCCAACGATAAGCAGAATATATTCCATCTCTTGATTTTCACTTTATTAACGGCCCGCCTCCTTGACGGGAAACGAGCCGTTGGAATACTCATTTTTTATTGTATCACACACCCAAGGCTTCGTGCATAATTCTCATGGCCTCGTCCAGACCTTGAGGATTGCGACCCCCGGCCTGTGCGAAATGGGGTTGTCCACCGCCACCGCCCTGGATGGCCTTGGCTGCGACGCGAACGATGTCGCCAGCCTTCTTGCCACTCTTGACAAGGTCCTCGCTCAGCATGACAGTGAGCATGGGCTTGCCCTCGTGCTCGGTAGCTGCGAGGAAAGCAGTCGCTGTGGGACAATCGGCCTTGATGGCCAGGGCAACACCCTTGACAACATCGGGCAGACGGTTACCCCTGAGCACAATGACCTGGATGCCGTTCATCACCTTAGCCTCGTCCTGGAGTTGCTTGGAGAGGATTGCGATGCGCTGCTTGATGAAGTCATCGACCTGCTTCTTGAGGTCGGCATTCTCGGTGAGCGACTTCTGCAGAGCGGCGATGGCATCGGGGGCGTTGTTGAGCATCTCCTTGATGTGTCCCAGTGTATCCTGGACCGTGTCGAGCATTTCCTCGACGCGAGCACCGGTTACAGCCTCGATGCGGCGAATACCGGCTGCAATACTGCTCTCGCTGACGATGCGCACCATGCCGATGTTGCCCGAGTTGGCCACATGGGTGCCACCGCACAACTCAACCGAGTCGCCGTACTTGATGACGCGCACATGGTCGCCGTATTTCTCACCAAACAGTGCCATTGCACCCATCTGCTTGGCCTCCTCGATGGGCACCTCGCGGTGCTCCTCACGCGGAATGGCTTCGCGAATCATCTGGTTAGCCAGATGCTCAACTTGACGGATTTCCTCAGGTGTCACCTTGCGGAAGTGTGAAAAGTCGAAGCGAAGCGAAACGGGGTCAACATAGGAGCCCTTCTGCTCGACATGTGTGCCCAGTACTTGACGCAGGGCAGCGTGCAGCAGGTGGGTTGCCGTGTGGTTGCGCTCTGTGGCATGGCGTGCTTCGACATCGATAGCGGCATGCAATGTTGCGTTCACATCACTAGGCAGCTTGGCCGTAATGTGTACGGGCAGGTTGTTCTCGCGCTTGGTGTCGGTCACGGCAATGACCTCGTCGCCCAGGGTGAGCGTGCCGCGGTCACCAACCTGTCCACCCATCTCGGCATAGAACGGGGTGCGGTCGAGTACAACCTGATAGAATGACTTGTTCTTCTGGGTCACCTTGCGGTAACGCAGGATATTCACATCACACTCGGTGAGGTCGTAGCCCACAAACTCGGTAACGCCGTCCTTGAGTTCTACCCAGTCGGTTGCTTCAACGGCTGCGGCATTGCGGGCGCGCTGTTTCTGCTTCTGCATCTCGGTGTTGAATTCCTCCTCGTTGACTGTCATGCCATTCTCACGCAGGATGAGTTCGGTGAGGTCCAGGGGGAAGCCAAAAGTATCATACAGGGTGAAGGCCTCCTTGCCGTCAACAACGGTCTTGCCGGCAGCCTTGGTGTCGGCGATGACCTTCTCGATGAGTTTCATACCCGTCTCGAGGGTGCGCAGGAAGGCGTCTTCCTCCTCCTTGGTAACATGCTTGATGAGGTCGGCCTGAGCCTTGATTTCGGGATAGGCATCGCCCATGCCCTCGATGAGGGTGTCGATCAGGCGGTACATGAATGCCTCGCGGAACTCAAGGAAGGTGTAACCGTAGCGCACTGCACGGCGCAGTATGCGGCGGATAACATAGCCGGCCTTGGCATTGCTGGGCAACTGGCCATCGGCTATCGAGAAGGCTATGGTGCGCACATGGTCGGCCACGACACGCATGGCGATATCCACATCCTTGTTCTCACCGTATTTCTTGCCGCACATCTCGCCCAGCTTGCCGATGAGGGGCTGGAAGACATCGGTATCGTAGTTGGATTTCTTGCCCTGGAGCACCATGCAGAGGCGTTCAAGACCCATGCCGGTATCGATGACCTTGTTGGGCAGGGGCTCCAGAGAGCCGTCCACCTTGCGGTTGTACTGCATGAACACGAGGTTCCAGATTTCAATTACCTGGGGGTTGTCCTTGTTGACGAGTTCGGCGCCAGGCAGGGCAGCCTTCTCCTCCTCGCTGCGCAGGTCGATATGGATCTCGCTGCTGGGTCCGCAGGGACCCGTGTCACCCATCTCCCAGAAGTTGTCGTGGGCATTGCCATTGATGATGTGGTCCTTGGGCAGATGAGCCTCCCAGAAACCAGCGGCCTCATTGTCGCGTCCCAGGCCGATGCGGTCATCGCCCTTGAACACTGTAGCATACAGCAAATCCGGATTAATCTTCAAGACATTGACCAGCAGGTCCCATGCCCAATCAATGGCCTCGTGCTTGAAATAGTCGCCAAACGACCAGTTTCCCAGCATCTCGAACATCGTGTGATGATAGGTGTCGTGGCCCACTTCCTCAAGGTCGTTGTGCTTGCCGCTCACGCGCAGGCACTTCTGCGAGTCGGCGACACGCCGCCACTGGGCTTCCTTGTTGCCCAGGATGATATCCTTGAACTGGTTCATACCTGCATTGGTAAACATGAGGGTCGGGTCGTCCTTAATTACCATAGGCGCCGACGGCACAATGTGGTGGCCATGCTCCTCAAAATAATGCTTGAAAGCCTCTCGAATTTCTTTTGCTGAAAGCATATTTTCTTATCTTAATTATTTATAAATGTTCGGTTTTTGTTGCAAAGTCTAAACTATTTGTTTATCTTTGCAGGGTTATATACAACCCGCAAAGTTACTCAATTCTATTAATTTGTGCAAGACCATGCAGGAACTGAATAAAAAATTCTACAAAATCGGTGATGTTTCTGAGATATTGGGCATCCCCGAATCGACATTGCGCTATTGGGAGTCACAGTTTACCATCATCAAGCCCAAACGCAACAAGAAGAATATCCGATACTACACGCCTCACGATATCGAAATCATCAGCCGCGTGTATTATCTGGTCAAGGAGAAAGGGTTGAAACTGGATGCCGCTCAAGCACAAATCCGCCACAACCGCGACGGCGTTGACAAGCGCTTTGACGCCATCGAGCAACTCAAGGATATCAGAGCTCAACTGGTGGCCTTCCAGAACAGTCTTGACGAGCTGTTCCCCGACATTCCTGCTGCCAAATAGGCTGAAACAATCAGCTATCGAGATTGAGGGCTGTTCCCGTGCTCGGGGGCAGCCCTCACCATATCATCCTGAACACCTCGCCTGTGACCAAGAATACGAGATTTTGCTACCATTAAGGATTATGCTAATAAGCGTTGACACTTCATTGACAACAGTCCAGTGTAGTAGGGTTGTCGTCGGCGACTTCACCGGGCACATAGCACAGGAAACGAGAAAAGAAATCAGGCGACGCGCGGTCACTGCGCATCGCCTGACAATTTTTAATGAATCTTATAAACGCGTAATTCCGGTTTTCTGCGATTGAATTCTTTAGAACCTCACTCCCAAAGTAAGGGAGATGCGGTTGTTGTTGTTCTTCACATCAGCGCTGACATTGGGCTCGTAGCCATACTCGTCGTTGATGGGCGAGAATGCATTGTAGACGCTCTCGCGGATGTTGTGGACATAAGCCAGGTCGCTGTAGAATGACCTGTAGCGATAGCCCAAACCGCAGGTGATGTTCTGAACGGTATTGTCATACTGATAGGTGGGATTGGTACCTACAGTAATGATGTTGTAATCATATTCGTCGACGCCCTTCTTTACCTGGGTGGTCTTGTAACTGTAACCGGCACGCAGACTCCAACTGGGATTGACGCGGTACTCAGCACCGACGCGGATGATGTGTGAGGGTTTGAAGTAGTCCTTCACATTATAGGTCACATCGGGATAGTCGTTACCGCGGTCGTCGCCAATGCGCATGGTCTGGTTGGCCACATACTCATAGTCAAGGCTGATGATGCCTTTGGTGCCGATCACGCCTGCCACACTACCCATGAAGCGCCATGGAGTGGAGATGGTATAGCTGCTGGAATAGTCGTAACCGTCGTTACTGCCCTTGGTGGCACTGTAGAGCTGGTTGCCGTCCTGATAGGCCTTGAGCGAAGCCTCCACATAGTAGGTGTCGCGCATGTCGTAGAAGGTGGGCGTGTGGAACGCTGCACCGATGCGCAGTGCCTGTGTGGGACGCCAGATGAGACCCAACTTGAAGTTAACGCCGGTACCCTCGGAGTGCAAGTAGTTGTACAGACCCCAGTCGGCACGGGTATTGTCGTTGGTGATCGGGCTATACAGCAGGTCCTCGTCATCGGCCATGACATAGGCATTGGTCAGGTCCTCCTCGTAGGCCTGGAAACTCCTGTAATCCAAATCCAGGATACCGAAGTCGAGACCGAAGTACAGTTTGTTGGCCACATTGCCGCCAAAGGCGATGTTGTACTCGTCGGCATGTCCGCGCTCATCCACCTCGTAATAGGCGTTACCTCTGGTACCATTGCCGAACAGACCCTGCATATAGTCACCGTTGGCATTGATGATGCCGACATAACCATTGGTCTTGGTGGGCATATCATAGGTGGTCACAGCAGCCCAGGGAGCATAACCGTCAAAGTAGGGATTGAAGTCATCGGTCCAGTAGAGGTCGCCCTCGGTAAAACCGGGCACATTGACAAACTCGTCGGCGATGTAGTTACTCATCGAGGTGGGGACATCAGCGACACCGCCCACATAGTGGCGATTGAACGACTGCAAGCGGTTGTAGGTGAAACCGAAGTTGAGATTGGGGACGGTCTCGGAGTTGAGACGGATGGCGCCCACATATCCCACATTGTTGATGTTGAAACGGGTCTCGTTCATCTTGTCCACGCCAGCCTTGACGCTATTACAGTCCACACTCATCGTGATACCCAGGTCGGAACTGCGGTATACACCGATACCGGCAGGGTTCTGGGTGAGGGTCGAGAGATCGCCACCGAGGGCTCCGAATGCACCTGCCATCGACTGGAAGCGCGATGTGCCTCTGAGTTCGGTCTGTGACATCTGCAGGACATCAAATGCATCCTGTGCGTTTATCATCAAAGGAAGTCCGCACAACAAAAGGGCAAAAACTTTCTTTTTCATGTTCAAACAGTGTTAGAGTTCAGTTAAATGATTGAAAAATTCATTGTTATGTGTGTGCACGATCGATAAGCGCAAGGCTTAGCGACGATGTCCGCCACCGCCCGACGATCCACCATGGCTGCCGCCGCCACCAGATCCGCCACGGCTGCCGCCGCCACCACTATAGGAGCCGCCGCTGGAGTGTCCACCGCTGGAGTGACTTCCACCACTGTAACTGCTGCCACTAGACGAACCACCACGTGAGCCGCCGCTGTAGCCGCCACCTGAGCGTCCGCTGCTGGAACCGCCGCTATAGGAGCCGCGTGAACTGCCACCGCGTGAACCGCCACTATAGGAGCCGCTGTTGCGCGAACCGCCACTGCCGCGGGTGGTTACACCAGAACTGCCACGAGTGCCCATGTTGCCGCCACGACCGGTAGCATATCCGCCGCGGTTGCTGCTGCCACGGTTCACCGAGCCACGCGAGCCATCGGTTCCCCTGGCCGAGATGCCGTTGCGGGAAGTCGTTCCAGCACCAACGCGGGAGCGTCCGTTGCGATTGGAGGCCAGACCTACGCGACCGCCGTTTTCACGCCAGCCATGATTGGAGTAACCAGCGTGGCCTGCAGGTCGCCCGTTCCAGTGATAGTCGTTGTGGTGCCAACCGTGGCCCCAGCCATATCCATAGTGGTCATAGTACCAGGGATGATAACCCCAATAGTTCCAGCCCCACAGTCTGGGATATCCCCAGTAGATGTTACTATAGTACCAAGGAGAATACCAACTATAGTGCCAAGGTGAATACCATCCGCTATACCAGGGATAATAGGCACGGTGTGAGTACCAGGGATAATAGTAGTCATATCCCCAGCCCCAGTCATACCCCCAGCCATATCCGGCGTAGCCCCAATCACTGCCAATCACCAGATTGATAGTGGGAGACTCGCTGTAATAGAGCTCTACCAAGTCATCGTCATCACTCATGATAACGATGTCGGGGTTGTAGAAGCGCTCGATGCGACGGGTGTTGGCAAACGCGTCATCATCATAATAGAGGCTGTCGCTAGAGAACCAGATGGTGTCGCCATTGATATCCACCTCATACTGTGGCTCATAGGAAACACGGCGGTTGTACTCGTCCTCATCACGCTCAACGCGGTAATTATCACGCACAGCCACCTTATATTTCTCAGGAACTTCACCATAGGTCGACACGGTCTTGACCGGTGTCTCTACCTTGGTCTTTACCTTTGTCGTGGACTTGCTGGCATCGTAATAGATGTCATCGTAATCCTGGGCCTGCAAAATCGCTCCGGCCCCTAGGGCTAATACGCCCAATAATGCAAATACTCGGTAATTCATAATCTTTACGCTTTTAAAATTCATTAATTATTGTTGTTCTTTGCCATTTAGACCAAAAACTTTTAAAAAAGTTTAAGACGAATATTAAATCTTTTAAAACAGCGCCGCAAGTTATAATGCGTAAATGAACCGAAGACATATTTTTTGGTGAAAAAATGCTAATCGCGTTCATTTTTAACGCATAGCGCACCCATTGATAGCAAAAACCGTGCCACAATTCATCGAGTAGTGAAGAGGAATAATTTTAAAGTTTAATGATTGACTACCGTTAAAAAATCATTACTTTTGCGGGAGATTATGGGACGGGAGAAAGTTTTTAGGTTCAAGCAGTTTGAGGTGTTGAATGACCGCACCGCAATGAAGGTGGGCACCGACGGTGTGCTGCTAGGCGCTTGGTGTCCCGTCGAGGGAGCCAGCCAGGCGCTCGATGTGGGTACCGGCTGCGGGGTCATCGCCCTGATGGTGGCTCAGCGCAACGGCCAAGTCCTGATTGAGGGCATTGACATCGACGAGGACGCCATCCTAGAGGCCCGTGTCAATTTTGCCCGCTCGCCTTGGCACGAACGGCTCACTGCTGCCAAGCGTGACTTCAACGACATGGATGAGAAGGAGCGCCATTATGACCTCATCGTCTCTAACCCACCCTACTTCACCAACGGTGTCCTGCCAACCGGCGGCGCCCGCACCGTGGCACGGCACACGGCTTCACTCTCCTATAGCCAACTCATCGAGGGTGCAGCACGGCTGCTGACTGATGACGGTTTGCTGGCGCTGATTACGCCCACCGATGCCCACAGCGGCATTGTCGAGGCATCGGCATTCGCGTCCCTGCCGGTACGGAAAGCAACCCGCGTCATTCCCGTAGAAGGCGCTCCCCCCAAACGCATCCTGTGGCTGCTGTCTCGCAGCGACATTCCCTACCACGAGGAGACTCTTACCATCGCCCGCAGCGACGGCACATTCACCAGCGAATACATTGCCCTCACCGGCGCTTTTTACTTGAAGATGTGATCAATAAAAAGCGCCATCCATTGTTATCGGGGCACATTAACCCACACAGTCCAACAGACGGCCAATAAAAAAAACAAAAGTCCCGAGACATTGATTGTCGGTCGGGACCTATATGTTCTGTGTCTAGTGATGCTTCGCCAGCAGTTCGACACAAGGTTGAATTGTTTTATTATTACGAAAAAGTCAATTTTATTCGTTTGAAGCATTTCTTTTTCATCGTTGTCGATATAATGACTGACAAATCATCAAAAAGTTTAATCGAAAGTACAATTTTAACAATCATTAAGACTTCTCGCATTAATCTTCCTCATGTATCCCTATAAATAGGGATATTTTTTACCCTAAAACCTCAAAAAAAGGGATTGTGGCAGCGTGCAAACTGATATAATTTTGCAATGTGAAAAAATACATCTCTACACGACATGATTAAAGACCAAGACAATATTAAAATCTCGCGGCTACTCGACAACGAGCCTGTTGGCTCAACTGTCCAGGTGGTGCGTGTGATTGGCGACGGGGCGTTTCGCCAGCGCTTGCTGGAGATGGGCTTTGTGCGCGGAGCCAAAGTCACCGTGCTGAAAAACGCACCGCTGCAGGATCCCGTGGAATACATGATTCTGGGGTCGCATATCTCGCTGCGCCACAGCGAAGCCGCCCAGGTTGAGGTGACCGACAAAGACGCTGAATTCTGTGACATAGAGGATGCGTTCAACGGTATCGTTGAGACGGCAGTCGCCGGTGTCGACCCTATGGCCGACGATGTGCTGCGCGTGGCCCTCATCGGCAATCCCAACTGTGGCAAAACCTCGCTGTTCAACAATGTGACCGGGGCCAAAGAGAAGGTGGGCAACTACGGTGGCGTGACCGTCGACAGCAAGGAAGGCTGGTTCACCATCGGCGGGCGCAAGGTGCAACTGGTGGACTTGCCCGGCACCTACTCGCTAACGGAATATTCGCCCGAGGAAATGTATGTGCGCACCTACATCCGTGATCACCACCCCGACGCCATCCTCAACATCGTGGATGCCGGCAACCTGGAGCGTAACCTGTACCTCACCACCCAGGTCATGGATATGAATATCCCGATGGTCATTGCTCTGAACATGTGGGACGAACTGGAGAAGAGCGGCGACCACCTGGATATTGAGATGATGAGCCGCCTGCTGGGAGCCCGCATGGTACCCGTGACCGCCTATAACGGTCACGGCGTCAAGGATGTGCTGCATGCCACGATGGATGCCATCGACGAGAGCGAGCAGGAAACACTGCATCACAATGTGAACTACGGCACGCTCATCGAGGATTGCCTGAAGGAGCTGGGCGAGATGTGCCCCGACCTGGACCGCTACACGGTGTTGAAAATCATCGAGAATGACCAGCACGCCCTCGACTTGCTCAACGGCTATGGCAATGGCGATGAGGTGAAAAAACGGGCTGCCGAGATGCGACAACGCATCGAGCGCGATTACAACGACGATATTGTCAGCATCATCACCGACCTGAAATACGGATTTGTCCGCGGAGCTCTTGCCGAAGCGCTGACCCCAAACCCCGACCGTGCCACCGGCGACACCAAACCCGGTTACTCACTGGACCGCCTGTTGACCAACCGCTGGCTGGCTTTGCCGGTTCTACTGGTGCTGATGTGGTTGATGTTTGAGGCGACCTTCACACTTGGAGCCTATCCCCAAGAATGGATTGAGAAAGGCATCGGATGGTTTGGGGAATGGATTGGCGGCGTGATGCCCGACGGCATTCTCCGCGACCTGATAGTTGACGGCATCATCGGCGGCGTGGGCGGCGTGCTCGTGTTCCTGCCGCAGATTTTGATACTCTTTTTCTTTATTTCGCTGCTGGAGGATAGCGGATACATGGCGCGCGCGGCCTTTATCGTGGACCGCATCATGCACCGCGTGGGATTACACGGCAAGTCGTTTATCCCCTACCTCATCGGCTTTGGGTGCGGTGTACCTGCCATTATGGCCACCCGCACGCTGGAGAACCGCCGCGACCGCCTGGTGACGATTCTCACCATCCCGTTCATGTCGTGCTCGGCGCGCCTACCGGCCTACCTGCTGCTCGTGGCAGCCTTCTTCACGGCCAAGCAGGGTCTTATATTAATGAGCATCTATCTGGTGGGTATCCTTGTGGCAGCCCTCACTGCCATCATCATGAGCAAGACATTCCTGAAGCATGACAAGACACAGTTTGTGATGGAGCTGCCGCCCTATCGCAAGCCCACCGCCCGCAATGCCGTCATCCACATGTGGAGTAAGGGTAAGCAGTACCTGCAGAAGATGGCAACCATTATCCTTGCCGCCTCGATTATCGTGTGGGCACTGGGCTACTTCCCCCGTCACGAGGGTCAGACACCACAGGAGCAGATTGAGAACTCCTATATGGGAAAGATGGGTAAGGCCATCGAGCCCGTAGTGGAGCCGTTGGGCTTCAACTGGCAGATGGGTGTGAGTGTGCTTACCGGTGCCGCTGCCAAGGAGATTGTCGTCTCGACAATGGGCGTGCTCTATACCGGCGAGGCTGATGCCGATGAGGAATCAACAACGCTCAAAGAGAAGCTGCAAACCGCCACCAAACCCAACGGCGAACATGTGTTCAACCCGATTGTGGCCTACTCGTTCATGCTGTTTATCCTGCTCTACTTCCCGTGCATTGCGGCTCTTGCCGCCATCAAGCGCGAGGCGGGCTGGAAATGGGTGGCATTTGAAGTGGTTTACACCACCGGCGTGGCCTGGCTCGTGTCGTTCCTGTTCTATCAAATAGCTACAAGAATATAAATTTGGACCATGACAGCATCAAGCATCATACAGACTATTGTAGTACTAGGCATCGTAGCCGTGGCACTGGTGTATGTTCTATGGCGCGTCGTCAAAACGGCACGAGGAAAAGGTGATTGCGGCTGCGGTTGCGGCAAGGATTGCCATTGCAAGAAAAAAACCGGCAAGGAGTTTTAGCGACTCCAGCCGGTAGTGAGCAACATGTGGCACGAGACAAGTTCTTGTGCCACATGATTTTTGGCAATGATATAGCAGTTGGCCCATTGGTGATATTGACCGCCCTGCGGGCGGGAAAACATGCGCAAACCAAAGGCAAACGAACTTGTTCGATTTGCTGAGGTGCCGCCATGTTTCGGGAAAACATGCGCAAACCGAAGGCAAACGAACTTGTTCGATTTGCTGAGGTGCCGCCATGTTTCGGGAAATTGAACAAATTTTATTTTAAAAAAATATTTTCTGTTAATTTCCCGTGCGAAGCACGGTTATTGTACCGACATTCAGTCTTAGGGCCAACATCTATATCGGACCCTAATTCTTTATCCGAACAGGTGGCGGAAGGCGTCCTCGACGCGTGCGACCTCGACGACCTTGATGGTCCAGGTGTCACGCTTGACGCCCTTGAGATTGTTTTTGGGGATGATGATCGTGTCGAAACCGAGTTTCTGGGCTTCGGTGACACGCTGCTCACAACGGGTGACCTGACGAATCTCTCCCGACAGGCCCACCTCACCGGCAAAGCAGATGCCGCTGCTGATGGCCATATCGACATTGGACGACAAGATGGCGCTGATGACCGCGAGGTCCAGCGCGGGATCGTTGACCTTGATGCCCCCAACGATGTTGAGGAAGACATCTTTCTGCGCCAGTTTAAAGCCTAAGCGCTTTTCCAGTACAGCAAGCAACATGTTCATGCGCCGCTGTTCAAAACCGGTTACCGAGCGCTGTGCGGTGCCATAGGCGGCAGTGCTCACCAGAGCCTGCACCTCGATGAGGAAGGGCCTCATGCCGTCGATGGTGACACCGATGGCCGCTCCCGACAATTCACCGTCACGGTCGCTGAGCAGCAGTTCACTGGGGTTGGTCACCTCGCGCAACCCATCTTCTTTCATTTCATAGATACCTATCTCACTGGTGTTGCCAAAACGGTTCTTGATGGGACGCAGGATGCGGTACAGGTAGTTGCGGTCGCCCTCGAACTGGATAACGGCATCGACAATGTGCTCCAACACCTTGGGGCCGGCGATGCTGCCCTCCTTGTTGATGTGTCCGATGAGGATGACCGGAGTGTTGGTCTCCTTGGCATATCGCTGGAAAGCAGCAGCACACTCGCGCACCTGGGTCACACTGCCCGGCGCACTCTCGAGTTGCTCGTTGGCGATGGTCTGGATGGAATCCACAATGATGAGCGCAGGCTGGAACGAACGGATGCTGGCAAAGATGCTATCCAATGAGGTCTCGCACAACAGGTAGCACTCGCAGTCCATTTGGCCGCCGGCTATGCGGTCGGCACGCATGCGCAACTGCTGCGGGCTTTCCTCGCCCGAGACATACAGCACGCGGCGGGAACGGATGCGCAGCACATTTTGCAGCACCAGGGTGGACTTGCCGATGCCTGGCTCACCGCCTAGCAGGACAATGCTCCCCTGAACAAGCCCACCACCCAGTACACGGTTGAGCTCGTTGCTGGGCAGATGGATGCGCGGTTGATCCTCGGCTCGTATTTCCGAGATTTTCACAGGGTCCTTTGCCTCATGGCCGCTGCCAGCCTTATCATAGCGCATCGATGCCGACTTGGGGGCCTTAGGTTCCTCGATATAGGTGTTCCACTCCCCGCATGCCGGGCACTTGCCGAGCCACTTGGGTGACTCGTTACCGCAGTTCTTGCAGAAGAAGGTGGTTTTGACTTGCTGCTTGGCCATGAGATGACTGATTTAACGGGATGGGACAGAGATGATGGAATTAACGGCGGAAAAACTCGCTGATGGTGATGGCGGCGGCGACACCCACATTAAGCGACTCGCTGCCGGCACTCTTGGCTTTGGGGATGAGCAGGCGCTTGTTGACATGCTTGGCGACCTTGGCGGTAATGCCTTGGCCCTCGTTGCCAAATATGACAAAACCAGTCTTGCCCAACTCGCTGCGATAGATGTCCTCACCATCGAGGAAAGTACCATAGATGGAAAGGTCGGGATAAGCCTCAAAGAGTTCCTCAAGGTCTCCATAGTGCACCTTAACGCGGGCGATGGCGCCCATGGTGGCCTGAACCACCTTGTGGTTATAGACATCGACCGTGGTCTTGCTGGCAAAGATGTCGCGGATGCCGAACCAGTCAGCAAGACGGATGATGGTGCCCAGGTTGCCGGGGTCCTGGATGTTGTCGAGCACGATGTTCAAACTCTTAGCCACGCGAGCGGCATCGATGGTATCCTCGGGCTTCTCATAGACAGCAATGACATCACTGGGTGTGTCAAATTGCGAGATGCGAGCCATCTGTTGGGCGTTGGCAAACACTATCTTATCGTAGTGCTCGGCAGTACCACACTGCTCGTACCACGAGCGCTTGGCAATGAGCCAACGGCAGTTGAAGTGCTGCCAGGTGTCGCGCACGCACTTGGTTCCCTCGGCGACAAACAGTCCCTCGTCGTCACGGTATTTCTTGGCAGCCAGGCTTTTTACCACCTTGAGGATGCCGTTGTTCATATCCATCATAGGGCTTCCTGCTCTCGTTGAGCCACCAGTTCGTTGAAGCGCAGCAGCGTCGTGCAGAACTCTTCGCTCAACAACGCGATGGCAGGTTGTGAAATCTCGTTGGGAACCTCGTCAACGGCCGATGAGATAGAACCCGCAATGGCAGCAATCGTGTCGGCATCGCCCGCAAGAGCCACCGACAGGCGCACTACATCCTCGTAGTTCTTGCCCTCCATGAAGCAGGTGATAGCCTCAGGGACTGTGCGCTGGCAGGTCTCGTCGAAGGTAAATGTCGGCCTGATCTCGTCAAGCGTCCTCGACAGGTCGTAGTGGAATGTCTTCTCTATAAAGTTGCGGATTTCCTGCTTTGACTTGCCCTTGCGCGCCAGGAAGATGGCGGCAGCAGTGGCCTGGGCACCCTTGATGCCCTCGGGGTGGTTGTGGGTCACCTCGGCCGAAATCTTGGCCAGTTCAAGGGCCTCGTCGAGCGTCTGGGCATAATAGCCCACCGGGCTCACGCGCATCGCCGACCCGTTGCCAAATGAGTTGTAGGGCTGTGGATTAGCATCATGAATCCAAAACGCAAAGCGGCCTCCATATCCCCGGTCAGGATACTTCCAGCACATGTCCAACATGATCTTGACCAGTTTTTCGGGGGTGTGGTGCTCGTCCTCAAGCAGCCACAAGGCGTTTGCCATGGTGAGCACCGTGTCGTCGGTAAAGGTGCTATGAGGTGTGAACAACTGGAAATCGTATTCACGCGTAGGGTTAAATTCATAGGCCGACCCGATAATGTCGCCGGCTACAGCTCCAATAATTCCTTTCATACTCTTTACTTTTATTGAGATTACAAATTTACTACTAATTCGCCTATCATGGCACACTGCAGGCAAAATATTTTATTAACACCCCAGTAAGGGCCTGTGTATCAAAAAAGATCACGAGGCCCAAGGAATCAGATACTGGCCGCCGATGTGCGGAGCCGGGATTGTCGCGGGCTCATGGGTGACAGCGGGACGGCTCATGGTGGCCATTGCTGTCACATCACGCCAACCCTGGGTGCAGTTGCGCACGGTAATCACCGCCATACCCACATAGCGTCCAGCCATTTCCAACAAAGCGTTTTTCACGGCATCAAGGTTGGAAAAACCCATGCCATTCACACTGGCAAGGCGGCGGCCGTTGCACTCAAGGGTGGCACAGATGCGGTCATCACGACTCACGATGTTGTTGAAGTTATTGTTCATAGTCATTCCTCCTTGTTTTTTTGTTTTACACTGCAAAGGTAGAATGGCGCAGTGCCAAAACTTGGCACCCTAAACACAATAAAGCATAAATGATGCGCCTCCTTTTGTCTTTCCCTAGAATTACTTGACAGATTTGAGAGCGATTAACTAAGTTGGTTTACACTAATTTTATCGTTCGCCTAAACCGGGTTGACAGTTTGGCGGTTTTATCACTGAATGGGTTTACAGCTCTCGAGGTTTCCCTGATTGGGTTTACAGCGCAAAGGTATGTCTTTCCCTAGAAAAGGTTGAAGCAAAGCCAATTCTGTACAAATCCAAAAGGAAGCGAATATTTAGCGAAATAATCGCTACCTTTGCGTGAACATTTGTGGTTGACTATGATAAAGAACATTGTCTTTGATTTAGGTGGCGTTATCTTTAAGATAGATAAGCACCAAGCTATCAGGCGTTTTAACGAGGTGGGGTTTGCCGATGCCGCATCTTACCTCGATGCTTTTGCCCAGATTGGCATCTTCGGGGACCTCGAGAGCGGCAAGATTTCCGCTGAGCAGTTCCGATGCCAACTGAGTGAAATGGTAGGAAAGAATCTCACACTGGAGGATTGCGCTTATGGCTGGCAGGGCTATAAGGTGGAACTGCCCCAGCGCAACCTCGACAAACTCATCGAGTTGCGCCAACGCGGCTTCAGACTCAGTCTGCTGAGCAATACCAACCCGTTCATGATGCAGTGGGCACGCAGCAGTGCCTTCGATGGCCGTGGACATGGGTTGGACCACTACTTCGATGCGCTTTATCTCAGTTACGAAATGGGTATCATGAAGCCCGAAAGCCGCATCTTCGAAATGATGCTCGAGGGGGAAAAAGCTAAACCCGAAGAGACGGTTTTTATCGATGACAGTGCACACAATACTGCGGCGGCCGCTTCTCTGGGAATGCATGTGCTGCAGCCCGACAATGGCGCTGACTGGCATGGGATGCTTGAAGACCTCATTGCTCGTTGCAACAGCAGGGAATAGACGGCATTTGTATTCCATAGGCCGAGGGGCGGTTGGTTCGGTAACATTAATTCCACTTAAACAAACAAGAACAGATATGAAACATGTATTAAAGATTTCGATTCTTCTGATGGCCGTCCTTTTAGGTCTGTCATCATGCGGGGACGGGGACGAGCCCGACGGCAAGTGGGAAAAGATGAAATGGAAGAACATTGACCGTCTGACTGAAGTCAACCACACCTACATCATCCCGGAAGAGGGCGGGACATTCACCTTTGAGTGCACGAATTACAGGCCATGGCTAAGTTATGTGGCCATCAATTGTGAGCCCCAAGATGCAGGTCAAGACTGGCAGGACCTCTGGACAGAATTCAGCAACGATTGGTTTGGGGTCGAGATTGTTGACAAAAAGGTCATTTTCACTTTCGACGAGATAGAAGAACCCGTGCCCCTAAGGACAGTGGAAGTAGTCGTGACTGGTGGAGATATATTTTATACCTTCCTTTTCCAGCAACAAAAACAAGGAAAGCATTGACGGGCAAGGTTTGCCCTCAATGCTTTCAAAACTTTGAGCGGTAAACGGGACTCGAACCCGCGGCCCTCAGCTTGGGAAGAAACATAATCGAGCCAACAACCACCTGATTAATAATAAGTTAATTATTCACTATAGGCATGTGCAAGCCACGTGCAAACCTATTTGTCGCTTTTTAAAAATCCCAAAATAATACGCTGAAAAACAATTTTTGATTTTTGGTCAATTTGTCGCATCCAAGAATTTCTCTTGGTAGCGGGACAACTGACCTTCGAGCTCACGGATTCGCTCGTCTCGCCTGTCGATGATGTCCAACAATCGCTTGATCATGGCCTGCAGTTCGTCAATGCGGTTCTCGAGCAACTGACGTGCATCCTTTGCGGCCTGTTCATCTGAATCGGGAAGGTAGAACGAATCAAGGTCTTTGATGTTCAAGGCCTCTTTCAGCCGCACGAGAAACGCGGCTGGCGCATCCACTCGCCCATTCTCTATCTGCGAGATGAATCCCTGGGGGTACTTCGTGAGTTCGGCGAGCTTCACCTGAGTCACTTTGTACTCCTTTCTAATCCTTAGTAAATCAATCCTTTTCATATAGCGTATAACCTTTGTTGATAATCTATAAAAAATATTTAATAAATTATTTGCGAATATTCAAATATTATTTGTTACCTTTGCAGGCATTCAACTCTTTGAATTGTCGCATATATAGCACTTGTTTGGCTATCCGACTGCAAAGATAATATAAAAAATAGTTATAGCAAATATATTAACGATTATTTTTCGATAATTAACGATTAATAATCATCTATTAACTTCAAAATTTATAGTAACATGGTGACTGACAAGAATTTATCATTAGTTGACTACTACAAGTCATTGAGAGAGCAACCGCTGCCATCGGCAGAGTTCATCAAGAAGCTCAGAGAGATCACCCACCGCAGCGAGATGTCGGTGAGGAACTGGGTCGTGGGCAGGAACCGGCCCGACATCAACACCCAGATCCTCATTGCCGAACACATGGGCTGTGACGTTGAAACATTGTTTCCCCCTATAAATATATAATGTGTCATGGTCAACGTAGAGCCTAATGTGAAACTCGGCGGCAGATATTCCGTCGAGGAGACCGCTACCCTACTGGGCGTGCATCGCAACAGCATTTTAAGGTACACGAACCAGGGGAAGCTGCGCTTCGGTGTAAGAAAGGGAAACTCCAGGAGATTCTATACCGGCGCAGAGATTCTCAGGTTCTGGAGAGCCGCATACTAGAATATGGGTGGATGGATTGCAATATACCGCGCCATCTGGGGCCATTGGATTTGGGAAACCACACCGCACAGGTTCAAGAGATGGGTTGATCTGCTTATGCTCGCAGCATGGGAGAATAAGCAGGTTGGATTCGGCAGCGCCATCGTCAACCTCAAACGCGGGCAGTATGTCACGAGCATCAGGAGGCTGATGAGACGATGGGGAGCCAACAATACGACCGTCACCGAAACTCTGGATCTTTTCGTGCTGAACGGCATGATCACTGTGGATAGTGACAAGACCAAGACCATCATCACCATCGTCAACTATGACAAGTATCAAAAAGCAAGGAAAATTGCCGAGATATTGAACAGTTTAGACTTTGACAAGATAGGTGATTTGGAGACAATCAAGAGCAAGATTTTATCTGCTCTTGACGTAGAGAACGAACACTTATCGGTACAGAAACCGATACCCAATAAACAAGTAAAAAATAATAATATAATAAACAACACTACTTCTTTATCATCTTTGCGCGAGAACAATTTGAAGTTTTCTGAAGAATTTAAGATCAATGATTATGAGATTGAAGAAGCGATGAGAATCTTAAAGTGTGAGAAGGAACAAATCCTGAAGATGCTGGATCTTTTCGTTGACGAGGTGAATGTGAAACTTGAATCTCATGACAGTCCTGGAAAATTCAGAAGGCACTTCATCAATTGGGCAAGAATTCATTTAAGAGTAAACAAAAAAGATGGAAACGGAAGAAAACAAGAAACCGGGAATCAACCCGAAGATCAATTCAAAAGACGTCGAGGAACTGATGTCGGCAATCATAAAGCGTCAGATTACGGTGGACCGTTTTCGGTTCGACCTGACTCCACAGAAAGCGTTTGACCTGCTTGCAGCATGTTACAGGGCCACTGTGGAGAGCAGAAGACGCACTTTCCGCAATGACGCCAATGTGGCTGAGGCTATCAAAGAATTTGCCGAATACATCACTGAGCCGACGCCTAAGTTCGGGGTTATGCTGTGTGGCACATGCGGCAATGGCAAATCCACGATGTTGTATGCTTTCCAGAAAGCGTTGAACTACCTCAAAGCTAGAGGTCACTTCTCATTTCTTAGCGAGGCTTTCAATGTCGGCATTGAGATTGTTGATGCGATGGAGATTTCAATCATGTCGAAGGACTACAACAAAATCCGCAATCTTCGCTCCCGGTCGATGCTAGCCATTGACGACCTGGGCAAGGAGCCCGCCGAGGTGTTGAGCTTCGGTAATGTACTCAGTCCCGTGGTTGACCTGCTGGAATACCGCTACCAGCACCAACTGTTCACGGCCATCACAACAAACCTTGTACCGGACGAGCTGCAGGACAAGTATGGTGTCCGCATTGCCGACCGATTCAACGAAATGCTGCAACCCATCGTCTTTCAAGATGTCAGTTACCGACAGTAATTTTGTTTCACCATGTGTGAAAACAAACCGACTAACGACAATAACACCGAAGAGAGGCTTATCATCTACCTTGCACTGGAGCCATATCTGGCTCAGTGGCTGATGACTCGCCACGAAGGCAACCCGGTTGAGTTCCCGAGGAATTCAGCCGAGAACGACATACTGGAGATATACCTGAGCAAGCCGCCTATCTTTGCCTCAAACAACCATCCAGGAGAAAACAGGGTACCCATACTTGTGCCTTGTTTCAAACATAAAAATATCAGGTACAACACCTACTTGAGCGCAGCATCAAGGAGAGTATTGGCTCTATGCATTCGCAAGCGATTCTCGATCGAGTTGTGGAACGACCTGTTCAAATTCGGCAATATCGGAAAACGCAAGCAGGACATCATTTGGGCTTGGATGGAAACCCATGGCATCGAAATGAACGATACCAACTGGAACACCATCGCCAAAATCTACATGCGCAAGAGAAATGTCTATCGACAGACACTCAGGCGCCAACGGCAAAAGGAAGTTAAACAAGAATAACAAAGGTTAAAAAGCCGACGACATAGTACCCTCAAAAAAATCAAATGTTGCACACTTTGCGAAATGTTGCACAGATTGCAAATTGTTGCACACTTGCGAAAAAATGACAAAACGATGAAATCAACTCAATCACTACCAGGAATAATGTTCCTCGGCTACGTTCCTGCCGAGAGACTGCAACGTGAAATCATGTACAAATACCTTGCAGGGGTACCTGTCGGCATCTTCACGGATGTCACGCCCATCAACTTCGTCGGGGTGCCAACCTGTGAGGCAATATCATCCTACAACAATAACGGCAGGATCGAGCAAGCGACACTGCGTTTCAAGACACTTGACGAGTTGCCGACGAATAGTCACATCGCTTTTGTCATCACCGACTGTAACGGACAGTCCTACGTTATTGGGCAGCATGAGAAACCGCGCCCTATCATCAAAAGCTCGAGCGCCACAGGAACGCCCAGCGGCGATCCTGCGGTATGCTCGGTGGAGGTAACGCTTTATGCACAGAAATCACTGATACCTTGCAACATGGTCAATAATAAGTAAAGATCATTAGCGTATATACTTTGTTGAGCGGCTGGCGTTGGGAAACGCTGGCCGTTTTTTTCAGCTCTTGACACCTGTGCAGTCTTGATCGCAACTGCTTGCAGGAAGAATCTGCATGTTGTCCCTGAAAAACAAGCCAAACATACTTTCACTTGTTCACCGTCGCCTCCCTTGCCTTTCCGCTGCAAAGTTAATGCGGCTTACCCACACGCAAGGCCGAGACGAGTTGCCTACGGAAATTCTCCAGCCCTTCCAGGGTAGTAATTCCCGGGCAAGCCTTGCTTTAGTGTGCTCCAGCCGCACTTTGCAGGCATCGTAAAGGCGAAGCGAAAGCGACAACAAGTTCAAAATCGTATGTTTAACTTTTAATATTTTTCAGTTA